>Ga0181531_10001635_pt1 | contig 14112 bp, 12 predicted proteins | sample PEATcosm2014_Bin_38_FD_119743 | JGI IMG/M metagenome (GOLD analysis project Ga0181531, IMG submission 119743) | Peatland microbial communities from MTU Mesocosm Facility, Houghton, MI, USA - PEATcosm2014_Bin11_10_metaG | ecosystem: Environmental > Terrestrial > Soil > Wetlands > Peat | place... | reverse complement strand
GGTGTGGGGCAGGATGCGGCGCTCGTCGTGGGTTTCGAGGTTGTCAAGGTGCGCGCCGGGACCGTGCAGCTCGCAGGCGATATTGTGGCCGGTGCGATGGGTGAAGAATTCGCCGAAGCCGGCAGCGCGGATCACCGCACGGGCCGCATCGTCGGCCTCGAAGCCGCAGATTGCCCGGTTCCCGGCGAAGGCCTGCTCGACGGTGGCGATGGCTGCGTCGCGGGCGTTGCGCACAGTTGCAAAGACCAGTTGTTCCCTCTCCGTGGGCTCGCGACCGATTACTCCGGTCCATGTGATGTCGTAGAAGATGCTGTCCGGTTGGTCGAGCCGGCCCCAAATATCGATGAGGATGAAGTCGCCTTCGCGGATGGGCGCGGTGCGGGTGGCGGTGGGCTCGTAGTGGGAGTCGGAGCTGTTGGCGTTGACGCTGACGTTGGGGCCGTTCTCCCAGACCAGTCCCTCGCGGCGCATGGCTTCGCTGAGCCACTGCACATGGTCGAATTCCGTGAGGCCAGCCGCACCGCCAATGCCGTTTGGCCGGAGGCGGCGGCCGATCTCGTGCCAGCCTTCGGCGAGAAGGGCATCGATGGCCCGCTGCGCAACACCGTGGCTGGCCATTTGCTCCTCGCTCAGCACCGCCTCGAACTGGCTTACGAGGTCGGCGGAGCTGACGATCTGCTTACCCAGCCCGCGCAGGAATTCGACGGTTCCGGCATCCACCATCGAGACGTACATGATGGCGTTGTTGGGGGAGTACTGCATGGCCAGGCGGCTCGCGTCGAAGAGCATGGCTTCGAGCCCCGCCGCCAGTTCCTGCCAACTTGAGTATTGGACCTTCGAGCCGGGCAGCGTGTCGAGCCGGCTCTGCTCAATGCGATGCACGAGCTTGCGCGGCTCGCCCGCGGCGGGCACGAAGTAGTACCAGCGCCGCGTGACGTGGGCCTTCTCGTCCAGGCCCAGAATGCGCCCGCCGATGGGGTCGCGGTGATGATGGTCGTAAAACAGCCAGCCGTCGTAGCCGGCCTCGCGGAGGGCCGTCTGGATTGCCTCAAGATTCATAGCGGAATTTTACGCGCTGGGCCCTCTAAGACTCTGACCGCATCAATTCGTTCTTTGGCAATCTTGACGTCCCACCCTTTCGCCAGAAAAAAGGCGAAAGGATGGGGCACGGAGTTGGTACAGCATCAAGGGGGTAGAGACCTAGGCCACGGCGATTGTGACTTTGCCTCGCGCGTGGCAGCTCTCCACGTAGCGAATTGCTTCGGCGACATCGCTCAGCGGGTAACTCCGGTCGAGAACCGGCTTGACCTGCCCCGATTGCAGCAGTCCGCCCAGCACATTCAGATCACCCGTATTGATTTTGGCAAACACCCCGGTGAGTTTCTGGCTTGCAAACGGCGCCACCAGCATCCTCCCGAAGATCATCGCCAACAACTCGCTGGATGACTTATCTGGTCCGCCGCCACCGCACCCGACAAATATCCCCTTCGGGTGAAGGGCGCGCCGGATGGCCGCCAGCGAATGATTCCCGACCAGGTCGAAGATTACGTCGTACCGGTTGGCGGATTGCGTGAAATCCTCGCGCGAGTAGTCGATCACCTTGCCGGCGCCGATGGATTTCACCAGTTCCACATTGCGTGTGCTGCAAACTCCGGTCACTTCCGCGCCGAGCGATTTGGCAATCTGCACGGCGAAGGTGCCGACGCCGCCCGCCGCACCGTTGATCAGTACTGTCTGTCCCGCCTGCAGGTGGCCGCAGTCGCGCAGTCCCTGGAGCGCGGTAATGCCCGCTATGGGAACGGAGGCCGCCTGCTCGAAGCTGAGGTTCTCCGGCTTGATGGCCACTTCGGTTTGCCCGGCGCAAGCAAATTCCGCGAACGCCCCCTTGCCCACCCCAAAGACCGCGTCACCGGGTTTGAGATGGGTGGCATCCGAGCCAACCGCCGCCACCACGCCGGCCACATCGGCGCCAAGCCGGGGAAATTTCGGGCCGCGCAATCCTGTGAACAGCCGCATGGGCGCGGGCGTGCCGCGCAAGAAGTGCCAGTCGTAAGGATTTACCGAGGCGGCGCGAACCTGAATCAAAACCTGGTCCGCGGCCGGGATGGGCTTTTCAATTTCTGTGTATTCGAGAACGTCGGGCGTTCCGTAACGGTGATAGACGATCGCTTGCATCGGCTGTGCTCCGGGACATCTGGGAGTACGGGTTCCAGACAGCGGAAGTTCCCTCGCACCGCTCGGCCTTCGCACCCGTTTCAAGGCACGCAAAGCTTAGAGCGCCGCCAGCGCCTCTGACTGCGAGGGAAACAGGCCGGCGTACTTGGTGATGCCTACCATTGTGAACACCTTGACAAAGTGCGCGGAAAGGCCGAAGGCGTAGACCTTCTGCGCGGAGTTAGCGGCCTCGATGAGCATTTGGATGACCAGCGCGATGCCGCTGGAGTTGATGTAATCCACCTTGGTAAAGTCCAGCAGAATCAGCTTCGCTGTCTCCTTGGGAAGCGCCTGGTAAGTGCCCAGGACAGCGTCCTTGGAGGTGCTGGCGATGTCGCCCTCAAAACGCAGGACGGTCACCGGATGCCCGGCCGGGGAAGTGAGCTGGTCAACGCGCGACTTGGTTTCGCTCTGCACGATCTTTTCGTCTCCGTGTTCTTTGGGGTTAGAAACTCCTGGCAGGTCCTCTTACGCATCTTTATCCAGCCGGATTACCAGCCGCACATAACTGCTTTTGCCGTTGGCGCCAACCACCCACTCCGCTTCGTCCACCAGCGCCTGGATGAGAAACATGCCCATGCCGCGGGGGTCTTCCTCGCCGTGCATCTTGCGATCAATGTCCGGCTTGGCGGGCTGCGTTTTCATGCCCTTGCCATCGTCAATGACCTTGACTTCCAACGAATCAACACCGGCCGACAAAACCACGCCCACTGAGAGCTTTTCATTGAGTCGGTTGCCATGTTCGATGGCGTTGATGCAGGCTTCGGCTACCGCCGTCTTGAGGTCTTCCACGCGGTCCTCGCGGAAACCCATCAGCTTGGCCACCGCGGCCGCGGTGCTCATGGCTACCTTTTCGTAGCCCATGCGCGAGGGCAGCCGGACCTCGACAGTGGTGGGTTTCGTCGCGATCATGCCGGCATCTCCGTCAAATTCGCCCCACGGCACAGCGCCAGTGCAGTCATGTCGTCCCCCTGCGGGCCGCCTTCAGAGAACCCCTCGATGGCTGCCCACAATGCATCGAGGATACCATCGGCCTTTTGCGACGGACACTTAGAAAATTCATCCAGAAGTCTTTCGGGCCCAAACTCCTCATCCCCCTTGAAGACCTCCGTCAGCCCGTCGGTATAGAACAAAAGGCGCGACCCAGGTCGAAACCCGCGCCGTTCGCTTTTGTAGCGCATTCCCGGCAGAAGACCCAGGGGAGTGCCCGCGGCATCGAATTGATGCGGCGGCGCGCCCGGCTCCACCAGGAAGCCCGGATTGTGGCCCGCGTTGACCACTTCGATTTCACCCGCCTCGGGATGCAGCCGGAGGAAGATGGCCGTGACATAGCGGCGGCGCGCCTCCTCGCCCTCCTGCCAGTGGTGCTGGTTCATGCGCGTCGCCAGCTCGTCGAGCGGAAGGCCGGTAATCGCCACCGCGCGGAAGGCCGAGCGGAAGCTGGTGGACATAATGGCCGAGGCCAGCCCCTTGCCGGCCACATCGGCGACCGCCATGAGCAGGCTGCCGTCCGGCTGCTCAACAATGTCGAGGTAATCCCCGCCAACTTCGTAGCAGGTGTCGGAGCGGAAGCTGAGCGAGTAACCGGGGATGGAAGGCAGATGCTGCGGCAACAGCGACCTTTGAATGTTGCGGGCGGCATCCATATCCTGCTGCACGCGCGCAAACTCGACATTGCGCTTGTGGTTTCGCGCATTCTCCAAGGCTACGGCGGCCTGCAAGGCCAGCCCCTCGATAAAGTCGGCCTCGTAGATCGTCAGCTCTCGTCCGTCGGGAGGCGCTACAACGAGGTCTGCCATCCGCCGGCCCTCGCGATCATCCAGCGGATAACTCGGTGTGCCGTTCGCGCCGGCCACGGGCGCATCGCCATAGGCCAGGCCCGTCCCCGGAAACGCCGCGCCGGCCATCTCCAGCTCCCGCACCACGATGCGAAGCACCTGCTCCAGCACCTCTTCCTCGCGGATGGTGGAGTGGACCTGCCGCGAGGCCTCGAGGAGTGCCTGCAACCTGGCCACCTGCTGCTGCAGGTCGATGGTTTCACCGTTGCCAGGAAGCTGAATTCCAGCCGCCATTGCGCACACCCCTCCGTGGACTTACCACTGTAACATGACCCAGGTTGTCTTGTGATTGACCTGGGCTCGAATTGGCACAGGCTGAGAGCAGCTACTATGGTCTTGATTTGGGAGCCGGGGTGCAGGCATGTTCATCGGTCATTTTGCTGTTGGATTCGCCGGCAAGAGGTTCGCGCCACGCACGAACCTGGCCGTTTTGATTGCCGCATCCATGTTTCTGGATATCTTATGGCCTTACTTCCTGCTGCTTGGGTGGGAGCGGGTGCTCATCGATCCTGGCAACACGCGCTTTACGCCGCTGGACCTCGAGTATTATCCCTGGTCGCATAGCTTGCTGATGTCCATCGTCTGGGCGACGGGTTTCTCGCTTGTCTACTACTGGCTAACGCGCTACCGGCCGGGAACGGTTGTGCTCTGGATCGGCGTGGTGAGCCATTGGGTTCTCGACTGGATTTCGCACCGTCCGGACATGCCGCTCTACCCCGGCAGCCCGCGATTTGGTTTGGGGCTATGGAATTCGATCCCGGGAACGCTGGTGGTGGAGTTGGTGATGTTCGCGGCCGGCATCTGGATGTATGTTGCCACCACCCGCGCCTGCGATCGCATTGGCCGCTATGCGTGTATCGCTTATGTCGCTTTTCTGTTGGCTCTCTACATTGGGGATCAATTCAGCAGCCCACCTGCGAACGCAACGGAGATCGTGTGGCCGGGCATCTTCGGGGCGTTTGTGCTGATTCCCTGGGCATGGTGGTTCGACCATCACCGCGCGGTACGCGCAGACGGTCGACTGCCGCAGGTTCCGAGTCATGGCTAGGGAGAATGCGGGGTCCGGGGTGCTATTGGCCTCTGGCCGCTCCCAGTTGCAGCAGCCTCCGCCCAACCAGGAAGAACCATATGGGATACAAGGGACCGGCAGCCGCCATGAGCACGACCCCAGAGACGGGCACGAATTGACCGCAGACGATGTGGGCCAGGTCAAGCCCATGCATGACGATGCCGAGCCACGCGGTCACCTTGCCGAAGACGCCGCCGCGCAACATGACGAACGAAATCAGCACGGCGCCGATCTGGACCAGAACTCCGCCCAGAATCGCGCCGGTCCCGTGCCATATATCGGCGGCCATTATGGCTTCCCCGGCGGCCTGGATCTCGGTCCGCATGGCATCAGTGGTTGCGGCGGCGTACTTGTCGCTTAGTGGGATCATCGACAAGGCCGTGGGCGTAGCCAGGAGCAACGTCACTCCAACGAAGGCCAGAGCCGTGGAGAGCGTGGCTTTGGCGCTGTCGATCTGCCGGAGCGCCGCATAGAGACCGAGAAACAACAGGTAATAGAGCGGCATCACGACGAGCGTGGGCAGGTCGAGGCGCAACAAGCCAACGGCTCTATGGTTCTGGAGCAGGCTGAAGGCCTCGGCGGCATTGGCGGGCTGCCCGCCCAGCACGACCATCTGGACCATCGTGGCCAGGGAGTAGACGATCAGAATGATTGCCGCGATCCCGCCGGCGCGGCAAAGGCCGGTCCAATCGGTGTCGCCGGAGGCCGCATTCATGGCTCTTTCCTGCTCGGCTTCGGTCTTCATCTTTCCTCCTTGCCCGGTTTTCGTTGGGGAGTTGGGGCTTTTCGCTGTCCCACTCCAGGTTTTCGGCCGCGTGAGTGTTTTTGTGGCACAGCGGAGTGTACTCGCATTGGCAGTGAGTTTGCTGTGATTCGGCGGCGGCTCTTGAGATTTGGCAGGGGCGCACTCTGGTGGTCGCCCAGGCGGAACCCTCACGCTGCGCAACCCCGCTCGCATCCCCGCACACACGGGCGATCTGGACTTAGCCGCAGCGCTGCCGGAGATTGTTCTTGTCCAGGTTGAGGCTGCGCCAATGAGCCTCTTGACCCAACCGGGTCTTCTTTTCAAACGGGGTGGCCTTGGACGCTTGGCGTTGAAGTGAAACTCGCGGCAAGCGACACCATCGCCACGCCGCGGACATTATCGCTTAGGGCAAGCACGGAGGATAGGCAGTTCTTTCATCCTGGAAGCTCTCGCGGCACCAGCACCCTGCGGTCCCGCCTTCCTTAAACTGCAAGGGCACCAAGCCTCAGTGCGCAATCTCCACCGGCCCCGGCCGGGCGCCTTCGCCAGCCTTGCCGATCTCCTCCAACTTGCCGAAGATCATCTTGCCGCTGGCGGTCTGGAGCACGCTGGTGACAGAAATCTCGACCGGCTTGCCGATCAGCTTTCGAGCGTGATCCACCACCACCATGGTGCCGTCGTCCAGGTAGCCCACGCCCTGGTTGTATTCCTTGCCTTCCTTGAGGATGAGCACACTCATCTTCTCCCCGGGCAGGACCACCGGCTTGAGGGCGTTGGCCAAGTCGTTGATATTCAACACGTCGACGCGATGCAGGTGGGCCACCTTGTTCAGGTTGAAGTCGTTGGTGACCACCTTGGCCTCCCACTTCTTGGCCAGCTCCAGCAGCTTCAGGTCAACCTCGCGGATGGAGGGGAAGTCGTCGGGGACGATCTGCACCTGGATGTTGGTATTGGACTGCATGCGCTGGAGCATATCCAGGCCGCGCCGGCCGCGCTGGCGCTTGGAGCCGTCGGTGGAGTCGGCCACAATCTGCAATTCGCGCAGGACGAACTCCGGCACCACCATCATGCCGTCGATAAAGCCGGCCTCGGCGATGTCGGCGATGCGCCCGTCGATAATGACGCTGGTGTCCAGCACCTTGGCGCTGCGGCGCGTGGGCCGGTCGCTCGCGAAGACGCTGCCGAGCGCCGCCGGATTCAGCAGGTCGCCTTTGCTGGCGCCCACCAGCAGGCCCACATAGGTCATCAGCAGCAGCACGAAGATCTGCAGCACGGCCGAGGTGGAAGGAGGCAGGGGCGCCGAGCGCAGCACGAGGCAAAACAGCGCGGCTCCAAAGATGGCCAGCACACTGCCCGCCACCGCGCCGATGAGCCGGCGCAGGCTGAGCGCCCGCACCCGCAACTCGAAGACAATGACCGCGCCGGCCGCCACAGAGCCCGCAACCGCACTCAACCATCCAGTCAGGCCGAAGGGATGAAGGAAATAACAAACCCCGGCAAGAAGGGCCACAAAAAGAAAACGAATCACAACCAGATCCATAAAAAGCCAACTCCCGCTGGCGCTGAGGAAAAAGGTCTCAGCCTGGGCACAATTGCCGAGTATGCCGACTGCCGAGTGGAATCGTCAAGAGGGAGTTTTCTGAGCCGGTTCCTCTACTTTGGGGGACAGAGACAGAAGAAGCCCGCTTTGAGTCAGGCGATTGGTCAGGAAAGGTCTTCTGCTTCTGCCGGCGCAGGTGGGCGGAGGGGCCGGAGCAGGGCTTCTGGCGCGGCTTCAGACGCCGAATCATGGCCTGGGGCAGCCCTCCGTGCGGGGTGTGCAATCCGCTGTTGACAAAGACTTTTGCCGGGCCTATGGTTTCTTCGTTTTGTGAATGGAGGACTCGGCGTCATGGCCTACTTTGAGCTTCAGCCCGCGGATATGGAACTACAGCAATTGGCGCAACAGTATTGGCAGGAAGCCGGCGAAAGAGAGCGGCAGCTGGAGAAAGCTGCCTTCGAAGCTGGAGAAGCGATTCGAGGCGGCGACTACACGCTGCCAAATCTGGAGACGATCGTTCGTTGGAAATCCGAACGTGTGGTTCATTATCTGATTGGCAACAGCAATGAGAACATCAAGAGCGCCCTGGCGATCGCAGCTTCGCCGGAGGCTTCGACCGAGGAGGCTGTGAACGCGCTGATCGGGTTGCGCGGCGTCGACATTTCCATCGCCTCCGCGATCCTGGCTGCCATCTACCCGGAGCGATATGCGGTGCTGGATTATCGTGCCCTGGAGGCGCTGGGTCACGCGCGCCACGACGTAGGATTTTATGCCGAATACAATGCCCATTGCCGGCGGCTGGCCGAGTGCGGGATGGTGAAGCCGCAGGCCAATCTTCCCGGCCCAACCCCGCTGCATGCGCTGGAACGAGCGCTGTGGCAGTGGTCGCGGAGCCGGTCAGAGCAGGTTCCGGTGAGCCGTTGAAGCCGCGCGGTTTGCGGCGCCGGGCAGAGTAGAATCAGCTGCGTGAGCCACTCCTTTGAAATCGGCCCGGTCCATGTGGGCGAGGGTCAACTGTTCCTTATCGCCGGGCCTTGCGTCATCGAGAGCGAGGCCCATGTACGCACCATGGCCGAGGCCATCCAGCGCATCGCCACCGACTTGAACCTCCCCTTCATCTTCAAGGCCAGCTACGACAAAGCCAATCGCACCAGCGTGAAGAGCTATCGCGGGCCGGGGCTGATGGAGGGGGTGCGCATCCTGGGCAGACTGGCCAGGGAGACGGGGCTGCCGGTGCTGACCGACGTGCACGAGCCTGGCCACTGCGAGATCGCAGCCGAGTCCGTGGATGTGTTGCAAATTCCCGCCTTCCTTTGCCGTCAGACCGACCTGCTGGTGGCCGCCGGCAGGACCGGCCGCGCGGTGAACATCAAGAAGGGGCAGTTTGTGGCGCCGTGGGACATGGCGCACCCGGTGGAAAAGGTGCGCTCGACGGGCAATGAGCGGGTTTTCCTGACCGAGCGGGGGTCGAGCTTCGGCTACAACACGCTGGTGGTGGACTACCGGGGGCTGCCGGTGATGCGGCAGATGACGCCGGTGGTCTTTGACGGTACGCACTCGGTGCAGCAGCCCTCGGCGGCGGATGGCGTGAGCGGCGGGCAGCCGGAATTCATTCCGCTGCTGGCGCGGGCAGCGGTGGCGGCGGGCATCGATGGGCTGTTTCTGGAGGTCCACGACGACCCGGCGCATGCGAAATCGGATGGGGCGAATGCGCTGGATTTGAAGCTGCTGAAGCCGCTGCTGGAACGGTTGCTGGCGATTCATGCGGCGGCTGGGGACTGATTCGCGTCTGCAGGGCCTTCGCTGACTGGATATGCAAATCACCGAGCGTCACTTCAGCCGTTTCAACACCACATCCCTGCCGTCGAGATGTAACACCAACACTTGTGCCGGGCTACCGCCGGCTGGCTTGAAGCTGCACTCATCCGTTGAGATTGCCGAGTAAAAGTCCGCCGGGCTCTCTGGAAGCAGCTCCTGCCGGGGCTCGTCATTTTCCTGGAAATATAGGTGGCCATTCTCCGCGGTCACCGTCATCACAACATCCGCCGACAGCGCATATTTGCCGGCAAGGGGGCTAAGTTGCTCCTGGGTGAGAGTTACTCTCTTGTGCTCCTTGAGTTTGGGCGGCGGAGGAAGCAAGTTATACGGTGTATAACCCTCCCAATCGAAGGGAAACAGTGTCTTGCCCAGGACCGAATCGATAAGTGGCTTGAAGATTCCTTCGCCGTTGGAGCTATTGGTCATGATCAGCATGCCGTTGCCCTTCTCCCTGAAAAGGAGCGCAAGATGCCTCCATCCCTCGTCGTGACCCTCTTTGAAGAAGGCCTTTCCATAGGGCGAAAAGTAAATGCCCCAGCCGAGACCATAGCTCAGTCCGATCGCATCGTTCGCGGCGGAGGTTTCTTCGTTGAGTGAGGGGAACTGATGGGACGAGTGGATGGCGATCTGACGGTTGAAGAGCAGCCCGGTCGTGCGGATGCCGAGGAGCTTGCTGTGGAGCAGCGCACTGAGAAGGGTAGCGTAGTCGCGCAGCGTTGTTTGCATCGACCCGGCGGCATCCGGTTTGGAGCGCTTCTCTGCCCCGAGCGAGCGTCCGTACTCGTCATACCCGTTGGCAAAGTCGGTCTCGAAGCCGGGCTCCCACACCATGCTGGTCCTGCTCATGTGCAGCGGACCAAACAGCATCTCCTGCATCAACCCAGTCAGCGACTGGCTGGTAGCCGTCTCGACCACCAGTTGCGCCAGGTCGATTCCCTCGCCGGAGTAGGCGTAGCGCGTCCCCGGTTCGAAGTGAATTTTGAGCTTGCGATCGTCCTCGAACCAGCGCCAATTAGGAAAGCCGCTGGTATGGCTCAGCAAAATACGCAGGGTGAGCTTCTTGTATCGGTCGTCGCCTGCCAGGTCGGCATATCTGGGATACTCGGGAAGCGGTTTTTGCAGATACTGCTGGATCGGCTTGTCGAGGTCCAGCACACCGTCTCGCACCAGCCGCATCACCAGGACTGCAAAAGCGGCCTTGCTCAAGGATGCCGAGGTCAATACAGAATCCGGCGTCAGCGGCAGATCCTTCTCAGCATCGCGCAGGCCGTAGGCCTTGAGATAGACAATCCTTCTGTCATGGAAGATGGCGATGCCTGTTCCGGTTACATGGGCTTCCTGCATCAAGTGAGTGACGGTGGCGTCGATTTCGGAAGGGGCGATCCGGCTGCCGTCGGGCCGTGGAATCGGGGATTGCTGCGCCGCCACGGAAACGAGCCCCATCGCAAGAACCATGGTTCCACACAAGAGCCTATGCATCGTTCTCCCCCCTGAATGCAGGAAATGTTACGGATTCTTCATGCCTTACGCTTGTTGAGGAGGCCTGTTTCCCGACGGCTCTCTCACGACGATCGTCTCCGCAATGCGGTCATGGACGCAGCGGTGGTTGGGGTAGAGGAAGTACTGAAGGAAGCCAAATCCTCCTTCAAGCATGGAGGCTCCGTAACCGAGCGCGCGCTCGATGGCCTGCCAGAGCGTGATCTTCGAGTGCACCAGCGAGACGACTCGGATGCGCAGCAGACGCTTGCCGGGGGTGAGACCGTTGGTCTTCCAGACGATGAGCCCAAAGTAAAGAATCAGCCAAAGGATCCAGGCCACTTCGGTGAGACCATTGAAATCAAACTTCACCTGCACATGGCCTGAATGATAGATGTCTTCTTTCAGATGCAAGTCTTCCTCGACAAAGGATCGCAAGGCCGAAATAGCCGGGAGATAGGTGATGGAGATGAAGAGAATATCAATGGCGTAGGCGGCCAACCGCCGGCCGAACGAGGCCAGGGGCGTTCCCGCCAGCGCCTCTGCCCGCGCCGTTTCGTGCGGATCGAAGACGCTCTTTGCCTTGAGGGCTTTCATACAGACACTATAGAGCCTTCCGAATTCGAGCCGGAATGCGCCGGGCTTTGCCTGATAGCAGTCAGGATTGCCGATGCCGCCGCCTCACACTGCCGACGCTTTTTGCCGGGCATCGATATGGCATCTCGCGATTTATACTGCGCGAATCTCCATGGTCTTACCAAGAGCCTTGAGGGCCATGGCGATGCCGTCGATCTTGGAGGTGTGGTGCAGGTCGATCAGGCGGGTGACTTCCTGCGGCGTCACCTGTAACCGCCTCGCCAGTTCCGCCGGGCGGACCTTCTGCGCAATCATCTCGTTCAACAGCAGCACCTTTGCGGAGAGGCTCGCGGGCAACTCGACCACGCGCTGGCCGCGCTTCGGCTTGGAGGGCGCGGGAACCGGCCGCTGCGCATCGAAATAGAAATCGAGCGCCGATTCCAGAGCATCCGCCCCCCGGCGCATGGCGTCCTCGAGGTCCTTGCCCTGGGTGATCGCCTCAGGAATGTCGGGAAAGGTCACGAGAAAGAACTGCTCATCGGGCTCGATATTGACGGGGAACTTCATAGCGCCTCCTATTTGAGTCCTAATTGCTTTTTGATGGATGCAACCAGTCCAGGTCCGAGATCTTTGCTGTGCATTGGCAGGATGGAGATTCTTCCGTTCAACTCCACCTTCAAGTGCGAGCCTTTCGCGGATGTGAAGGTCGCTCCTTGCGCCGCCAGCCACCGCTTGAACTCGCTGCTCTTTACGATTCAACGATAAGCAATTTTGCTTATGTTGTCGATAGTAGAGGGGCGAAGCGGGGAATGCCCGCGCCGGATTCTGCCTGATAGCATTTCCCTATGTTTCTGTCACCGATTGGCAAAGTTGTACGGGCAGGTTCGCTGGCCGGCGCGGCGTTGGTGTCGTATGCAATTTGCATCGGCTCCAATGCCCTGGCGCAGGGAGGCCCCGCGGCGCCTGCGACGGAGCGCACGCGTATTGAAGAGGTTTTGAACGGGCTGAATCGGGGACGACAAGTGGGGCAGGTGGCGGTTTCTCCCGACGGGAAGCGGTTGGCGTGGATCGAGGGCACGCGCGAGGCGGGGCAAATTCGCGTAGCTCCGCTGGACGATTTGACAAGGAACGAGCCGGTGACCGCTGCCGCCAAGCCGGGACAGCACTGCATCGAGGGTGAGATCGCCTGGTCGCCGGATGCGAAGACCCTGGCTTTCTTTTCCGATTGCGCGCGGCCGGGAGAGCAGACCGATTTATATCTCTCGCGGGGGGACGGCAGGCCGGCACAGCGGCTGACCGAGCTGAATGGCTACGTGGAAGGGGCAGCCTTTTCGCCGGACGGGAGCCGCGTCGCGTTCTTATATGTGGAAGGGGCGACGCGCCCGGCCGGGGCCCTGGCGGCGATGAAGCCCCCGGCAGGGGTAATCGGCGAAGACGGCGTCGAGATTCAGCGGGTCGCCGTGGCCACGGTGGGCGCGAGCAAGCCACTGCCTCTGATGCTGGCCTCGCCGCCCAATTTGCATGTGTATGAATTCGACTGGTCGCCGGACTCCAAATCGCTGGCATACGTGGCCGCCGATCCGCCGGGTGAAAACAACTGGTGGGTGGCGAAGCTTTACACCCAGGCACTGGACGGGAGAGGCTCGGGGACACCGAAGGCCATTCTTACCCCTGGCGAGGTCCCGGGCCCGTTGCACGGACTGCAGATTGCGGTGCCACGCTGGTCGCCGGACGGCCAGGCCATCGCATTCATTGGCGGGCTGATGAGCGACCAGGGTTCCACGGGCGGCGATGTGTGGATCGTCTCCGCCAACGGAGGGCAGCCCGTCGATCTGACGCCTCACCGGCCGACTACGCCGGGTTGGATCGAGTGGGACGGCAACGAACACATTTACGTGAGTGAACTGGCCGGTGGCAACTGCCAACTTGTCCGTTTCCGGGTGCAGGGGGACCGGACCAGCGAGAACGTGGCCACCAGCTTTGGCTCGCCCATCTTCAGCATCCAAGGCACAGTGGACGACGGCCGGCTGGAAATGAGCCTTTCCGCCACCGCCGACCACTCGCTTTTCGTCTTCCAGACCAGTACCTTCGACCACCCGTGGGAGATCTATGGCGCCAAACCGGGTACGGCGATGACGTCAGGCCTGGAGGGCGTGATCCAACTGTCGCACTTGAATGCCGGCGTGGAACCGAAGTGGGGCAAGACCGTTTCGCTGAGCTGGAAGAGCGATGCGTTTCGCGTGCAGGGCTGGCTAATGCTTCCCATGGACTACGATCCGGCCAAAAAGTACCCACTGATCGTCGAGGTACATGGCGGCCCGGCCGCCGCGGTAGAGTCCCGTTGGGGCGCGCGCGGCGGTCTGAGCGCCGCGACCTTCTCCGGGCTGGGCTACTTTGTGCTGCAGCCCAACCCAAGAGGCAGCTTTGGGCAGGGCGAGGAGTTTACCCAAGCCAACCGCAAGGACTTCGGCTATGGGGATCTGCGCGACATCCTCTCCGGCGTGGATGCGGTCGAGAGCAAATACCCCGTGGACCCTGACCGGGTCGGCCTTACCGGTTGGAGCTACGGCGGATTCATGACCATGTTTGCCGTGACCCAGACGGGGCGGTTCAAAGCGGCAGTGGCGGGCGCGGGGATCTCGGACTGGCTCAGCTACTACGGGGAAAACTCGATCGATCAGTGGATGACGCCTTACTTCGGCGCCTCGGTTTACGACGATCCGGCGGTGTACGCCAAAAGCTCGGCGATCGACTTCACCAAGCAGGCGCGGACGCCCACGCTGGTTGTGGTGGGCGACCGGGACGGGGAATGCCCCGCGCCGCAATCCTTCGAGTT
>Ga0181531_10001634_pt1 | contig 14121 bp, 10 predicted proteins | sample PEATcosm2014_Bin_38_FD_119743 | JGI IMG/M metagenome (GOLD analysis project Ga0181531, IMG submission 119743) | Peatland microbial communities from MTU Mesocosm Facility, Houghton, MI, USA - PEATcosm2014_Bin11_10_metaG | ecosystem: Environmental > Terrestrial > Soil > Wetlands > Peat | place... | reverse complement strand
GGATGACACTGAGGGAAACCAGCGTGGCCGGCGTGACACTCAAGGCGGTCGAGCCCGAGACGCTGCCGAGCGCTGCGCTGATCGTGACGGAGCCCTGCACGAGGCTCGTGGCGAAGCCGCTCGATCCGGCGGCATTGCTGATGGCCGCGACGCCCGGGTTCGAGGAGCTCCAGGCCACCGTGGTGGTGAGGTTCTGCGTCGTGTTGTCCGTATAGGTGCCGGTGGCTGCGAATTGCAAGCTGGTGCCCGCCGCGATGCTGGGATTCGCGGGGGTGACCGCGATCGAAACGAGGGTCGCCGCCGTGACGGTCAGGCTGCTCGTACCCTGGATCGTGCCCATCGTCGCCGTCACCGTGACACTGCCCACGTTGAGCGCCGACGCCTGCCCCTCGAATCCGGCCGCATTACTCAGGCTCGCCAGCGTCGCATCGGATGAGCTCCACATGACGGCCGCGGTGAGATTCTGGGTGGAGTTGTCGGTGTACGTGCCGGTCGCGGTGAACTGAGTCTTCAGTCCCTTGGCGAGGCTCGGGTTCGGCGGCGTTACGCCGATCGATACGAGCGTTGCGGCGCTCACCGTGAGCCACGTGGAGCCGGACACGTTGCCGAGCGTCGCCATGATCTGCGCGGACCCGACATCCAGCGCCGTGACGAGCCCGCTGGGGGAGGGCGCGTTGGCGACTGTCGCCACGCCGGGCACCGAGGAGCTCCAGGTCGCCGAGGCCGTGAGGTCGTGGGTCGATCCATCGGTAAACGTGCCGGTTGCCTTGAGTGCCGCCGTCAGACCCTTGGCGAGTGTCGTGCCGCTTGGCGTTACGCCGATCGTGACGAGCGTGGCAGCGGTGACCGTGAGCGCCGTTGAGCCGGAGACGCCGTTGAGCGTTGCCGTGATGGTCGTCAGGCCCGGACTGAGCGCGACGGCGAGCCCCTGGGTCCCGTGCGCATTGCTGATCGCGCCCACCGTCGAGCTCGAGGTGCTCCAGGTCACCTCGCTCGTGAGGTCGTGCGTCGAGTTATCGCTGTAGGTACCGGTCGCCGTGAGCTGCTCCGAAAGACCGCTCGCGATCGCAGGGTTCGTCGGGGTGACGCCGATGGCGACCAGGGTCGCGGGCGTCACGGCGAGGCTCGTCGAGCCCGATATCCCGTTCATGCTCGCCATGATCGTCGTGCCACCGGGGCGCAGGGCGGTTGCGACTCCGCCGTCGCTCACCGAGGCTACGGCGGGATTCGTGGAGCGCCACGCGGCCTGCGCAGAGATGTCACGTCTCGAGCCGTCGCTGAAAAACCCGGTCGCTTTGAAGTGGCCGTGCAGGCCCATGGCGATGTTGCTCTCGGGCGGACCCACGGCAATCGCACTCAGTTGCACGGTCTGCGGAAACTGGGACACGGTCGAACCGCAGCCGCTCAGCAGACCGAGCAGGCCGATCAGCACCCATGCGCCGAGTCTGTGGAACCCCTCGAGAGACGAGCGCGCGTCTCCCGCGGTACCGAAGCGGGTCATCATTGACTCCAATCGCACTGCAGTCATTGCAGGCCAATGGAGTGTAGGGGAAGCCCCGAGGGCCCCTCTGTGACGAGCCGAACATCGAGGCGGCCTCAGTGCGAGGAGCGGTTCACCGTCGGGCGCAGCAATTCAAATAAGTTAAAGAGAGTGATCAGAAGTTTTTCTGATACTGAAGGATCACGGTCAACGGTGGCAGAGTCGCCACCATCGGCATCACGACGCCCTGGCTGTTGTATTGGGCGTAGCCGTTGTATCCGATATCTCCGAGATTGGGTTTTGCGTTCGTTACGTTGCGGACGTTGAGGGATACCTGCGTATCGGCGTGCTCGAGAGCAAATTTCAAATTGACCAATGAGTACGACGGGCGCGTCGCGTACGCCCCGCCGCCGCTGTTGAGCAGACTCACACTGTCGCCGGTGTAGCTGTAGTCGGCGGAGATGACGCCATCCAGGGCGCTGCCGATGGGCCGGGTGTAAACGCCTCCCAGCGACGCGGTCCACGCGGGTACGCCGAGTATCCGGCTTCCCGCGGTGATGCCCACGATGCCGAGCGCACCGGGATCGGTGATGTCGGTCTTCTCGTAGCCGGCACCCAAGCGAATTTGCAGCGAGCGAGAAATGTGTCCCGCGACTTCGATCTCCCCGCCGTTGATCGTGGCGGCATCACCATTGATCGTGTAATAGGCTCCGCAAGGCAGGGCGACCTGCTGCTGCAAATCTTTCCAATTGATGCGAAAGGCGGCTGCAGTGACCAACAGGCCCGGGTTCGGAACCTGGATTTTCGTGCCGACTTCGTAACTCCAGAGCGTGTCGGATTTCAGCTGCGTCAAATCGTTGATCGGAAGATTGGCTGCGGCGCAGAAAGGAGCAAATGTTTGCGCACCACCCGCCCTGAATCCTTTCGAGGCACTGGCATAGACCATCGCATCGCTCGTTGCCTGATACGACAAGGCGGCCTTGGGGCTCACGCCCTTCTGGTGGTTGGTGATGGGAACATCGGGCGTCAGGCCGAAGTTCTGAAATCCGTCAGCGGTATAATTTGCTTCCTGCTTGAGCCAATATTGGCGCGCGCCGACCGTGAGATTAAATCGCTCGGACAGTTTGTAGTACAGTTCGCCGAACAGGGAATAGTCCTGCTGCAATATGGGCAGGCTATCGGTCCAGAGAAGGTCATTCGGCCAGGGCCCTACGACGGTGTTGTTCGCCGTGGCAGCCACCAAACCTTCGGCATACGTCGGCGGTATGTACTGTTTGCTGTGTGTCCTCGCGTAGAACAGGCCCGCCGTTCCGCTCAGATCGTGAACCGGATCGAAGGAGAAGCGCAGTTCCTCCGTGAGCTGATCGTGAAAGCGCTCGCCGTCCCACATGAAGGGTTGAGCCGGAAGGCCGCTGACGCCGTAGTAGCCGGTCAGAATCTGCTGCGTTCCGTACGTCGAGTCCTCGATATCTCGCGTGTGGCGATAGAAAAAGCTGCTCGAGGAGACGAGCGCCCACCCTTGACCCGTATATTTCAGATCGAGCGAGGGCAACGCCCAGACATCGGTGGCGCGCGGCTGAACGTCGAACGCACGGTTGAGCGTGTAATCGGGGGTGAAGGATGGCAGCGGGGCAAATGTGGCCGGAAACCCATGATCCTCGGTGTTTTGAAACATGATCCTGAAGCGGGCCTCGAACGGGTCCGACACTTTCAAAAGGGCCGCCAGCGAACCGCCATAACTCACGACGGCTCCCTGATTACCCACGCTGGTGCGCGGAACGGAGAGAAAAGGGTCCGTGACGGCCGGGCTCGTCGGATCCGGAAACGTGCGGGTGAGGTATCCCGCATCGTGATTGGCGAACAGCACGACGCGCAGCGCGAGCTTGTCCGGGGAGAGCACTACGTTTCCGACGACACTCCCGCCGCCGTCCGCGCTTCCGCCTCCTGAGGTCAGGCCGGCCTGCGCCATGTATCCGATCGTGTCGTCGGTGAGATTGGGCTTCTTCGTGATCAGGCGGACATTGCCCCCGAGGGAGCTCTCGCCGAACAGGGTTCCTTGGGGACCCTTGAGCACTTCGATGTCCGCGATATCGAGTACGCGCGGGTCCAGGGAGCTTGGGACCGGGGTATCGTCGATGTAGAAGCCCGTCGCGCCGGAGGTTCCAATGAAGTTCTGCCCGGTGATGCCGCGAATGGCCACCGTTCGCGCTTCGCTGATGCCCTCCGGTCCCGAGCCATAGGTGAAGGAAATATTGGGTACCTTGGTGGCGTAGTCATTGAACGTCTGAATGTTGTAGTCCTCGAGCGTGGCGGATGTAAATACACTGATGCTCTCCGGCACCTCGGCCAAGGACTCATCGCGCTTGCGCGCCGTCACGATGATCTCCTGAAGACTCGACCCTTGCTCCGCCGCGGGGGCGACCGTGCCCTGCGCGCAGGCGGCTCCGGGGTCCATTGCGGAACCGCAGACGGCAAACAGGCCGAGTAGGCGCGCAACGATCCCTGATCGATGCGCGGCGGGGCCTTGCGGGTGCTCCGATGGACCGCTCGCGGTCGAGGAGTCAGGCGGCTTTTCCCCGGAACCCGTAGTCGGTGTGGTTTCCTCGGCGATCGTGATCGTGTGTGGATTGACGAACCGGAAGTGCAAGTGCGTATTGGCAAGCAGGCGCCGCAAAGCCTCTTCGGCGCCCAGCGCTCCCTTCAGCGCGGGGCTGCGCAGCCGCTCGACGACATTCGAGGAGAACAGGATCTCCAACCCCGACTGCTGGGCGAGATCATTGAGCGCGTCGGCAAGCGGTTCGGCCGGGATATCCAGGGAATACGTCCCCGCGGTCTTGGACTCCTGTGCACCCGCCGGGGTCGACAACACCAACGTTCCGACCATGTAAAGAAACATTGCGCGAACACCCATGGCATCCCTCCGTTCCGATATTCTTGGCGCCCCGAGCGGCGCGTTCACCCGGAAGTGCCCCGGTCGCCGGAAACCCGGTAGCCTAATTTCGAGTACCGGGTTTTCCCCAAGGATCGCACTACATACAAACCATGCTGCCGGACCGCCTGAATATGCATGCCGCCCGATTGGCCAAAAGCGCCTTCATCGAGCATTCGGTCGTTCTCAGGCGCTTTCTGATGAGCCGCGTCGGCAACGTCCACGACATCGACGACCTCGTCCAAGAGGTGTTCACCCGGCTGCTGCGCGTCCGCGACACCGAAATGGTCCGCGATCCGCTCGCGTATCTATTTGGAATAGCCGCCAATGTCGCGCGTGAGTTCCTGCAGCGGCGCTATCAGGACAACGTACTGTTCGACTCCGAGGCGGCAGACAGAGCGCCGGCGGACGTGGAAAATCCGATGGATGGCGGCCTCGCGGAACGTCTCGAATTGGGCGACCAGCTGAATCGAGCGCTGATCAAATTGCCGCCGACCCACCGGCTGGTGATCCTGCTGGTCAAACGCGACGGCCTCTCTTATGGGGAAGCGGCTCGCGCCACGGGACTGTCGGTCCATACCATCGAGAAATACCTGGTCGAAGCGAGAGCACTGCTACGGCTGATCCTGACAGGCAAGGAGCGCCGCCCATGACCGACTACGATACAGACCGCCTGGAGAAGTTATTGGCGCGACGCGCCTCGCGTTGGATCGAGGAGTTGCGCGACGCCACCCCGCAAAAGCGCTCGGCGTTCGTGGCGTGGCTCAAAGAGTCACCGGGGAATGTGCGCGACTTTCTCCTCATGTCGATGATCGATCAGTCTCTCGAGACCATCGATCCCGAGAAATCGCATGACGTCGAATCGCTGCTCGCGGCGGTCGACCCCACGATCGTCGAGCTGCCCCGATTGCCGGCGCGGTCTGCGCGAAAGAATCCACGGCGCGCCCGATGGGGCGTCGCCGCCGCCGCCGCATGCGTGCTCGGCGGCTCGGTCATCGCGTGGTTCTCGGTGAACCATCGCGAAGCCGCGTGGCGAGTCTTCGAGACGGCCACCGGCGAACAGCGGGCGTTCGAGCTCGAAGACGGATCGATGATTCATCTCAATACTCGCTCGCGAGCCGCCATTCATTTCACAGCGCGCGGGCGCGAGGTGCGGCTCCTGGACGGCGAAGCGTTGTTTCGGGTTCAGCGCGATGCGAGCCGGCCGTTTCGCGTCTATACCAACGATGCGGTGATCCAGGCGGTCGGCACGCAATTCAATGTCTACGCACATCCCGAGGGGACGAGTGTCGCCGTCATCGAGGGCCGGGTCGATATCCAGCCCGCCATTTCCGCGCCGACGCCCGCCGCGACTCCCCGTAGAGACGTCTCGAATTCCCATGCGCAGCTCTCGATTTCACCCGGTCGGATCGTACACTCGAGCGAGGAGGCGGAAATCACACATCTGGGCGAGGTGAGCGTGCGAGCTGCCCCGGATGTCACGGACGCGGTCGCTTGGCAGAAAAGACGTCTGGTGTTCCGTCAGCAAACCCTCGAATTCATCACCGCACAGTTCAATCGCTATAGCCGCAAGCAAATTCGGATCGAGAGTCCCGCTGCCGCGAATCGGTTGTACACCGGCGTATTCGACGCCGATGACGTGGATTCCTTTGCGCAAGCACTCGCGAGCGATCCGCAGCTTGGCGTCGAGAGCACCGCGAAAGCGATTGTCATCACGTCCCGATGAGGCGGCCATGCGAACCGTAGAGCGCCTGTGCAAATTCGCCGTCCTAACGGCTGCCTCATTCGGTTGCGCGATGGGGTGCATCGCGGAGGCATCGGCTGCCGTCCCGGGTGCTCCGGCCGCGCGCCCCGACCTCATTCTGACCAACGGCGTGATCCATACGCTCAATCCGGCGCAACCCCTCGCCCGGTCAGTCGCGGTCGCGCAGGGCAAGATTGTCTATGTCGGCAACGACGCAGATGCTTTGGCGTTGCGCGGCTCCAGAACCCGGGTGATCGATTTGCACGGAATGGCGGCACTTCCCGGGTTGGCTGATGCGCATGTCCATCCGGCGCTCGGCGAATTTCTCAACTATCGCCTGTGCAATGTGCGCGCATTCACCCTCGAGGAGGGGTTTGCGAAGGTTCGCCAGTGTGCATCGATTGCCCCGCCGGGTGATTGGGTCGTGGGCTATGGCTGGTACGATTTGGATAACCCCGAATTTGACAAGGTGACCCGCGCGCAGATCGATGCCCTGGTCCCGACCCGCAAGCTGGCCATCATCTCGAAGGATCTGCACACGGTTTGGGCCAATTCAAAAACGCTCGCGGAATTCGGCATCGGGCGGGACACGAAATCCCCCGCCGGTGGCGAGATCATGCGCGATCCGGCGACCGGCGAGGCAACCGGCGAGCTCATTGATGCGGCCGGCATGGCGGTATGGGACAGGGTTCAGCACCATTCCACTTACGCGATTTCGACCGCCGAGCTTCTAAAAGCGGCGATGGCGCATTTGAACAGTCTCGGCATCACCTCGATACTCGACGCGTTCGCCGACGAGGACGCCGCCTCCGCCTACCACGCCCTCGATGCGAGCGGGCAGCTTTCGGCGCGAGTCTCGCTCGCGTCCCCCGTACTGCCGAGCAACTACCGCACGAGGGTTCCGTACATCGCAGCACATCGAGCGAATTGGCAGTCGCCCCGCGTGAGGCTCGACTTCATCAAGGCATTTGGAGACGGCAACGACGAGGTGGGACTCAGCAGCATGCTGAACCACGACGGACCGCCGGAAACCGCGACCCCCGGATACTACACCGATGCCCAGATGCAAGAGCTCGTGGCCATGGCGGAATCGGCGGGCCTCAGCATCTACGTTCATGTCATCGGGGACGGCGCGGCCCGTCAGGTACTCAACGCCATCGCTGCGGCGCGTAAATCATCACCTGAGACCGAACGGCGTCACACGCTCACGCACTTGTGCTGGGTCGCGGATACCGATCTCCCGCGTTTCAAAGCCCTGAGTGTCATTGCCAACATTCAGGAGGGCTGGCTCGCGCCGGCGGCCTTCGGCGGCCCCCCCGGATATGACTACGCCCGCAGTACCGCCGCGGGGCCGATTGGTCCGTGGCTCGCGGGCCGATTGCTTCCCTACCGGGCGCTGCGGGAGGCGGGCGCGCGCCTCGCATCAGGCAGCGACTGGTTCTACACCGAAGAAAACCCCTGGTATGCGATGGAAGCCGGCATGACTTCGAAAGACCCCGGGGGTACGAACAAACAAGCCATGCTTCCGAACTACACCCTGGACTTTGCCACCCTGATCGCCTCGCGGACGACAGGTTCTGCGTATCAAATGTATCGAGAAAACGAGATGGGTTCGATCGAGATCGGAAAGAGGGGCGATTTGATCGTGGTGAATCAAGACCCGTTCGTCATTGCGCCGGAGGAGCTTCACAAAACCAACGTGCTGATGACTTTTCTCGACGGGACGATGATTTACCAACGCCCGGCCGGTATGGCGTCCATGTCCGATACACGGGACGCCCCGGCTCAGCCAAGGCCGTGAAAATCCTGCTCTCGCCACGGGGCGTGGGAGCCATCCTGTGCGCCGGCGGGCTGGGCGCGCTGTCACCGACATCGGTCGACGGACTTATCGGTTGACTGCTCGTGATTTGGCGGCGGGGGGACGGAACAAGAGCTCGATATAGCGGCGCAGATGATCGATGCTTGCGGCGGCGACCGCGGCACCGCCACGGGCTTTTGCAAGAATGAAGGCGCCTTGCAGCACCGCCTGCGTATGGAGCGCGAGGCTTTCGGCGCTCCAGTCGGCCTCGATGCGATGCTTCGCCATGGCCGCCGCGAGATCGGGCTCGATTTTCGCGGCGTGAGCGCTGATCGAGCTCTCGCAGGCCGCCCGTATGTCCGGGTGCGCATCGTAGGCTTCCTGCACCATCGTGCCGACCAGGCAGCTGAACTCGAAAACCGCGCCACGCAACAACGCCTTGCGAAAATCGAGATACCCGAGCACCCGGTCGAGCGGGTCTTCGAGCGAGTGGTAGGGCGCGGCGGCGAACAGCGCGCCGGTGATCTGCGACCAGTGCTCGGCTGCTGCCACCGCCAGCGCATCCTTGCTTGCGAAGTGATGGAAGAAGGCTCCTTTGGTGAGGCCCGCCGCCCTGCAGAGCTCATCGACCGTGGTCGCCGCGTAACCCTTCTGCCGGATCACCGTGAGCGCCGCCTCGAGGAGGCGCGTGCGGGCGCTTGGCGCGGGCTCGCGCGGCGCGCGCGGCGTGCGGGATTCTTCGCTTGCACGTTGCATGGGCGCGAAACGTACCAACTGGTTGGTACGATTTCAAGCGGTCGATTGACCGCGCCATCGTGCTCGTCCCAGAAAGAGCGCCTTTCGTCCCCGCGCCTGGGCCGGAAGGCTTGCAGGAGCCCCATAATCGCGGCCCGTTGAAGGAGGTGCCTCATGCGATTCGAAAGGATGCCAGTCACTCATCGCGCACCGCTCGTTGCGCTCGTGTGCTTGCTCGTCGCGTCTCAAGTCCCGGCGCTCGCGCGCGCCGACATCTACGATGCGGCCGTGGCCCAGCCGGGCCGCAGCGCGGCGGACCGACAGCGCGATGCGATCGACCATCCCGCCGAGGTGCTGCGCGTCGCGCGCATCCGCGCCGGCATGCATGTCGCGGACATCCTGGGGGCCGGGGGCTACTACAGCGAACTGCTGAGCCCGATCGTGGGTCCGCAGGGGCATGTGCTGCTCATCAACAATAAGGCCTATGAAAATTGGTCGACCGAGGACGGCGGGTGGGCGAGGCGCCTGGCGGACGGCCGGCTGCCGAACGTCGAGCATCGAACCGCCGAGCTCGAGCACCTGGAGCTCGGCACGAACACGCTCGACGCGATTCTCTTGATCAAGGTGTATCACGACTTCTACTGGGTGCAGCCGAACTCGGAGTGGCCGCCGATCGACGTCCCGACCGTGCTCGATGAGATCACGCGCGCCCTCAAGCCGGGCGGCCTGTTGCTGCTCGTCGATCATGCCGCCGTGGCCGGCAGCGGCGCAAGGGACGCGGGCACCCTGCATCGAATCGATGAGCAGTACGCGCGTCACGAGTTCGAGTCGCGGGGATTCAAGGTGGTTGCGAGCAGCGATGTGCTGCGACATCCCGAGGACGCCCGCGACCTCATCACCTACAAGGGGCCGATGGTCGGCAAGACCGACCGCTTCGTGCTGGTGTTTCGCAAGAGCGGCGGGCGGAGCGGGCTTTAGCTCGAGCGCAGGATCGCTGATTCAGGGATGAATCGCAGGCACCTGCGGCTCGGTGAACGGCTCGGTGCGGTGCACGACCCGCGACTCGTACAGCGCGGCGATCTCGGACGCGGAGAGATTCAGCAACTTCGTGAGCACATCGCTCGTGTCCTCGCCGACGGCAGGCGATCCCCGCCATATGCGGCCGGGCGTCAGCGATAGCTTCGGGACGACGCCATAGACGTGGATCGGCACGCCGGACTGGCGGTCGAGAACCGGCACCGTCATCTCGCGCGCGCGGTAATGTTCATCGGCGTATTGATCCGCGGCGCTGAACACCCTGGAGCAACCGATCCTGGCCTTGTTCAGCTCCGTTTCGACCTCGAGGCAGGTGCGTGTCGCACAGAACTCGCGCAGCCGCCGATCGAGTTCCCTGCCTTTGTCGGAATTGACCGCGGCGGCATCCTTCGAACACGCATCGAAGCAGTAGATCTCGGGATCGAGCCCGAGGACTTTGGGCAGCCGCGCATAGATCCCCATGCCGATCGCCGCAATGAATACCCAGCCGTCGCTGCAGGCGAAGGTGTCATACGGCTGAAATCCTGGCGCGCGATTGCCCGTATGGCCGTAGATCGCACCCTCTCCGGTGTAGAACGGCAGGCAGTTTCCCTGTGTCTGGGCGACTGCTTCGAACTGAGCCACATCGACCACCTGGCCGCGGCCTGATTTTTTCACTTCCCAGAGCGCCATCATCGTCGCAGCCCAACCGGTCAGTGCCGTGAGGTAGTCGCCGGTGTAGACCTTGGCTCTCTGCGGCGGCCCATCAGGATCGCCGGTGACGTGCATCATCCCGCCATACGCTTGAGCAATCGCATCGTAACCCGCGCGCCCCAGGTACTCGTCCCGGCCGAACTGGCCGTAGGTGCTGACCTTCACCACCACGAGGCTCGGGTTGACCGCGAGTGCCAGCTCGCTGGAAAGACCCGCGCGCTCGCACGTGCCGGGCATCGAGGACTCCATCCACACATCGGAGATTTTCCAGAGCGCCATGAGCAGCTCGATTCCGCGGGCGTTCTTGAGATCGAGACCCATCGACAGCTTGTTCTTGTTGATTTCCGCGGTGTCGCATCCGTGCGGGCGCGGTCCCCTCATCAGGTGCGGCGCGAGATGCCGGAAGGTTTCTCCGCCGGGCCGTTCGACATGGATCACTTCCGCGCCGAACTCGGCCATTTTCGTACCGATGTAGGGTTGTGCAACGAAGACACCCGTGCCCACCACCCTCACACCTTCCAGGGGTCCAAATGCGGGGCATAGCGCCGGAGTCGGCGGTCGCTTCAGCGCCCGGATCCACTCGGGCACCTTTTCCTTCAGAGCCTCGATCTTATCTTCGCACTTCAGTATTTTGGGCTCATGCATCATCAGTGATCCCTCTGACTTAGCACAGTGCGGCGCGATCGTTTCTTTTCTACCGCATGCCCAATTCTAGCTCACGGGGGATTCGAATGGGATGGCCTCGAGCCGGTCGAGCGAAGGTGCCCGACCGGCTGCTTCAGTCGAGATCGCTATAAATCGACCCGGCCTCGCCGGCCGAAAATCAAGGAGACCACGAACAGTACGAGGAAGACGAAGAAGAGGATCTTTGCGATACCGACGGCGGCCCCCGCGACTCCGAAGAATCCGAGAGCGCCCGCGATGAGCGCAATGATCAAGAACACCAACGCATAATGAAGCATGGAACCCTCCTGGCATCGCGGCGTCGCGTGCCGCTGTTTGTTATCACCGTGACGCGGTTCGAAATCCGCAAATCGACGTGCTGCAGTGTACAAATCCGCAGCCGGCGGGGACGCCGGGGTGGAACATGAGTTGATGTCGGCGGTCTCTGACGGACGCCCGCTTACCGCTCAAAGGCGTCGGCGCGAGGCTTACGCCGAACGACGCGAGGAACTCAGTAGTCGGGCCACGCAGCGAACAGGTTGGCCGCGTTCACCGAGCCGAGGCCTGTCGCGAGATCGTAGTCCTGGGTGGCGAGATAGGCCGCCTGGTTGCGTTTATCGGATGTCGAGAGCTCGCCGATGAGCCGACTCGTGCAGCCGTCGTTCCAGGGGATCTCTGGAATATAGGAGCGTGCGGATGCGAGGGTCTTCGGGTCGTTGTGCGCGTTCCAGTAGGTCGAGATCGGCAGACCGCCCGTGTCTGCGCTCGCATCGAGCCGGTTGAGAACCGCAACTGCAGCTTCTACCGGTACGTGACTTTGTCGTGGTTCGGGAGCGGTCTAACTCGGGCAAGATAGGGACTCCCGGCCACCGCCGGACAGCACGGTGACCACCATTCGCTGGTTTGTAGGACCGTGCAGCTGTCTTTCGCCGCAATAGAGATTCGCCATGGGGGTCTCGATGGGCGCATCGACCGCGCAGGTGCGCTCTGATGGGTGTACCCTGCTGGTATGCGTTGGCCTTGGTCGAAACGACCCCACAAGCTTGCCCCGATTAGCCCCCCGTACCGCGCTCCCGTGCATCACGAGAGTGCGGCGAAGAAGGACCCTGGCATCCAGGTTGAGGAGCACGACACGTCCGCGATGACTCAGACGGGCGTGCATAAAGCCTGGAACCGGCTCACGAAGCGGCAGGACTGAGCGCAGTTGGCGGGGCATTCAGCAGAAGTCCCAGACTCTCTGATCCTGAAACCCGGTTCTTATCCAGGCTTTCTGCCGCGAGGCCGGCCTGCCCATGCCCCGGGAGGCATCGGCGCGCACGTCACCGTGATGTATCCGATGTCGCGCACACTTGGTGGCGCTGGTCTTCCTTTAATTCGGGGTCGAGGATGCCATGGATCAAATCGTGCCAGTCGATGTCACTCGCTTTGTCTTGGATCTGCGCCGCGATCTTTCCGTTACATCCAGGGCCACCAAGCCGGGCCCACCGGAGAGGATCGACGGGGTGACCATAGGCTTTGTCTCGGTGACCCGGGACGCACCTCACAAAGGCGAAGTTCACCCGGACGGAGACGAAATCCTGTATGTGATCTCCGGAAGGTTGCATGTCATCGGTGAAACCGAGCCAAACAAGATAATCAATTTGGGCCCCGGGGATGCGTGCATCGTGCGAAAGGGCGAGTGGCACCGCGTCATCATGGTAGAGCCAGCGCAGCTAGTCCACATTACGCCGGGGCCACGGGGCGACCATCGACCCCTGTGACGATTGCAGCCTCCAGAGTTCCAAATGGGTACCGCAAAGCGGTATGCCAGTAGTATTGTTTTACGAGGACGATGCTGAGGAGTTTGAAGTTTCGGCGGTGCTTGAGCATAGTGACTGCGATCATGAGGCCGACAGCAGAAATGTCACCGCGCTTCAAAGCCAGAATGGCCGGCCTCATGTACCTGCTCATCTTCATCACAGCACCAAGCGGCGCTGCGACCGCGACGCCGGCGAAGATGTTCATAAATCTCGCATCCGATACCGGCGTCGCCCTCGTTTTTTATTACCTGTTTGAGCCAGTCAGTAGGAGACTCTCGTTCATAGCATCGCTTGCTAGACTTATCTTTGTCGTTGTAATGGGCGTCAACTCACTGAACTATTTCGGCGCCACGGAATTCTTGCAGGTCTCTCACTCTTCGGCCTCTTTCAATAGGGGCTACGACATCGCCTTGATTCCTTTCGGGCTCCATTGCGTTTTGACTGGCTATCTAATTGTCAGATCGACATTTCTTCCCCGGATTCTTGGCATGCTCATGGTGTTGGCAGGCTTGGGCTACCTGATCTTCCTCTGGCCCCCGCTCGGTGACCGGATCTTTTTTCCTTACATCGTCGTTCCAGGTGTCATCGGAGAGGGGTCACTGACGCTATGGCTCCTCGTGATGGGCGTGAACGATATACGATGGAGAGAGCAGGAAGAGGGCGCCGCGAGGCGATAGCCACGCTTGCGAATACTCTGGTACGAGTCGTCAAATCGCGCCGCGGCTCATCGACAGTCTAAACCCCGCGGTCGAGGGGGGCGTCGAAGAAGCCCGGATGCAGGAGGTGACGCGGCGGGCGGCAGAGCTTGATTCCGGCGCCGTCAAGTCCATTCCTTGGGAAACTGTTTTAAGCCAACGGGAGCGCGATAGCGCGATAACAGCCTAAACCGAACTAGAAGGGGACTTTGCCGATACCCCACCCGTTTCCATTCGCCACCGATTATCCGCGCAGCCTGCCGCCGGCAACGACGATGGGTTCGCCGAGCGCCCGCCGATATTCCTCCTCGCCGATCGCATCCACCGACCGCAGCTTCGCCAGTAGCTCGTCTATCAGCGAACGCAGCCCAGGCCCCGGGGTGCCGTGCGCGAATGAACTCTGGTATTTGATCGGCCCGGGGACGATCGCGACCAGGAAGGCCATCTCGGCCGGCGTCAGCTCTCGGGGTTCGCGAGCGAAATAGCGGCGGGCCGCGGGCCGCAGGCCACGCAGGTCCGGTCCCCATTCGATGATGTTCAGGTAGATCTC
>Ga0181531_10001633_pt1 | contig 14122 bp, 15 predicted proteins | sample PEATcosm2014_Bin_38_FD_119743 | JGI IMG/M metagenome (GOLD analysis project Ga0181531, IMG submission 119743) | Peatland microbial communities from MTU Mesocosm Facility, Houghton, MI, USA - PEATcosm2014_Bin11_10_metaG | ecosystem: Environmental > Terrestrial > Soil > Wetlands > Peat | place... | reverse complement strand
GGCTTAGCCAAGGCGAGAACGCGGCGGCGCCGGCCCGGCGCGGAATTCCATCGAACAACTATTACGCCTGACCTACGGCTCGATCAGCCGACCGGTTGTGGCTTTGATAACGGCTTCAGTGCGGGTCGCGGCGCCAAGCTTGCCGCGGGCGTTGTCGATGTGAAAGTCGATGGTCCTTTTGACCAAACCGAGGATTTGCGCGATCTCCGCCGAGGTCTTGCCGCGCGCCACCCACGTCAGCACTTCGACCTCCCGATCGTTGAGCTCGACGAGCTTGGGCCACAGTCCGGTGCGCGCCACGCCGGCAAGCCGCGCCGCGATAATGGTCGCCAGCACGTCGAAGTCGATCGGCTTGGTAACGTAGTCGTCGGCGCCCAGTTGCCGGCCCTTGAGTTCGTTGTCGCGATCCGTCAGCGCGGTGAGAAAGACGAAGGGCATCTTGGCGAAGCGCGGCGCCAGGCCGATCAGGCGTTCCAAGAGCTCGAAACCGGACATCAACGGCATGCTGATGTCCGACAGCACCAGATCGGGCATGGTTTTGAGGATAGCGGCGAGCCCTTCGTTGCCGTCATGCGCCAGCGTTACCGCGTAACCGCGATCGACCAGCTCCTCGGCAATTAGCGCCGCGGTCTCGCGGTCGTCCTCGATGCAGAGGATCTTCTTCTGGGCTTCGGCCATGCAGGGTTACCAAGAACGCGAAGACTAACGCAAACGGCCGGCAATTTCAGCCCGTTTATGCCGTTCGCCGGCGCGTTCCGGGCCGAGGTTCCCGTCGGCGGCCGGCTCGTATATAACTCTTCATAGATGTATGGCCGAATAGATGTATGGCCCAACGGCCCGCGCCTTTAGCCGCGGGGCTTTACCGGTCGATGGTCGGTTTTCATGCGCCAGCCGCACTCCATCCGGTTTCACCTCACCGCGGTGTTTCTGGGTTTCTTCTTACTCGTGGTGGTACTGGGTCTGTTCAGCATTTGGCGCCTGAGCAATTTCAATCGCTTGTCCGCTGACGTGGCCGATGTGTGGCTGCCCAACACCCGCGTCCTCGGTGACCTCAACAACTTCACGTCCGACTTCCGTGCCATCGAGGGCAGCAACCTTCTGTCGTCCGATCCCGCCGAGCTCGTGGCAACGGAAAGGCAGATGGAGAGCCTCGATCGGTCGATCGCCGAGGCCGAACGCGCTTTCGAGCAGATACGCCACGACGCCGCCGAGGACGGCGTCTATGGCCGCTTCAAGCAGAACTGGAACGACTACCGGAAAATCGTCAACCAGATCCTGGTGCTGTCGCGTACCAACCGCAAGCCGGAAGCGCTGGCGATGTATACCGGCGCCTCGCGCGACACCTACGACGCCGCGAGCGACGCGCTCGGCCAACTCACCGACCGGGCCGTCGCCAACGCGGCGGCCGCGAGTGAACGGCTTGGCGCCGCCTATCGGCAGGCGTTCTGGCTCATTCTGCTGGGCATGATGATCGCGGGCGTGATGGTGGTCGCCACGCTCGTCCATATCAGCCGCTCGATTTCCGCTCCGCTCCTGCATCTCGCGGAACGCATGCGCTCGCTCGCCGCCAACCACACCGACATCGACATTCCGGAAACCGAGCGGCGCGACGAAATCGGCGAGATGGCGCAGGCCACCGTGGTCTTTCGCAACAACGCGATCGAGCTGATGCGCAGTCAGCGCATGCTGGCTCGCCAGGCATCGTTGCTCGAGGAGCAACTGGCCCAGGAGCAGCGCCTGGCCATGGCGCAGCGTAATTTCATCTCCATGGCTTCGCACGAATTCCGCACGCCGCTCACCATCATCGACGGCCACGCCCGGCGCCTGACGAAGGTGAAGGATTCGATCACGCCCGCCGAAACCGGCGAGCGGGTGGGAAAAATCCGCGCCGCCGTGCTGCGGCTCACGCACCAGATCGACAATCTGCTCAACTCGGCACGACTCATCGATGGCGGCGCCGAGTTTTATTTCCATCCCGCCGAAATGGATGTGGCGGTGCTGCTGCGCGAAGTCTGCCAGTTGCATCGCGAGATGGTGCCCGGCGCGCAGATCGTCGAGCGGTTCGACGCGGCGGCGATGCCCATCGCGGGCGACGCCAAGGTGCTGTTCCAGGCGTTCAGCAATCTCGTGTCCAATGCGGTCAAGTACTCACCGGGCGGCGGCACGATCGAAGTCGAGGCCGAGATTGCCAACAACGAGGTCGTCGTCGCCGTCGCCGACCGCGGCATCGGCATTCCCGCCGGCGACCTCAATCGGCTGTTCGAGCGGTATCATCGCGGCAGCAATGTTTCCGGCATCGTCGGGACCGGCGTTGGTCTCTATCTGGTCAAGATGGCGGTCGACCTGCATGGCGGCCGCATAGAGGTGAAGAGCAAAGAAGGCAACGGCACGCGTTTCGTCGTGCACTTGCCGCTCAAACGCACCGTATCCGTCAAGGAATGGCCGATCGGACCAGTGCCGATAGTCGCGGGGGATGCACCTTCAATCGCCTTTCGCTCGGAGAGCACGCAATGAAATTTTTCGCGCTGACATTGCTCGTCTTCCTCGCGGCGATTTCCGCCGCTGGCGCCGCGCCCGCGCCGCCAATTGTTCCGCTCCATTCGTCGATGCCGCTTGTCCACGCAGATTGGCAGGAACCGCTGTCTTTGCCGCGGCGCCTGCGCAACCATTGCGCCATCGATGCCTGGAGCGGGCGGCCCTATTGCTCCGACCATTGCGGCTTCAACTACCAGGTCTATTCCTGCTCGCCTCAATCGTTCGGCTGCTGCCGCATCGGTTTCGGCTATTGCGATTGGAACGGATTGCTGCGCTGCCATCCGTGACGCGCCTCGCATCTTCTGCGGCCATTCCGCAAGCGCAGATCGCTAAAATTCGAGCGAAGAGCTTAAATCCGCTCTGACCATAGCCGCGCAAAATCGGCGCGCGGCGCGCGCTGTTAGCGGCCTGTTCTGTATCGCCTGCGCAGATGCTGTCTCATGCGATCCATCATCACCTTTGCTGCGCTAGCGCTGGTCGCCGGCGTGCTTGTTCCGCGCTACGCTTCGCACACCGGCGCCGTACCAGCGCCGCATACGGTTGCGGCCCGGCCGCAGGCCGCGATGGCTGCAATGCCGGGCAATGCCCGGTCGGTCGTCGTGCCGCGCGACCAACGCGGCCATTTCGAGGTCGATGCCCGCATCGACGGCCGTCACCTTACTTTTATGGTCGATACCGGCGCGTCGGTGATCGCGCTGACCGCGGGCGATGCCGGCCGGCTCGGCATTCACCCTGCGCCGCACGAATTCGTCACCGAGGTCAAGACCGCGAACGGCACTGTCCGTGCCGCACCCATCCGCCTCGACCGGGTCGAAGTCGGTGATCTCGCCGTCCGCGATGTCGAAGCGCTTGTGCTGCCGGATGCGGCCTTAGGCGACAATCTGCTCGGTCTTTCGTTCCTGTCGCGGCTGCGGCGGTTCGAATACAGCGACGGCAAGCTGGTCCTCGAACAATAGGAAGAACGGCGCAAGGTGCCGTTAACGATACGGGGGCGCCCTTCTGCAATCCGGGCAACGAAAAATCAATGCGTTCCGCTTATTGGTAAGCGGCGCGAAACCGCGAATTTTCGAATTCTAACGATACCGGCCATAAGCGCAAAAGCAGCGGGTCCTGGCCGCTGGCGCGCAGGCCGTAAGATGGGAACACGCATGCTTCGATTTTCGGCGAAATATTTTCGGCGCCCAGCGGGAGTGATCTCCCGCTTCGCACGCGCGGAGCGCGGCGCGACGGCGGTCGAATTTGCCTTGATCGCGCCGGCGTTCCTGGGCCTCCTCATCGCCATTCTGCAAACCACGATCTTTTTGTTTGCGCAGCAGACGTTGCAAACCGCGGCCTTGCAGGCGGGCCGCGCCTTGATGACCGGATCGGGCAGCACGCTGACGCAAACTCAATTCACCAACACCGTCTGTCCGATCATTCAGCCGTTATTCACGTGCTCCAAGCTGATGGTGAATGTGCAAAGCTATGCGGACTTTGCCGCCGCGAATACCTCGACGCCGACGCTGACTTACAACGCGAATGGCAGCGTATCCAACACCTGGTCCTACACGGCCGGCGCTCCGGGCCAGGTCATGGTCGTGCAGCTTATTTATCAGTGGTCGGTCGTTGGCGGACCGCTCGGATTTGTGTTGTCCAGTCTGCCGAACGGCTCCGCCGAGGTGATGGGAATCAGCGCTTTTCGGGTGGAGCCCTATTGATGATGCCGGCCCTGGTCAGCGCGTACCGCCGTTTTGCCGCATCGACACACGGGCTTGCGGCGATCGAGTTCGCCATGGTCCTGCCGGTCATGCTGATTCTGCTGTTGGCGTCGTACGACGCCGGAAATGGGATTGCCCTGTACATGAAGGTCCGATCGGCGACCTACACGCTGGCCGCCATCACCAACCAGTATACGACGATCCAAGCCACGGACATGGATTCGATCGTGGGGGCTACCTCGGTGGTGCTGGCGCCGTATCCGAGCGCGCCGGTCGTCGTCACCATTTCACAGATCAAGATCAGCTCCGCCAGCAAGGCCACGGTGAGCTGGAGCTACTCGCTCAACGGGACCGCTTTGACGCAGACAGCCTCATGGACCCCGCCGTCATCGCTTTTCACCAACAATTCGTGCGGGTCCTATCCGTGTTATCTGATCCTGGGCCAGGTGAGCTATACGTTCACGCCGTCGTTCGGCTTTTTTGCCAAAGGCGGGATTTCGCTTTCGGACAGTATCTACGTAGCGCCGCGCAGCAGTCTTTGCATATTGTACCCGCCGGAAAACGTCACCACGACCTCGCAATGCTGATGTTGGTCCGGCTTCGCGGCCGGGCCGCATGCTGCGATGCATGTGTGCTGACCCCGCCAGCGTGCGCGATTGCGGCGTGCGGGACGCCTAATTCGAAACGTGGGCTGTGCTAACAGCCTGCTCGAACATCGTGATCAGCGCGCTGGTGATATCCGCGGGCGTGTTCGCGGTGTAGAAAAAGTTGGGCGAAGCGCAGGCCTGCAGCGATGCGGGAATATTCGCAATGTTGCTGTTGGCATAGCCGTCTTCGTCGTTGGCGAAGCTGGCATTCGGGTCCACGATCTGTCCGTAGGGAATGTAGAGGACTGCGATCGTGATCCCGCGATTCTTGAGCGGGGTGCAAAGCGTCGCCGCGTTAAGCGTGGTCGCCGAATTGGAATAGGGGCTGCATCCCGCGTCGCCTCCCCAAGTGCCGCCCGATTGTGTTTGGCAATCCTGCGAGCCATCGGTGATCAGAAACACGTAGGGCAAAGCGTTCGACGAACTTGCCCCGGTCCCGACCGAGGTGATGAGACTGTTCATTGCCGGGATGGCGATCTCAAAATGCGTGCCGCCGGAGCCAAGATTTGTATTGACGCCTGTGTCCAGCAAGGTCGCGAGCTGTGCGGCCGCATAATTGATCGTACCGGAGCTGGTCGCCGATCCGTTGATGCTCGTGGTGAGGGCGAAATACGTATAGAGATTGACGATGAACGGATAGAGCCCGACCTTGAATTGATTGGAGATACCGGCCGCCGTCTCGCTGGCATAGGCGGTAGCCAGAAGAGAATTGACGGCATAGCCGACGGCATCGGCGCGCAATTGGATGCATGCCGACGTACCCGGAGTAGAGCAGGTCGTGACCGGCGTATTGGTCCAATTTACGTTGGCGCCGTTGGTTGTGTTTGTGGTGCCGGACGCAAAAGATGTCGGGGTGGTGCCCAGGCGCGAAATGTTGAATCCCTGACAATACCCGCCCGGGCTCGGATTCGGGACGTAGCTGCCGTAACTGTGACCCACAACCGGGGTCGGTCCTTGCCATGGATTTCCCTGGCTGGACGTTTGCGCGCAAGCGCCTTGCGCGGTGAAATGACAAGCGAACTGGCAACCTTGGGGATAGCCCAGGGACCCTTGCAGGTTGTCAGGATTGACCGCCATCAGCCGTTGCTGCTCCGCCGTCGTCGACGGGAAGCTCATGGACCCGGAAACGTCGAGCATCAGATAGAAATTGATGTAAGCGGGCATCGTGAATGTCGATGTCGATGAGCCCGATATGGCGATGTTTTTGTAACCGATGATCCCCATGAAGTAGGTGGGAACCTGGGTCGAAAACGATACGGTTGCCGTCATCGTCAATCCGGTAAGCGTGACGGAAACCGTCGGCGCTACAGTCGTATAGCCGGCGGGCAAATTCGCCGTGAAAAAATTGGTCGCGTAGGTCGAACCACCGCTCACCGTTCCGTTCTTGGTCATGGCCTGGGCGGTGTTGACGACGGTCGAGTTGGTGGAGACGGTGGCGAGGCTCGCCGCGTCGGCGGCGGCCTGCAGCTTGGTGCGGATCATCGAGGCGTTCGAATAATCGACGACGCAGCCGACGGCGCTGACCATCGGCAGCATCGCAAGTGCGGTGATGACCGCGAGGTTGCCGCCCTTGTCCGAGCGAAAACGCGCGATGAGGGCGCCCATCCGGGCAAGTGGGGCAACGAAATTTTTTCCGGCGAATCTGATCATGGCGCACACGCTCCAGTGGTGCGCTTCTATGCTGAATTTGCTAGGAAACCCTTACTTCGATCGTCGAAATGGGGCTTGGCGCGGCCCGCCCCGCGAGCGGCATTAACCATTCGCCGCCGCGGGCATCCAACGTCACGGCCGGTCGCGCTAAACGATCGCCCAGGGGGAGGCGCGGGTGACGTCCTACGTGCTTGCGATCGACCAGGGCACGACGTCGACCCGGGCCATTCTGTTCCGGGCCGACACCTCGATCGCGGCTTTGGCGCAGCGCGAATTTCCGCAGCATTTTCCCGCCGACGGCGAGGTCGAGCACGAACCGGACGATTTGTGGGCGACGACGCTGGAAACCTGCCGAAGCGCCATGCGCCAGGCTGGCGCCGGCGCCCGCGATATTGCCGCTATCGGCATCGCCAATCAGCGCGAAACCACGCTGCTCTGGGATCGCGACAGCAGCCGTCCCGTGCATCGCGCCATTGTCTGGCAGGATCGGCGCACAGCGGACATCTGCACGCGCCTCAAAGCCGCGGGCCACGAGGCTTTGTTCGCGGCCAAGACCGGGCTTTTGCTCGATCCTTATTTTTCCGGCACCAAGCTTGCGTGGCTTTTGGCGCACACCGAGCGTGGCGCCGAGCTTGCGGCGCGCGGCGAACTCGCCTTCGGCACGGTCGATACCTATTTGCTCTGGCGACTGACCGGCGGCAAAACGCACGCGACCGACGCAACGAATGCGTCGCGCACGCTGATGTTCGATATCCACCGCGGCTGCTGGGACGATGAACTCTTGGCGCTGCTCGGCGTGCCCAAAACGGGGCTGCCGCAGGTGCTGGATTGTTCCGCCGCCTTCGGCGTTACCGACCCGGATTTATTCGGCGCCGCGATCCCGATCTACGGCATGGCCGGCGACCAGCAGGCCGCCTTGATCGGGCAGGCCTGCTTTGCTCCGGGCATGGTTAAATCGACCTACGGGACCGGCTGTTTTGCCTTGCTCAATACCGGCCGTTCACCGGTTGCTTCGCACCACAAACTCCTGACCACGATCGCCTATCAGCTCGACGGCATGCGCAGTTATGCGCTTGAAGGTTCGATCTTCGTCGCCGGAGCGGCGGTGCAATGGCTGCGCGACGGTTTGCACATCGTGCGGAGCGCCGAGGAAACGGGCGCGCTCGCCGCCGCGGCCGATCCGACGCAAGAGGTCATTCTGGTTCCGGCCTTTGTCGGGCTCGGCGCGCCTTATTGGCGTCCCGAGGCGCGTGGGGCGCTGTTCGGGCTTACGCGGGCGACCGGGCCGCGCGAACTGGCGCAGGCCGCGCTCGACAGCGTCTGTTTTCAGACTGTCGATCTTTTGGCGGCGATGAAAGCGGATTGGCGCGAGGGCGAAAGCGCGTTACCGACCCTGCGCGTCGATGGCGGCATGGCGGCATCGGACTGGACCATGCAGCGGCTTGCCGATCTCGCCGATTGCGTCGTCGACCGGCCGCGGATCAAGGAAACGACGGCTTTGGGCGCGGCCTATCTCGCCGGCTTGCGCTCAGGCTTCTTTCCCGAGCCGGACCGCTTCACAAATCTGTGGCGATCGGAGCGGCGCTTCACCCCGCAGATGAGCGCCGCCGAGCGGCAGCGAAAACTGACTGGGTGGGCGTCCGCGGTGCGCCGTTTACTGACGTAAAACTTGCAATGTTGTACCGTGGATTGTCTGCGGCCTGTCCGCCGGCGCGGGTGTAGCTCAATGGTAGAGCAGAAGCCTTCCAAGCTTATGACGAGGGTTCGATTCCCTTCACCCGCTCCAACCTTCGCGCCTCACGGCGCTTCGGTTGGCACGCCAACCTTGATCGCGAAGGTTGCCCTCCGAAGCTCGCGAAGCGAGCGTAGGGGGCGATCAGCAGGCCAACAACCCTTGCTTCGCCGCACGCGGAAGGGCATGAAACGGCCGCTTAGGAGTGTAGCTCAACTGGCTAGAGCACCGGTCTCCAAAACCGGGGGTTGGGGGTTCGAGTCCCTCCACTCCTGCCATTCGTCCCCCGCTCCCTTGACGATCCGAGCGCCGGGCAGTAGGTAACTGCCATCGTCAGCGGCCCGGTAAGCGGACTTCCGCGGCGAACATTCCCCAAAAAAAGGACGGCTATGCCGGTCTCCTCCTGAAAGGGTGGGCGGGGAAGAACGATATTAACGAGCAATGGCGAAGATCAGTCCTTTCAAGTTCCTGCAGGAAGTGCGGGCCGAGGCGGAGAAGGTCACCTGGCCGACCCGCAAGGAGACGACCGTGACGACCATCATGGTGTTCGTGATGGTGTTCGTCGCGTCGATTTTTTTCCTGCTGGCGGATCAGGTTATGCGCATCGGCGTCGGATTTCTGCTCGGCATCAACTCGTGAGCGGTTTTATTCATCAAGTAAATTCAAAATCCTGGAACTGATGACATGACCAGCCGGTGGTACGCGGTCCACGCTTATTCGAACTTCGAGAACAAGGTTGCGGATTCGATCCGCGAGCAGGCGAAGCAGCGCGGGCTCGGCAGTCTGTTCGAGGAGATCCTGGTTCCCAAGGAGAAAGTCGTCGAGGTGCGGCGCGGCCGCAAGGTCGACGCCGAGCGCAAATTCTTCCCGGGCTACGTCCTGGTGAAAATGGAGATGACCGACGACGCCTACCACCTGATCAAGAATACGCCCAAGGTGACGGGCTTCCTCGGCTCCGATAACAAACCGATGCCACTATCGGATGCCGAAGCGGAGCGCATCATCCATCAGGTGCAGGAAGGCATCGAGCGGCCGAAGCCGTCGGTGTCCTTCGAGGTCGGCGAGCAGGTGCGGGTGTCGGACGGGCCGTTCGCTTCGTTCAACGGTACCGTCGAGGAAGTGGACGAGGGCCGTTCGCGGCTCAAAGTTGCGGTGTCGATCTTCGGTCGCGCTACGCCGGTTGAGCTGGAGTTCGGCCAGGTGGAGAAGTTATAGAGAGTGCAGTCGTGGGAGGTGAGGCGGTCGCCAGCCGTCAAATCCGCACCACTAACGGGAGTTAGAGAATGGCAAAGAAGATTACCGGCTACGTCAAGCTGCAGGTGCCGGCAGGCGCCGCCAATCCGTCGCCACCGATCGGGCCGGCCCTCGGCCAGCGCGGTCTCAACATCATGGAGTTCTGCAAGGCGTTCAACGCGCAGACCCAGAAGCTTGAGAAGGGCGCGCCGATCCCCGTCACCATCACGGTCTACGCCGACCGTTCGTTTTCCTTCGAGCTGCGCACGCCGCCGGTGTCGCACTTCCTCAAGAAGGCGGCGAAGCTGGAATCGGGCTCGAAAGCGCCCGGCCGCGACATCGCCGGCTCGGTGACGAAGGCGCAAGTGCGCGAGATCGCCGAGCAGAAGATGAAGGATCTGAACTGCGACACCATCGAGGCGGCCATGCGCATGGTCGAAGGTTCCGCCCGCTCCATGGGGCTGGAGGTGAAGTCATGAGCGTTGGAAAACGTACCCGCGGCGCGCGCGAAGGCGTCGATCGCGAGAAGCTCTATCCGCTCGACGAAGCGGTGAAGATGGTCAAGGAACGCGCCAAGGCCAAGTTCGATGAGACTATCGAAGTGGCGATGAATCTCGGCATCGATCCGCGCCACTCCGACCAGGCGGTGCGCGGTGTCGTCACTTTGCCGAACGGCTCCGGCCGCTCGGTGCGGGTGGCGGTGTTCGCCCGCGGCGCCAAGGCCGATGAGGCCAAGGCCGCCGGCGCCGACGTCGTGGGCGCCGAGGATCTGGTGGAGAAGGTGCAAAGCGGCGCCATCGATTTCGACCGCGTCGTCGCTACGCCCGATTTGATGCCGCTGGTCGGCCGACTAGGCAAAGTGCTCGGTCCACGCGGGCTGATGCCGAATCCGAAAGTCGGCACCGTGACCATGGACATCGCCAACGCGGTCAAGGGCGCCAAAGGTGGCTCGGTCGAGTTCCGTGCCGAGAAGGCCGGCATCGTGCAAGCCGGCGTCGGCAAGGCCTCATTCAGCGCTGAAAAGCTGATCGAGAACATCAAGGCTTTCGCCGATGCGGTACAAAAGTCCCGGCCGCAGGGGGCCAAGGGTCACTTCATCAACCGCGTCGCGGTGTCTTCGACGATGGGACCCGGCGTGAAAGTCGAGCCGGCGAGCGTACTCGGCACGACGGAATAATCGCGCTGACGGCAAGAAAGCTGCCAAGACGACCGCGTGCCCCTCATCCGGGCACGCGGCCTTTGACCGCGTTGGCTCTGGCCTTGGAGATGATGCGGCCGCTCGCGTCTTTCGGCAGGTTCTTGCGCAGGCCAGCCTTCAAGCGCTCGACGTCAGCTGCCGGCATTTTGCGGATTTGCTGCACGATGTAATTGGCGAGCGCGGTTTGCGCGGACCAGTACGCGTCGAAATCCGTGTAGCTGAGCTCGACCTCGATCACACGCGTTGCCACGTCGGTGAGCCCGGCGTTGCGGAAATATCCTTCCATATTCTCCATGTGCGAATGCACGTGGCCGGGCTGAACGGGCACTTCGACGCCGGTCTTTTCCAAAGCCTCACGCAACGGGTGTTGCGGGAATCCCTTGTTCTGAAAGTCCCACATATAGGTGGCGATCGTGCCGCCCGGCTTGGTCACGCGCTTTAATTCGGCGACCGCCTTGTTCGGATCGGGGACGAAGGTGATTACCAGCGCCATTACGCCGGCATCGAACGCGCCGTCCCCGAAAGGCAGCGACTGCGCATCGCCAACCCGGAAATTCACGCGTTCGGCTGCCGGTGTTGCGCGGGCATAGGCGATCTGTTCCTCAGAAGGATCGATGGCCTCCACATGCCCGGGCGCGCAACGTTCGAGGAGCAAGCGGGTGAAGGCGCCGGTCCCGCATCCGACGTCCACCCAGGAAAGCCCTTTCGGCAGCGCCAGCCAGTCGAGGAAAACTTCGCCGGCGACGCGGGTGAAGTTCCCCATCAGCCGTTCGTAAGCCTCGCCGTCGGTGAAGAAGCCCTTGGTCTCGGCCATTTGAAATTCCCCGGGAGAGGGCCGGGATATGCGCACGCGTCAAAACACTCTGCAAACGCTCGCCAAAACTCTTGGTCAAATCCCTTGGCAAAGCCGCCGAAAGCGGCTAAACGACTGCCGAGGGGCGTGCCGGCCCGGTTTGTCGGCGCGCCTTTGTGCGTTCCCCAAAAACCACGACAGCGAGGCCTCTCTTAGCGTTGATCCGGGTTGGATTTCCTAAGAGGAGCAAAAGCTTAGCGGTTTTTGAGAACGTTTCCTGTCCGAGACTGCGGGCGCCGGCAACGGCTTAATCCTTAAAGCCCGCATAGATGGGTGAAGACTAAGGGGCGCATTGCCCTTCGGTTCTAACCTCGATGGCCCGGAACGGTGCAAACCGTACCGGGGGGCAGGCTCGAAAACGTCGTCTTGCCCGGTTCCTCGTGAATTTGGCGGGACGGCCGGCATCAACCCGGCGGCTCCCGGCAAAGGAACCGCCAACCGGAGAGAGCTCAATTGGATCGCGCGGCAAAGAGCGAGCTCGTCGGCACCCTTGGAGAGCTTTTCAAAGCTACCAAGGTCGTCGTCGTCGCTCACTATTCCGGCCTGACGGTCGTCCAGATGCAGACTCTGCGTCGGCAGATGAAGCACGCTGGCGCGAGCGTGAAGGTTGCGAAAAACCGCCTCGCCAAGATCGCTCTTGAAGGCAGCGACGTCGCTTCCATCGCGCGGCTTCTCAAGGGGCCGACACTGATCGCCTATTCGGTCGATCCGGTGGCGGCGCCGAAAGTCGCGGTCGATTTTGCCAAGAACCACGAGCGCTTCGTGATCCTTGGCGGTGCGATGGGCACGACCACGCTCGATCCGAACGGCGTCAAGGCGCTTGCCGCTTTGCCCTCGCTCGACGAGCTGCGGGCGAAAATCGTCGGGCTGCTCGTCGCGCCGGCGACCAAGATCGCGCAGGTGGTCAATGCCCCTGCCGCCAAGGTCGCTCGCGTCGTCGCGGCTTACGCTGCCAAAAGTGTCGAGAGCGGAGAAGGCGCGGCTGCCTGAGGCTGCTTCAACTCAAAGGTTTGAACCAAAGGACAAGTGAGTCATGGCTGATCTGCAAAAAATCGTGGACGATCTTTCCACCCTAACCGTGCTGGAAGCGGCTGAACTGGCGAAGCTGCTCGAAGAGAAGTGGGGCGTGTCGGCTGCCGCGGCGGTCGCCGTTGCCGCCGGCCCCGCAGCCGGCGCGGCTGCGCCTGCTGCCGAGGAAAAGACCGAGTTTACGGTCGTTCTTACCGCCGTCGGCGACAAGAAGATCGAAGTGATCAAGGAAGTGCGCGCCGTCACCGGCCTGGGCCTGAAAGAAGCCAAGGACCTGGTCGAAGGCGCCCCCAAGCCGGTCAAGGAAGGCGTCAACAAGGAAGAGGCGGCCAAGATCAAGGCCACCCTCGAAAAGGTCGGCGCCAAGGTTGAGCTTAAGTAAGGAGTGCTTACTTAAGCGAGGTCCCCGGGCGAGGAGCGCGTCCCGGGGATTTCGCGGTCAAAACGGTGGAAAACGGTGATTTCGGCGGCGTAATCGCGAAATCAGCCACAACGCCGCCAGCGGCGGGCGTAGGAGATGATTCGGACTTCGGTGCCGAATCGCTGAAAATAGGGTGGTTCGACGCCTGTCCCGACGGTCGCGATGGATTGCGGCCCTCTGGAGAGTCGTCTTGATCGCCTCGATGCTGCGGGCCGAGGGCTCGCGGCGACGGTTTGCGATTCATGGGCCTAGCCCGCGGTTTCAAGCCTGACGGATCGATTGAGCGAGAGGACATAATGGCGCAGACGTTTATCGGTCGGAAGCGCGTACGAAAGTTTTTCGGAAAAATCGAGGAAGTCGCGGAGATGCCGAACCTCATTGAGGTTCAGAAGGCGTCCTACGACCAATTCCTCCTGGTGGTGGAACCGCAAGGCGGCCGGCCCAACGAAGGCCTGCAGGCCGTGTTCAAGTCGGTATTCCCCATTTCCGACTTCTCCAATTCGTCGATGCTCGAATTCGTGAAGTATGAATTCGAAGGCCCGAAATACGACGTCGACGAATGCCGCCAGCGCGGCATGACGTATGCCGCGCCGCTCAAGGTGACGCTGCGGCTGATCGTATTCGATATCGACGAGGAGACCGGCGCCAAATCGGTCAAGGACATCAAGGAGCAGGATGTCTACATGGGCGACATTCCGCTCATGACCAACAACGGCACCTTCGTCGTCAACGGCACCGAGCGGGTCATCGTTTCGCAGATGCACCGCTCGCCCGGCGTGTTCTTCGACCACGACAAGGGCAAGACCCATTCTTCGGGCAAGCTCCTGTTCGCAGCCCGCATCATTCCCTATCGCGGCTCCTGGCTCGATATCGAGTTCGACGCCAAGGACATTGTGCACGCCCGCATCGATCGGCGCCGCAAAATCCCGGTGACGTCGCTGCTCTATGCGCTCGGTATGAGCGGCGAGGAGATCCTCAACACTTTCTACAAGCAGGTCGCCTACAAACGCACCAAGGACGGTTGGCGCGTGCCGTTCGATGCCAATCGGCTGCGCGGCTACAAAGCGATCAACGATCTGGTCGACGCCGATACCGGCAAAGTCGTGCTCGAGGCGGGCAAGAAGCTT
>Ga0181531_10001632_pt1 | contig 14131 bp, 10 predicted proteins | sample PEATcosm2014_Bin_38_FD_119743 | JGI IMG/M metagenome (GOLD analysis project Ga0181531, IMG submission 119743) | Peatland microbial communities from MTU Mesocosm Facility, Houghton, MI, USA - PEATcosm2014_Bin11_10_metaG | ecosystem: Environmental > Terrestrial > Soil > Wetlands > Peat | place... | reverse complement strand
TGCTCCACTCGCCGATCACGGTCGCCTGGGCGGCCGCTGCGCCTTCGCTGAAATTGCCGCCGCCGCCGAGACCTGGGTTCGTGATGTCGAGCGCGAAGATTGCATTGCCGCCGGCTCCCAAGCCGCCCACGAGCCACGTGTGCCACTGGTTGCCGAAGTAGAGATCGCCAGTGCCGGGCGTCGCATCGACATCGAAGTGATGCGCGTATTGGATATTGGAGTAATCGTTCGCCACGTTGGCATACGAATTGATGTCGTTGAGAACGTAACCGGGCATGTAAGCGAGCAACTCCATGCCGTCGTTGTTCGCCGATTGGTAGTTGTTGCTGGCGTCGTAGGCGCCTGCGCGGAAGCCATGCAGCAAGCCGTCGTTCGCGCCCGCATACACGACATTCGTACGGGTTTGCTCTGCAACCGTGAACGCCCCGTAGGTTTGCGCCGCGCCCGCATTCTCGGGCGGTGTCGGCGCGGCCGACGCGAACAGATCATTCCAAACGTTCGGGTAGCCGGCGCTCGGCGGCCCAACCCAGGTCGGGCTCGAGTCGATGATGTCGCCGAGCACGCTGGTGCGAGCGCGATACAAGCCGACACCGAGCGGCGTCAATTCATTGCTGCGATCTCCACGCAGGTAATTGAGGCGCAGCGGCGTGTTGGTCGGATCGCCCGTGTCCAGCGCCGCTTGTTGTGCCGCGGTCAGGCTGGTCCATTCGAACGCCGTGCCGCTGGCGCCGTTCCACGTCAGGATCGTCCGATTGCCGGGGCCCTCGGCGGCCGTGGGGCCGGCGATACTCGTCGAGGCGCAAGTTTGGCCCGCGGGCACGCCGGTGAGCACACAGGAAGCATCCCAATTCGCGACCGGGTCGATGATCAGCGACGTCGGATTTCCCGGCGCCGCTTCCAAACTCTGCGAGGTCAGGGATCCGGGCCAGTTGGTGCTGTTGTAGTAGGCGAAGAAGACCTGCGAGCCGATCTGCACTTTCGCCGACTGCTTTTGATTGATGCCCGCGGAGACCGATGACTGGTTGGAAGGCTGCGCCTGGAAGCACATGATCTCGTGAATATTCGTCCCGCCGCCGGTCGAGCCTGCGAACCCGAAGCGCACGTTGTTCGGCAACGGGCCGTTCGCCGCCGTGATGTCTTGCCCCGTGATCACCGGTTGATAGACGCCGCCGTTATAGCTGTACGCAAGACTCAGAAGGCCCGCGGGCGAGATCGTCAGATCGTAGGTGATCGGGACGCCATAGGCGCTGCCGGATTGCGCGACGCTGCCGTTGCCCCGGTACAAGGCGCTTTCGTTGGCGATTTTGATTGCCGCACCGAGAATCTTGAATGCGCCGGGAATCATCGTGTAGTCCGGCAGCGAAATCGTGGTCGTGCTGCCGTTGCCCAAGGGCAGTTGATAGGGAGCGATCGGATCGGGCTCGGGCCCGGGAACGAGCGAGGTGACGCCGCTGACGGTCACAGGCACGAGATTGCCGTTGGTGTTCCAGGCGCCGACCGCGGACCAGTCGTAGACGAACGCGTTCGCGCAGGCCTGCCGTACGGCCTTCGCCTGCTGCGGATACGTCAACGTCGACGGATATTGGTTTGGATAGGCTGCGTTCAAAGCGCTCCATGCGGTGCCACCGGCGCCGCGCAGCCCAATGCGATTGCCCTGGTAGCCCGGGCCACTTGCGGTGTTGTCGCCGGGGTTCAGAAAATTGCCGTATTCATCGATACCGAGGCCGATGTAACCGTCGATCAATCCGTCATAGCCGCGCGGCGCACCGCTCGGACGCAGCGTCGGGTCGTTGTTCGCGTTCGAACAGGTGTATCCGAGGCTGCCGCCGTAGTCGCCGATGTCCGCTGCCGCGCCGTTGTCGACGCTTTGCAGAAAAAAGCTCATGCCGTCCGCGCCGTCGTGCACGCTCGCGCCCGCGGAATTGCCGCGGTAACTCTCGGTCGTGAATGTCACGTGAATGCCGTTGGTCGTCGGAAAGTTGAACGCCGAGAGAATCGCGCCGTTCTCGTTGTAGCCTCCGGGAAAGCCGTTGGTGAAGCGCAAGGCGCCGCCCACGGCGGGGTCATCCGGCAGCGTGCCGGTGTTGCCGCCGACCAGGTTGGGGTCACCTTTGAGCGTCCAATAGGGGAGCCCGACGCATTGCGGGATTTGTCCCGGGCTCGTCGTGCCGATCGACGTGCCGGCCGTGAGGCAGGCACCGTTCATGAAATACCAGGAGTTTTGTGTCGTCGTGCCCGTGAAGTTTTCCGTGTAAGTCGTCTGCGCCTGCGCGGCGCCGATCAGAGCGAATCCCGCGAGCGTACATGCAGCGAGGGTTGGTGCCTTGAACTTGGAATGCGTCATAGGGATAACCATCTCGTGGAGTTAATTGTCGCCGGAGCAAGTCGTGCATTTGAGAACGTACAGGGTGTCCACGATCGCGACCGTGTTCGGACTGCTGCCGTAACCGACTGCGTCGATTTCGTATTCGTATCCGTAGCTGCCGATTTGGCCCTTGTACCAAATGTAGAAACTCGGCTGCTGGATCGGATTGCTCGTGAGCGCGATGCCGTTGTTCGGCAGCGTGTTGGCCGGTAAGGTGTAATTGACGCCGGCGGTCCAGGGCAGCGATCCGGGATTCGGCAGCTCCACGTTGCAAACTTGCGGGTTGGTCGACGGCGTGTAGCCGACACAGGCGACCGCCGGGACTGCGTCATTGATCGCAGCGCCACTGTTTGCCGAGGCGTTGTTCGCGATGTTGAGCGCGAGCCAGTTCTCGGCGAATTCTTCGGCACTCTCAGCGGCCTGCACGGCGACTTGCTTGTCGCGCGTATTGCCGGCGATCTTTTCATCGACCCCGAAGCTGCGGAACATGCTGACCGCGAGCAAGGTCACGACGATCAACAGCAGCATGCTCGATACCAGCACGAAGCCGCGCTGCGGCACAACGGTGTTCATGTCTGGCCCTCGCCGACTTGCGTCATGACGTCGTAGACGCGCACGAGATTGACGGTCGGAACCGCCGCCTGACCGGAGAGGTTCGCGAGCGGATTCGTGAACGTGAAGGTCACTTGAACGGATCGGACTTGCGCCCAACCTGGTTGCCAGGTCGAATTTGCGACGGCCGCGAGCGCCGAGGTCGCGGTCGCGCTCAGATAGCTGTCGACGGACAGCGTGGTGGCGTTGGTATTGGTGCGCTGGCCATAAAGGACGCCGAGCGCGGTGATGCCATAAACGAGCGGCGTCGTCGTCACGGTCTGGTTGCCTGCAAGGTCGATCGTGGTCAACTGACACTGCAGATTGCCGCTGGCGTCGACATAGAACACGTTGATCCAGGTCACCTGCGTGGGGCTGGTGTTACCTGCGCAACTGATGAGTCCATCCGGGTAGGCGGCCGCCGTACCCGACGTCATATAGCGCACGCCGATCACCGATCCGGCCGGCGCCGCGGTGTCTGCGCCGGAAACCACTTGTCCTTGCGCGAACGCCAAAATCGATCCGGTCGCCGGCACCGTCACGTTGATCGCTGGAAAATTCGCGGCCGCACCGCCGATCGTCGCATTCGGATAGTCGCCGGCCGACTGGATCGAGGCATTCAGAAGCTCGGAAGCGAAGCGCTCGCCGTCCTGGAGCTGCGAGAGGCCGCTCTGCACGCCGGTGGTCTGCTTCATGGTTTGGACCAGCGTCAACAAGCCGCCGATCAGAAAAATCGCGAGCAACACGGCGATCATCAATTCGACCAGGGAAAAGCCGCGCGATCGTTGCGCGCAATTGGCGCGCCGCGCGCCGCCATCGTGGTCAACGCGGCAGGCGATTCGCTTCATGGTTGCACGTAGAGTGTGTAGGTGGGCAACGTGAGGTTCGCGAGATTGTTCTGCGTACCGTTGTTTTGTTGGGTCGTCATCGCAACCTCGTTCTCCGCCCAGACGATCTGAATCGTGCAACTGACTGTCGGCAGGTTCGGCGTGGTTCCACAGGTGATCCAGGCGGAGTAGGCGGGCAGCACTTGGTTCAAGGACGTCGCCCAGAGATTCAAGTCGTAGTTCGCCATCAATTGCGGCGCGCAGGCGGTGGCGCCGGGCGTGAGGCAGGGCGCCGCCGCCGCAAACGGATTGGACTGCGACGTGATGACCGTGGACGGATAGACCGCGCTGTTCTGCCAAAAATCCTGGTTGGCGTGCATCATCGATGCGAGGCTCGCGGCCTCGATCGCCGCGACCGAGCGCGCGCTCGCGACGCCCGTGCTGGATAGCGCCAGGGATTCCATTTTCGCAAGCCCCAACAGACCGACCGAGACGACCACGAGTGCGACCAGCACTTCGACGAGGCTGAAGCCTCGCGACCGGGCAGTCCACGGCCGGAAAGCGTGCGCGCGGCTCATGAACAATTCGTCCCCGCGGCACCGGCTCTGGCAGTGCCGAGCATGCCGGAATTGGCTGCAGCCGCGCCATTGACCAACAGGCAGCGAGTCCACGCCGCGTTGGCCGTGGCGTCGTGCAGCGTGATGACGACGCCGATCTGTGCGGACACATTGCCGATCGCGCCCGAGGACGCGAAGCCCTCGCGATTGAAGGTCACGGCTTCGACGCCGAGATTCGCATCGAGCGTGTCGGTACCCGTGAACGGCGTCTGGTTGCGCAAGATCGCCGTCGTCGGTCCGACGGTCTGCGTGCTGTCGGGATCGGGGAACACGATCCAGCCGCTTTGCCATGCGGTGCTGCCCGAACAACTCGGCGTTGGCGAAGTCGGGTTGGCCGATGGACACACCGTGATCGGCTGCCCCTCCTTGAGCGCTTCGTTGCGAGCGTATTGCATATCGCCGAGCAGCCCATTGACCTCGGTCGACACGCGATTCGACGATGTGACATATTGAAAGCCGGGCATCGCGATCGTTGCGAGGATCGCGACGATGGCCATGACGATGACCAATTCGAACAATGAAACGCCGGAATTGGATTTCACGCTCGCAGTACCTGTGTCGGTGACATGGAGCGGAATCTAGGAGCCGAAGCTGTCTCGAAACTGACGTTTTGAGAACTCGATCACTAATCTGTGATCGCTTTCACGACATGTTCGATATTATGTGCGCCCTCCACCCTCTGCAGGGTCCGCGGCGAAGCGCACCGCGACCCGCGTGCCGCGTTGACCGGCGCCGGTGTCGATACTGACCTCGGCCGAATACAAGCTGGCAATTTCTTCGACGATCGCCAATCCGAGACCGCTGCCGTGTCCGGGAGAGTTCGGCAGCCGCACGAAGCGCTGACGCACGCTCTGGCGGTCTGCCTCGGGAATTCCCGGTCCATCGTCTTCTACCGCGAGAAATGGATGCCCATCGCGCCGGCCCGCATAAACGGTCACGCTGCCGCCGCTCTGCGTGTACTTCAAGGCGTTGTCGACCAAGTTGCTCAGCAGATCGTCGAGCAAAGAAGGGTCGGCACGCACGTTGGCCGGCTGCAAATCGGCGCCGAGGTCGATATTGCTCTGCAACGCCCGATCGAAGAAGCGTGCGACGACCTCGCCGGCGATCGCGTTCAGCGCCACTTGTTGGGTCTTCGCGGCGATGTTGGCGGCTGGATCGGCGCGCGCGAGGCTCAGCAGCTGATTCGCCGAATGCGCCAACTGGCGTACGCCTTCTTGCAGCGTCTGCAGGCGCTGTTTGATCGGTGCGGCCGCGGGTTCGGCGACCAGCAGGTCGAGCTGCGCTTGCATGCCGGTGATCGGCGTGCGCAGCTGGTGGGCGGTGTTCGCAATGAATTGCTGCTGCGACTGGACTGAGGTCTTCAACAATGAAAACAAGCGGTTCAAGGTTGCCGCAAGCGGCGCGATCTCGCGCGGCACCGACGATTCGGCGATCGGCCGCAAGTCTTGAGCGGAGCGCTGCGCAATCTCATCGCGCAGTTTTCGCACCGGCCGCAGTCCCAATTGAATGCCGACCCAGACCAACACGAGCGTTATGTCCAGCTGCACGAAGTCCCAGAGCAGCGTGCTCAAGAACTCATAGCGCGCCGCGGGTTCGCTCGACTTCAGAGCGCTCGCGACCGTCACCCACACGGGCCCCGCCGCCGTTTCGGCACGCGTCGACAAGATTCTCAGGCCATGGTGGTCGACCTGCAAGGTTTCATAGCCGAAGTTCGCCGGCGCCTCGACCGCGACGAGCGGCAGCAGCGCATCCCCGGCAATGATCTGCGCGTTCAGGTCGCGCAACGCGTAACGTACGCTGCCGTCGGCCGGCATCAAGGGTCGCTCGGGCGAATCTGCGCTCAATTCGACGCCGCCGTCTTTGACAGCGAGATGCGCCGCGAGCTCCGCAGCGATCTGTTTGAGATGGCGGTCCGTGGTGATGACCTGCGGCGCCATGCTGTTGATGTAGTGAACCAGAGTGCCGCACAGCGCCAGCAAGGTCAGAGGCACCGCCAACCAAAAGACCAGTGTTCGGCTGATCGAGGCGTTCACTTAAGGTTTCGGCTCTTCCAGGCGATAACCCAAGCCGCGCAGGCTGCGAATCAAGGCGGCGGTGCCGAGCTTGGCCCGCAGGCGCGAGATATGCACCTCGACCGCGTTCGTGGTGATGTCGTGATCCGTATGCGTCAAGGCCTGTTGGATCCGTTCCTTCTGCACGACGAGCCCGGTTCGCCGCACGAGGCACTCGAGCACGAGCCATTCGCGCGCAGTGAGTTCGACCTCTGCCTCGTCGATCCACAAGCGCTTGCCGAGCAAGTCGACCGACATGCGATTGAGTTTGATGATGCCGCTGGCCGCGCCACCGGTGCGGCGAATCAGCGCGCGGCAGCGCGCCACGAGCTCGGCAGGTTCGAATGGCTTGCTGAGAAAATCATCCGCGCCCAGATCGAGCGCCTTGACCTTGTCGCTGAGCGTGCAGCGTGCCGTGAGGATCAGTGCCGGCAGCGACTTGCCGGCGCTGCGCAGGCGCCGCACCAAGGATAGTCCATCGCTTCCCGGCAGACCGATGTCGATGACCGCCATGTCGAAATCTTGCGCGGCGAGGGCCGCGAGCGCCGATTCAGCGCTCGCCGTGCGATGCACTTCGAAATTGGCTCCGATCAATCCACGCGCCACCGCATCGGCGACGAGATCGTCGTCTTCGACGATTAGGAGTCGCACGCGGGCGCCACGCTACCGGTCGTTGCCCGCTGCAATTCCCGGATCGGAACTCTGCTCCGGGTCGGCGCCGAAAGCGCCGCGCCGCGGTGTCAGCGCGCGTAGTTTCGCTTCGTAGGCCTTCGCGAAGGCTTCGACAAACAGATGTGGAAACCCTTCGGGCGGACTTTGCGACAATCCGGCAAACAATTCGGCGTAAAGATCCCAATACTTGGCCTTGTTTTGCCCGAACACGCCGCGTTTGGCGCCGCGCTCGAAGCGTTCCTCGAGTTCCTTCGGGTCGAAGCGCGACAGCAGCTCCTCCAGCGCGGCGCGCATGGCGGCGAGCGTGGCGGTGTTCTGCGCCTTCAAATCGCGAAAATTCTCTCTCATGCCTTCGACCGAACCGGAGCGCGTCGACGTCGTCGTCATCAGTCGAATCAGTATCTGCTCGACGCCTTGGGTGAACGTCCATGAAGATTCGGTGTCCGGCGCAGGCGGCGACATTCGAAACCGATTGCGGAATTCGGCGCGGGTTTGATTCAAATCCATGAGGCCGAGCACCGTTTCGCGCAGCAGCTGACCGGCGAGCTGCAGCGCATAGGTGCGCGCTTCGGGCGTTATAGAACGCGGATCGATGCCGGCGCCGCGACAAAATGCGGCCAGACCGGTATCGAGATCGACGTCGTAGAGCGCCGGGCTCGAGTTGCGCAGGGAGGCCTGCACGGACGGCGCCGCGGGTGGTGCCGGTGCCGCGGGCCAAACCGGCGTAGCCGGTGCGGCGCCGCGCTCGACTTTGAGCGGCCGCGTCATCATGTGCCAGGGCACGCCCGCAGCGTCGCCTTCGACGGCCTGCGGCAAATCCGCTTCGGGAGAAACGGATTGGCCGTAGGCGTTGCGCGCCATGCTCTCCAATTCCTCTTGCAGCCGGTTGCTCGGCTCCAGCAATTCGCTCAAATCCAGATCCGCGCCGATGTCGTTGGCGGTCGACTTTTTGACCGCGGCCGACGGCGTACCGCCGTCATATGCGACGGCCCCCGCATCATCGGTCGAGAAATCATTGCTCGCGTCGATGCTCACGAGCAGCTCGTACTCGCCGAGACGGATATAGTCGCCGTCCTTCATCGCGTAGTCACGGAACTTACCGAGCGGCACCTGGGCGCCGTTGACGTAAGTGCCGTTCGAGCTCGTGTCGACTAGATAGTAGGCACCCGCCCGAAAATCGACTCGCGCGTGTTTGCCCGAGAGATAGCGCTCCGGGTCGGGTAGAATCCATTCATTGTCCGCTGCGCGCCCGATCGTGCCACCATGCACGCTGAACACCTTGGTAGATTTCTCTCCAAGCCGGGTTGCATGTTCGCTGACAATACGTAAGCGCAAGGCCATTTTTTACTCCGGCAGACCGCTCGTAGGTTTTGCGCTAAGTGCTCGTATAATATGGTGAAACAGTACCAATGTCGGAGCCTAGCTAAATGGCCGCGAGTCACATTTTCAAAGTTCTGTTCGTCAACCAGGGCAAGGTCTATGAGATCTACGCCCGCAAAGTGAGCCACGGTACTCTGTTCGGCTTCATCGAGGTCGAGGAACTGGTCTTCGGCGAGCGCTCGACCGTGGTCGTGGACCCCGCCGAGGAAAAGATAAAGGCCGAATTCCACGAAGTAAAGCGAACTTATCTGCCGATGCATTCGGTGCTGCGAATCGATGAGGTCAAGAAGCAAGGTGTCAGCAAGATTGTGGCCCTCGAAGGGTCGAATGTGGCTCAGTTTCCAGTGCCGATTTACACGCCGGGCGGAGATTCCAACGCCCGCAAATAGCGGTGGGCGGCTGAGCCGCGGGCGCACCGGCCGAACCCCGCAATGGCTCCCGCCGCGGGCCCATCGTGCTTTGCGATCGGAGAGGCTCGATGTTTAGCCTGCTCGGCGGCCCGGCGCTGTCGCAATTTCGCCTCGACAAATTGCTTACACAACTGCAGGCACTCGATCCGCGGGTCCGCGCGATTTCCTCGCGATTCATCCATTTCGTGGCGGACGCCACCAGCCCCAACGAACACGAGATGGCCCTGCTCAAGCGGCTGTTGCAGTATGGGCCGAGCTCGATCGAGACGGGGCGGCCCGGCGTTGCCGCAGCGCACGAATTGACCGTGACGCCGCGCGCCGGAACGGTCAGTCCTTGGTCGAGCAAGGCATCCGACATCGCGCAAGTCTGCGGCCTCGGATTCGTGCAGCGGCTGGAGCGTGGCACGGTCTATTTTCTCGAGGCCGCGGCGCCGTTGGGCAGCGCCGATCTACACCGCCTCGGGGCGCTGCTGCACGATCGCATGACCGAATCGATTTGGTTCGAAGAGCCTGATTTGACTGCATTATTCGGTGCTGCGCCGGCGCGCCCCCTGCGGGTCGTGTGCGTGCGCGGCGACGGCCGCGCGGCACTCGAGCGAGCGAATCGCGACTGGGGCCTTGCGCTCTCGGATCAGGAAATCGAATACCTGGTGGCTGCATTCGGGCGTATGAACCGCGACCCCACCGACGCCGAATTGATGATGTTCGCGCAAGCCAACTCCGAACATTGTCGCCACAAGATTTTCAACGCGGAATTCAGCGTCGACGGCGAGAAAATGCCGCTGTCGCTGTTCGACATGATCCGTGCCACCTACCGCAGCAACTCGGCCGGTGTGCTCTCGGCCTACCGCGATAACGCGGCGGTCATCGAGGGATCGGCCGGGTTACGCTTCTTTGCGAATGGCGCAACGCAGCATTATGAGGGCACGCTCGAGCCGATCGACATCCTCATGAAGGTCGAGACGCACAACCACCCGACCGCGATATCGCCGTTTCCGGGTGCCGCAACCGGCGCAGGCGGTGAAATCCGGGATGAGGGCGCGACCGGCATCGGCGCCAAGCCCAAAGCCGGCTTGTGCGGCTTTTCGGTCTCCAATTTGCGCATTCCCGGCATGCTCGAGCCCTGGGAGTCCGAGCCCCTCAAACCCGATCGCATCGTTTCCGCGCTCGAGATCATGATCAGCGCACCTATTGGGGCCGCCGCGTTCAACAATGAGTTCGGTCGTCCCAACATTTGCGGCTATTTCCGGGCGTTCGAACAGCGCAGCCTCGAGGCAGGTCGTGAGGTTCTGCGCGGCTACCACAAACCGATCATGATTGCCGGCGGACTCGGCAACATCCGCCGCCCGCATGTCGAAAAAGCGGTCGTGACGGTTGGTGCGGCGCTGATCGTGCTCGGCGGCCCTTCGATGCTCATCGGCTTGGGCGGCGGTGCGGCCTCTTCGGTCGGCAGCGGACAGAGTTCGTCGGATTTGGATTTCGCGTCCGTGCAGCGCGGCAACGCGGAAATGCAGCGGCGCGCCCAGGAGGTCATCGACCGTTGTTGGGCCATGGGGGAGCGCAATCCCATCTTGTTGATCCACGATGTCGGGGCTGGAGGCTTGTCGAATGCGCTGCCCGAGGCCATCGCGCACAGCCAGCGGGGCGGGCGCATCGATTTGCGCAGGATTCCCAGCGCCGAGCCACAGCTCTCGCCGATGGAGATCTGGTGCAACGAGGCGCAGGAGCGCTACGTGATCGTGCTGCGGCCGGGAAGCATTCCCGAATTCGCGGCATGGTGTGAGCGCGAGCGCTGCCCTTACGCAGTGGTCGGCGAAATCACCGACGACGGGCGCTTGCTCGTGACCGATCCGCTGCTGCGGACGACGCCGATCGACATGCCGATCGAGGTCTTGTTGGGCAAGACGCCGCGCATGGTCCGCGAGGTCCGATCGCTGCCGAAAACGTCGTTACCGCTCTCGACGGCCGGCACGACGATCGCCGAGTCGCTGCAGCGCTTGCTGCGCCTGCCGACGATCGCCGATAAATCGTTCCTGATCACGATCGGCGATCGGACCGTCGGCGGACTGATCAGCCGTGACCAGATGGTCGGGCCCTGGCAGACGCCGGTCGCCGATGTGGCGGTTACCTTGAGCAGCTTTCAAGGCTACACGGGCGAGGCCATGGCGATGGGCGAACGTGCTCCCGTGGCCGTGCTGGACCCGCCGGCGTCCGGCAGGCTCGCGGTCGCCGAGGCGCTCACCAATATTCTCGCCGCCGACGTACGGTGCCTCACGGATGTGCGGCTCTCGGCGAACTGGATGGCCGCTTGCGGGCAGCCCGGTGAGGATGCGGATTTGTATGCGACCGTGCGCGCGGTCGGCATCGATCTGTGCGCGGAACTCGGGATCACGATTCCGGTCGGCAAGGATTCGTTGTCGATGCGCACGGCTTGGAACGATGCCGACGGTGCGCATTCGGTCGTCGCGCCGATTTCGTTGATCGTTTCCGCATTCGCGCCGGTGCGCGATGCGCGCCGCACGCTCACGCCCGAACTCGATTTGTCCCAGCCGTCGAGTCTCGTGCTCATCGATTTGGGCTGCGGCAAGAATCGACTCGGGGGATCCTGTTGGGCGCAGGTGTTCGGTGAGACTGGCGGCGCTCCGGCCGATCTGGACTCGGCGCGATTGCTCGCATCCTTGTTCGCCGCGATCGTCGAACTCAAGGACCGCGATCTGGTGCTCGCTTATCACGACCGTTCGGACGGCGGTTTGCTGATCGCCGTGTTGGAGATGGCTTTTGCTTCGCGCTGCGGGCTCGAGATCGATCTCGGCAGCGTCGCCGACGCGATCTCGGCCTGTTTCGCCGAGGAACTCGGCGCGGTGATCCAAGTGAGCAGCACGTGCCTCGATCAAGTCCGCACGGTGCTCGCTCGGCACGGCTTGGGTGAGCACATGCGGGTCGTCGGCAGGCCCGTGCCCGGCGCCATGTTCAGCCTGTCCGCCAACGGCCGCGAGGTTCACCGCGCATCACGCATCGATTTGCACCGTTGCTGGAGCGAAGTGTCGTTTCGCATGCAGAGCCTGCGCGACAATCCGGCTTGCGCGAGCGAAGAATACGAGCGCCTGCTCGATGCCGAGGACCCCGGCTTGCACGCGCGCCTGAGTTTTCAGCCGGGCGACGACGTCGCCGCGCCCTACGTTTCGACCGGTGCTCGTCCCGCGATCGCGGTGCTGCGCGAGCAGGGCGTCAACAGCCATACCGAGATGGCCGCGGTGTTCACGGCCGCAGGCTTCGATGCCTACGACGTCCACATGACCGACATCCACAGCGCCCGCGTGCGCCTCTCGCGCTTTTCGGGTCTGGTCGCCTGCGGCGGGTTTTCCTACGGGGACGTGCTCGGCGCCGGGGAGGGCTGGGCCAAATCGATTTTATTCGATGCGCGCGCGCGCGATGAGTTCGAGGCGTTCTTCGCGCGGCCGGGCACCTTCACGCTGGGAGTCTGCAACGGATGCCAGATGCTGTCCGCGTTGCGGGACCTCGTGCCCGGCAGCGACGGCTGGCCGCGCTTCGTTCGCAACCAGTCCGAGCAATATGAGGCGCGGCTCGCGCTGGTGCGCGTACCCGCGACGCGCTCGGTGCTGTTCGCCGGCATGCAAGGTTCCGTGCTGCCGATCGCCGTTGCGCATGGCGAGGGTTATGCCGAGTTTTCGGCACAATCGGCCGCCGCGCAGTTGCTGACCAGCGACATGGCAGCGTTGCAGTTCGTCGACAACCACGAACGCGTGACCGAGCGCTACCCTTACAATCCCAACGGTTCGCCGTTGGGCGTGGCCGGCATTTGCAACGCCGACGGGCGCATCACCGCGCTCATGCCGCATCCGGAGCGCGTGTTTCGCGCGGTGCAAAACTCGTGGGCGCCGGCCGAGTGGGGCGAGGACGGCGGTTGGATGCGCCTATTTCGCAATGCGCGAGTGTTCTTGAGCTAGCAGCGGCCGGCCGCGCGGCGCGTCTCAGGCGCTCGTCTCGCTCTGCGCGGGCACGACGAACTTGCGAAAGGTCATGGCCTGCAGCAGGCGCGCTTTGCGCACGAACGTCTGGTAGAGCAAATCGCGAATCACTTCGAGCAGTATGCCGGAGCGCTCCGCATTGAGCATCGGCTGGTGCGGCCATGGATCGCTGTCGCTGCCGAACAGAACCGCGCGCATCGTGCCGAAGGTGTCGTCATCGAGCGAGGCGAGATCGCGAATTTCCTGCAAGGTGTCGAACAGTTCGAGCTTGCCGCGTTCGCCGAGTTCGCGAAACAGCGATTGCGCCGTGCGGCGGCTCATCGCTCCGAAGGCATTGAAGCAGCCGGCGGCGTAGCAGGTGAGCGCCTCCTTGAACAGGCTCTCCGCTTCTTCCGGTAAATAGGTCAGCGGAAAATTCTCGCGCGCACGCTCGATCTCGATGTAGTTGCCGCCGAGTTCGATGCGTCCGGCGCTGAAGGCGCGTACCGAGAATTTCAAAAACACGGGCTCGCCGCAGGCATCGCACTTGAACACGATGCCGACGTGCTTCGGCCTGCGCTGATTGATTTCCTCGAATTTCGGAATACCGACCGCGGTCAAATGCGTCAGTGTCTGGCAATGCGGGCAGGTCAGTGCGATTCCCTGATATTCGACGTGCAACTCGTCCTGGCTATCGATGAACATAGGTTTACTATCCTGCGAGCGGTTTGTAGCGGATACGATGCGGCTGAGCGGCGTCCTCTCCCTTGCGCCGCTTGAAATCCTCGGTGTACTCCTGGTAATTGCCTTCGAACCAGACTACTTGGGAGTCGCCTTCGAACGCAAGAATGTGCGTGGCGATGCGGTCGAGAAACCAGCGATCGTGTGAGATGACAACCGCGCATCCGGGGAATGCGACCAGGGCTTCCTCGAGCGCGCGCAAGGTCTCGATGTCCAGATCGTTGGTCGGTTCGTCGAGCAGCAAAACGTTGCCGCCGGATTTCAATACTTTCGCGAGGTGAACGCGATTGCGTTCGCCGCCGGAAAGATCGCCGATGATCTGTTGCTGCTGCACGCCCTTGAAATTGAACCTGCCGACGTAACCGCGCGAAGAGGTCTCGTAGTTGCCGACTTTGATCAAATCGAGCCCGCCGGAAATCTCCTGCCAGACCGTGTTCTTGTCGTTGAGTGATTGGCGGGATTGGTCGACATAGGCCAATTTCACGGTGGGGCCCATTCTGATCTCGCCG
>Ga0181531_10001631_pt1 | contig 14134 bp, 14 predicted proteins | sample PEATcosm2014_Bin_38_FD_119743 | JGI IMG/M metagenome (GOLD analysis project Ga0181531, IMG submission 119743) | Peatland microbial communities from MTU Mesocosm Facility, Houghton, MI, USA - PEATcosm2014_Bin11_10_metaG | ecosystem: Environmental > Terrestrial > Soil > Wetlands > Peat | place... | reverse complement strand
GGAGAACCGCGGCTGATTCCCAACTGCAATCGACCACCGGAAATTAGGTCCGCAGCCCCTGCGTCCTCCGCCATGTAATGAGGATTCTCATACCGCATGTCGATTACGGCGGTGCCAATTTCGATCTTTCTTGTTTTAGCGCCAACCGCTGCGAGCAGTGGAAACGGGGATGCCAGTTGCTGTGCAAAGTGATGAACCCGGAAGTAGGCTCCGTCCATTCCTAGTCGCTCGGCCTCCATGGCGAGGTCAATGGATTGCAGAAGCACATCAGCGGCGGACCGTGCTTGTGATTGCGGTGAAGGTGTCCAGTGGCCGAATGAGAGAAAACCAATTTTCTTCATGCAATATTAGTGTCACATACCGTGGATATGGCCGTGCGCCGCCTCTCCGCGTCGCCTCGCGCTAGCTGATCCTAGGCTCTGACTGGTTGATCATGAAGGTAGACATCTCATTGAAGAAGTTCCGAAGGACTTCTTCGGCTTTGCTTGGCAGCAAAGCTTCCCCCAACGCATTGTCCATCAGCCGCATCCAGCGGTCGCGGATAGTCTGATTGATGTGAAACGGCGAATGCCGCGCCCGGAGGCGAGGATGGCCTCTTTGTTCAATGTAAGTCTGGGGCCCCCCGAACCTACCGATCAGGAAATCTCGGAGACGCTGCTCGGCCCCTGGAAGATCACTTGCCGGGTAGATTGGCCCTAGAAGGTCGTCTTGGGGGACTTGTCGATAAAAGGCGGCGACTAACCTTGCGAAACCTTCCGCGCCAATCATGGAATAAATTTCGAGTTCCGGCATTCCCATTAGCTCTCCTCATCGAAAAGTTCGGCGATCAGTTCTTGACGAAAACTGTTCGCCATACGTGACGCACTTCGATTTCGGCGAGGAAGACGTCAGGAACTTTAAGAGAACGGACAACAAGTTTTCGGAAATGCAAGGAAATGGCAGACACCGTGACAGGGCGAACAGATGTTGTTTGTAGTAAGTTGCTGATTTGTGAATCGCTTACATCATTGTGACGGTGAGAAAGGAGCGTTCTAACCAACTGAACTACGTCCCCACTTTGTTTTCTTACCTTTATCGGAAACCCGCGTATTTACTGGCTTTCCTCGGGTTCAATCGTTTCGCCTACGTCGCCCATTTCAACCCCATAGAACCAAATTCCGAGGTTAATGGACACCATGGACACCAAGCTAAACCGCCGTCCAAAACTGTTGCGCAGGCAAACACCAACCCAGAGCAGCTGTCCCTGCCCCGTGACTGAATTGTAGCAGAGCGAATTCAGATCAGTACAGATTCCGACCCAAAGTGGCCGCTTGATTAGCATGTACTGCGTGTTTTACTGGGATTTGCGCCTCAGACTCCAGCTCTTGAACGACCACGCGCGAATGGGGACTGTCGACCTTTCGAAACCGAAATCATGACGAAGGATTCTCTGAGGCAGATCCGCGCCCCATCGGCCGCAACTACGTAAGCAAGTCATGGTAAGCTCGCCTTCAAATGCCTGCGCCGCCGGAAGTGTTGTTTGACCGATTCTTCCAGCAGTTAAACGGCTACCCAAAGCCGGTTCGACCAGAGGACCCAGATCCACGGCTCTATAAAGGCAAGAAAGATCTTTTAGGGCTAGAGCCGGATGTCGAAACACTGCTGACCAGTATTCAAGAATCGTTTAACGAGGCTCTTCGTAACGAAAAACAAAACGTTCCTGAGCATAAACCACATCCCCCGTTTCATTTTGACTACATCGACTCGGCAATTCCGAATGCGTTGGCTTTTTCTTTCGAGAATTTCTCTTTCATTGGCATCACGATGGCGCTAGTCAACGTCTTGTGGGAAACTTGCGTCCGCCTGAGCAGGTCGGAAGCGCTGGGAGCCGTTCTTGGGATTAAAGTATCACCAGAGCGATATGAGGCAATTCACGTCGTACTATTTCGACTTCAGCTCAGCTTCGTGATTTCACACGAGTACACGCACCACGTGCACGGTCATTTGTCCGAGCTTACATTCTTCGACGAGATCCGCAGCAACAAGACCGGAAATTTGGAACAGCAAATGATGGAGGTAGATGCGGACGGTTACGCTGCCTATCATGTGCTGGCTCATCTGATGGAAAGCGAGGGCCGGTCGCACGCTCTGGGGCTTCTGAGCTTGGATGCAGAACCAGCGGATATACAAGACCAAGTTCTATTTTCCTGTTTCGTCGCGGCAATAGCGGCCTACCTATTTGTTCGACCCCCAGAACCGCTTGATAACAACAACATCTACAATCTGACCCACCCACCGCAAGCCGCGAGGATGAATTTTCTTATGCAGCAGGCGATCAGTTGGTGTAAGCAAAACCGACCGGCCCTTGTTTCATGGATGACACTGGAGCGTTTTCAAAATCTAATGGAGGTCGTCGCGGAATCGACTTGGGGATCTAAGGGCGGAACAAATTGGGCTAAACAGACAGCTTTTCTTCAGTCCCAAGAAGGAGCGGAATACTTCACAAAGTTGGACAAGGCCCTTAAGGCGCATGTCCAATCTTTGTGAGGTTTGTCCAATCAGCCGTGTTGAACCGACCCAGGCTGGTGTTGAAAGCAACGCTAGCGACAGCACAGACGACCCCATGGCCCGCAGTATAATGACTTGTAATGCTGTAATCGTGAAATGCTCTTCGTCCCCGGAGGTCTGCGATGTACATTCTCGTTCCCTGGAAGCCGGTCGTTCTTGTGTGGGGATTGCTGAGTGGGATGATTCTGGTTAGTTTCGTTGCATCTTCGGTGCTTCAAGGAAAGGATCCCTTGGCGCCAGGTGCGACTATCATGCAGCCCCGCTCCGTGAAAACGGGTGTTGCGCAAGGGGGGCAATCTAAGCACGCTCACAAAGCGGCTCGGGCTCCGAGTCAGTGAAACCTTGACGATCTCTGCCTGGTGATTTGTTTGCCCGGCTTTTTCGTTCACGTCCTCGCGTTGTTCACCTTGCCCAATATTTTCTCCAGCTTTTGCTTTAGCATGACCTCTGCGGGAGAACGTCCTTGGCGTCCGAGCCATGAGACAAAATCTTTCATTTTGACTTCGTGCTTCACGGGCGGCTGCTGGACAACAACAGTCACCGTGGTGAATCCCTGGCCGATCTCTCCTACCCAGTTATCCTGCTGCAAGGCAGCGAGAGCCATGGCGATCGCTTCATAGAGAGTCTCCGCAATGACCTCTGTGGAGTGCTCAACGTCCCGAAGATCCTTTACCGCAACTGTGCACGTTCGGAGAACCACAGACAAAGCGTAGCATATTCGCCTTTCGTTCGCTATAATTCAGATGTCGGTTCGACAAGTCCCGGTCGGGTTGAGTGATCCCGTGCAACCCACCTAGGTATCGCATCGGCGGCTCAACATGCGTCGTTCCTCCAGCCCGTCAAACCTGAACGTGTGTCGCAGATCGAGTTTATTCAAAGCGTAAGATTCTATACGAATGCCATTCATCGCCAACCCGCGGCGCGATGCCCACGCGACCATCGCCGGATTTTTTTACCAAGTCAACGTCACTCTGCTGCGCTGGTTGAGCCTTCAGCCTAGTGCGCATCTCCAGCTCGAATGCGGCGAAGACATTGATACGGTTGAAAACGGGATTGCTGAAGGCGCGTCGGCCGAGCGACGCCTGCTAGAACAACTGAAAGTGCGCGAAGGCCGGCCTTTGACCCTTCGCAGCCCGGAGGCGCTCGAAGCGCTATCAAACTTTTGTGAGCACAGAGTCTCCAATCCTCACGTGCATCTGAGATTTCGCTATCTCACTACAGCAGTTGCTAGCGCTGAGAAAGGTTGGAAGCTTCCCGAAGGTGGTATCGAAACCTGGATGTCGTTGAATCGGGGTGGATACGACGATGACAGGCGTATCGAAGCCTTAGGACAGATCCGCAAGTTCCTCAAGTTGGGAAAGCGCCCAGACCGCCTGGCGGACCGTGCATGGGACTCGCTGCAGCTAATCCTGGCAGAGGAAAATGACGAAGCGCTCAGTGACCTAGTGTTCTCCTTCGAATGGGCGCTGGGCTACGGCGACGCCAATCAGAGTGAATCGGATGTCCTTTCGGCGCTGGTAAGCCGCGGACACGCCACATCGCTTGATGAGGCTAAACCTGTCTTTCAGCACCTGTTCGCATTCGTGTTTCGACTGTTGAGCCAACCTGGGCCGAAGGTGCTCACCATTGACGGCCTGTCAAAGGAGCTCCAAGCCCCCACAATTCCGCCGAATCAACGCGGAATCATTATTGCGATCAGGGAGGAACTCGACGAAATCAAGCAAGATGTCAGCGCTGTAAAAGCAACCCTTGCACATCAGGGCAAGGATGTGAACAACCTGAAGCAGACGGTCGAGATGATCGGAAGGAGCTACGGTTTCGAGAACGTCTTTGCGTTGAGCGCCGCCACTCTTTCGACTGATCTTCCCGAATTGGTCTCACCGCGGGCGGGACGGCAAGCACTCGTGGGCGAATTGCTTTTTCAGGCCCAATCAGACGGGGCAGTATTCCTTCTCGGGGAACCTGGCTCGGGCAAGACACAGGTTCTTCGGCTCATCATTGAGAGCGTCCCGCAGCGGCCGATTTGGCTGAATATCCCCCGAGGCTCGACGGAATCACAAGCCAATCTCCTCATCGACTCGTTGATTCGGCTGCTTGCGCCTGAGGCGCGTGACACGTCATTGCGCGACCGTTACCTCGCAGCGATGGACAGCTTTAAAGATGCAGTTGTTGTGATCGATGATCTGCCCCGGGTGCTTCCAGGTGGTCCGCTTGCCGCGCAACTAGAGACGCTTGCATTTTGTCTCAAGACTGTTCACGCGATGTTCTTCGTTTCCAGCTACTACCCGCTGCCCACCAGCATAGGAGTGACACTCGGGAAGACCGCGCATTACATTCCCCGGTTCTGCGAAACGGACGTCACAGATTTGCTGGTATCGAGCGATGCTCCTGAAGGCCTTCGTACCGAGAAGATCTCCGGACTGCTTGTCACGATCTCGGAAGGCCTCCCTGTCTTGGTGATGGCGGCGGTTCGCTATCTAGCGAATCGGGGCTGGAACTTCTCCGCAACGGAACTCGAATCGCTCCTTCGTGGAGAGTTTGCGGCAGGCCATCGTCATGACACGGCAGCTGTCTTGCAGATGACAATTCCGGATGTGGAGGAACGGGAGCTCCTTATTCGGATGAGTCTCGCGATTGGTTCCTTCTCAAAGGACGATATCGCCAAGGTGGCGCGGGTGCCAAAAGCGATCGCATTGCCCGGCGAGAAGGTACAACGCGCGACAGGGCTTTGGCTTCAGGATGCTGGCAACGGCCACTTTCTCCGCTCGCCTCTGATTACATCAGAACTCAGTGCGGCTCTGGACCCGAGGACTCGAATCGGCGTGCACTATGTTCTGGCCTTGCAAATCTTGGCGCGCAAATCGCTCGCTCCGATTGACGTCATCACCTGCGTCCATCACCTCACGATGGCGCAGGACATGAACTTTGCTTGCGTCGTGCTCGTTCAGGCTTTTGCGTCCATTATTCAGATGGAAGACACGCCCGAAGATGATCTCGGTCTGTTGCGCTTTTCGGTTGCCAGTGTACTGATTTCTAACGTTGACATAAATCTGCGGCTCTACTTGTCTGCTCTCCAGATTGTCGTGCTCTTCAGGCAGGGGCGCGATATCAGCACGTCAATCGAGTCGATGGACGCTCTGCTGAACGAGGCTGGAGGACCGGGCTGGGGTTCCGTTCTGTCGGCGGGCACCTTGGCTATCTATCTTGTGTGGCAGCGTCCGATCCTAGCGAACAAGTATCTGCTGCAGGCATTGGCCGGGGCATCGACGGTTCGACTGCCGGACGGCTCGGCACTGCCAACTCGCGACTACCCGATAGAGGGCCTGCTGTGGATGTCGGCCTACAGCGCCAAATCGGATGAAGAGGCTGATTCGTGGCTCGCAACGATTGCCCGCTTTACGCCGGCTCAACTCGAAAGACTGATCAAGTCGGAGATGACCGAAGACAATGTCACCATCCTCTGTGACGGTTATTGGCGTCGCGAGCACTTCAAGCCTGAGGCCGAACGGGATTGGGATTATGTTGCGCGGAAGCTCGACCATATAGATCAGACAGCGCGTGCTATCGAATTTGCACTTCTGGAAGCGGCGGCGATCCGCACGCGAATCATGTTGCTGGCGGAGTGGCAACATCGTCTGGCAGATGCCGTGGCTTTGGCCGAGGAATCCCTGAAGCGTTTCGAGATCGACGATTGTCGCTTTCTGATTTTGGAGGTGACGGGCCGGCAACTGGGTTACGCAAACAGAAGAGAAGAAGCAGTGAAATGGCTCAGCCGCGCTCTTTCTTGTGACGCTTATCAAAAAAGTCTTTGGCGCAGAAATGTCCTTGTTACGCAGGCGGACTTACATAGCGCTCAAGATCCGAAGAAAGCGGTGGAGTTCACGGCTGCAGCGGTCAAAATGGCGAAGGATGCAGCACTGATTGAGACTATCTTCATCGAAACTCTCGTCGAACACGGCATTGCATTGTGGAGAGCTGACGAAAGAGCGCTGTCGTTTCAGGTATTCGCTGACGTTGTCAACCGAGTCTTCGCAATTCAGGCCGACCAGGAAGACTGGAAGGGATTGTTCTCTCGGATCTTCTATGTTCTGTCGTATTACAGCGACGTGGCGCAGCACAGCAAAGAGAAGCCAAAATACACGGAGCCTGAGCAGGGTCTCTTCTTATCGAGTAACGACAAGGCCCATACTTTCTATAAGATCGAGCAGAAGTCATATATTTGCATTCGGCTAGCCATGTTTGCTGACGGGGTTTGCGACCTCGACAGTGCAGCGGCGTGGACGTGGCGAGCGATCGACTATGCCAAACAAATCCCCGCCGCGTGGACAGGTGCACGATTGCCGAGTTATTACGCGATTCCATCGGCGCTGCTCGTTAATGATTTTGGTCGAGCGTCACAACTGGCGTCGATACTGACGTCGATCGATTCCGAAGACATAGCTGCGACGGTCAAAATTGCCGCTTCAGCCGGTTCACTGGAAAGCATTGCGCAGTATCAAGCGATGGAGACAGCATTGCCCATCGAGAGCAGAAGCTCGGCATTGCGGGTGATTCCCATCCTGCCAATGGCAATCAGGCTTGTGTATCTTCACCTGCACGGAGCGACGAAGGCAGAAACTGCCGGCCATCTTAAGGAGATTGAAACCGTGATTCCCACGGAGGCCCAGCCCGAGAATTTTTGCGCGGAGTTGGAGAGGGCGCTGGTTAGCGACACCGATTGGCAGACCCTGCAACGGGACGGTTTCGACGCGATCAGAGGATTCCAATTTGCACGCGGCCTGATCCTTTGCCTCGGCGCAATGGAGAGGGCTCCGATATCCCAATCGTTATACCTGCAGACCTATCTTGCGCAGCAGTTTGAGGGCTGGTTCGGCACGACCCCCTCAATCTACCGCGAAATAGTCGCACCGATGTTCAAAGCATACTGGGAGCGCGCTCTGGCTAATTCAACTATCTTTCGTACTGGCATGTCCTATACCACTCGCCAATTCGAAGCGGCCGATGGAACGCCGAACGGTACGAGAAAACTGTTAGGCGCGATGCGATTCTGCCTGGGTGCCAAATTGCCGGATGAAACTATGGCATGGCTTGAGCGTGCGGATGCCTAGTTGGTCAGTAGCGGTCGCGCTAATATGTGTGGCCTTGTTGTTAGTACGGGAAACGCCATGGAAGCCGCAGAAAATGCCCGGAAGCTGCGCACGGGATCGAATTCGCCGGAGCACAATTTGAAGGTAAATCGCTCCGATCGCCGAAAGTTTCAGAAATAACCTCCACACGGGCCGGGCATTGCATCGCCGATACCGAGGTGGCGTCACGGAAATGGTGAATGACCGTCGACGGCAGTTCAACTTGTTCGCCATCGATCTCCAGCCGTTCCCAGGTACTCGGTCGTTTGTATAGAACCTGGAGAATCTGCTGGGCCTGATACCGTTGGGTAAGCTCCAGCAGTACACCCCACTTAACCAAGTCCCGGTTGTCACCGTACCATTTGTCGTGCATCCGAATTTGTGCGGCCGGGAGGCCCTCTGCTCTGCCCCGTTTTTTCCGCGTGTTCCGTTTACCGCGCCTCGCGTTTGTTGGGGGATAGCTAAAGAAAACGTCAAAACGGGCATCGACTCAGGTCTCGCGCCATGTAATAGTCCTTGGCTGCTTCCACTGCAAACCGATTCAGCATTGTTGTTCCATCGTTGGAAATCGCTGCATCCCCGTAGCCCATTACGAGGCAAATGGTCGGTGTGAGCGGTATAGCTGCCCGTCTCTCGAACGTGTCTGGAAGAACGAATTCGCCCTGGAGGGCAGTCAGTACACCCCAACGAACGCCTTGAAAATGCGTGTCGACCTGATCGATATTCATCTGCATTTGCAGTCCTGCAATGGTCCTGCCCGACATCATCTGATCAGCTCGAACAAACCCTGCCCATTTACTTTCAAGCCTCTCTTCGTCATCCTTTGACAAACCCTCTTCCACGACGCCCCGTATGTGACGGTCGGGCATTGGGTTGTGTCGTTGTTGGAATCGTGAACTCCACAATGCCAAGAACCTGGTGGCTACGCGCGATTGTTCCTTGTTCAACGAGCGTAGCCCGCCGATGATTTCGTCGGCTAGGTTCTGGAACTCACCTTCGATATGCTTCATATAACCGGACTCGGAGCGCTGATCCCAACCGCGTTCAGCGCAAAACAGTTTGTCGTGCGGGGAAACCCTGAACTCCCCGCTAGATCGACGGTGCTTTACTGCGATTTTGCCGTCCCGCCCGGCAAATCGCTCGATGCTTCTAGCTGGAAAAACGTGCTGCCAGAACGACAACCTATGAGGATTTCCCTTCTGCGTCTTCTCTGCCTTCACTGTACTTCTCCAAACCCGGATAGTGCCGTGCAGGGGCCACTATGAGCAATGCAGTCATGTTGCTACACGTCATTGTACGTCGGAAACCTTGCCTTCCAGAAAGGTCAACTGCCAGCAAGTCAGCCTTCTTCAACGGAGCCGATACGCGTTGGAGGATCGTAGCCAGCCATACGATCAGTGAGCACGGAAGTGGGCATCCGACACGTCCTATCCCTTGATAAGTGGTACACTGCTGCCCAAATGCCGATGCAGGAAGTGCCCGCAGCCGCCGCCCTAATCGAACGGGCCTTCGCGCTTGCACGCCAGTCTGGCAAGTCCGACTGGTGGGCAATGACGATTCCTGTCCTAAAGAATCGATTGCTGCAGGTGACGAAGAACACATTCAAGGAGTCTGATTTCGGAGCCACCTCTTTTCGCGATTTTCTCGCCAAGGTCCCTGACATTGTCAGAGTTGATGGAACTTCTCTGCCAGGGGTCGCTATCCTGAAATCGGCCGCCCCAAAGGGCTGGGAGCGGCCCTCCAGGAAGGTGTTTCGCCGCGAGCAAATAAGAGCTGATCTTTGGCGTGCCGTCCTTGACTATTCGAGCGGTCGTAAGTACGTGTGGGATATCTCAGAACAGGCTGCTCGGCTGGCCAAACCAGAGGACGACGGTCTTCCGCTTCCGACAATTTCTGACGCGGATCTTGATGGTTGGCGAGTCGAATTCGTCGCATCGCACAAGCCGACCGATCCAGAGGTTGCCAAACGTGTCGAGGAGTGGTGCAAGAAGCGCCTTCCTACCTTAGTGTTGCCTGCACAAATGCGACCCGCTTGGAACAGGTATTTGAAACGCAAAGTCGAGCAGAGGCTTCAAGATTGGTTCGGAAGCAACTCCCTAACTCTGCCCGCGATCATGGAGGAAAGAGAAGTATCAGATTCTTCCGACAAACAAGTGGAAACGCTCAGAGAGTTTGTTGTGTGCTGTGTGAGGACAATGTCAAAGCAAGAGTTGCTGGAACTTCGCATCTCGCCCGTCACTGCAATGCGGGCGCTACAAGGGCAGAAATCAAGCGGTGAGAATGAGCGCTGATATTAATCTCTTTTTCCGCCGAGAGAACCGAGACGCAACAAACGCCCTGCGGAGTCGAGTGGCGACAGTGTGCGCAGACCACGGATGGCATTTTCATCCTCGATCTGTGCTCACAGTCCGCACTCGGGATGGACGACCAATACCTTTGGTCGCCAGAGACGTCGCGATGGGACTCTATCCCCGAGTTCATCGCTCGCGAGTGGCGACGTTGGTTGTCGGTGGTGATCCGAGAGTTGCCCTTCATCCAAGCGAAGTTGAGGCTCTCAAGTTCGGGCGACACGTTCCACTGCGACGATTCGTAGAATACAAGAGTTTCTGGGTCCGTGTCCCAAATGATCCAACGAATGACTCCTGGGTTGGAGCATTTGTAAGTTGGTCTGAGCGCATCGAGTGCGAAAGCGAACACGATCCGCGATGCTTGCCCTTTCATGTTTTTTCTGGCGAGGGCGCTGGTCTCCAAGTACTTGAACGCCGCCAAGCTTTTGACCACCGGTATGGTCAAGGCGCTGATCGGGTTGACGATGAAGACTCCCGGTGGATTCTTAATCCTCATGAATATCACGGAATGGAATCGCTTCACGTCGCCGGGTACAAGCTTAGGAAGGGATGCCACTGGGATGTCACTGCTGAGGAATGGAGAATCTCAACGCCGGTTGGCCTATGGTGGGTTGACGGCCACGTCAATATCTACCCTGACGCGCACGTTCGTGCCAGAGGCTCAAACGTCAGGAAACTGGCATAAAAAAGGCCCCTATGTGAGGTGCGATGTACAACGCGCAACGCATAGGGGTTCCTTTAGAAAAGATCTGCGAGCCGCTCCTGGCTAACGAATGGTCCGGCCTTGGGACTTGTTCGGGCAAAGGAATTATCTAATTCCCGGCTCGCAAAAGCGCGAACCAAGCACTCAAGGCTACCCCAGTCGTTGCTGAACTCGTTGGGCGCTACCCAACGATGTTCCTGCAATGATCTACGAACCATTGCATCACCATCATCATACCCCAATGCATTGCTCAACGCAAGAAATCCTTCATAACTAATTATGGATCAGTGGTTTAGATTGACAGTGGGATGTCCCGTCCTGGGCTTGAGCGGTCGAGAGGTTCAAAGGGGCCAAAGTTTTAGACTAGTCTTGGGGACTGGCGTTCGGGATGTTGCTGGGCATTCTTGTTGTCGCGTGGTTTAGCGTATTAGATGCCGACGACCAAGAATCCCTCTTCTTGCGCCCTCAAATAGGCCCGCTTCGCCGTAAAGTGCTTCGGCCCGCCACGATTCTGCCTTCGCTTCTTTGCTCCATTTCGCGAGGCTGTGATATTTTCATCGTCCAGCCCGGCAAACTGATGACTGAACTCCTGAAGCACCAGATACCCCATACAATTTAGTCGATGATGCGACTCAGAGCGCAGGACGCGAGTCTCCTGAAGGCCGATGTCTCCATAGAAGGGGTGTCAGTATTCTTGGATCAATTTGCCCTGCACAGGCTCGCAATGGGGGATGGTTCACGCCGAACCAGATTCACGCAAGCAATGCGAACCGGCGGAGACCTCATATTCTCCGTTTCTAACGCGGTTGAGCTTGCAGGACTGAAGGGAAAGTCTTTCGATGGAGTGAAAGAATTTCTCAAAGACCTAGGAGCCAACTGGTTTCCCATAGAAATGGACCCAAAAGAAGTATCGGACCGCGAAGTATCAGGACTAAACAGAGCGGACAGTTTTGCTTCCAAGAAGTTCGTTTCGGACTTCACCCAAGACCGAATCCTAAAACAACCGAAGGGCGAAGTTATCCTTTCGGAGCGGTTCTTCGACCTGAGTTGGGTCATGGACTGGTTGAGCGCACAAAGAGATTCTGTCATCGAAGGCAAGAAAGAACTCGATGAAGCATTGCGTGAGCGAGTTCTTGCTCTCCGAGTCAAATTCGAGACTGACGCCAATTGGCTCGACACCGGTTTTCCTGCTATGCCGTACAACACGCAAATACCTTGCACATTTGCATACGCCCACGTCATGCGGAAGTTGATACTTGAGGCTAAGAGCTATCACCTCAAGAAAGGAGACGGAATCGACTTTTGCCAAGCGGTGCTGGCCAGCTCCATCGCCACCATCGCAACACTAGATAAGCACTGGAAGCGGAGGATCGAGGAGCTACCCAAACCCAACGGGCTGGCTCACATCTACTACGACTCCGAACTTGACACTATGGTGGAAGACTTTGAAACGCGGGTAAAAGCCCGCAGTCTTTAACAGGCAGATGCGGCCCCGCTCCTGGGTACAAAACTATTACGAATACTTTGCACCAGTTTCTGTGCTACGCTCGTGAAAGTAAAGGGGCCGGACCCATGTTTGTGCAAACTTACTGCTTCTGTGATGTCAATATGAACCGATTGCCTCAAGGCACGGCGATCAAATTCCCGTCCGTGGTGAACCATGAGGCCATAATCGCTTACGATTTTTATAGCCAGCAGGTGCTCTTGGAGAAGTCCAAGAAGTACGGGAAACCCACCGTCACCAATCCTGAAGAGTACCGAGGCATTCCTTTCGTGATCAGCCGCAATCCGGGTTCGCCCGCGCATGGTATTCGTATCGTTGAGCACGCCTATGCCGAGATTCAAGCCGGGGGCACACAATGGACCCCTTTCGATAACTGCCAAGATTTTGTCAGTCGCGCATACGCGGGGCGAAACGGTTCTGAGACTCGGAACTTCGTTTTGGGCGCACTTGCTTTGGCAGGACTCGTTGGAATCGCCGCCGCTTCTTCTTCACGCTGAGCACGGTAAAAGCGGGAGAAGGGGTACACCGGCAATAGACGCTAAGGAGTCAAACCATGTCGTTCGAGTGGTTCGCAGTTAGATTCGGCGATGGCACGGCACAGGCTAAGTTTGCAGCAGTGCAGCCCGTAGTGGTTCGCTCATTCGGCGAAGAAGAAGCCCAGCATCACATCTGTTTCGACGTGCAATCGCAGGATGGCACGACCAAGATCGTGCGTCTTGTCATAGCCGACAAGTTCCTAACCGACTGGAATCAGCGAGCGGGCTTCGATCTTACTGACGATCTGAGTCTGATGACCCGTCTGTTCGAGTTACGCTGCGCTCGCACCGTGCCCGTGTCTGAGTTGGTGGTCTTCCCAAAGGACCTGGAAGAACTGCTCAGTCCTGCCGCGTAGCGAGTGACTCCGCTCGTGGGCGACTACGATCAGTAGCCCTACACTATGTTGTTCTGCTATCGGAACTGACAACTGTCCGAGACGCGGCTAACGGCAGCGAACCTGGCGCAGCGACGATCCCAAAGCACCTCAATGTGGTGAGAGGAAAGTCGTTCAGTCGTTCGAAGCAATAAATTTCAACAGGGTGGTTGGCCGTTGACACCGTTGCGGTCTACTTCAAATCAACAAGAATGGCGGAATGCAAACTTGCACTCCGCCAGAAATGTTAAGTTTGATTTTCCGATTAAGCTATGTCGCGGTCTTGCGGCTCTTCGGCTTTGCTTTGGCCATCGTCTTTTTATCTCGTTTCGCAACAAGTTCCTCCGCCACGGCCTTTTGGAGCTTTTCAGTATCCACTCGATAGCGTTTGGCGGCGTCCATGAGAACGTCGTCGCGCCTTGAGGTGGACCGCTGATAGGCCGAATCCAGTAGGCTAACTTCCAGAAGTAGCTTGCAGAGTTCGGCCTCATCGTAGGTGCTTACTTGCTTGGCGAGAAGCTCCTGTGCAGACGCAGAGTCCTTCTTCGCATCTACCTTGTGCCGCTTCGCCAGAGCCGGGACTTGGCTGTAGGAGAGATGGCCGATCAGGTAGTGTGCGACCGCCAGCAAGTCGGTCTTCTTCAGCGGAGCCGATACGCGTTGGAGGATGGTGGCCAAGATACGATGACGAGCGGTAATGGCCAGTTTCTCTTTTTCGATGCGCTTCCGTTCCTCTACCCGCTCCCGCTCGACTCGCTGCGGAGAAGGCGCGTTGGGATGGTGGATGCGGCAAGCTGGATCGGCACAGACCTTGACGACCTGTCCGCGCTTACCGCCGTCCATGACAATCGCCTCGGTCATCTTGTCACAGGGTTTCTGAACGGCTGAGAGCTTGTCGCTTGCGCCGTTCGGCTTGGGTTTCTTGATCTCCAACTCCACATACCGATTCCGTCCAAGAGGAGCGCCCTCGCGGGAATTCCACGCCGCCGAAATCTG
>Ga0181531_10001630_pt1 | contig 14134 bp, 18 predicted proteins | sample PEATcosm2014_Bin_38_FD_119743 | JGI IMG/M metagenome (GOLD analysis project Ga0181531, IMG submission 119743) | Peatland microbial communities from MTU Mesocosm Facility, Houghton, MI, USA - PEATcosm2014_Bin11_10_metaG | ecosystem: Environmental > Terrestrial > Soil > Wetlands > Peat | place... | reverse complement strand
CTGGGAATATTGCCCCAGCGGCTTGCCGAGGCTTTCGGGGTTGAGGATTTGGATCTGGGGCAGGGGGGACATCGGGCGGCTCCGGCGCGATTGAGAGGGGGTCTTAGCCCAGTTTTTCCGGCGCAAGAAGCGCCGCGCCTACCAGCTCATCTCCAGTTCCTTGCTGGGATCGAGCTTGTTCTGCATCGCGCCGTTGACGACGTCGAAGACGCGCCGCGCGCTCGACATCCGGATGGCGTCGCCCTGTTCGAGCCGATAGATCGATGAAATGCTCGGCTTGCTGCCGGGCAGGCGGCTTAAAATATCGACGATTTCCCAGCCCAATTGTTCCTGCCGCAACTGCCGCAAGCGGGGAAATTTGGCCTTCAAGAGGCGGGCTCTGGAGCGTTTGGCCATGCGCCTGCGCGTCGGATCTTCGGGAGCCCTAGTGGTAAAGTGAAACAGCAACTAAAGGCAAGTCATTGATTTTCTTTATATTCTTTGAGTTGTAAAGGACCTTCATTGACAATCAATGATAATCAATCACTATGAATTAGGTTGCGCCGGCTGATTTCCTCGCGTGGCTCGGGCGGCCTGCTCATGGCGGAAGGACAGGTGGACGGACAGATGAGTCGCACCAGCAGCAGCGGATTTTCGGCCGATCGGGCCGCGGACCAAGCCGCCGACGCGCCGGCTATCGGCGACAGCGCAAAAATCGCCGAAGACATCGGGATCGCAGCGCTCGTTCTGGCGCAACGCGCGCACGAAGCCGGATTGCCGACGCTCGGCTATCTCCTGGAGAGCATCGCGCTCGAAGCGGGCGCTGAAGCCGCTGCGACGCAATTTCCGACCGGCACTGCAGGAATTTGAACTGCGACGCCGCGTCCTCCCGGCAGACACGCAAATGCTTTTTTTCACCGATTTCAGAGGACGATCGGAAAATCAAAATAACAAATTGCGCGCCGTGCGCTTTGCGTCTTTTCACACTTGCGGTCTGCGTCACCCTTCCCATGTTGTCGGGAAAGCAAAGGCGGGAGAAAAATGGCCTTCTTACGGATGAACGGATCTGCCGGGTTCAATATTCCCGGCGCAGAGCCTTACGGTGAGGACTCGCGGTGGGCTGCGCTCGATCGACTCGACAGGCTCGCCACTTGGTTGGACACCGCCTTTGTCATCCCCGGCACCAATGTCCGCTTCGGCGTCGAATCGCTGCTGCGGCTGGTTCCCGGCATCGGCGATGCAGCGGCCTCGGCAATGTCGTTTTATCTGCTCTACGAGGCCTATCGGCTCGACGTGCCGCGGCTGTTGCTGACACGTATGGCCGCCAATGTCATCCTCGAGGGCACGGTCGGCGCGGTGCCGTTCGCCGGCGATGCCTTCGACGTGTTCTTCCGCGCCAATCGCCGCAATGTCGCGCTGCTGCGCGCGCATTTTTCGCGAACCGGATATGTGTGACATAGGCGGGCGTGCTATGATCCCTCCGCTGGATTGATTCGTTCTGTAAACGCCTCACATCGCAGGGACGCTTTCACCGGAAATGAATATCCACGCGAAATGAATATCCACGCGACGCTCGCCGAAACCTCGCAGCCTCGCTTCCTGATGTGCCCGCCGCGGCATTTCGCGGTCACCTATAGCATCAATCCCTGGATGGACCCGCGAGCCTGGGCCAATGGCGGCGCGGGTCTGACCGAAGCCGCGGCGCGGCAATGGCTGGAATTGCGACGGGTGCTGGGCGCCGCCGGCGCGGCGATCGAGACGCTGGAGCCGGAACCGGGGCTGCCCGATCTGGTGTTCACCGCCAACGGCGCGGTGGTGCTGCATCGCACCGCCGTCGTGGCGCGATTCCGCCACGGCGAACGGCAAGGCGAAGAGCCGTTGTTCGCCGCTTGCTTTCAAACGCTCAAGGCCCGCGGCTTGATCGACGCGGTGTTGCAGCTGCCCGCCGGCGTTACGCTCGAAGGCGCCGGCGATTGTCTGTGGGACCGCCGGCGCAATCTATTCTGGATGGGTTGCGGCTTTCGCTCGGATGCCGCCGCGGCCCCGGTGCTGGAGCGCTTTTTCGGCGTGCCCTGTCTCGTGCTGACGCTGGCCGATCCGAGCTTTTATCATCTCGATACCGCGCTCTGCGCGTTGCCCTGCGGCGGCGTGATCTATTATCCCGGCGCGTTCACGCCGGAGGCGTTGGCGACGATCCACCGTCATGTCGCGCCGGCGGAACGCATCGCGCTCGTGCGCGACGACGCCACGCGTTTCGCGGCCAATGCGGTGTGTGCCGGTCGCACGATTGTGCTTTCAAGTTGCAGTTCGGCGTTACGCCGCGCGCTCGAACGGCGCGGCTACGCCGTCGTCGAAACCCCGCTTGACGTTTTTCAGCGCAGCGGCGGTTCGGCGTGCTGCCTGACGCTGCGGCTCGACCACGCCGCCGCGACAGTGCCGCTCGATGCGAACGGCGCCGGCGGCATCAGCCCGCTTGTTTCCACGACAGGTCCTGCGACTTCTTCTTCTCGCCGGAGCGGTTGATGCTCAGGATTTTGGCCGGCGGACGACCGGACTTTTCCGCGATTTCGCGGTCCTGCTCGATCAAAAAGCCATGCGCGGGCTTGTCGCCGTCGAGGCCGCCGGTCAGCGCGCGGGGCACTTTGCGGTTCGAGCGCTGCGTGCCGTCCTCATAGACAACGTCGAACATCACGAATTCGGAGTTCAATCCCGGTTTTCTCGGCATGATTCTTCTCCTGCTCTGGTTCTTGGCGCAACGCTCTGTAACAAAAAACGCCGGCGCCAATATGACGCCGGCGCCACTTTCAAGCCGTTAATTAGACGGACTGAAGATTGGTGGCAGCCGACTTGCCGCTGCGGCGGTCGGCTTCGATGTCGAAGCTGACCTTTTGCCCCTCATTGAGGTAGGTCATGCCGGCACGCTCGACCGCGGAAATGTGAACGAACACGTCCGGGCCGCCGGCGTCCTGGGCGATGAAGCCGTAACCCTTCTGGGCGTTGAAAAACTTGACGGTACCTTGAGCCATGATGGCCTCCATTTGAAAACGCGAAATGCGTTTGGGGCCGTGCAAACCATTTGCACGGTCTTCAATCCGGATTTTGCGTGTTCTTGAGCAAGGCCCGCGGAGGGCAAGACGGCAAGGCAGGCAGAAATCGCGAATACCGCGCCTATATAAAGACAGTCCTTCGCTTTTGCAATCGTAAAGGACTTCGCCCGGCGCTAGGCTTTTGTTTCCGCATGGTTTTCCGCGAACTAGTAAACGATCGTCAAAGGCCGGCCTTACTCCAAACCCTCGACGATTCGAATGTCGCGCACCGCGCCGTCACCGAGCGCGTCGAGCGCCGCGCGGTAGGCGGGGCAATTGTAAGCGGCGATCGCTTTTTCGACGCTCGGAAACTCCGACATCACGATCCGCTCTTTTTGTCCGGCCTCAAAAGCGGCCGCCGCCGTGCCGCGCGCGAGATAGCGCCCGCCGAACGGTTCGATCGCCGTCGGCGCCAGCTTGGCGTAAGCGGCCAGTTTCCGTGGGTCTGAGATCGAGCGGTAGCACGTCACCCAGTAACCTTTCGGCATGGTCGCGAACTCCGAAATAGACGGCATGCCGAACCACATGGCACACCCAGTTATGCGGCATCATAGTATGGTATTTAAGTCAATCCGCGCGTGCTGCCAAACGCGCACGATGCGAAGCGAACACGAGGAGGTCGGCAATGTCCTTTTGGAGCGCGCTGTTTCGTCCACGTGCCGCCGCCAAAACGGAGAAACTGTCCGATCCGGTCGCGTATAAAGGCTTTATCATCCGCGCCGCGCCGTTCGAAAACAATGCCCAATATCAGACTGCGGGAATTATCGAACGCGAAATCGGCGGCGTGCGAAAACAGCACCGCTTCATTCGCGCCGACGCCTTTGCCGCCTACGACGACGCGGTGAGCTTTACGCTCAACAAGGCGCAGCAAATCGTCGATCTGCAGGGCGAACGGATATTCGAGGAGCGCTGAAGCTTACGCCGCCACTTCGCCGTCGGCTTCCGACTTGTCGCGCTTGAGCCGCTTCAGCACCGTGCGCAAAGAAGCGATTTCCGCTTCGAGCAAAGCGACCCGCTGCATCACCTCGGTGGCCGTGGATTGCGGGTCCGGAGCGCCTTCGGCTTCGGTGAAGCCTAGGCCGATCTCATCGTCACGGCGCCATTGCACGCGAGCCCGCAGCGTCTGCTCGCGTTGCGGGATGTAAAGGTCAACCACATCGGGCAACGTCACGGTGTCGGAGAAAATGATGCGGGCGCCTTTTTCCGACAGGTCGCGGACCAAGCACGCCAGCGCGCCGCGGCGTTTGCTGACATAGACGAAACCGCTCAGAAAACTCTTGGAACGTCTGGAATTGCGGCGTTCGCCCATAGTTACCCCTCAACTGCACGCTGGGGGCGACATTACGACGGACACAATTAACGTCGTATTACCGCGAAAATGCCAACAAACGCCGAAAATTTGCAATCGCGACGCGACTATGGACTTACCAGCCCGCCAACAGCCGTCCGAAGTCGTAGACCACGGCACCGATCGCGCAGGCGGCCAATCCGCTGCCAATCAGCCCGATCATGATCGCCGTATTCAAGCGAGCTAGAGCGTGCCTGTCGAAATGAACCTTATCGGCGAAATGAGCCATGGCCGCTATCCTTGGAAGCCGTCGCGGTCAGTCGCGACCCACATCAACACGCAACGTTGCGCCCCTCGGTTTATTAAACAACTGACTCGAACTTTTAGTATCGCGTCTTGTGGCAGGCCAGCGTTGCAAGCGCCGCGTGGCTTGACGTAACCTTTCCGTAAACGATCTGTCGCATGCGCAACTTATTTGGTGGAAAACGCCGCGAGTCGTCGGTTCGTAACCGAGCGTGCATTATTGCGGCGCCTCGGAACGGCCGCGATGCGGCGAATAGGTATTATTCGGTTCGCAAAAATCGGTATTGCCGCGTTTGGCCGCCTGACATTGCGCCACCGAGGTATAGGCGCACTCCTCCGCCGATCCCGTCATCAGGCAATACGGGTATCCGCTGGACTGTGCGAAGGCGGTGGAAGCAGCGCACGACGCCGCCACAAGCGCCGCTAAAGCGATTACGCATTTCATTGGTTTTCTCCGTTGTTCTCGGCGCTAACAGTCCGGGTCTTCTGAGCTACTAATTCTGCTTCGATCGGAATGGTTCCTGAGACACTGCGCCGGCACATCGGCGCCAGGTGACTCCCAGCTTTTGGCTTGCTACCACGCGCCAACAAAGGAAAAGCAACATAAAGGGAGAAATCATGTTCAAGAAACCGCCGTGTCCGGTGATTGCCATCGAGGAGCACTATTGGGACGATGAGCTGGTCGGGACCTATACCGGCACCGAAGCCGGACGGCCCGGCCTGCAAACGGCTCAGCTGCACGATCTCGGCGCGCTGCGCATCAAGGAGATGGACGAAGCCGGCATCGACGTTCAGGTGCTGTCCCACGGCGCGCCGTCGGCGCAGAAACTCCCGGCCGAAAGCGCGGTGGCGTTGACCCAGCGCGTTAACGATCGGCTCCACACCGCCATCGCCAAAAACCCGGCGCGCTTCTCAGCCTTCGCCGCACTGCCGACCGCCGTGCCGCAAGCCGCCGCCGCCGAACTCGAGCGCACGCAAAAACTCGGCTTCAAGGGCGCCATGCTGCACGGGCTCGCCAACGGCATATTCCTCGACGACAAGCGCTTCTGGCCGATCTATGAACGCGCCGCCGCACTCGATTTGCCGATTTATATGCATCCGTCGCTGCCGCAAGCCGACGTGATGCGAATCTATTACGAGGATTACGCCAAGGACTTCCCGATGATTACCCGCGCCGCCTGGGGCTACACGGTGGAGACCGCGACGCTCGCCATCCGGCTCGTGCTGTCCGGGGTGTTCGAAAAATATCCCAAACTGAAAATCATCTTGGGCCATCTCGGCGAAACGCTGCCCTATCTGGTCTGGCGCGTCGATTACACGCTGCGGCGACCGGGCCAGAAATCGATGAGCTTCCGCGATATTTTCTGCAACAATTTCTATGTCACGACGAGCGGCAATTTTTCCGACCCCGCGCTCTTGTGCTGCGTCCAGGAACTCGGCGTCGATCGTATTCTCTTCGCAGTCGATTGGCCGTTCGTGCCGAACCCTCCGGCGGTACAATGGATGGAAACCGTTCCGCTCTGCGACGAGGACAAAGCAAAAATACTGTCCGGTAACGCCAAACGCTTGTTGCGGATGTGACGATCCACGCGTCACCTTCGCGAACGCTTGGCTTCGCGAAAAGCGGCTGGGCGAATTGCTTCACCCAGCCGCTGTTCAATTAATTTCGCCTGAGCGAAAATCCCTCGTTTAGCGGCCGATACCGCCGATCGCGCCGGAAAAACCTCCGGTATTATAGCTTGGGGCGTAACTGTAACCGCCCTCGGGGACGGTCGAGTCGTAATAGCCCGAATAAGACGACGTACCCTTCGCGCCGTTGGCGGCGTGATGCGCCGTGCTTTTGGCGGCGAACGAGGGTGCGGTCATGACGACCGTCAAAAGCGCACCCAAAACCATGACAGTTGTCTGCTTTTTCATTTTCTCTCTCCAGCATGCGACAGGAAGCTAATGAACTTAGCGGGACAGCCATCGTTCCATCGCCCTGTCGTTTTGGGGATGTCTTCACGCGGGCAGTCCTATTCAAGACCTCCCTATACCAGCGTCTGTTTCACCCTATACGAATGCCTTCCACCCCTGTGCCGGGGTAAAATTATTTTTTACCGGAGCGACTAAAACATGATAATTTTGATGTTCCAAGACCCGCTCCAAGAAATTCATTCTTATAGTACCCCAAAAATCAGGGACCAGGGTGGTCTACCGGGAATGGGAGCTTGCCCGATGCCACATCACGAATTCGTTCCTTCGTCGTGAGATAAGCCACACGCGCTTTCGTCCCGATTTTCGTCTTCCGTCTGCGACTCAGGCTACGGTCTTGCCGGCATGCGAACTTGGATACGCGATCCGATTGCCGTCTTGGCGGAGGGCGCCGCGCGCGGACTTGTCGTTGAGGGTGGCCAGATCGTCGAACTGGTCGGGGCCGCCGGGCCGGCGTCGCCCTGCGAGGCGGTTTTCGAGGCCTCCCGCTATGTGATCGTTCCAGGCCTCGTCAACACGCATCACCATTTCTATCAGACGCTGACGCGGGCGCATCCGGCTGCGATGAATAAGGCGCTGTTTCCATGGCTCAAGGCGCTTTATCCGGTCTGGGGCGCACATCTCGATCGCGACAACTTCCGGCTTGCGGTTCGCCTCGCGCTCGCCGAATTGCTGCTGTCCGGCTGCACCACGGCCTGCGATCACCTCTTTGTGTTCGGGCTGGATATGGCCGACGCCGTCGATATCGAGGCGGATGAGGCTTCGGCGCTTGGCATGCGCATCATGCTGACGCGCGGCGCCATCAATCTCGGCGCCAGGAGCGGCGGAATCGCCGACGAGCGGCTGATGCAAGGCTACGACACCGTGATCGCCGACTGCGAACGGGTGCTGACGAAATATCACGACCGTTCGCCGGGCGCGTTCCGCTCAGTCGCGCTGGCGCCGTGCGCGCCGTTTAACGTCACGCGGCAATTAATGCTCGACACCGCCGAACTTGCCAAAAAGCATAACTGCCGCTTGCACACCCATCTCGGCGAAACGCGCGACGAGAACGACTATTGCCTGCATCATTTCGGCTGCCGGCCGCTCGATTATCTTGAACAGGTCGGTTGGCTGAGCGATCGGGTCTGGCTGGCGCACGGCATTCACTTTCAGGACGACGAGGTGGAGCGGCTCGGCCGGCACCAGGTCGGTATCTGCCATTGTCCGACGTCCAATATGCTGTTGAGCTCGGGCGCGTGTCGCACCAAGGAGCTCGAGAGTGCCGGCGCGATCGTCGGCCTCGGCGTCGACGGCTCGGCGTCCAACGACAGTTCCAACCTGATGGAGAGCGTGCGCCACGCATTTCTGCTCGGGCGGCTGATTTACGGCGCCGAGGCGGTAACGCATCTCGATGCATTGCGCTGGGCGACCGAAGGGTCAGCGCTTTGCATCGGGCGCACCGACATCGGCAAGATCGCGGCCGGCTATGAAGCGGATTTGGCGTTCTTCACGCTTGACGATCTGCGCTTCTCGGGCGCGGGCGACCCGATCGCGGCGCTGGTGCTATGCGGCGCCCATCACGCCGATCGCGTGATGGTCGGCGGCGCCTGGCGCGTGGTCGACGGGTTGCCGCTTGGGCTCGATCTGCAGCGGCTGCGGCACGAGCATGGCGCCGCGGCGCGGCGGTTTCTGGCGGGTTGAGCTGCATTGCACATCGCGTAGAGCCGAGCGACGGGAACGGTCGGGCCCGGGGGTAACTCAGACGCGCGGCAGCACCTCGGGACTGAGGCCCTTAACCGGATAGCGATAGGTCGACTGAATTTTAGCCATCGAACCTTTTCCGCCTCTTTTCCCGGCTGCGTTAGCCCCCATATTTATCCTCGACGGATCGCCTTTTGGGGTCCGTCGGGGCGCTGGAAATCCTTGATTTACATCACGGAATCAACGCCAAAACACCGATAAACCCAGTGACGATATTCCGGTCGCGCCGCAAGGGCGTCCTGAATAGGCCGAGGGGAGCACCATGAATTTTGACAAGTACACCGACCGTAGCCGTGGCTTCGTGCAGTCAGCCCAGTCGCTCGCCCAGCGCGAGGGACATCAGCAGTTTTCACCCGAACATCTGCTTAAAGTCCTGCTCGACGATCCCGAGGGGCTCGCCGCGGGCCTGATCGACCGCGCTGGCGGCAATTCGCGCGCGGCGCTGGCCGCCGTCGAAGCGGCGCTGGCCAAACGGCCGAAAATTTCCGGCGGCGGCGCCGGGCAGGTTTATCTCGATCCGGCGCTGGGGCGCGTGTTCGATACGGCCGAGAAAGCTGGCGAAAAGGCCGGCGACAGTTTCGTGACCGTCGAGCGCCTCTTGCTCGCTTTGGCGCTGGAAAAAAACAGCGAAGCCGGAAAAATTCTCAAAGATGCCGGCGTTTCGCCGCAAAATCTCAATGCCGCCATCGAAGCGTTGCGCAAGGGCCGCACCGCCGATTCGGCGTCCGCCGAAAACGCCTATGATGCGCTGAAGAAATATGCCCGCGATCTGACCCAAGCCGCGCGCGACGGCAAGCTCGATCCGGTCATCGGCCGCGACGAGGAAATCCGCCGCACCGTTCAGGTCCTGTCGCGGCGGACCAAAAACAACCCGGTGCTGATCGGCGAGCCGGGCGTCGGCAAGACCGCGATCGTCGAGGGGCTTGCCCTGCGCATCGTCAATGGCGACGTGCCGGAAAGCCTGCAAGATAAGAAGCTTCTCGCGCTCGACATGGGCGCGTTGATCGCCGGCGCAAAATATCGCGGCGAGTTCGAGGAGCGGCTCAAGGCGGTGCTTTCGGAGGTGACCGGCTCGGCCGGCGCCTATGTCCTGTTCATCGACGAGATGCATACCATCATCGGCGCCGGCAAAGCCGACGGCGCCATGGACGCGTCCAATCTGCTGAAACCCGCGCTGGCGCGGGGCGAGTTGCATTGTATCGGCGCGACCACGCTCGACGAATACAAAAAGCACGTCGAAAAAGACCCGGCGCTGGCGCGCCGCTTCCAGCCCATCTACGTTAATGAGCCGAGCGTCGAGGACACGGTTTCGATCCTGCGCGGCTTGAAGGAAAAATACGAAGCGCACCACAAAGTTCGGATTACCGATGCCGCGCTGGTCGCCGCGGCGACCTTGTCGCATCGCTACATCACCGACCGCTTCCTGCCCGATAAGGCGATCGACCTTATCGACGAGGCGGCGGCGCGGCTACGCATGCAGATCGATTCCAAGCCGGAAGAGCTTGACAATCTCGACCGCGAGATCGTGCGGTTGAAGATCGAGCAGGAGGCGCTGAAGAAGGAGAGCGATCCGGGCTCCAAGGATCGCCTCAAAAGGCTGGTCAAGGATCTCGCCGGCTTGCAGGAACAAGCCGATGCGCTGACTGCAAAATGGCGATCCGAAAAGGACAAGCTGAGTTCGGCTGCGAACTTGCAAGAGCAGCTCGACAAGGCCAAGAACGATTTAGCCGACGCGATCCGCCGCGGCGATTATCAGCGTGCCGGTGAGATGCAATACAGCGTCATTCCCGGCCTGGAAGGCAAACTCAAGAAGACCGAAGGCGCCACCTCGGGAGGCGTCGTGGCCGAAGAGGCCGTTACCGCCAATCACGTGGCGCAGATCGTGTCGCGCTGGACCGGGATTCCGGTCGATCGCATGCTTGAGGGCGAGCGCGAAAAGCTTTTGAAGATGGAAGATCAGATCGGCAAACGGGTTGTCGGCCAGGCCGAGGCCGTGAAAGCGGTGTCGACCGCGGTGCGCCGCGCGCGCGCCGGCTTGCAAGACCCCAACCGGCCGATCGGTTCGTTCATGTTCTTAGGCCCCACCGGCGTCGGCAAGACCGAACTGACCAAGGCGCTGGCGCAATTCTTGTTCGACGACGAACATGCGCTGGTGCGCATCGATATGTCGGAGTTCATGGAAAAACATTCCGTGGCGCGGCTGATCGGCGCGCCGCCCGGTTATGTCGGTTACGAGGAAGGCGGCGCGCTGACCGAAGCGGTGCGGCGGCGGCCCTATCAGGTCGTGCTGTTCGACGAAATCGAGAAGGCGCACCCCGATGTATTCAATGTGCTGCTGCAAGTTCTCGACGACGGCCGGCTCACCGACGGTCAAGGCCGCACCGTCGACTTCCGCAACACGCTGATCGTGATGACATCGAATCTCGGCGCCGAATATCTCGTCGCGCAAGCCGACGGCGATGACAGCGAAACCGTGCGCGATCAAGTGATGGCGGAAGTGCGCGCTCACTTCCGTCCGGAATTTCTCAACCGGGTCGATGAGATCATTCTGTTCCACCGGCTCAAGCGCGATCAAATGGGCCGGATCGTCGATATCCAGATGGAGCATCTCAAGAAGCTTCTGGAGGATCGCAAAATCACGATCGTGCTCGAGCCCAAGGCACGCGAATGGCTGGCCGAAAAGGGCTACGATCCGGCTTACGGCGCCCGCCCGCTCAAGCGCGCGATTCAAAAGGCGGTGCAGGATCCGTTGGCGGAGCTCATTCTTTCCGGCCGCATCAAGGACGGCGAGAAGGTCGCGATCTCGGCCGGCAAGCAGGGTCTCGTCTTCAACGGCACGACGGTGGCGGCGGCGGCATAATCGTCATTGCGCGGGCAGTCCGGACCGGCTTCCTTCGCGCTTTGGCGCGCGACGGCGGATCATCGTTGCGCGGGCGCGACGCTACTTGCGTTGATGCGCTCGCGCATATGCTCGACGAAGTAGCCCGACCGGAATTTCGATACGCCGCGGATCACCAGTGGATTGGCGCCGCCCGAGCTCTCGACGTTGATGGCGTCCCAGATCAGCCCGCGGTTATGCAAGACCTCGGCGATGTGCGACAGCGGCAGGTGATCGTCGGTGCGCGCCCAGGGCGTCAGCCAAAATCTGACTTCCCTGGTCGAGATGCCGACATGATCGGCGATCATGCGGGTGGGAAAAAAGATGCGGGTCAGCGAAAGATGCAGCAGCGCCCAAAGCCTGCTGGAACGCACTTCCAGGTAATCGCCGTCCATTTTCAGGAATGCGCCTGCGCGACACGCGCCGGCGGCGCGTGCGACAACACGGCATCGAGTTGCTCGCGGTCTTTTTCGAAGCCCGCCAGCGTGTCGCCGTCGAGCACGCGGCCGCGCGGTAGCTTGATCCGCATCGGGTCGACAAAACGATCGTTCACGATGATCTCGAAATGGACGTGCGAGCCGGTCGAGAGCCCGGTCGAGCCGACGAAGCCGATAATTTGGCCCTGCCGGACCCGGCTGCCGGCGTCGAGGCCGCGGGCGAAGGCGGTCATATGGCCGTAGGCGGTTTCGTAGCCATTGGCATGACGGATGCGGACGTATTTGCCGTAGCCGCCTTTAAGTCCGATCTCCTCGATCTCGCCGTTGCCGGCGGCGAAGATCGGCGTGCCGAACGGCGCGCCCCAATCGACTCCGCTGTGCAATTCGCTGATGTGAAGCAGGGGATGCGTGCGCCAGCCGAATCCCGACGTCACCAGGCCGTTCGCGACCGGTTTGCGCACCAGGAATTTCTTGGCGCTCTTGCCGTCCTCGTCGTAGTAATCGTAAACGCCGTCGTCGGCGGTCTGGAAGCGATAATATTTCTTGGTCTCGCCGCCGACAGTCAACGCCGCGTAGCGTACCTCGCTCCTGGCATCGCTGCTTTCGGCCTCGGCATAGAGCACGTCGAAAGAGTCGCCCGGCTGCACTTTGCGGTCGAAATCGACATCGTATGAATAGATGCGAACCAGGTCCTCGATCACGGAGTTAGGAACGCCGTTACGCAGCGCAGTTTCGTAGAGACTCTGGTAGAGGCGCACGCCGCTGCCGTCATCGTCGTTCCCGGCGTCTTCTCCGGTTTCGCTCGCCGGGGTGTCGACGTTGCGAATATCGACCGGGACGTAGTGACCGAGGTCCGATAGCGCGACCGCGGCGGTGATGCCGCTGTCGCCGGTGACGATGACGCGAAGCGGCTGATTGTGTCCGAGCCCGGCGGGCGTCATCAAAACGCGAAGCTTCTGGCCCTCCTTGACGCCGCCCTCGAGCGCGGCCGGCCCGATCACGGCGATGATGCCCTTGATCTCGTCGGGCATAGCGCCGAGTTCGCGCAGAATGGAGCCAATCGTTTCGCCGCGTTTGGCGACGACGAGGTGCTCGCTCCAATCGCCGGCGGCGTTGATGGCGGTCGTTTTCGGCAACAGGGTGACATTCTCCGGCACCACGCGCGGCTGGAAGCCGAAATAGGCGTTGGTATCGCCCTCGGTGGCGTAGCTCAGTTTGAGGTTCGGCGTGCCGTCGGCATTGACCAATAGCGCCGTGCTGGTGCCCGCGCTTGCCGCGACGTCGCGCACGCGGCTGAGTACGTCATCGAGTGGCAACAGGGTCGATGGCTTGATCTTCGGCAACAGCGCATTGATGTCGCACACGGCCGGCGTCACCTTGCCGCGCGCGCCGCTTGACGCCAGGTCGCAGGTCACGAAGGTCACTTCGGCATCCGGCTCCGCGGCCGGCGTGCGGTCGTCGCCGGACACCGAATCGGCGAGAAGTTTTTGCGCATTAAACGGCGGGATATTGGCGGACAGATCGGTCACCGTCAGCGAAAGATTGCCGGAGACCCGCGTGTAGGGCCGCACCCGCACCAATTCGCGATCGCCCGCATGGGTTTTGGTGGGAACGCGCAGCACTTGGCGGGCAACGCTTGGTTCGGAGAGCGCCGGAAGGCGGTCAGTCTTACGCATCCCGCTGAGGCGATCGCCGATACTGGAAATGGCGCCGCGCAAGGCGGTCTCGACGCGCTCGGGCGCGGCGGCAAAATTGGTCTCGTCGTCCAGCGACGCAAAGACGGCGCCGCCCATCAGCGCAGCGCCGCACAACCCGGTCAGAATCGTTCCGGAAAACCATTGTACGGAAAGCCGGCGGCGGTCGACCAGACTGCCGGTGCCCCCGTCTACCGAAAGCGGCGGCTCATTGCCGAGATGAATCGCCTCGGCATCGAGCCTCCGACTTGCGCCGCGCAGCCTAGCTTGGTCCAAGACCACGTCCCCTGCACCCGCGACCGCCCGCTCGCCCACCGGATTCGCCCGAAACGAGGCGAAGATTCGATAGCAAGCACGATGCCCCGCCCGATCCGGACCGTCAACGCGACCGGGGGTCTAAAGTCCAAAGCTCAAATGATGCCGTCGCTTACCCCTCGTTGCGACATCCCCGACACATTATATAAAGAACGGCCGAGGAATGTGGCCGCAGTGCGGCGCGGCAGGCCCAAAAAGACGTTGCGGAGCGCGCCGTTCGGTGTCTGGCGCGATCACCCGCAGCCCGGCAAAAATTGCCGATTTTTCGGCAGTCCACAGCGACTCATTTTACGCTGCGGGCCGTTGACAACGATAAGACCCGCAGACTATATACCCCCTCTGGCGCGCCGCCGATGCTTCGGCGCGATGGCGCGTCTGCGAAGCCCCTCACTGTTTACACGGTGAACACTCATCCGACCATGAGCAGATGGTCATGT
>Ga0181531_10001629_pt1 | contig 14149 bp, 15 predicted proteins | sample PEATcosm2014_Bin_38_FD_119743 | JGI IMG/M metagenome (GOLD analysis project Ga0181531, IMG submission 119743) | Peatland microbial communities from MTU Mesocosm Facility, Houghton, MI, USA - PEATcosm2014_Bin11_10_metaG | ecosystem: Environmental > Terrestrial > Soil > Wetlands > Peat | place... | reverse complement strand
GGCTGAGCTGCGGGGTCTACCACATTAGGAGCAGGCTGAGCGCCAGCTGCGGATGCCTGACTATGCCCCATCAAATTTTGCCCTGCGATAGTGGCATATTTGCGAAGCTCTGCTATCTGATCGTGTAGCGGCCCGGCACCTCTTTCATGCTCAAATTCTTCGCTGGATGAAATATCGGTTATCGTCTTATGCAACGCCTGGAACTGCTTTAGCCCAAATTCTCTGTCCGCGTCCGTCTGCTTTAGCTGTGCGGCATGTTGTTCCGGCGTCATTTGCGGCGTTGTGACCGGAGCTTGCCCATGCCTAAAGCTCCACGTCTCATTTGTGGCCTGTGGCCCAATGCCGCGAGTAATCTGCACATCTCCGTTGGGGTCGCCTTGTCCCAATTGTCCGTTCTGTTGAACCAGCCCCGCCGCGGACGCCTTCAATTGGTCTTCCGGCGACATAGACGCCAGTGCCGCCTGATCTGTCATGCCCGCGGGCGTAGAAAGTGTATCAGGAGAAAGCATCTTCGCGCCGGTATTCGGATTATCGTTCGGCTCGCGGATATCCGCATTTCCTCCACCGGCATCGGTCAATTGTTGTTGAACCATTGCATTCAGAGGCCCACGTTGCCGTGCTCCACCGGGCATGGCAGATTGATGCCCTTCCGGCATATAGCTCGTGCGTTCCGGGCCTCGTTCATAGTGCCGACGATAAGCATCCGGGTCTGGCTGTTGATTAGCTAGAGACGCCTGGGTCAGAGCTTGAATGATAGAAGGAGGGGGCATTATTTGGCCTCGATTAGCTCAAAAACATTTCCGGTTACATCTGGGTCTGCCACAGAACGATTATCGTGGTGGATTGTAGGCAAAACAAAATTTGGTACGAAGTCAATCAGTTTCAGACTATCAATATAGTCGTCCAGAGAAACAGCCCGATCCGGCACACACCAGCACTCATTGGTGCTGTAGAAAACATTAGGAAATCCGTGTAGGACGTAGTGAGCCGGATTGCAGCAGAGTAAGACGACGGTCCTACCCGGATACTCGGCTTGTTCGTTACGAATCAGCGTCTGCACAGTATCAGCAGTAGGACCGACGCCATCAGGATTATCGGCAACGAGCCATTCATTTTTTACAGGCCCTCCACCATGTGCTAAAAGGGCTACAGAATTTGGAAATCGCCTAGCCACTTCTATCTTCCACGCCGGCCCATATGGCAGCAAGTCAATTTCTCGCACGTCCATTATGCACTGCGGATTCCCCGCAATTACAGTGTCCCCAAGAGCGATAGGAGCGCCAAGAAGCAATGACCCAAAAACCAGACCAGCAATAATGCGGGTAAAACGGCGAGCAGACTTGTCCACGTTCGCATACAGCATTTCATTTAGATTATAGCCTAAGTTGTTGAGGTACTGGAGACCGTAACGGTAACTGTGCCGTCTTGATTTGGCTGTAGGCTATATGCACTAGGCAGCGTCATTAGCGTAGGAATACTAATGCCGAGAAGAGAAGATGCTTGCTGCATAGTGGAGAGATTTAATTGTGCTGCCTGCAATATGGCCGTAGCAGATGTTGAAAAAACATCAAAGGCTTGCTGAGGCGTAAGCTGAGGATTATTCCACATCATACGCATAATTTGATTGTTGGCCGAGGCCAACATATTCATTGTCCGATTTACAACGGTATCTACATCCGCTACGAGAACTTGTTGCGGTGAGGTTGACATTCCAAAAAGGCTCATAGTTATTTCCTATTGAAAACAAGGTATTTTGACGGTACTGCCGTTGACTACGAACGGCATATATCCCACGGGCGTTACGGGGTTTGCTGGCGGCGAAGCTGCAAGCGGCGTATAAATTAGTCCGGTATTATCCGCCAAATAAGAACCGGCCCCTGAATATAAATTTCCAGCATGATCTGCTAGTACGGCGTAGCCGTTGTTATAGTACATATTGCCAAAGGTATCAATAAGGTTATTACCCCCGGCATAGTATAGATTTCCGGCGGCATCCATGAAACCCCCTAGACCGCCCGGATAATATAATGTAGTATATCCCGTTCCTCCGTCAGTACCTTCTAATTGTGAGCCATCTACGTAAATTAGCCCGTATCCATTAGCAAGTGCAAGACCGGCAGGAGATTGTATCGTACCCTCTGGCGGAGTGGTAGGATCATAAAGAGCATTCCCATTAGGGTAGTAAATATACGTTGTGTTGCGGGTTGAACCTGCAACGAAGGTACTTCCGCTGGCATAATAAAGCTGGTTTGTGCTGCCGCCAAAAACATGTCCATTCGGATAATAGACTTTAGTCGTAGGAACATGTACTACTTGAATTGTAGAGCCGGCAGTAAAGCCGAGCGTCACGTTGTCGATAAACACGCCGTAGCCGTTGTTTGTGTCTACCAAGGCATTATTCGGCGCGTTGGCTATTTCAACGGCGGTTGTGGCATCGCCATTGAGGAGCTTTTGCCAATTCCGGCGTATCCGGTCTTGGGTAAAAGCATTGGGGTCAATGGCTTTCCCGCGGGTGGGCATGAGATGCCTTAAACGTTGGCTTGGACTTGTTGGACGTTCGGCCGCTGCTGGTTGTACTCGGTGTTGTAGTAGTTCTGTGTTCCCATCGCCGAGTTCTGCTGGGCATTGGCCTGAGCAGCCATCGCGGCCTGCAGGGCCTCCTGCGAAGCAGTTCCGTAGATACCAGTTGCCGCGCCCTGTTGCTGACCTAGGACATTGAGTACGCCGTTGTTATAGGTCTGCAGGGGGGCCTGAGCCATGTTCTGTGCCACGGTAGTATTGTTAAGGCCGCTGTTGACTAGGTTCTGTTGCACATTACCCAAGTTCTGCTGGTATTGGTTTTGAAGCTGATTAAGCTCCCCGCCATAGGCTTGGGAATTACTTTGTAGGGCCTGATTTAGCATCTGAAGCGAATTACCGGACACCGGCGTGAGCGGCGACGGCTGGTTCACGTTCGTGTTAATAGCAGGCGTTGCGTTAGTGGGTACGACTCCAGGCATGTTTAATTATAGCCTAATTACCTATAAGTGCGATTCATGCCGAAGGGCAGCCAAGTCCCGATTAATCGCTCAATGCTAAAGTAGTTGCCCGGAGACGTACTAATGGCCACGGAAAACCATGCTCCAGAAACGCGGGGATAGATGGTCTGCTGCCGCCGATCAAGTGCAAATGATCCGACCCACTGCGTAACAGTTCCCGCAGTGCTTGTACTTGTGTAGGGGTAACTAAAGTCAAAACCCACATCCGCGGCTGTGGGGCCGGCAGTAACGATAATTGTGCCGTTCATGGCAGTCGAAGGAATAACTGAGTTGATAGGAATTTCACCCAGGTCAATATCCAAAGTCTGCATTAGAGACTGACTTGTGGGGTCAGGACAAATCGGCTGCGGGCAGTAGAATATACTGACGGTAGAAGGTGCGGCATTTACATTCTCACTTCGCACCACGCCGTCTTCTCCACCCAAAGCCAGCAGTTGCTGATAATTCCCCAGCCCCGTAGCAAAGGACGCCGAGACAGTCGGCCCCGCGGTGCTCTGATATTGAATAGGAAGCACAGCCCCCTGCTTTCGCATATCTAGGACTAGTTGCGTCCCCTGCGAGCCATTAAACGGGGTAGCAAAGACCCGAAGAAATTTATTTAGCTGATCGTAGACAAGCTGAATCTGCTGCTTGCTGGGATCAAGCTGCGAGAAAAACTGCGTCCACGACTGATCTGTGATTCGTTCCGGAGGCCGATACTGGCTCCAAAGAGGCAAACATTTCCAGATGCCGGCACAGGTAATCCAGTAGGCATATCCCTGATCGTCCACACACCAGCCATTCCATGCCAGGATGCCGCTGTTGGATAGATGAGTTAGTGTTCCTCCCGCGGCAGGACTTCCCTGCAAGAGCCATACATTATTGACCGTAAAGATTATGGCCAGATCGTCCGAATACGGCATAAAGCTGACAACAGGCTCGCCAACAGCCCCCGCATTGCTGGCATTCAACGCCCAAGCCGCGCTTGGATCGGTCGCAGCAAAATTCCAGTCAGTAGGTGCCGAATAGCGGCTCGCATATATATTTTGCGGGTCATTCGGTGCGCCGCCCAGGATGAGGCTCCCGCGCCATGTCGCACAGAACGTACAATTCGGCGGCACGGCATTTACAGTAGAAGTGCTAGGAGCAAATGTACTGGCAACCAGATAGCCGAGAGTAAAGTTGGTAGACGTACTCATTACTGCTACCGTACTGAGTCCGCTCACCAGATATATCGCCTGATCCAAAAATGTCATTGACGTTGGATAGGCCTGTGAAATATAGGTATGATTCCCAGCAGCCCACACTGTGGAGAGGTCGCCAAACTGGTCTGAGACGAATATGCCGCCATTTGACGTGACAACAAGATCATTCAGATACAGGAACGAAGTCGCTGTCTGTGAGCCAGGGCCAGTGCTGATGCCGTTATATATCATATCTCACGATACAAATACGTTACTTGAAAAAGTTGGCGAACCGCTCTGACTGCCGCTGGCCTGTGACACACTGCTAAGCTGCCCGAACCCGTTGGCCGGATTGCCCCAAATAAAGCCATTGGTGCTTTTGGTGGAAATCAGGTTGCCATTGGCGTACATGCTCATATAACAGGTAGAAGTTGCCTGAATGGTACTGGCAACTATCTCAATAGTGAACGTTGAGCTAAAGTTGTTCCAGACCGTAGAACAGGCGACGCCGGTGCTGGTAAAGTTAATTGGGGTATATGTTATAGGGCCGCCAAAATTGGTGCCACTGAGGGTAAGCTGCAGTTCGTATTGCGCTGACGACAGGCCAAACTCGCTATAGCTCTGGTCCGTAGTGACCCACGCCGCCTGCTGGGTAATCGCCTGCCCCTCTGAAGGCTGTCCTAACGTCACACTGAAATCCCAATCGGTTGTTTCGGTAGCCTGATAGTTTGTGTCCGTACTACCAGTCGTGGCAAAATTAGTAGCTACGCCAAGCGTGTAGGTCAGAGAGAAAGTGGAGTTGAAGGCGGTGCTGGATGTTGAAGGGCCTTGGACACTGGTAGTTGTCTGGTTGCCGGAGCCGGCGTATACTGTAGTAGCATTATACTGGCCGCTGCTGGGATAAGGGGCGAAGAGATACAAGGGCGTAAGGGGTCCAGTGCTGCCATAGGTGCCCCCAGGAGGAACGACATATCCAAAGGGCTGAAGGCCGAGGATGGGGTCGCCTGTGGAGGTATTGCAGAAGGTGCTGAGTTCGGGTCGCTGGCTTGGGCGGTCGAAGTAGTCATATGGAGAATGTAACCAGATGTTGACACTGGAGATGAGGCTATCTTGTGGTGCGTGTTCCCTGCTGATGGCTCGCTGTACGCCCATCATGCCGAGCGGAATCTCGCGGACTATGGGATTGTTGTAGCTCGCTGGCTTGGGCATCGTCCATCCTTACTTGTTTCCCGTGATCCGCCGCCCAAGCGAAGATGTTCGGATAGACCTTAAGGCGATTATCTTTGCCGCGAAAGTCAGGCACATTATCCCTGCCGAATTTCTTGGGTCGATGGGCCAACAAATTCACTGCCGTACTGATCCCAGGCGACCGTGCAGTCGGCCCACACCATCGCACCCGAAAAAACGGTGATGGATGTAGTGGACGATTGCAGGTTCAAATACACTGCATCGTCCTGAGCCAGGCCGTAACCAGAGGCCGGAATCGAAAACGCAGTGAACGTATTCGCCGGAAAAGTAAACGACGTGCCAACGGTGGCGGTCGTGCTGGCGGTGCTGGCCCCAGGGGAGTAGATAGCCAGGCTGGCAAGAACCAATTCAGTGACGGCCGTAGCCGTGCTTCCGAGCAGCCGGAATTGAAGGATATCGCTAGTCTGGTCATAGGATCGCGGAATTTGGAACGGTCCATACTGAATGGACGACCCCGGAGGCGGGATAACGGTATTGTAGCTAACAATATTAGTGCCGACCGTGGACGTTGACCCAATAGGTCCGGTGCTTAGCCCACGAAGCTGAAACGTAATATCCTTGTCTCGCAGATACCCGCCATCCGCGGAGCCGTTAAGCTGGCTGCCCGTGACGATCTGCTTGATATTTTCCAGGTAATTACGTGCATCGAAATCGAACATGCCGGCCATAGATAATGCTCCTTAGATGTATAATTATAGGCTCCTAGAGAGATTTTTTGAAAATAATATTGCATATGGCATATTATGTGGTATAGTAGGGCATATGAAAAGCATTATGGACTATTGTGAACTGGTTAAGGGCATCATTGCTAAACATTACCCTCAATATGCACACGAGTCGGTGCTGGTAGACCGAAGCGCACCTACAACTATATGCCTCTTCCTACCTGATTTTGAGATGTATAGTGGAGGAGGTTTTACGGGCGGAAACGCGTCGTGGGATATAGTCGAATTAAAAATCGCCGAAGAGTCAGAACAAGCACTGCGGTCGCTAATTCATCGCAGACTTACGCAAGCAAGGATTTCTGCCGTAGTCGATTATCTAGTGTATCTGAAGACAATGCCGCAGGTGCGAAGCTAGGTAGATGCAACACGAATTTAAATTGGCGGATGCCCTTCATCTTCCCTTTGCGGACAAGTCTTTCGATCTTGTTTTTGGCTCCCCTCCATATTGTGATGCCCGTACCTATGGCATAGACGCACAGCGAGGTTGTGAAGAGTGGATTGATTGGATGCTGGCAGTGACCAAAGAATCACTGAGAGTTTCTAAGGGTCTTGTGCTTTGGGTCTGTGCGGGCGTATCCAGAGACCGCTGCTACTGGCCGGCACCGGAGGGGCTGCTTTATCGCGGCTGGAAGGAGGGCATTCAATGCTGGCGACCATGCTACTGGATGCGATATGGCATACCCGGTAGCGGAGGGCCGCAATGGTTCAGGGCCGATATGGAATATGTGCTGGCATTCAAGGCTACCAAGGAATGGTTGCCTTTCGCAAATAATACTGCGATGGGAAAGCCGTGTCGATATCCTGTTGGCGGCAAAATGTCGAATCGAACCGCCGAGGGGGCCAGAAGCAATGCTCGTAAGGCTCGAGAAAAACAGCCGGATGGCACGTTAGGATTAAGTGGGTACACAAAACCAGAAATAGCGAATCCAGGCAACTCCCTACACGAAGAAACTTATTGGCTAAAAACTAAGGTCGGCGGCGGAGCTTTAGGAGACGACTTGGCCCACGAAAACGAAGCCCCGTTTTCTGAGGCTCTGGCAGAGTTTTTTATTAAGTCGTTTTGCCCGGAGGGCGGGACAGTTCTTGATCCGTTCAGCGGAAGCGGCACAACGGTCTGCACTGCATTCAAGCACGGATACAATGCGATAGGCACCGACCTTCGCCAGTCACAGATTGATTTGGGAACTAAAAGACTGAGTAGGTTATATGAGACGGCGGCAGTATAATCAATAGCTGCCCGTGCCAGGGGGCTGAATCGTGACAGTTGGTTTTTGATACCAATAATCTCTCCACCCGCTGATATTCATACCCCAAGTCGTTCGCAATCCACTGCCGTTGTAGCCTAACGTGCGGTTATTGCCACGGGCATTAATCTTGTAGGCATTCGGAAGGGCGATGCTTCGATAATATCCCCAATCCGGCCCCTGTGTAGTATCCGTCATAAAGCGCTCCGCGGTCGCGCGGACGGCGGCAAGAATTGTATCGTCGAAACTAATCGGCGACGGCGGCAGGTCCGTAGTATTCACCAGATTATTGAAGGCCAAAATGTACGGGAAAATGACGGACAGAAATTCATTTGAGGTTCTGTACGTCATCAATTCCCATCGCCGGCGAGTAGGAGTGAACTGTACATTGTCGTAGTCGGGTGTAGTCATAACCCGCACCGCAAGCCAGAAGGGCGTACCCAACTGTTGATTTTGGTTCTGCTTCCATTGCCTGATAACCGCCTCGTCTTGCCAACTAAGAATCATGCCGCGATTAGTCTGCGAAATGTAGGTCGCCTCCCCATTCACTTCGCCGCCGAAATTCGCAGGCAACGTATAGATGCCATCGGTATTCAGACTGAAAGGAATGTTTGCCGTTGTGCTGTAGGGGTTCGTGCTAAATGCCGTCATCGAAAGCGTAGACGTAGACCCCATGTAAATACTAACTTGATTGGGGCCGAAATACTGGTAGATAGAAAATCCAACGCCGAGCGTGGAATTATTTGCCAGCGACGAATTAGGAGCCACAAACCATCCCGGTGTTCCTGTTGAGGGCTGGCCTCCAAGATATATGGTCTGCTGTTCCATCGACGGGACGAAGTTCGGTATGTAGGTCAGCGGGTAACTCGATACCGTAGACGGCAGGGGATTGGGCACCGTCAGGTAGAGCATGATGGTGCTGGTAGTAGAATTGTACGGGCCGGCAGTAACGTAGGTAGACCCTTGGGGCGGCGTGCCACCCTTAGAATAGTCCGGGCCAATAGGAGGCCACAAATCCATTTGCGCAATCGGCTTGGAGAATACCCACCCATTAGGCGGACTATCCGCCAAAAACATCCGTATTGCATCATTGACAATCGTCTGACAGATGCTAAGATTACGTGCGTCCGTAGGAGCCTGCGGCGCTCCGGTGCCCGTGGCCCCAAAACTCGCAATGCCAAGTTTCATAGCCACATGGGTTGTCAAAGCATTGAAATCCAATGCGCTTGTTGCTTCTATGACAGGATAATTCTGCTGTGGCATATGTAATTATAGCCCAAGGGATGTCTAAAAGATTTTTCTCCCATTCGACAAAATCTGTGGTATAATGAAGGCATGAATTGGTTAAATGAATTTATTGCGTGGCTTAGGACGTGGCGATTCTGGATCGTCTTGGCTCCTTGGGAAGCAGGTGTACTTATTCGAGGAGGCAAGAGGGCCATCCTGCTGACCCCTGGCCTACACTGGAGAATTCCTTGTTGGGATACAATCTATGTTAGATGCGTCCGACTCAGAACTGTCAAGGACGGAGGCCAGACCGTTACGACAAAAGATGGAAAAGTGTTGACACTATCGTGTGCTGTCGCATATTCCATAGGAGATATGGCGAAACTCTATTCTTCGGTTGTAAATCCAGAAGATACGCTAGTGGTGGCAGTGCAAACAGCCATTGCACAGGTGGTAGTTAATTCCAGTGCCGAAGATATTACACCGATGGGCATTGAAGACGTTGTTATGCGGAATCTGACAGTAGAGGAATGGGGACTAACCAATGTCAAAGTGTCTTTGATAACTTTTGCATATGTCAAGACAATACGGCTGATTGGAGATAAATTCACGGGAAGTACTGATTATAATTACAGCATGACATCCAATAGTACAAGAGATGCTGTACTTAGCTAAAAAAGAGCAAGCCCCAGCGTCTTGCTAGGGCTTGTCAGGTATTTACCTCTGGCTCGTCCTGGCCAGAACGATTACGAGCGTGCCCACTGCGAGGCATACGCGAAGAAGTCCATATAGAACGTCTGAGCGTTGCCGGCGAAGGTGGCGACCGGTCCAAAGCTGTCGGACACATCAAAGATGGCCGCGGTCGGAGAGAAGCTGGCCGCAATGTAGCCGTTGACGAAGAAGTTGAAGGTATTCGTCTGCGGAACATAATTGAGGCCGAGCTTAACAGCCAGCGTGCTGTTGATACCTGCGACCGAGCCAAACGCACCCGGAGCGGCATTAGGCATATACTGCAAAAACGCCGGATTGGGGTTAGCGGTGCTGGCCGTAAGAACGTTTGCCAGAACGGTGCTAAGTCCGCCGGTTGAAGCCTGGAACACAGCATCGCAGTTATTCGGCGTATCACCGTGCATGTAGAACCCGACCAACGGCAAGTTGGTGGCGAGGCTATTGCTGGCGCTGACACCGGACAGCGTGCTATAGATGCCGCCGGGGTTATTGGTCCCGGTGCTATTGGTCAGTCCGATGAAGAAGCCTTGGAGGGCGGTCGAAGACTTCGGCAGAACGTTGCATTCAAACCAAATTGGCAACCCGCCGGGAGTAATCGGACCAATCGGCCGGGCATTGACGCCGGCTCGGCCAGTGGAGGCCGTGGGGCTGGTCAGAAGCACGATAGCGTGGTCGCCGGGCTGGAAGGTCGCAATCGGCAGGCTCGAAGCCGTGACGGCCGCATTGGCATCAACCAGAGTCGAACCAGACGAGATAAGGCCGACAGTGCCGTTGACGAAGGTGTTGTAGCTGAAGATGCCCTGGAACTGCCCCTCCATGTTCTGGTTAGGACAGCTGCCCCAAAGCTGCGGCGACAAAACACGGGGGTCTTGCGTCGAAGAATACTGTTGAACCGCGATGATACCAGCTTGTGGCATATGTTATATCTCCTGTAACGTATTTCTTTCTAAATACTCAATCAACTTCTTAAAAATCAAGTCGAAACCCTAAAGCGGATTATGCAATCTGAATCCTGCTCGACGCCTATCCTCGACCACGATATTCCAGGTACTGTCCCAAAAAACGGTGAGCGTTGTATGTTGCCCTCTATCCGCCATAGGCAACGTCTCGTGATTCCACATATCTTCCAGCACAGTCGGCCGCAGGGCATTCCACCGAGCACAAAGGATACTGTTCGGATTGACGCTCTTGCCCGCACTGTTCACAACCGTTTCCGTATCAAGGAACGGATTGTACATGATCGGGATACCATCGACCGAAACATACGACTTCTGGTCAACGTCAGTCACGACGCCGATGCCCTGGAGCAAGCCGGCCTTAGCGCCGCTATCGCCCATCTTCTGGAGCAAATCTTCAAGTTCCGACATGAGGGTATCATTGACATAGATACCGTGGTCAGAGTCCACGCGATCATTGATATCGCCGGGGTCTTCCATGAACGACGGGAAGTTAAAGTGCGTCTGGCGAATGCTGGAGCGAATCAATCGGATCAGGGTGTTATCGACCTTATTGTAAGTGCCGACCCAGCTATTCCATTTGCCATATACGGAGGCGTCAATGCCGGCGGCGACGGTGCCAGTGGTGCCATTCGTATAGCGAATCTGGCTGCCAGCGAAGCCCTTGCCCGTATAGCCGTTGTTAGCGAAGGGGAAATAATACTGTAGGCCGTAGGGGGTGAACGTGTCAGCGGGACCTTCCGGGCAGCCCCAAACCAGAGTTTCAAGGAGCGTAGCAAGCTGGGCCAAAGCGATCTGACGCCGCTCGACAATGAGGTCGATGAAGCCGGCTCGATTGTCCTTGTTCATCAGGAGTTCGTTAACGTCCCAGCTATAGTTGACCCCAAGGAACGTCCAGGGCACGTTAATTTGGTTCATAGCATTGCCGACAATCGGCTGGTCGGTCTGGTACATCGTACGAAGCTGGGCCTGACCGAAATCGTAGTTCAGGACGATATTCTTCTGGATCGACTGACCGCCGCGGCTGGAGATATTCTCGTCTTCGAGAATCTTACAGCCGGGGTACTGGGGCTGATCGAGCGCGATCTCGAACTGATTGTAGGGGAGGTCGCGGAGAGTCGTCGCAAGCAAGTCGGTAAGCGCGCTGATATCAGGCAAGGGATGCTCCTTTTCTTAGCTATTCTAATTATAGCCAAGACAAGAAACATCAAAAAAGGCTGAAAAACCTAGGATTTTCGAGGAGCAGGTAAAATTCCCTTATCGCCCAACAGATTTTCGCAATTTTTCAAACCCCGCCAAAATCGCTGGGCTGTCATAGAGTTCCTTACGAGTACGTGGCTTATTCTCGGACGTACCGGAAGATGAAGCCCCGGAAGGCTTCTGAGTCAGTCCCGCAGCCCGCTTCTTAGCTTCGTTCATAACTTCAGCACGAGCCAGTGCTTTCATTTTTGGCGTAGCAGTCGCGTCATGCGCCATTTGCAACGCATCCTCTAACGCCAGCTTCTTTCCCGCTTGGGTATGGCCATTCAGGATGGCCGCGGCAGTTTCAAGCAGCTTGTCTTTGACTTCCTGCTTGGCATAGTCTTCCTTATATGCCGAGAGTGCCGGCGTCTGGAACCACACATCGACCCGCTTGTTGGCTTCCTCTTCGGCGGCACGCTGTTGGGCAGCCTCGTAGGACTGCTGCTTAAGCATGATGGCGTTAAGCGGCCCGGCCAAATCCTTCAGGAGCGAAGGATCGGTAATATTATACTTCTTGGCAAGCTCTTCAACATTGAGCGGCCCGACTGACGGAACAGCGGGAGCAGGAGCAGCAGGTGCCGCCGGACTTTGTACAGACTGCTGCCCCGCTTTTGCCCGCCCAATTTCAGCAAACGCGGCAATTTCTTTTTGGCGAATCGAGTGGGCCAGTCGTGCGAACTTCATCAGAGTCGCAGGGTCTTTCATCTCCTCCGCAATCTGATCGTCGGTATATCCGTACGCTTTCAAACTGCGGACATACTCTTGGGGAAGTTCGGGCTTCTCCTCTGCCTGTGGCTTATCGGTAGCCTTTGTTTCCTCAGTAGCCTTATCTGCCGGCTCTTTGGTTTCTTCAGTCTTTTTGTCAAGTTTTTTAGCAAATTTACCGGACTCGTCCCGTTCGGGAGTTTCCTTGACTTTCTCTGCCGGAGCTTCAGTCTTTTCGGGGGTTTCAGCAGGCGTTGAAACTGCCTTCTTCTCCGGCTCAGTGACCACATCCGTAGCAGAATCTTTCTTATTCGCCGCGGTGGGCTTAAACGACCGCAGCACACGGCTCTTCTCCAGCCGCTCCTTAACGCCCTGGTCTACGCTCTTATCGACCTTATCGAACTTATCGTCCAGCTTCTTGGCCACGTCGGCCATCTTGACTCGACGGCTCTTTTCAGATAGGGCCTTGGGCACAGTCAGCGTGCGCTGCTTGGGTGCTTCAGGAGAGGGCTGGGATTCGAGGGCAATAGAGGGTTTACCGTTGGGGTCTTTGTCAGGCATGTTAAACTCCAAGTTGCTTGGCGACTATCCGCCAAGGGCCAGTTGGTACTTAATTATAGGCTCTTACTCTGACTCACTCAATCCGAGATATTTATAAAGCTGCAATTTTGCCGTTTGGTTACGTGACACGGGCACCCATGCTTTGTCTGAACCATCTTCATTGGCGTCAATGCGAAATTCGATGTCTGGACAAGCCGCTGCCATCTTCTCCATCTCGGCTTGGCTATGGACTGGCCTTGTCAGATGTACAATCGGCGAGCTAAAGTCGCGGTGACTATGAAACCGAGAGATCAATTTTTGTTCAGTATTGGTTTTACATTTGGGACATGTGCCAATGCGAGAAGTCGCGGAGTTAATTTTAAAATACTCCTCAAATACATCTTCGCATATCGGACAGTAAAATTCTGAAATCGGCAAATTACACCTTCATTTCCACAAGTTTAAGCTGGTGCCAAGTCTGCGGGACGCCGGGATGGAAATCTCGTAACTCTTGATAATTGTCAAGTGTCACGGACTCCCAAACTTTCATGGCCTCATCCACGTTAGTCTCTTGGCTATGTGACCAATTGGTCAGCTTCTGACGCAATTCATCCGCGGTACGCCCCCAAGAATAATGCAGGAGCGGGATGGTAAAGTCCGCCGGAGGCTGGTTGGTTCGGCGGGCTGCCGTATATTGCCCCTGGAGCTTTGTGGCAATAGGTTGGCATTCATTGACTGGCTCAATAATCAGTGCCTTAGTTCCAAAAGTCTTATATACTGAGCACCACACAGCTTGCACACAAAACTGAGGGTCAGTATGTTCGATTGCGTGTTTTGTATGCCCCGGATATATAATCCGTTCATCAGCGTCAATCTGCACAATCCAATTGCCCGGCTTGCATTTCTTAGAAAGTTCGTTACGCTCAAATGTGTCATTCTCTATAGGGCTGCCATGGGCGTGAAAATTTTCCGTAAAACGACGCATCTTCTTTTTAGTGTCTATTTTGTCCAGTTCATCCTTGATCTTAAATACTGGAAACTCGAAATAATTTCCACTCCAGCTTTTGTGCATGTGGTCATAGCCAAGAATAATCTCGTCGGCTATGTCATAATAGCTACGAATTGCGTCGAAGGCGTATTTGTAGTCGTAGGCTAGGAGTGTCACGAATGAGAGCATGGTTTATTATACCACAAAAACCACGGGCCGGCAAATTATTTTCTTTTTTTCTTAGGGTAGCGGGCGGCTAGGCTATGGGGATGGAGTTTCTTCTTTTTCCGTTTGGGGAGTTTAAGCCCTTTAGAGGCTTTATTCCATTCGTTAACATCTACGCC
>Ga0181531_10001628_pt1 | contig 14150 bp, 11 predicted proteins | sample PEATcosm2014_Bin_38_FD_119743 | JGI IMG/M metagenome (GOLD analysis project Ga0181531, IMG submission 119743) | Peatland microbial communities from MTU Mesocosm Facility, Houghton, MI, USA - PEATcosm2014_Bin11_10_metaG | ecosystem: Environmental > Terrestrial > Soil > Wetlands > Peat | place... | reverse complement strand
GGCGGCGTGTTCCACGGCGCGCAGGGCGACGGTGCCGTTGGTGGTGGTGCTGATGATTTCGCGGCCGCGCACGTTTTCGCCATATTCGAGCGGGGAGTTGCCGAGATCGAAGCCCTCGATGCGGTCGCCGTGACGCTCGCCGCCGAGGAGGGCGGTGGGGAATGTTTCCTTGAGTGCGAACGCTTCCTCGATGGTGCGGACGGGGCGGATGCCCGCGGCGCCGTGAGCCAGGGCCGTGATCATCGTGGAGGTGGCCCGAAGCACATCGAAGACAACGGCGATGGAGGCGGAAAGATCGCGCTGCGGGAGAAGGTCGATTTCGGGCGGGGAGAGGACGACGTCTATCGTGGCGGGCTGCATGGCTGAAAAATGCTGGTTTTAGGTGAGTCGTAACGTCTTCCCAGCGCGCGCGCGGCGGGCGGAGCGGGCGTGATGGAAGAGGTACTGCTGGGCGTAGCCACCGTACGCGCCGAAGTATTCGCGACAGAAATCGCGGAGTTTTCCGGCGGTGACTTTGCGCGTTCCCGTGAAATAATACTGCCGCAGGACGCGCTCGATCCAGACATCGATGGGGAAAGCCCGGACGCGCTCGTAGGCGAAGAGGAGCACGCAGTTGGCGACCTTCTCGCCGACACCGGCCAGGCGGCATAGCGTGGCGCGGGCCTGATCGTCCGGGAGGGAGGGGATCGCTTCCAGATCGATCTCACCCGAGGTGATCATGCGGGCGGTTTTGAGAAGATTGGCGGAGCGATAGCCGAGGGCGCAGGCGCGCAGGTCCTGCTCGCGCAAGGCGGCGAGGCGCGCAGGGGCCGGGTACGCGAACGCGCCGGTATTGCCGGCGGCCACACCGTAGCGGGTGCGGAGGGTATGGGAGATTTGCGCAATGTGGGCCACCTGTTTCATCGAGGAGGTGATGAACGTGGCGAGGCACTCCCATGCCGGCTGGCGGATGATGCGCATGCCGCGGCAGAAATCGAGCGCGGCGGCCATGGCGGGGTCGGCGGGAAATGACCGGTAGATTTCCGGCAGCGGATGATCGAGGGCGAAATAGTGGGAGACGAGGGCGGGATCGGCGTTGGTCAGGAGCCGGTCTCCGTGCTGTTCAATATAGGCGGGCACGTCGCCTATGAGGCCGAAATACCCGGCGCCCTGCGGACCCCAGTGAAAGACCTGTCCGGAGGCGAGCGTGACGGCGAGATTGAAATCCGGCGCGTCGACCGGGAGCAATGGATCGGTCGGGAGGGACGGGTTCGCCGACCGCCTAGGGAGGGTCATCGGATGAAGTAGCTCAGATTCTCCAACTCGAGGGCGAGATCGACGTTATTGACCACGACGCCGTCGGGCACCTGGAGGAGGATGGGGGAGAAATTGAGAATGCCGACGATGCCGGCGTGGACCAACTCATTGACCACTTCCTGAGCGGCGGTGGCGGGGACGGCGAGGATGGCCATCTTCACGCCGCGCCCGGCGACGAAATCGCGCAAGCTGGTCATGCTGAGGAGGGGTACGCGGACCTCTGATGAGCGTTTAGGGGCGGGTTCGGAGTCGAAGGCGGCGACGATCTCGAAGCCTTCTTTTGCAAATCCGCCATAGTGGAGGAGCGCGGCGCCGAGATTGCCGACTCCGACCAGAATCACGGGCTGAAGGCGCGCGGTGCCAAGCGCCTCGGTCAATTTTGCGCCGAGCGCCTCGACATCGTAGCCAAGGCCACGGGTGCCGAACTGGCCGAAGTAGGTGAGGTCCTTGCGCAGTTGGGTCGGCTTGACCCCGGCGGCCTTTGCGAGGGCGGCGGAGGAGACGGTGGCAATCTGGTTGGCCTTGAGGCGCTGGAGACTGCGGTAATAAAGGGAAAGACGGTAGACCGTTTTCCTGGGGATGGGTTGGCGAGACACAGCGAGGACTTTGAGGTAAAACTTTGTGAAAAATAACGAGGTTTCGGGATTTCTCAAGCGGGTACGGTGGGGAAAAATTCGAAATTCGAAATCAGAAATCCGAAAGGTTTGGGGCTGGCGCCTTCTGCAGGAAAGAGTGCGCGTCCATCGCACCAAATATTTCGAGCTTCTGATTTCGAATTTCGATTTTCCTGCCATCTTACTCGCCCAATGCGTATTAACCGTTTTCTGGCTGCCTCCGGTCTCGGATCACGGCGGAGCTGTGAGGAACTGATTCGCGACGGGCATGTTACGATCAACGGACAAGTGTGTCAGAATCTGGCCACGGAGGTAGGGGAGAAAGATTTTGTGAAGGTTGGCAGCCGGCACGTTCTGCCGGAGAAGCACCTATATATCGTGCTGCACAAGCCGCGCGGGTATCTCTGCACGGCGGCCGATACCCATGAGCGGCGCACGATTTTCGACCTGCTGCCGGGGCAATGGCCGCGGTTATTCCATGTGGGCCGGCTGGACCGGGACAGCGAGGGGCTGCTGATCCTGACGAACGACGGCAACCTTGCGTTGCGGCTTACGCATCCGCGTTACAAGATGGAGAAGGAGTACGAGGTGCTGCTGGACAAGCCCTTTGACGCGGCGGCGGATGCGCCCCGGCTGTTGCGCGGCGTGAGTATTGAGGGGGGGCGGGCTAAGGCGGAGTCCGTGCGGCAGCTCTCGCCGGTGCTCCTGCGCATCGTGCTGCGGCAGGGCCTGAAGCGGCAGATCCGTCTGATGCTTTACAAGCTGGGCTACGAGGTGGAACGGCTGATCCGCATCCGGATCGGGCCGCTGCGGCTTACCGAAATGCGCGCGGGCGAGTGGCGGGCGCTGACGGGCGCCGAGGTGGAAGCATTGTCAGCAGGTGAGGCGGTGCCAGCCGGCGTGCCGAGGGAGTCGAAAGCGAAGGGGAGGGGGGCGGGAGACGGTCAGGGGCGCACCGCAAAAGCGGGTGGCGCGCCAGGAGGTACGAAGGATCGTCAGGGACGAAAGACCGTACCGGGCGGGAAGCGCAATGCTTCGCCACCGCGTGGAGCGGCTGGCCGTTCATCGTCCAGGGTCCGGGTTTAGCGGGGTACCCGTCGCTTCAGCTCCCAGAGCCGGACAGCGGCCATGATGAGCTTTGAATTGACGGAATCCGGAGATTTTCTCCGGCGAGCCCTTCCGTGAGTTTCGCTATGAGTCTTCACGGACCTCCTGTAGAGCAATCGCCGGGCCAAACGGCGCACGCAGTTTTACGGAGGCGCGGATTGCTGATGGAATGCAAGGTGCTTATGAAGAGCCGTGCATCAAAGCATCATGAAACGCCTCCTCCTTGTCTCCGAGGATCAACTGGTTTCCAATTATCACCGTCTCAGATTTGAGTCGATGGGAGTTGCGGTTGAGACTGCGCGCTCGACTGAGGCAGCGCGGCGGATCGCAAGGGAGCGGACGCCCGACCTTACGCTGATCGACCCGGTGATGACTGGCTTCAGCCCGATCGAGGCGGTTGAGATTTTACGGGGCGTGCTGGCGGAGAAGCCGCTCTGGGTGATCTCGCGGCTGCCCAATCCCGTGGTGAGGGCGATGGAAAAGGCAGGCGCCGACCGGGTGCAGGGGATGGGGACGGGGCCGGAAGCGAATTTGTTTGTCCTGGCGGCGGATGCGCTGGGGCTGCCGGCTTTTGACTCGGCGGGCCAGGATGGGGAGCACGAGGCGTGGGTGCACTCGATCTCCACGGCGGCGCCGGACTCGATCAATAATTTGCGGGTGGCGGTGCACGAGTTTGTGAAGGATCCGCGCAATAGCGTGGGGCTGTACGAGATTTTCCGGCAGACTCACCAAATTTCGCACCGGGTGTGGATGCTGCAATTGAACGCGCTGGGCCGGCTGACGAACTCGATGGAAGCGCTGGTGTACGATCTTTATGCGATGCCGGAGCAGATCAATCCGTCGGTGGTTCGCACGCTGAGCCAGGCGATCGATTTCATGGCGGTGCTCTTTGAAGAGGATACGCTGCACAAGCTGCAGGACCCGGCGTCGGCGGATGTCTTCGTAGTGGATGACGAGCCGGCGGCGCGGCAGATGATCAGCGCGGCGATGAAACTGGTGCAGCTCAAGATTATGTGCGCGGATGATCCGGCGATGGCGATGAGCGTGCTAGCGGATAACCGTTTCGATCTGATTTTCCTGGATGTGAATATGCCTCAGGGATCGGGGTTCGAACTCTGCACGCAGATCCGGCAATTGGAGGATCACCGGAAGACGCCGATCGTTTTCCTGACAGGGATGAACAATTTTCAGAACCGCGCGCAGAGCAGCCTGAGTGGGGGCAATGATTTCATCGGCAAACCGTTCAATCTGCTGGAGCTCGGGGTGAAGGCGCTGATGTGGATTTTCAAGGGGCAGTTGCTCGCGATTTAGAAGGCGCGGGTTTTGTAATGTCGCGCCCGTGAAGGGCTACGAACTCGTATTCTTTTCCGCCGGGATCGTGGGGCTGGGCGAGGATTTGGACCTGGCGGAATCTTGAGCGCAGGAGCTTTAACGCGGTCTGCGGGGCGACGAGCCAGGGGACATCGTTCGGCAAGGTTTTTACCGAGTCCTGGAATATGAGCCGGCCGTTTATGTAAAAGATCTCCGGCTGGACGGTGGGATCGAAGATGTAGACGGGGCTGCCGGGCGGCATGACGGCATTGATCTGCGCGGCGAAGGCGCGCGCGGGGCCGCGGATGGCGATGCGCGGTGCGACGAATGCACCGTAAGCGAGCATGCCGGCTGCGGCGAGGGATGCGGCTGCGAGCGGCCATCTGAGCGCGGCGTTTTCCATTTCGGCCTTCAGCAGCAAGGCCAGGAGCAATGCGTACGGGATGACAAGCGGGAGCGTGTAGCGCGGAAGCATTCCGGGAATGAGCATGAGGGCGAAGGCGCAAATGACGATGGGCCAGCGAGCGGCTTCGACGATGAGGCGGTCGCGGCCGGTCAATTTCGAGAGGGTGGCGCGACGCCAGAAGAGCGGGAGGCCGAGTATCCACGGAAGGAAATTTACAAGGCTGCGAAGGAAATTGATGAAGACCGTGCCGGTATCGCCGCCGCCGATGCGCTGCTCCATCTGGCGGGCCCAGACGCCGCCGGCGCCCAGTGTCGCGGCCTGCCGCATGTATGGGACGCACCAGAGCGCGAAGACGCCACTCATGATTGCGATGCCGCAGAGATGCGCCCAGCTTGCGATTCCGGTTTCCACGGTGGGGACGGTTTGCTTTTTGCGCGAACTACGCCAGGCGATGAAACCGGCGATGGAGTAAAAGAACGCGAGATTCGGCGGGCCTTTTGCAAGGAGACCGATGCCGAGGAACAGGCCTGTGACGAGCCAGACGAGCCAGCGCGAGCGGCCGGTGGCGGTCCAGCCGAGCCAGCATGAAAAGGCCATGCCGAAGAGGGCGATGTAGATGGCTTCGATCTCGGCGATGCGCCCTTTTTCGACAATGCCGGCGCTAGTGTATGTGATAAGTACGGCGGCCAGCGCGGCATTTACGCCAAGCCACGGCGCGCAGGCGTAGAACATGACGAGGCCCATTGCCAGCATGGCCAGCGTGGAGGGGAGGCGAACCGTCCATTCATTTCGGACGCCGAATGTTTTGATCGAGAGGGCGATTGCCCAATTCACCAGCGGGGGCTTGCGCAGATAAGGGTAGCCATTGAAATGCGGGACGACCCAGTTGCCGGTCTCGAGCATGGCTACGCCGGGCATGATGCGGCGGATTTCTTCGCCCTTGATCTCGATGGAGCTGAGGCCGGGCAGATAGATCGCGGCCCAGAGAAGTAAAATCAGGGCGCAGGCGATGGGCCGGCTGAGAGTGGGAAAGGCTTTCAACAGAACTTAGTCGCCGATTGGGAGGACTTCGAGGCGGGCGCCATCCGCGGCCATGATGGCGTTCATGCCGGGGATGATGCCGGCAACCATGGAATCGGTATCGACTTTCCAATGGGTGCCAACGAGGGCGAGCTTGCCATTGATCACGACGAAGGAAGGGCTGCCGGAGTCGCCCGATTCGCTCTTTGACATTCCGGCGGTAAGTCCGTTGGTATCGAAGTTATACTCGCTGGCGACGTTTTCCAGCATGATGCCTTCGACGATTTGATTGGTCCCCAGGCGCGCCATGTGGCCGTACATGATGATCTTTTGACCGATGAATGATCCGAGGCCCTTGGATGAGAAGGCGACGGGGTAATGGGCGATTTGATCGTCATAGGCGACTGTCTCGGTAAAGGTGCCGACGGCGGTATCCGCATAGACGGGCTGGCCATTCTGGGAGCCGAGGGGAACGAGTTGTACCTTCGCGACGTGGTAATCGTGGAGGTGGCCGTCGCGGCCGAAGAAGGTAATGGTGTCGCCGGTTCCCGGTTCCATGTGCCTGGTGCAGGCGAAGTTTTTGGAGCTTAGCAATGTTACGGAGAATTGCGGATCCTTTTTCCACCAGCCGACCCCGGACCAATCGAAATCCCTACCGATAAATTTAGGGCTCGAGTTGGGGACGGGAGCGTCAGGGTAGCCCGAGGAGAAGCGATCATTGGTCGCGGAATCGTAGCCGGCGACATCGAGGGCATAAACGGCGGCCGCTGAGAGGAACAGCGGTGCGAACAGAAGGAAGAGGCGGTGCACGGGGAGATTGTGAATTATAAAGGGGGAATTATGAAGGGGGAAGTGGGCGCCAGAGGACGAAGGGGATCCCGTCGACTTGAACATTGCGGGTTTCGCCGGGAGGGAGTTGGTGAAGTAATTCGGGCGCTTTGGGTTCGGCTGGCCAGATGATGCCGGCGGCGGGGCGCGGCGCCGCGTCGGAGATGGCGGTTTGCCAGTCGGCGCTAGTGCGGATGGCGTTGACCATCTCGCGCCGGGCGTAATAGGGGAGGGGGCTGTAGTAGGGATCGAAGTTGCAGATGATAACGGCGCCGGCGGGGAAAGCCTTGTCGATGAGGTGGCCGAGGTCAGGCATTAGTGTGGCGGGCTCGCCGTTGTCGTCGTCGAGGATGCAGAATTGGGTGTCGATATTGGCGAGACTGCGAATGCCGAGCCAGATTATCGCGGCGAGGCCGAGCGTGGAGATAGCCGCGGCTGCCTTTGCGAGATTCGGCAAGCGGGTTTCGATGGCATGGATACTGTGCTCCAATAAGAATCCCGGGAAGACGGAGAATGGGATCAGGAAGTAAAAAGAGGCAAAATCGTGGATGTAAGATTGATTGCGTAGAGCGCAAACATAGAAGGCATCGATGATGAAAAAGGCCGTGGCGGTTTGCAAAGGGGCGGCTTGCCTGACGGAGAGCTTGCGACGCACGCAAAATGCGGCCAGGGCGCCCGCCGCGGCCAGGACCATTGCCGCGGGATTGAACAAGGAGATCAGGTAACCCAATTGGGTGCGAAGCCATTGAGCTGTAGTAAACTGGCCTCCGGACAGATCGGCACGGCCGCTACGCTCATGGAAGGCCTTCAATAACTCGTGCCACGCGGACGGCTGGGCGAGGTGGATCTGGAGAAGGAAGGCGACGCCGGAGAGGAAGGCTGCCAGGAGCAGCGCAGCGGCCATCCTTGCGCTGAGACGGGGGTTTTTGAGCAAGAGCTGGCCGGAAAGATAGATGACAAGGAGGTATCCCTGCCAATCCGTCCACATAGCCAGGAGGGAGAAGATCAGGAGACCTGCGGCAGGGAGCGTGGCGCGCCGCAGGCGCCATAAGTGGAAGCAGCAGAACGCTGCGAGGAGAAAAAAGAGTTCCGGCGCCTCGAAGTTGACCATCTGGCCGTAATGCAGCTCCATCGGCGCCGCGACATAGAAAGCCAGGACAAAGGCTGCCATGCGCCAGCCGGCGCACCAGGCGACAAAGAGACAGAGTAATGCCGCTGTTAGAAGAGAGAAGAAGACTGGCAGGCAGCGGGCGGCGTATTCGCTCTCCCCGAGTACTGTGCGATCCAGAAACATCATACCTGCCAGAAGAGTGGGATGGTGCACGTAGAGTGCGTCGGAAGGGATTGGCGGAGGCCCGAAGTAGAGCGGCGCGGGGACTCCGGCGCTGGAAAGAAACCCTGCACGGCTGAAGTTGCGGGCGGCCTGCGCCCAGAAGGCGCCGTTATAATCGTCGTTATAAGTCCAGGGGTGGGACAGCCGCCCGCATAGGATAACACCCAGGAGGAGGAGGAGGGCTAGGGCGCAAAGCTTCCAAATCAGGCAATGGACAAAGTCGCGACGCGGATTCAAGCCTGTATCAGGAACCCCAATCGCGTCAGGAACGGTGTAGAATTGTGTAGCAAACGAACCCTACCATCGCCAATGCGAAAGGTGCTACAACGGCGAGCGGCCACGAAGGGGCATTGCTGACTGCGGCAATTGCGCAAAAGGCCGTAAGGGCTGCTATCAGCGACGCGGCGATTACGCGCACCAATGAATGAGTCCCGGATTCATTCTCTGCCGTCGCTGTGGAAGGGTATGGCGCGGTCTCACTCATGCGGGAGAGACTGGACCTCATACCCGGGGATTGCGAGAAAAAGATACCGCCATCGAGGGTGCTGGTGTTATCTTGAACACTAATAGAGGCCTGAGTTAGATTTAGAAGAACCTCCCACCTACTCCTTTCCAACAGCCGGCAACCGGCGATAAGTCGTGGCCTGGATGACAATTCCAATGACGGCGAGTACGAAAAAGAAGATTGTGAAGTAATGGGGAGGCGCGGCAAAGCCCCGGAGGATTAAGTGGGCACCCTGCATCGAGGAAAGGATGATGAGCGCCCAGTTGAAGAAGATGAAGAGGAGAATGGCGCCCAGGATGCCTCCGACAAGGAAGCAGACCCAGACTCCGGGATATCTAAGACCGGCACTGCCCAGGACTGGGGCGCCAAGCGCGGCGGCAAGATATCCGCCCCCGATAAACCCGCCTACGACTATGGCAACCTTCTGGAGAAAGACAGCCAGGAGGGCACCTACAAAGCCAAGGGCAAGGGCGACCGCGAGGTTGAATAACTCGGTCTGGTGAGGGAACAGATAGCGCGCAGCCTCGACCCCTACAACAAAGCCTGCAACGGCGACAAAGAGCCAGAAAAGCTTGCGCCCAAAGAGCAAAAGCACGATGCCGACAAGGAGAAATGGAACAGTGAAGTGAGAAGCGGAGTGAACCATTATTGATTGAATTATCGGTACAGACAAGGGTTCCAGACGTGTAATGGGTGACAAATAATATATCAAACCTGTTTGACAAGACTCGGCGGATAGCTTAACCGGCATCAATGAATCAATCCCGCTCACTGACAGACCTGTCAGTCTCCGAACTAAGAAAGGTCCTTCAACTCAAAGAAGAAATCGCTACACTTGAAACTCAACTCGATGCTGTGTTAGGCGCGAAAGCCGCTGTCACGGGCGCCGCGCCGGCCAAGCGCGGACCCAAACCCGGTGGCCGCAGAAAGATGAGCCCCGAAGCTCGCGCCCGGATTGCCGCGGCGCAGCGCGCCCGGTGGGCCAAGCAAAAGGGTGGCACTGCCAAGCCTGCCGCGAAAGCCAAGCCCGGCCGCAAGCCGAAAGGCCGCAGAAAGATGAGCCCCGAAGCTCGTGCCCGTATCGGCGCGGCGCAGCGCGCCCGCTGGGCCAAGCAAAAGGGAACTACCGCCAAGCCTGCTGCTCCCGCCAAGCGTGGACCGAAGCCTGGTGGCCGCAGAAAGATGAGCCCCGAAGCTCGCGCCCGCATCGCTGCCGCTCAGCGTGCCCGCTGGGCGAAGCAAAAGGGTAACGGCGCCGCCAAGCCCGAAGCTCCAGCATCTGCTCCCGCAAAGCGCGGAGGCCGCCGGACACTAAGTCCCGAAGCTCGCGCCCGTATCGCCGCCGCGCAGCGCGCCCGCTGGGCCGCCAGCCGCGCCGCGAAATAATCGACTATTTAACAATCACTGGGAGCCGGCCTCGTCGATGAGGCCGGCTGTGGTACTGGCAGGTTAGTCCTTCTCTCCCGGATCGGGATTGTCGTTATCGGATCCCGAATCATCCGCATCCTGATTCTGCTGCTGCGCCGGCAAATTGAATAGTATTCTCGCGAAGGCGCCTGACGAGAAAATGGCTTTACCGAAGTTCGGGCTCGAACCCGTGGAACCCTTCGTATCCCATTGGTTGAGTTGCATCGTAATGCTGCCGCCTTCAGGGAAATAGGCGCGCACATCCGAAGGATCGGGCTTCGCCTGGTCCGCATGGGCGGTTGCGAAATCGACCTCGTCGATGCGATCCAGGGGAATACTCAGTTCGGCATAGGCGGATGAGAGCTTTGCCTTCCCATCCTGGATTGCCTCCAGGTGCCCGGAGACTCTATCTTCGTTTGCCAATTGCACGGCGTCCTCATCGCTTTGCGCATCGGGGTTGGCCGTCTCGTCGAACTTGCCGTCCCATTTCGATACCTTGATATCCGTTAATCTTACGTAGGTCCCGGGCTGGCAGGAGAAGATGATACCGCCGCCGCCTCCGTTGAATTCGGCGGGATCGCTCCATTCCTTGATAATCTTCCCGTCGATCAACAGCCAGATCGATTTCTTATCCTTATTTGTCCGTATCTCGATATGCGATTTATCGTTCCGCATCACATTCTGCATTTGAGCGCTGCCGAGATCGCTGGAGCCGCCGGTGCGCGAGAACCGCTGCATTTCGATATACCCGGCGCTTAGGGTAAGCATGTAGCAATTGCCAAAATTAACGGTCTGATCCGAGTAAATGCCGATGCTGAACTGGCTATTGCCACGCAGCACGAGATCGAACTCGACGGAGGACGTATCCGGCAGTTTCACGTCGCGCCCAATAGTGCCGTAGTTGGTTCCGATCAAGGCGCCGTCATGGAATGACCAACTGCGCCCGATACCCATGCGGCCCGCGGACCAGCCGTCCATTCCAGTGGGACCTTCGTAGAGCACGGAGTTGGCTTGGGAGAGCGGAACGATGCTACGCAGCATTGAACGTGGAATCGAGAGCCGCTCGGCGTACCAGGTATCGAGGACAAGCGTATTTCCATCCAATGAGACGATGTTGCCCGGAAGTTCGTCGCCATTGGTAAGGCCGATACGCTCGGCGGAGACGGGGGCATTGGCGGGCCTTTGCGCGTCCAGTTTTATCTCCGCCACCTGATCTGTCTTGAAGACAATCGGGTCATGCGCCTCAAGGCTCTGCCAATGGACGCCGGTGCTGTCATCGATGGAAAGCAGCGTGCCGTGCAATTGATCTTTGTTTAAGAAGGAGACGGTCTCCTGGGTGGCGGGGTTTATGCCGTTGGTGGTGTCGCCAGGGCCGGGGACATGAATGGCGCTCTCGGCCGGTTGCTCCGGGGCGTTGTCATCCACGACGATGCGCGCCCGCGCGGGACCGGCGAGCAATAGCGTGAGCAGAGCCGGCACTGTGAACGGGCGAAAATTCATGACTTACCTTTCATAGATGGGAAGAAGGCGGTAATTGAGCGCGAGGGAGAGGAGCGATGCGCCGGTGGAGAAGGCCGGCCCGAGGCCGCTGGACCAACTTCCGTCATCAAGCTGGGTTGAAGCCAGAGACTTTACATTCTGTGCGTTCCATGCGTCAAACGCCTGTGGGGAGACACGGAAGAAAGCCTGGGCGGCGTAGTAAAGGTAATATTGATGGTAACCGCCTTCATCGGTCGGGTTGGCTTCGAGATACTCGACGGCGGAGCGGAACGCGGCGGACTTCTGCTGCCTGGCCAGCGAGAAGACGAGCGCGCCTATCGCGGTGCGCGCGCCGTCAGGTCCGCTGGCGGTCGTATAACCAATCCCGCCATCCGGCGTCTGGCAATCGGTGAAGAAACGAAGCGCCTTGCGGATCGCATCCTCGGGAACGCCGATGCCGGCATTGCGCGCGGCAAACAGCGCCACCATCTGCGCGCCACTTACCGTGGTATCGGCGTCGGGGCTGTCCGGCGAGTAACGCCAGGCGTTATTGGCATTGCGGCTCTGGGAGCTGAGAATGAGATCCACCGCCTTTTGCAATGCAGGCCCGATCCGGTCATCGTGCACATACCCGTAAGACTCCGCCAGGGCCAGCGTGCTGAAGCCGTGGTTATACATCGAGGAGCCGATGTAGCCGGTGTCAGGCGCCTGGTTCTTCAGGATGTAATTGATCGCCTTGTGCACGATGTCCGAGTAAGGCCCGTAATTCGGGTCTTCGCCATGCGCCAGCAGACTCAACATGCAAAGGCCAACAACCGCGGGTTCATTGCCGAAGGGTTGGGCCCAGCATCCATTCGCATCCTGGGTGTGGGCCAGGTACTGGATTCCCTTCACATACATATGATCGATATCCGGCGGGATAACATCTTCATCCTCGGAATATAGAGTCTGCGCGTGAATATACGGCGCGAAGCTCGCGAGCAGGCCTAGAAGGATAAGACAGAAGCGTTTCATTGGGACTGCTCGATGGCGCGATGGTAACTCTCGATCGCGTCGCGGAATTCTCCCGGGAGTTCCGAGTTATCCACGCCGCCGGCCTGCGTGACCGGCCGCTCCTCGGAGCCCGGACCCTCGCGAGAGCCGGGGATAGCCGTGTTCGGTTTGCTGGTCGTGCCGCCGGCGGTGTTGCCGCCCATGCCCATCATTGCCATTAGTGCGCTCGCGCCCTGGCCGGACTTTTGCGCCTGCTGGGCGATGGCGGCATCGAGGAGATTGATCGCGTCGGTTTGCGCGTCGTTGGTCGGCTTGCCGGTCTCCGGCTTTGCCAGCAGGCCCGCGGCGTCGCCCATTGCCTGGCCCACGGGCGCAAGCCGCGCGGGCGGAATGGGAAAGGTGGGATCCTGCATCATAGCCTGCACCTGGTCGCGCAGCCCGCCCTGCTGCTGGGCGGCATCCTGGGCTTCGCTGGAGTAATTCTGGCTGGTGTTCTTCTGCTCATTGATGACGGACGTCTGCTCGCGGAGCTGGTCCTGCTGCTGTCGGAGCCGCGAGAGGGCCATGAGCGCCTGCATTTGCGAAGGGTCGGGTTGCCCCGGGGTTCCCGGCGGGGACTTTGAGTTATCGCTCTGGTCCAGGCGCGCGGCCCAGCGGTCAAATTGATCGCTCCAATACTGCGCGGTGCCGATGGATTGGACGCCGATGTTCTTGTCCACCAGCTTGCCGAGCGCGATGAGGCCATCCTGGGTCTTGTAGTCGCTCATCTCGTGGGCGACGTCGCCGTAGCGGCTGAGCGAGGTGCGGTCGTAAAGCCGCGAGATTTCTCCCTCGATGCGTTCCTCCTCGCGCGTGGCTGCGGCGTGGCTGGCGCTCATCAGGGTGAGCTTCTGCCGCGCGTCGCTGGTCAATTCGTCGGCAGTCAGGCCGATGGTGTCGGGGAGCATCTGCTGAAAATTCGTGGCGAGGTCCCGTTCCACGCCGGCCTCGCGGCGGAGGCGGGAGGCGAGGGTTTGGGCCGCCAGTGTTTCCAGGTCGTTGCTCGCCTTGCTGCCCATTTGGCGCATCGCTTCGAGGATCTGCTGCTCCTGCGCCAGGGCCCGATCAAGATTCTGCGCGCGGCCCGAGGGGTCGGATTTTGCTGAATCGAGAGACTGCGCGGCTTGCGGCATGGCGGAGGTGGCCAGTTGGTTCATCTGTTCCGCGTGCCCGGCCCATGTCTTGAAAGTCTCGGGCGAAATCTCCGGATTGCGCATCGCCTCGGCGAGGGTGCTGGCGACCTGTTTCGACAACTCCTTTAGCTGGCTGGCCGTTGCCTTTTGCTCGCTCGATTGGCTGGCCAGTTTCTGGGCGGAGTCGTCGTTGGCCAATTGCTGCGGGCTTTGCGCCCGCACGGCGCTCCCGGACTGGAGCAGCGCGGACTGCCTGCGCGTCAACTCCTCGAGCTGATTGAGGAGCTTCTCGAATTGGTCGTGAATGAGCTGCGCGTGCGCGTCGCGGTCCAGCACGTGGATGCGATAGGTCGCGGAGTTCGATGGCTGGCGGTCGGGATAATAATCGATGGCCTGGCCTTTCACGACGACGGTGGTGCCGGCGGGGATTTGCAACAGCGCGGGGTTGAAATCATAATGGCCGCTAAGTGTCTTCGCCTGGGGCTGGCCGTCGGCGATCTTGATTTCGTGCAGCGGGCCGGGCGAATCCATCGGTGAAGCCGGCGCGGTCTGCCATACAAGCGTCATGCGTTTGACCCCGTAATCGTCGCTCGAGGCGAGATCGATGGAGACCGTCTCCTCAGGCAGGATGCCGACGGCGGCTTCCAGGCCACGCAATTCCACTTGCGGCGGCTGATCC
>Ga0181531_10001627_pt1 | contig 14150 bp, 11 predicted proteins | sample PEATcosm2014_Bin_38_FD_119743 | JGI IMG/M metagenome (GOLD analysis project Ga0181531, IMG submission 119743) | Peatland microbial communities from MTU Mesocosm Facility, Houghton, MI, USA - PEATcosm2014_Bin11_10_metaG | ecosystem: Environmental > Terrestrial > Soil > Wetlands > Peat | place... | reverse complement strand
GACGACATGCATTATCGCGTGGTCGCGTCACCCACCTATCTCGAGCGCCATGGCCGGCCCCGCACCCCGGCGGACTTGCAATCGCATAACTGCATACGCTACCGGCTCCCCGCCGGCGGTTTCATTCCCTGGCTGTTTGTCGCCGACGGCAAGACTGTGGAGTTCGCAGTCAAAGGATCGGTCGTCGTCATCAACGATCCGGATCTGGTGATTAGCGCGGCGCTCTCTGGCATTGGCGTCGCTTATCTCTACGAGGAGTATGTCGCGCCGCTGATCGCCGAAGGGCGCTTGGTCAGCCTGATCGACAAATCGGCATTGCCGATCACCGACGGCTTCTTTTTGTTTTATCCAAGCCGCAGGCAGAATCCGGCGGCGTTGGGCGTGCTGATCGAATTTTTACGATCGGAGCTGCGCACTGGCGCCGGGAACGGCAAAGCGGAAATCCTGCCCTTTCGCGAGCGGCGCTAGTCGGCATTCCGGTTCGCTCGAACCGGAATTAGCAGCCGCTAAATGCGTTTTGCCACTTCTTCGAGCATGACTTCGGTGGCGCCACCGCCGATGGCCTGCACACGCGCATCGCGCGCCATGCGCTCGATCGCGCTCTCGCGCATGAAGCCCATGCCGCCGTGGAATTGCAGGCAGTCGTACATGACTTCGTTGACGAGTTCCCCGCAATAGGCCTTGACCATCGAGACCTCCTTCGTGGCCTCAATCCCCTGCGTGTCCAGCCACGCGGCGTGATAGACGAGCTGCCGCCCGGCCTCGACCTTGGCGGCGAGCATCGACAGCCGCTGCCGGATCGTTTGCTTTTGCCAAAGCGGCGCGCCGAAGGCCTTGCGGGCGCGCACATAGTCGAGCGTCAGCTCGATCGCGGCTTGCGCTTCGCCCATCGCCATCGCGCCGATGACGGTGCGCTCGTTCTGAAAATTCCGCATGATCGCATGAAAGCCGCGGCCCTCGTCGCCGAGCCGGTTCGCCGCGGGAATGCGGCAGTCCTCGAAACGCAGTTCGGCGGTGTCGGAGGAGCGCCAACCATGCTTGTCGAGCGGGCGGCTGACGGTAAAGCCCGGCGTGCCTTTTTCGACGAGGAACATCGAGATCGAACGGCTCGGCGGGCCTGCATCGTCGGTCTTCGCCGCGACGCAAACGAGATCGCCGTGGACGCCGTTGGTGATAAACATCTTGGCGCCGTCGAGCACGTAAGAATCGCGGTCGCGGCGGGCGACGGTGCGAATGCCTTTGACATCCGAACCAGCGTCGGGCTCGGTCACGGCGACGGCGGTGATCACCTCCCCTGAGATGATGCGCGGCATCCACTTGTCCTTCTGCGCGTCGCTGCCGGCATGAAAGACGTGCACCGAGGCCATGTCGGTGTGGACGAGCGCGGTGATCGCCACGCCGCCGAAGGTCGAGCGGCCCAGTTCCTCGGCAAATACGACGGTCGCCAACGTGTCCATCTCCGAGCCGCCGTAGCGCGCCGGATAGCGGATGCCGAAGAAACCGAGGCTGCCCATGTGTCGCAATACTTCACGCGGCACGAAGCCCTGCTGTTCCCAGGCGATCGCGTGCGGCTTGATTTCTGTCTCGACGAAACGGCGCACTTGCGCGCGCAGCATCTCATGCTCGACCGAAAAGTATGGCGAGCGGGCGTGATTGCCCTCCACGGACTGAATATCGGGATTGACGTTCATGGTTCCCGGATCGCTACGCTTGGCTGCGTCGCAATAGCCGCTGTCGGCTGCGCGGGCGCCTGATAGGCGGGGACGAGATGGTGTCTGCCGCTCATATCGACTTCGATCGAGTGCAGCATGTTTTGCCACAACTCGCGAATTTGTGCGTGCCGCCGCTCCACCGCCGACGCGACCGCGTCGCGAACCGGAACGAGCTGCGGACCTTTGAGGAACAAAATCTGCGCCTGCATCAGCCGTCCGCTCTCGAATTCGATGCGCCGCATCGCCAGCGCGAACGGATCGGCATCCGGATAGCCTTCGGGCAACAGCGCCGCCGGTCGGATCACGGCGTGCAGCGCATGGCCGAACGCCGCGATATCGATCAACGTCCCCTGCATCCGATCGGCCACGCCCGAAATCTGCCGGGGAACCCAAGCCAGCTGCCACTGCCAGATCATGAGGCCGATCGCCGGGTCGGGAATCCACGACGTCGCGCGTCCGAGCAGCGAGAGGATTTCCATCTCGCGGCAATATTGAGAATGCATCTCTACTTGCCAGCCGTGGTGCAGGCTCGCCGGCAACGCCACGCCGAGCTGGCCGGCAAGCGCGCCATGCGCGGACATGAGAAATGCCGAGACGCGGGTCTGCTGCAACGCCGGTATCCGGCCATTTTCGAGGGGACCCAGAAACGGCTTCATGGCGCGGCCGCCGTTTGCAGCGGGGCGAGTTCGTCCGCCTCTATCCGCACCGGAATCGCACGCATGTGATCGAAGCCTTCGGGAAAGCGCGTCAGTTCACCGCCGACGTCTTCTGGCGCCACCCAGATCGTTCCGTTGCCGCGCCACCGGCCGCTCATCACGTCTTCAGCAAAGCGCGTCACCAAGTAAGCCGTCAGCGCCGGTTTCTCCAGCGTGAAGGCGTGATAAGCGCGCTGAATGATAACCAGCGCGCTATCGGGAATATGCACGCGCAAGGATTCCTGGAGCGGCCTCGGCGTGAGGAAATCATACTCGCCGGTCAAGATCATGGTCGGCACACGGATGGCCGGTAATTGCTCGGTCAGCGGCTCGAACTCGAGAAACGATTCCATGAGATTCTGCAAGGCATAGACGTCGTTCGCCAGCCAGCCGCGATGGCGGGCGAGTTCGATCAGGTGCTGCATTTTCTCGAGCCACTCACCCGAGAAATTCATTGGAAACAGCAGATCCTGCAGGAAAGACGTTCCGCCCAGGACCAGTCCGGTGCGCAGCGCAGCGCCAAACATAAATAATTGTGCCGGAATCTCGGCGAAGCTGCTCATCGGCACCAGCCCCGCGATCCTGTCGCCGTGGTCGATGGCGTAGCGCAGGGCAACCACGCCCCCGAAGCTGATGCCGGCGATAAAGATCGGCCGGTTGCCCAGCTTTTCGATCAGGCTCCCGAGCACCTTGACCTGGTCATCCTGGTGAATGAACAACGACGGCTTGTCGGACTGGCCTTGGCCCAGCATATCGAAGCTGGCCACCTGAAAGCCCTTGGCCACTAGGGCGTCGCGAAACGGGTGCCAAAGCCTCACATATTGCGTCAGACCGTTTACTAGCACGTATGCCGGGCCGCTCGGCGGACCCGCCAGTTCGTAGTGGACGCGCCGGGAATTGCAATCCAGCCAAGGCATTGCGCCTCTTTCTCTTATTTACGGGCTGCTGCAGAGACTAGCCTGAAATCATCCACTGGCTATAGAGGCCCGCGCAGCGCGTCAATCGACGCCTGGGCGCCCGCCTGCGCCTGGCGGCGGCAAAGGCACCGAGCGCAAATGATCGTAATCGGCGGGAAAGGGAATGAGGGCGCCGCCGGGCTCCTCGGGCGCGATCCAGACTTTTTTGTCGCCGTGCCAGCGGCCGGCCAGAACGTCGTCGGCGAACCGCGCCAGGAGATCGGCGGACAGCGCCGGCTTCTCTAGGGTGAAGGCATGATAGACGCGCGGGACGATCACCAACGCGCTGTCCGGGATATGCAAGCGCAGCAACTCGTGCACTTTACGCGGAGTGAGGAAGTCGAACTCGCCGTTGAGGATCAAAGTGGGGACGCGAATCGACGACAATTGCGGCGTCAAGGGCGCGAAGTCGAAGAACGACTCCATCAAGTTCTGCAACGCATAAAGATCGTTGATCAGCCAGGCCTTGCGCTTGGCGTCCTCGAGCCGATCGAGCCGCTCGGTGATGTAGTCGTCCGAGACATTCATCGGAAACAGCAGGTCCTGCAGATAGCTGGTGCCGCCGAGGATCAAGCCGGTGCGCAGCGCCTGGCTGAGCATCAAAAGTTGCGGCGTGAGTTCGGCAAACGCGCTCATCGGCACCAGGCCGGCGATCTTGTCGGAATGGGCGATGGCGTAGCGCAGCGCGATCACGGCGCCGAAACTGATGCCGGCGAGAAAGATCGGTCCCTCGCCCAGTTCGGCGATGATGTCGCTCACCACCCCGACCTGATCGTCCTGATCGATGAACAGGCTCGGCTTGTCGGAATCGCCTTGACCCAGAAGATCGAAGGTCACCACGCGGTAGCGCTTCGCCACCAGCGCGTCGCGAAAGGAGTCCCAAATCTTGATGTATTGCGTGAGCCCGTTGACCAGCACGAAGGCCGGCGCGTCCGCGGGACCGTCAAGCTCGAAGCGTATGCGCCGCGGGCCGCAGGTGAGCGTGGCCATGTTGCATCTCCCGGCCACAAGGCCGGGTAGAGATTAGCGCGGAACGCGCCGGGAGCTAAGGGTGTCTGTCAACGCCCCGAACGGATGCAGGCGCTTCAACCCCCGGCGCGGAGTTCTATTAGAACCGAAAGCGAAGGCCTACGGTCGGATCGAGGTTATTGCGCGCGAGATAACCATTCGACAGACCGGCATTCACTTGTGAGAACATGATGCCGAAATAGGTGTCCCATTTCGGCAGAAACCGCCAATCAATCAGGGCGGAAACGGCGTCGAACGTGCCGGCGCATTGCGAGTGCGCGGTAGGGTTGGCGCAGCTGGCGGTGGTATAGGTATTCTGGATGTAATGATAATAAGCGCCAACGACGTCGAGGTCGTTGGTGACCGCATACCTTGCGCCCGTCCACATCACTTGCATGACTTTGTCACTGCAGCGGCCGGTTCCGCATGCGGCTGTGTAGGCCGTGTTATTGATGGCCGTGAGGTTGCCGTAAGCGGTACCCATGGAAAGGCCATCGATGTTGGTGAAGCCGCTCACCGTATTAACCGGATCGCTCGGCGGGGCGAGTTGATACCACTCATAACCGGCATACAGTTTGAGGGGCCCGACGGCGTATTTGGACAACGCCATGACGCTTTGGTTATTGGAGATCGTGGCCGTAAGGGTCTGCGGCAGGAACGGAGGGATCGGCACGCCGGCGGCGTTGGAGACGCCGGTAAGCGAAAGATTCACTGCGTCCTTTTCCCGTTTGTAAATGCCGTCGAGCGAAAGCACCCCGCGACCCCAGCCGAAATTGCCGATCGGAATGTCGCCGCCGACCTGGCCTTCGTAGTCGCCGTTTGAACCGTTGTTCAAGCCGTAGCCGCCGACTTGAGCGAGCGCGGCGATGCGGAACGCTCCGATATTGACGCGGTATTTGATGGCTGTGGTTATGCGGCAGGTTTCGGTATCGCCTGCGCCGCAATTGGAGCTCGAAAAGCCGAGCGCCGAGAAGGCGTAGGAGCCCGCCATCGGATCGTAGGCAAAGACGCCATCCAGGGTAAGCGCGTTTTGCCGGAAAAAGGTCAGCGTTCCAAAGGCATCAGAACTCACTCCGAGGTATCCCAGCGAATTGTAGAATTGGCCCGCGTGACTGGAATCGTTATTGGCGCTTTGTTGATTGAGCGGCACCCCCCTATTTTCAGCAATCGACGCGGGGCCGTTTGAGAATTGCAGCGAATAGGGGTCAAACCCGGCTTCGAGTTTGGCAACGAATGTCCAGCCCGGAGCGAACGGCTCGTCGATTTGAACGCCGATACTCGATCGGCTCAACGCGTTCGGCGCCAGAGTCCACATTGCGGACCTGTTCATCTTCTGGATCAGGTATGAAGTCGCCTGCGGAAACTGCGCATTAAATGGCGCGCCGTTGGTCTGGTAGCCGCCGCCCACGTCGATCACGCCATAGAATCTGACGCCGTACCACGCCAGTTGGCAGCTCCCGAGAAAGAAGGCCGGCACGCTGTCGCACGAAGCCGGCGCAGCGGGAGCATTCGCCACTGGTGCCTTCGTCACGATCGCACCGTCCGCAAAGGCCGCCCTTATCCCTCCACCAGCAGCGAGAAGCATCGCCGCCAGCAGGGCGACAAACATACCAGACTTTTTCAATTTAGCTTCCCAAGAATCGCGATTGCCGCCCGGCATGATCGCGATGACGCCCTTCCCCAACGCATGCCCCATCGAAGTCCCCATTAATCTATTAACTCTATAGATCACATAAAGTGCGGAACGATGGAGCTTGTCAACAAAAGACGCGCGCAAAACCGCCCATAAAACGCGCGCGATTCGGCCGGCAAAATTCATGTTCGCCGCCGCGGAGAAAGCGCTCGAAAAATTCCATGATCGATGATATTTATAGCTTATTCGCCCTTGCTCGGGATTCGCGTGCTCACCGCAAAAGGAAAATACAGCCTCAAAGCGCTCGCTCACCTGGCCGCGCTCGATTCGGGAGCGACGGCGCAGGCGATCGACATCGCCGAAACGAACAACATTCCGAAGAAATTTCTCGATGCGATTCTCGGCGAATTGCGCAACGCTGGCATCGTTTATAGCCGCAAGGGGCCGGGCGGCGGCTACGGTCTCGCTCGCGCACCGGATCAGATCAAGATCGGCCACGTGATCCGCACGATCGATGGCCCGCTGGCTCCGATCGGCTGCGCCAGCCGCACCGCCTATCAGCCGTGCCGGGACTGCAAGGACGTTAAAGGCTGCACCGTCCGCCTGATGATGACGCAAGTGCGCGATGCGATGTCGGACGTGCTCGATCGCGTCACGATTGCCGATATGATCGCGCTTGGTCGCCGCAGCGATAGGTCGAAAGCCGGCCGCCGGCAAAAAAGGCGAGCGCGATCCTGATCAGCGCTTACCCCAGGGTACCCACGCCCACACGCGTTCGTGACAATAGTAGATCACGATCTTGGTCAGGATTTCGGTAATGGCCACCGATCCGGCAAGTTTCGGGCTGCCGCTGATGACGAAAGTCACAAGAAAAGTATCGACGCTGCCCGTTGCGCGCCAGCTCACAGCTTTGGCCAGCGAGCGGGCGTGCGTTTCGGTCCAGCGCGCGAGCTTGCCGCCGACGGCATTCCTAGACTTGGTCGCGGACCGCCGCGCGCCCTGCCCCGCCGAAATCTCCTCGACGCAGCCCATTCCCACGGTGTCGTAGGTTTCTGGATCGATGAGGATGAAGCTTCCGGTATCCCTGCAATCGGCATAGCGATCGGCGGCGATCGGGCGATCGAGCTTGAGCGTGCCGGCGCCGATTTCGTTTTGCGCGATCGCCTGTGCTCCGACCGAGCGCCTTGTGTCGAGGTCGAAGATGCTGATGTCGGGCTCGATCGTCGCGCTCACGGTGGTCGTTGCGAGCTTGAAAAGAAAGTTGCGCCCGGGCCGCAGCGATTCACTGTTCATCCAGAACAGGCGCGCGGACACCCGATCGGTCATAACCGGCGCTTGCTCCAGCCCAACCACCATGTCGCCGCGCGACGCGTCGACATCGTCGGCAAAAGTCAGCGTGACCGAACGGCCGGCGCCGGCGCGAGGAAGATCGCCGTCAAACGTCGCGATACGGGAAACATGGGTCACGCGCCCGGACGGCAAAACCTTTACCGGCATGCCGGCATGGACCTCGCCGCCGGCGATCAGGCCGCTGTAGCCGCGAAAATCCGGGCTCGGCCGGCCGACCCATTGGATCGGCATGCGAAACGGCTGCCGATCCTGCGCCTGCACCGGCTCCGCCTGCTCCAGATATTCGAGCAAAGTCGGTCCGCGGTACCAGCGCATGTGTTGCGAACGGCTCACGATATTGTCGCCGCTCTTGGCGGCGACTGGAATGGACGTGACGTCGTCGATGCCGAGAGCCGCCGCGAATTCGCGGATCTGCCTTTCGCTCGAAGCGAAGGCTGCCTCCGACCAGTCGACGCGATCCATTTTGTTGACGGCGAGCACGATCTTGCGCACGCCGAGCATCGCCAGGATCGTGACGTGCCGCTTGGTCTGCCGGGTCAGTCCTTCGGCAGCACTGACCAGCACCAAAGCAAGATCCGCCAGTGAGGCGCCGGTCGCCATGTTCGCGGTGTATTGCTCGTGGCCGGGCGCATCGATGACGATGAATTTGCGTCGCGCCGTCGCGAAAAAGCGGTAGGCGACGTCGATGGTGATCCTTTGCTCGCGCTCGGCGGCCAAGCCGTCGACGAGCAGGGCAAAATCCAGTTCTTCCCCCTGCGTGCCGAACTTGCGCGAGTCGAGCGCAAGCGCGTCGAGCTGATCCTCGAACAGCTGCTTGGTCTCGTATAACAACCGCCCGATCAGCGTCGACTTGCCGTGATCGACGGAGCCGCAAGCAATGAAACGCAGCAAGGTCTTCCGCCCATGCTGCCGCAAGAGCGAACTGAAATCATAGTCCGCCGGCTGCGCATGCACGTTCATCAAAAATAGCCTTCCTGCTTTTTCCGCTCCATCGACGCCGCGCCGTCGCGGTCGATGACGCGGCCGCGCCTTTCCGAGTACGGGCTTTCGAGCGTTTCCTGGACGACCTCGGCAACTGTGCGCGCATTGCTCTCCACCGCGCCGGTCAGCGGATAGCAACCGAGCGTGCGGAAGCGCACCGTCCTGATTTGCGGACGCTCGCCCGGCGCCAACGGCAACCGTTCGTCGTCAACCATGATCAGCGCGCCGTCGCGCTCGACCACCGGGCGCGGCGCGGCGAAATAGAGCGGCACCACCGGAATTCGCTCCTGATGAATGTAGAACCAGACGTCGATTTCCGTCCAATTCGACAGCGGAAATACGCGGATGCTTTCGCCGCGGCGCTTGCGTCCGTTATAAATGCGCCACGGCTCCGGGCGCTGACGCTTCGGGTTCCATAGGTGATTGGCGGTACGAAACGAGAACACGCGCTCCTTGGCGCGCGACTTCTCCTCGTCGCGACGGGCGCCGCCGAATGCGAGATCGAAACGATGCCGATCGAGCGCCTGCCGCAGAGCTTGCGTCTTCATCACGTCGGTATGCAGTTCCGATCCGCTGGCGATCGGGTTGATGCCGCGCGCGAGACCGTCGTGGTTGACGTGCACGATCAGGTCGAGGTCGAGGTCGCGCGCCTGCGCGTCGCGGAATGCGATCATTTCGCGGAATTTCCAGGTCGTGTCGACATGCAGAAGCGCAAACGGCAGCTTCGCCGGGTAGAACGCCTTGCGGGCGAGATGAAGCAGGACCGACGAATCCTTGCCGATGGAATAGAGCATCACCGGATTTTCCGATTCGGCGACGGCCTCGCGAATGATGTGGATGCTTTCGGCCTCGAGTTGCTCCAGATGCGTTAGCGACGCTACTGGACCGCCGGCGTCCGGCCGGGCGATGAGATCGTCCGCACGATCGAGGGCTGGAGAGAGCGCGTCCATGATTCGTCCTGTCTAAATCCCGATTAAGCTCGCGCGGGGGTCGCGCGTGTCACGCGGCCATCGTCGCCGATGTGCAGTCCGCACTCCTTTTTAGCTTCCTCTTCCCACCACCACCGTCCGGCGCGCTCCGGCTCGCCTGGCGCCACCGCCCGGGTACATGGAGCGCAGCCGATCGAAAGAAAGCCGCGGTCATGCAGCACGTTGACGGGAACCTCGTGCGCGCCCACGAATTCAGCCGTGCGTTCGCGCGTCCAATCGAACAGCGGATTGATTTTGATGAGCCGATGCCGCTCGTCGAACGAGGCCGGCGAAAGTTGCGCGCGGTCGGCGGATTGATCGGCGCGAAGGCCGGTGACCCAGGCGGCGCCGTCCGCGAGCGCACGCGCCAGCGGCGCGACTTTGCGGATCGCGCAACAGTCGAGGCGCGCGGCAACCGAGGAACGGAAACCGTCGATGCCTTGTCTCGCGACCAAGGCCTCAATGGCGGCACGCTCCGGCGCGAATGCGCGGACGCGGATGCCGTAGCGGCGCTCGGTTTCCGCCCACACGTCGTGCGTTTCCGGAAAAAGGCGGCCGGTATCCAGCGTCGCTACGTCGATCGCCAGCTTCTGGGCGAAAATCGCGTGCGCGATCGCCTGATCCTCGGGGCCAAAGCTCGTGGTAAAGACGATGCGTCCGGCGACAAGCGAGCGGATCGCCGCGAGGCGTTCGAACAAATCCGAGCCGGCGAACTGCTCCGCGAGGCGCGCAGCAATCTCGCTGTCGGCGGCCGGCCGTGTATCGGCTTTATGGTTGACCCGGTCGCGGAAAGACGCCGAGGGCGCGGCGCGGAGTTGCGCGACATCATACATAGCGGATTCCTGCCGATTGCCGCCTGACTTAAGCTCGTCACATAGAATGAAATGCTAGCTGGGCCAAGCACTTGGCAAGAGAAAGAAAAATAATCCTATTCCCGACGCGCGTAGCAGACTGTCATTTCAGTTGAACGACAATTTATAGCAGTTGCGACGTGCCCAGCGTCCTCGACGCACGCGCTTCAGCGCGCCGGCGAATGCTCGAGGGCGCCGTAGATGCCGCGCTTCCGAACAATTCGGAAAATGACTAGCATGACGATAATCGGTTTCGACGACGCGCAAAGGGGCGACGGATGCGCTGGCTGTTGCGCTCGCGGCTGGGAGTGGTGCTTCTCTTCGGCGCCCTCTTCCTCCTGCTGGACGCCGGCCGCTCGATCTGGACACGCGTCGGCCTTGACCATCCAACCGCGGAATATCGGCCCGATCCCGCGCGATACGCCGACCTGACGTGGCCGCCGGGCGCCGATGTCGACCGCAACGCGCCGCTCGGCGCGCGGGTCTACGCGCAGCGTTGCGCGGTCTGCCACGGTCCCGACGGGCGCGGCAACGGACCGGCGGCGCCGTCGATGTTCCCCCGTCCGCGCGACTTCACATCCGGCAAATTCAAATACAAATCCACCGCTGCCGGCAAGCCGCCGACCGATGACGACTTGCTGCGAACGGTACGCGATGGTTTGGCGGCGAGCGCGATGCCCTACTTTGCCGGCATATTGTCGGCCGACGAATTGAACGCAGTGGTCGAGCAGGTGAAGGCGTTTTCGACGGCGTTTTCCCGGCCCGGTCAACCGATCGAAATCCCCGCTGCGATCTCGGCTTCGCCGGAAAGCGTGGCGCACGGCAAAGCTCTGTTTGCCGAGCAGGGTTGCGCCACCTGTCACGGCGAGAGTGGTCGCGGCGGCGAGCGTCTCGACGACGACACCGGCCACGCGGTGTTCGCGCGCGACCTCACCGCCCCATGGACGTTCCGCGGCGGCAGCAGGCCTCAGGATATCTGGCTGCGCCTAACCACGGGCCTCGCGCCGTCGCCGATGCCGCCTTACGCCGAGGCGCTGCCGGACGCCGACCGCTGGGACCTCGCGAACTTCGTCGTCTCGCTCGCGCGCGCGCCGCCATGGGAAAAGGACGGCAGTTTCGGCGGCGCCGGATTTGCCGTCGATCTCGCTCAACGCGGCGAGTACATCACGCGCTGGGAGGTTTGCGGTCTCTGCCACACGCAAATTGATCGCACCGGAATTTATAATGTCGACGGCGCGTTCCTCGCCGGCGGCATGCGCGTCGGCTACTACCCGCACGGCTATTCGGTGAGCCGCAATCTGACCTCGGATGCGGAGACCGGTCTTGGCCGCTGGAGCGTGTCGCAGATCGTCCGCGCCGTACGCGACGGCCAGGCGCCGGACCGTGCGCTCAGCCCGTTCGCAATGCTGTGGGCCAACTTCCACAACTTCACTGACGCCGACGCCGCAGCGGTCGCGACCTTCCTCAAGACGCGATTGCGGCCGGTGCATAATGCGATCCCGCCCAAGCTCAGTTACGGCTTGGTGGAAACCATCGTCATGAAGCTCACCCGGCCCCTGCCCGGGACCACGCCCAAGGCGCTGACTTACGCCGACGGCAATTTCGCCATCGATTCCGCCAAGGGCTCGCCGGCACTGGTGCAAACCATCCTGATCGACGCGCAGTGGATCTTATTGATCCTCGCCTTGGTGCTGTTCGTGCGCGCCGGGCCGCGCCCCGGAATAGTCGCCTCGATCGCAGGCGTGCTGGTCATCGCCGCCGCCGGGTTAGTGTTGTACGTTCTGTCGCAATGGCCAGCCATCCGCGGCATGCCGCCCGACCCGCTGGTCAACGCGGTGAATGCCGGTGACATCAAGCCGGACACAAGCGGCATGCCTGCCGAGAGCGCGCGCATAGTTGAGCGCGGCCACTATTTGTATGCCGTGAGCTGCACCATCTGCCACGGAACCGACGGCGGCGGCGGGACGCCGATCAGCTGGAAACCGATGGGCACGCTGTGGACTCGCAACATCAGCGCCGATCAGCAAGCCGGAGTGGGCGCGTGGAGCGATGCGGAATTGGCGCGCGCCATTCGCAGCGGTGTCAGCCGGCATGGCCGGCAACTCCACTGGCAAGGCATGACCTGGGACCAGTTTTCCAATCTCGAAGAGGAAGATGTGCGCGCGGTCATCGCCTATGTGCGCCTGCTGCCGCCGGTCAATCGAACAATTCCCTCCGCGCGTCCGCCGGCAGCGGACGATTGCGAAACCTATACCTTTTATCTCGACAAGAGCGACCAGGCGGGCTGTCACTAAAGCGCGTCGGCGAACGCCACCATTTGCTTGCGCTGGTCCGGGTCGGGCAACGGGCCGCGCAGCGCCCCGAGATTGTCGGTCATATGCCCCGGGTCCGCGGTGCCGGGGATGACCGCCGTCACCCGCGGGTCGGCGAGCAGGTATTTGAGAAAGAACTCCGCCCAACTGTCGGCGAAGCCGCGCGCCCAGTCGGGGATTTCCTTGCCGCGCACCGCGTGGAACAGGCGCGCGCGGCCGAACGGCAGCGCGGTGAGCACGCCGGCCTTGACCTCGGCCGCAAGCGGTAGGATGCGCTTTTCGGCTTCGCGATCGTCGAGCGAATAATCGGTCTGCACGAAATCCGGCTTCTGGCGCCCGAGCACCGCTTCGATAGCGGGGAAATCCGCATGTCGCGTCGAGGTGATGCCGATATAGCGGCAGACGCCTTGCGCCTTCCAGTCCTTGAACGGTTTCAGCGAAGCCTGCGGATCGCGCACATTGTGAAATTGCAGGAGATCGAATTTTTCCGTCTTCAAGCGTGCCTGCGAGCGTTTGAGCTCGGTCGCGTCGGGCGCTTCGAGCTTGGTGGCGATGAAAAGCTTTTCGCGCAAGCCGCCCTGCGCCGTCACCGCGCCGAGCACCGCCTCGGCATCGCCGTAAACCGAGGACGTGTCCACCAGGCGCCCGCCGCCGGTAATCAACGCCGCCAGCACCGCGGCAGCCTTTTGCCGCGTCGTCTCCTCGTCGCTGTCGAAGACTTGCGCGGTGCCAAGCCCGACCGCGGGCAGAAGCTCGCCGGTCGAGGGAATGGCGCGGGTGAGTAACGCGGGCGTTTGCGCCCAAGCGGGCGGCGCGAACGCAGCTGCGCCGGCCGCAATGCCGAATTCGCGCCGGGTGATGCGCATGGTCATGCTTGTCCTCCCTGCATCGCGGCCGCTTTCGCCATCACCACGGCGCGGCGCTCCTGGACGCGCCCCAACACGGCCGACAAGAGAAGCCAGCCGGCCGCGAAAGGCAGCGCAACAAGCGCGATCGCCCCGAGTTTTAGACCCAGCGCCTGCAATGTGTCGAATACCCACCCGTAGAGAGCGTCCGAGCCGCGATAGATCACAATGTCGATCAGGTTCTTGGCTTTGTACTTTTCCTCCCGCCCCAGCACGGTGAAGAATACCTGCCTCGCCGGATTGGCGATGGCGAAATTCATCCAGCGCTGCACCACCTGCAAAGTCACAACCACGGCAAGCGTCGGCACAAAAAACAGCGTGGCGAAGCCTATGACATAGACGCCGGGCAGCGCGCCGGCGGCAATGCCGGTGCCGAAGCGCTTGAGCACTTGTCCGGTGAGGAAGATCTGCGTCGCCAGACTAAGGAGCCCCACCGCCAGATCGATGCCGGCGAACAGCCGCGTCTGCGCATCGCGGTCGTGTATGGCGGCCGAAACGATATTGGCCTGTTCGAAATAAACGATGGTCGCGCAGAACGATAAAAGGCTGATCCACAGACCGACACCCAGCAAATAAGGTGAACGAACGAGTTCGGGCAAAGCCGCGAACGCGCTGCCGCCGACGCGTCGCGGCTCGGCTTGCACGCCCGCTGGCGCATCGGCCTGCGCCGCGGCCGCGCGCTCGAGCCGGTAGACGCAGAATACCGCGAGCTCCAGCAGCACCGCCGCGGCAATCAGGAGGTTGACGGCGCCGAACGGCACCGAAAGCCCGATGGTGAT
>Ga0181531_10001626_pt1 | contig 14157 bp, 13 predicted proteins | sample PEATcosm2014_Bin_38_FD_119743 | JGI IMG/M metagenome (GOLD analysis project Ga0181531, IMG submission 119743) | Peatland microbial communities from MTU Mesocosm Facility, Houghton, MI, USA - PEATcosm2014_Bin11_10_metaG | ecosystem: Environmental > Terrestrial > Soil > Wetlands > Peat | place... | reverse complement strand
TTTCCCGTCCCACACCTGGTGCCCGCCGCGCACGATCTTCACCTGCCAGCCGGGATTGAACAACTGCGTCCGGTAGGCGGCGTGAACCATGATCGTGCAGGTCATCTTGTCGCACCCGCCGGGGCACACGTAGCTGTACGTCAGCGCGGTGACCTGCCCGAGCGTCCCGAGCCACTGCCAGTTGCCCGACCCCTGCGGCGCGACGGCGACCTGACTCGACCCTGGCAGCGCCTGAGAGGTGGCCGCCCCGCCGACGCCGGGCACCAGGCCGCCGCTCACCTGGGGGATGCTGAGGAACCCGGCACCGAACAGGCCCGCGGTGTACTTCAGGACCGCTACGCCGGCGACGCTGAGGACACCGGATCCGGTCAGGTTCGCGGCCTGCTGCATGACGCCGGTGTAGCCCGCGCTGAGGACACCGAGTCCGGCGAGGTTCACGGCCTCCGCGAAGCCGACAGCGCCCCCGGCGGTGAGCGTCCCGGTGCCAGTCAGGTTCGCGGCTGCCTGCCCGGGAGCGGTGACGGCCGCGCCCGCGGTGAGCGTGCCGGTGCCGAGCAGTGTCACGGCCGCCGGTATCGCGACCACCGGGGCGGTCGTGAGCACGCCGGTACCGAGGAGGGAGGCGGCGCGGGGCACGGACACGACCGCGCCCGCGGTGAGCGTCCCCGAGCCGTTCAGCGATGCGGCGCCGGGGATGCTGGTGACTGCCTCGTACAGCAGGACGGCGATGCCGGAGACGCCGTCGGTGGTGTCGCCGATGTTCGGGGTGATCGTGCCGGTGCCGCAGGAGGCGTTGTACGCCATCGGGTTGCCGTTGGCGTCGAACTGGTAGGTGAAGCCGCTGGTGGAGCCCGCCGAGCCGGTTCCGTTGTCCCAGAGGTAAGACCAGTACAGGTCGCCGGCGCGACCCGGTGTCATGCCGGGGAAGTGGCCGCTGGAGGCTACGTCCACGGTTCCGGCGGACCCGTCGAGGGTGACTGCCGCGTACCCGCTGGTGTTGCTGAACTCCTGCCAGCCGGTGCGGCAGACCGGGGTGCCGGCGTTGAACCCGATGGTGACGGTCGCGCTGCTGGTGCTCGTCACCTTGCCGATGAAGATGGTCTGCTCGCCGGTGCTGGCGGTGAACGCGGTGTGCGCGACCAGGACCGACCAGGTGACGTTGCTGCTGGTCAGTGAGGTGGCGTAGTCAGCGGTGCTGCCCACGGTGAACCCGGCCAGCACGCCGGCCAGGATGAAGTCGCCGACCGCGTGCGGGGTGAGGGTGAAGGTGTTGGCGGTACTGCTGCCGATCGTGCTGACCGGGCTGAACGTCAAGCCGTCACCTCCTCGCCCGCTGTCTCGCCTGCCTGGCCTAGATGAGCCCGGCCGACTGCATCCGGGAGATGCACCCGTTGACCGCGCTCGCCGTGCTGGCGAGCGTGCCGGTGGAAGGCGTCACCGCGCCCTGGCCGCCGGCGTAGCTGCCGGAGAAGTTCCCGGCGCTGAAACTCCCGTCCGCTTCCGCGTTCCCCGACACGTGGATGCTGCCGCCTTCGAAAGAGGAGCCGGTCGTGAAGCCGCCGTCCGCCTCCGACGCCCCTGACACGTGGATGCTGGCACCCTCGTAGCCGCCGCTGGCGCTGACGCTGCTCGTGCTGACGCCGCTGTCCGCCTCGACGACACCGGAGGAGTGGATGCCGCCGGAGTTCTCCATTGCGCCGCCGGTGCCCTCGAACTGGGAGCCTGCGATGGTGCCGTTGACGGTGTGCGACCCGTTGACGGTGACGTTGCCGCTGACCGTGCCGCCGGTCCTGGGGAACGCGTTGCTCGCCAGCGTGTACGCCGTGCCGACGGCGGGCACCAGCGCGTTGACCCGGTCCTCGGTGCTTCTGGCTTTCGCCGCGACGGTGGCCCCGGACAGCGCGGTCCAGGCGAACGCGGCGAGCAGGATCATGATCCCCCAGCCGAGGCTGAGGAAGTGCGCCGCGAGCTCGGTGAGCGTGACCGTGCCCAGGACCGCCGCGTACCGCATGACTACCTCCATCACTGTGTGCGATCAAAGAAATACGACGCGTAGTAACTCAGGCTCACGTTGGGCGCGGCGGCGTCAGCGCTGTAGGTGAAGAGCTGATTGTCGCCGTCCGCGGGCTCGACGAAGAGCGGGCCGCCGCTGATGTACGGGGTGTTGTCCATGACGCTGATCGCGTTGGGGCGCCCCGCCTGGGAGCCCATGATCCGGCCGAGCGACACGTTCGGGTCGGGGGCGTCGATGTAATAGGTCTGGTATCCGCTGGCTGGCTCGTTGATCACGACGGTCTGGCCCATGGTGTCCAAAAAGATCGCGTCATAGAAGCGGTCTGACGTGTTACTGCTGGTCGGCGAGACGGTGTAGTACCCGCCGAGGTTGTCAGGCGCGACCGCCTTAACGGGCAAGGTCAGCACGCCGGCGACGACGATGCCGTTGTTCACCTGATTCGGGGCAACCGAGACCGGCAGGGTCGCGACGGAGTACCCGGGCCCGCCCGCGTACTCGTACTGCGTGACGGTGACGTAAATCGTCCGGGCGGTGCTGCTCGAGCTGCCGCCGCTCCACGAGCTCGCGATCAGGTAGACGGTGTAGGTGCCGCCGAAGTCGGCGTTCACGCCGGTGACCGGCTGCGGCATGGTGTACTGGTGGGTTCCGTCCGGCGGGTCACCGCCGGCGCCGACCGACACCAGGGGCTGGAACGTCTTCTGCGCGCCGAGCGGGGGACGGTGCACGATCAGGGACTTGAAGGCGGACGGCACGTACGGGGTGATCTTGAGCTGCCCGTTCGCCCCGGCCCCGCCCGCGACGGTGCTGCCCGAGGAGTCGGCCCCGCCGCCGCCTCCGCCCGGAGCCGAGCCCGCCGCCCCGGCCGATCCCGCTGTTGCACCGCCAGCTCCGCCCGCCCCGCCGCCGCTGACCGCCGTGCCCCCGGCCGCGGTCGGCGCCCCGGTGCTCGCCGGGTAGGTGAGCCGTACCTGCCCCGCCGCGCCTGCCCCGCCCGCGTAGGAGCTGTAGTACGACCCGCCGCCGCCTCCGCCAGGGGCCGATCCGGCGGTGCCCGCGCCGTTGTTCGGCCCGGACCCGGCCCCGCCGCTGCCGCCCTGGTTCGGGGCCGGGGCACCGCCGGGGCTGCTGCCGTTGTTGCCCTGCGCTGACGGCCCCGCGCTGGAGCCGCCGCCGCCGGTGTACGGGTAGGCGTTGCCGCCCTGCCCGCCGTTGTTCCCGGTCGTCCCGGTGCCGCTCTGCCCGCCGCTGCCCTGCCCGCCGTACCCGGTGTCCTGCCCGCCTCCGCCCGCGTGCGCGACGACGGTGTACCCGTTGCCCGCGAACGACGACTGCCCGCCCGGCGACCCGTTCCCCGCACTGGTTCCCCCGGCCCCGCCCGCCCCGACCACCAGGGTGTAGTAGGTGCCGGGGGTGACGCTGACGTAAGCGTTGCGGTACTCGCCGCCGCCGCCGCCCGCCCCGTTCTCCCCGGACCCGCCCGACGCGGCACCGCCGCCCGCCCCCCAGCACTCGGCGAGGACGGTGAAGACGCCCGCCGGGCACAGCCAGCCGGTGCCGGACCCGGTGTAGGTGCCCGCGACGGTGAACAGCACCGAGCCGGAGCCCTGCGGGGTGTTGCCCGCCGAGGCCGTTCCCGCCGCTGACCCGCCGCCGCCGCCGAACGTCCCCGCCGGGTTCGCCCGGCCTGCCCCGCCGGGGTACTCGACGCTGTTGAGAGACCCGGAACCGCCCGGGCCCGCGACGGTGCCGTTCGTGGCCACCGACCCGCCGCCGTTCGCCGTCACCTGCAGCGTCCCGCCGGGGGCCGGGCCGAAGAACGACGCCTGCCCGTTGGCCGGCGACACCCCGGCCGCCGCCCCTGCCCCGACGACGTACGGGATGACCATCCCGGCCACCGCGGGGAACACGAGCTCAGCCGCGGACTCAGCGCCGCCGCCGCCCGCGCCCACTCCCGCCACGGTCATGCCCGCCCCGGCACCGCCGCCGCCGGTCGCGCTGACCGAGAGGTAAGCGGTGTTCGCGGGAACCGTGTACGTGCCGGGACCCGGCGTCGTGACCGTGGTGACCGTGCCCGCCGACGCCGCCTGCTGGAACGACATCGACACCGGGGCCCTCGCGGTGCCCTTCACCCCGTACAGCGTGTAAACGGACCCGCGGGTGACCGGGGACACGAACTGGCTGCCGGGCAGCGCGGTGAGGTTGTCGAGGTAGGCGGTGACCCAGCTCAGCCGCGCGACCCGGTCGCTGCGGTTGATGATGGTGAGCGAGTAGGAGGCCACCGACCCGTAGCTGAAGGTCGCGCTGTCCTGCGGGACCGGGATGGTGAGGCGGGAGAACACCGGGGCCTGCGCGCTGTTGCTCACCGGGACGAGGAGGTTCCCGCGTGAGAAGGAAAGCGTGTTCCCGCTGGTGTCCGTCAGGGTGACGAAGACGCTCACGCCGTGGGTCTTGCCGTGAAACTCCAGGTTGGCGTAGTACCTCGAACCCAGTCCGAACCAGAACTGCAGCGACGTCATCCCGGTGAGGCTCAGCGCCGAGCTGAACGCCGACCCGTAACTGAACTGCGTCTGCTGGCCGCCCGGGTCCCCGAACCGGTCAGGGTCCCAGCACGCCGTATAGGGGCCGACGACGCACTGGGTGGACTGGTAGCACTGCACGCTGCTGATCGAGCTGAAGTTGTCGAGGGTGACCTGCGCGGGAGGCGGGGCGACCGGCGGGTTCGCAGGTGCCGGTGCCGCGAACGACACCTGCGTCTGCGTGTCGCTCCGGCCGTACGGCAGCGCCGGGATAGAGATCTCTATCTGCGCACCACATAGCTCTTTTTCGAACAAACTATTGAACGTTGGCACGCTTGGGAGGGCGCGGAAGCAGTCGAACAGCAGCGGCAGCGGCGTATTGCCCGGGTTCCCGTTGAACGGGTCACGGGTCCACGTCATCGTCCAGTAGTCCTGGTCGATCGCCTGCTGCAGTACCTCTCGCGCGGCGGCGAGAATCTGGCGGTTGGGGGCGGTTATCCAGATCGGGAGCTTGATCGTGCGGTTACTGGCCCGCCTGCCAAACGGCCGCTCGCCGTCGAGGAGCAATCCCGCGACGAAATCGGTGGTGGGCTGCGGCGCCCCGGGATCGCTCCCCGGCTGGAGCTGGAACCGGGCACCCGGGCACGCGGGATTGGTGGAGACGGCGCCGCCGCCGAGAAGGTCAAGGACGTTCGCGACGACGAGGGAGTCCCACATCAGCGGTCACCTGGCCCGGTCACCGTGGAAACCTCGACCGGAATGAGGCGTTCTGAGCTGCCCCGCCGATCGCGGCACCGACGTGCTGGCCCGTGGCGGCCGGGGCCTGCGACGCCACCGAGATCAGCTTGTCGAGCCGGGACGCGATGGCGTCCAGTGACCGCTGGCTGCTCTGTGCCTGAGCCGGGGACGTGACCTGCTCGGGGCGGCCGGTGCCGTTGTAGGCGAGGGTGTAGCCGGGTTGCAGGGGCCCGCCGTTGTCGTAGAACCCGCGGGTCAGCTCGCTCTGCCAGGCCGCTTCCGGGGTGCCGTAGGTGGCGGCGATGTAGTTGAGCATTGCGGTAATTTGTCCGGATGCGGTGGTTGAGTTGCCGCCCCACTGGGCGTACTCGCCCGCCCCGTTAATGAACTGCGCCAGTCCGTAGGCACTTGACGTCGGATTCTGTGCCGTCATGTTGAATCCTGCTTCGCGGGATTCCACTTCCAGCAGTGCGGTCAGCTGCGCCCCGGTCCACCCCCTGGCCGCCGCCATCGACGTCATCATCGCCTCGATGACCCCGCCGCTGGCCCCGCCCGAGCCGATGAAGGCAGCAGCGGACGCCTTCGCGGCAGCCGCTGCAGCAGCCGCAGCCGCGGCGATCTTCGCCCGCATGTCGGCGATCATCAGGCTGGCGTCCGTGCCCTCCGCCGACTGAGCGGCCGACGCCATGGCATCGCCCATCCAGTCAGGGGCGGACAGGATCGAGGAGATGTCGATCGGCCCCCCGGCGGCGAGCTTGCCGGCGTTGACCATGCTCATGAAGCCGAGGCCGTACTTGCTGACGGCGCTGGCCTGCATCATGAACTCGCCGTTGCTACCCCAGATCGGCACCATGTCGTCAGTCGGGCCGCCGGGGCCCTTGACGGGACCGCCGGAGGCGTGGAACTCCAGGAGGCCGGTCGATGCGTTCTTGATGTTCTGCTCGGCGAAGGTGATGGTGCCGCTGCCGGAGCCGACGACGCCGACCTGGACGACCTTGCCGGACAGGTTCTTGATCGACGTCTGGAGGCCGTCGACGTACGTTGTCGCCTGCTGCGCGTTCAGTCCGGAGGCTTCCAGGTCCTTGATCAGCTGCGCCCGGTCTCCGGCGGTGCTGGCGGACTTGGCCCCCGTCTGGATGATCGAGTTGGTCAGGTTGCTGATGTCGGTGTTGACGAGCGGCGTGTCGGCGTGCAGCTTCTGCAGGTCGGGGATCAGCCCGGTCTCGAACTGGGTGATCATCGTCTTCTGCTCGGCGTTGAGCCCGTTCGTGGAGTTCGCGAGTGCGGCCTGCACGGCGATCAGCCCGTTGAGGTCGGCCTGCTGGGCCTTGTTCAGCGGCCCGAGGGACTCCAGGTTGCCGATCTGCCCTTGCAGGTAGCCGTTCACTGAGCTGATCGACGTGCCCTGCTTGACCATCGTGGTGACGCTGGAGCCGATCTGCTCGATGTACTGCTGGAACGACTGGCTGGCCGCGAGGGACCCTGCGCCGCTGCTCTTGATCGTCTGCGTCAGGTTGCCGAACGCCGAGTCGGAGCTGGTGACCGCTTCCTGCTTGGTGAGCAGGTTGCCGACGAGGGTGTTCCAGATGCTGTTGAACGCGTCGAGCTGCGCGGTGGCACTGAAGACGTCGTTGCCGAAGATGGCGATGTTGGTGCCCAGGGACGCGCTGGAGGTGATCGCCGCCGCGTTCTTGTCGACGAACCCGACGATCTGCGTGGTCAGCAGCCCGACGTTCTCCCCTGCGCTGCCGAACTTCTGGGCGCTGATCCCGGCCGCGGTCGCCCACTCCGCGATCGTCAGCTGCGACACGCCGAGGCCCGCGGAGAGGGCAGTGAGCCGCGTCTGCAGGTTCTCCGCCATCGTCTCGGCGGCCTGCGCCTGCGCGCCGAGCTGCTGGGCGAGGGCGACCGCGGATCCCCCGGCGCCCTTGACGTTCTGCGCCTGCGCGGCCGCCACGTTCGCGTACCCGCCGGCGACGCTGGTCAGCTGGGCGGCCAGCTTCTGGTAGCCGCTGATGTTGAACCCGGTGGCGTTGTCCTGCGCGGCGAGGACCTGCGCGAGGTCCTGCGAGCCGCGCGACAGGGCGAGGACCCCGACGACGAGCGCGCTGATCGCGGCGGTGGCGAGTACCGCCCAGCCGAGCGGGCTGACCGCGTCCAGTGCCAGTGAGGCGGCGACCATGGCCGTCTCCGCGAGGGACGCCCCCTCGGCGGCGCCCGCGAAGGCGACGATGCCTTCCACGATCCCGGCGATCCCGGCGACGAACGACGAGGCGGTGAAGGCCCCCAGTCCCTCCGCCATGGCCAGGAGGCCCTTGCTGACGGGCCCGAACGCGATCGCCAGCCCGGCCATGACCGGGACGAGGAGGCCCGTGGACTGGAGGAAGCCGATGACGGCGGCGGCTGCCTGCGCCAGGAAGCTGACGACCGGGGTCAGGGCGGTCAGGACGGCGCCGAGGGACACGGACAGCACGTCGATCGCGGTGGTGACCAGGTCGGAGAAGGCGCTGGTCAGGACGGGGAGAACCGGGGCCAGTCCGGTGACGAGCGCGTTGACCAGGTTCGCGAGGGGGACGGCGAGGTTTTCGAGGGCATCGCCGAAGACGGCGAAGACGCCGGTGTTCTCCAGGACGGTGAACACGCCGCCGAGGGTCGTCGCGAGGGTGCCGAGGCTGGGGGCGAGCGCCCCGATGAGGGTGGCGATGCTGCCGAACGCCCCCGCCAGGTCGCCGATGACCGCCCCCGCGAACTGGGCGATGACGGTGCCGACCAGGGTCAGAGGCGGCAGCAGCGTCTTGATTACCCCGGCGAAGTCGGTGAACACGGGGGCGAGGGACGTCGCGAAGATGTCGGCGAGCTTCATGACGACGGGCAGCAGGTCACCGACCAGCCCCAGCAGCCCCGACAGGATGGTCATCGACGCGCCGATGGCGGGGGCGGCGGCGGCGAAGAACCCGCCCAGGTTCGCGCCGAGGGAGGACAGGTCCCCGGCGAACTGGGTGATGAACGGGATGGTTGCCTTAACGACCGTCTCGATGCCGGGGAAGATGTCCGAGACGAGCTTCTCGAGGCCGCCGATGAACGGGCCGAAGGCAGGCGCCGCGGCCTGCATCACCCCGAGGAGCCCGGTGATGACGGGGGTGATCCCGGCGAACACCCCCTGAATCTGCGGGGCGATCGCGGAGAAGATCCCGGTCAGCGGCGCCTGCAGCTGCCTGATCATGCCCGGCACCTGGCCGAGGACCGCGGACAGCGCCGGGATGACCGGCGCGGCCGCGGCGGCGATCACCGTCTTGAAGTCACCGCCGAGCGCGGTGAACTGAGCTTTCAGCTTCGCGTTGCCGGCGACCGCCGCGGCGAGCAGCCCGCCGATCATCGCCACGCCCATCCCGGTGCCGATCACCCCCGCCAGGGCCGGGAGGGCGCCGAGGGCCGCCCCGATCCCGGCGGTGATCCCGCTCAGCTTCGTGCTGATGCCGAGGATGCCGGGGCCGATCCCGCCGATCAGCCCGCTGTCCAGCGCGCTCCCGCCGTCGTCGCCGGCCTTCTTCGCGCCTTTGACGAACCCGGAGAAGAACCCGCCCAGGCGCGAGCTGAACCCGGCGAAGAAACTGGCGCCCGAGGTGTCACCGGAGGACTTCGCCGTCTTCTCCGCCGAGTCCGTCGCCGACTTGGGCAGCAGGCTCTGCAGGTGAGCGGCGAACATCGACGCCCACGACACCCCCGCCTTGCTCCCGCTGGCGCTGGCCTCACTCTGCGTCTTCGCGACCGAGGTCTGGTCGAGTTGCTCCTTGACCGTGTCGGTGGTCGTGGTGTCCTTAGCGCCGGCCCCGGCGAGCTTCTGGTTGATGGTGTCGGTCGTCGTCGCGTTGGCGGCCCCGGTGCCCGCCAGTTTCTGGTTGATCGTGTCCGTGGTGGTCGCGTTGGTAGCGCCCGTTCCGGTGAGCAGCTGCTTGATCGTGTCGGTGGTGTCGGTGTTCTGTGCCCCGGTGCCGGTCAGCAGCTGCCTGATGTCATCAGTCGTGGTGACGTCCTGCGCCCCCGCGCCGATGAGCGCCTGCCTGATGTCGTCGGTGGTGGAGACATTGCCGGGCGCGGTGCCGGTGAGGTTCCGGACGATGTCGTCGGTGCTGCTCGTGTCGCCGGGCGCGTTGCTCAGGAGGCTGCCGACGGTCGTGCCGCCGCCGCCCGCGCTGTTGCCGCTGCCGCTGCCGGAGTCGCCGCCCGCCGTCGCGTTGCCGCCGGGGACGTTGAGCATCTTGCCGAGCAGGCCCTGCTGAGCGGACTGCTGCGGGGACGGGGCGCCGGTCACCGGGTGCGGGGAGAACAGGGCGTTGAGCGCGCCGAGTACGGAGCCTTGCGGACTGCTCCGCAGCCTGTTCATCGCGTCTTTGCTGATCGCGTTGTCGAGGTCGGTAAAGGCCTTCCGCGCCTTGCCCAGTGACGAGGTGTCCAGGTCGGCCAGCAGCTTGACCTTGTGAGACTCGTCTTCGAACTTCTTGACCCGCGCTTCGGCCTTGTCCATGCCGGCGTCGAACTTCGAGGTGTCAACGGTGAGCGACGCGGAGATTGCCCCGGCATCGAACACTGTTAAACACCTCCCCTCATGACCTCCGGCGCGCGTCCGGGTTGGCCTCCATCTCCCTGATCAGGCCCTGGATGTCGATGACCTGCGCACCCGTCTCCGCCCTCCGGACCTGAGGCCCCGCCATGCCCGGAGCGGCTTCCGCCCCGCGTTCCCAGGCGGGCGTCTCCTCCCGGCTGAACGGCACCGACGGGTCTTCCGCCAGGCCCGTCAGGTACGTCTCCTGCACGTCCCACGACAGGGCGTGCCACCGGTCGGCAGACAGGTTCAGGTACCGCTGGGCGACGTACAGGATTACCCGGCGGCTGCGGACCGCAGGGTCGTCACCTGCGCGTTCCCACCGCCGGGTGCGGCTTCCGGGTTCATCACCTCACCCCGCAGCCAGCCGTAGAACATGACCCGGATGCGCATCGGGAGGCTCAGCAGCGTCTCCCGCGACGGGCTGTCCGAGCACAGCTCAGCGAAGATCCCCGCCAGTTCCTGGTGGAACTCGCCGACGACCGACGGGTCCAGTTCCTCAATCGCGTCAACGAGGTCCGCCGGGTCACGCGAGACGGTGCTGGCGGGAACGAGGTCCGTGCCGGGTTCCTCGGTGGCGCTGGCCGCCCGCTGCCGTGCTTCCTCGTGCAGGCGCGCGACCAGGGCCTTGACGTCGGTGAGGAACTTGACGATCTGGTCGTCGGTCGGCTCTTTGACCGTGCCCTTGGCCTCGACTAGCGGCTTGAAACTCCAGTCGAGGGCCTCGACGACGGTCGCGGCGTTGAATGCTGCCATTAACTCTCCGTGAGAAAGGTCGGGTTGCTAAGAGGTGGCGATGCTCGTCAGATCGGTCCAGGTCACGGTGTTGAACGGGCAGATCGCGGTGAGGGTCAGCGGGTAGAGGCGCTGCTGCGCGGCCCTGCGGAACGCGGTCTGCACCTGGCCCGCCGAGACGACGGTGGGGATGTAGAGCACCCGGGCGAAGCCGAGCTGGTTCATGCCGATCAGCGCGGCGGAGACCGTCGCGAAGCTGGTCGACAGGGTCAGCACGCTCTTGCCGGGCTGTCCCGCGCCGGCGGCGGTGACCGCCGTGGAGGCCCCGTTACCCCAGGCGAGGTTGATGTGGGCGAGGGTCTCTTCGGACAGGTTCGTGGTGATCGTCAGGTCAGCGGTGTTGACCGCGACGCCGACCGGGGTGGGCTGCTCCTCGATCGCGATGTTCTGAACCGTCGGATTAAAAGTGAGCGTGACCCCGGCCTCAGTCGCCCCGACGTACGACCAGCCCAGGCCCGTCCACGCCGTCCCGACGCCCAGGTTCTGGTCGGACGGCACGGTCGCGCCTACGCCGAGCGACGGGTTCGGGGCGGTGAACAGGACCCCGGTCCCGTAGATGACGTTGGTTGTCGTGTAACCCGGTGGGGTGTAGAGAAGCGGTGCGCCAGGCATCGGCTACTGCCCTTCCTGCTGGGTGACGGTCACGCCGGCGGCGGAAGCGGCCCGCAGGACACCGGGGGCAAGGCTGACGTGGACGGGGGTCCACTCGTCGCCGACGGTCACGCCGCCGTAGCCGAACGAGGCGTGGGGCGGTTCGACCTTGAGCTTGACCCACTCGTCACCGGGAGGCGCCGCGGCTTCGAGCGCGGCCGCCTGCGCGCGGAGCAGCCTCGCCTCCCCGTAGGGGTCCGGCGCGGCCTTCGGGTCGGTTGCGGTGTCCCGCGGGGTGTCCGCCTTGACCCCCGGCTGCACCTGCGGCGTCTTGCCCGCCGGGCTGCCTGCTGCCTGCTCTGTCATCGGCTCGCCTTTCCTTGGCCGGTCACGGGGTCACGGTTCCGGTTTGATAGAGGCGCACCGCGAGCGTCGTCGTGTTCAGGAAGTCGATGCAGGTCAGCCCCTGGCCAGCCGTGGTGATCGCCCCGCCGGGCGCCCCGGACGTGCCGCCGCCGGTGGTCGCTGCCGCGAACTGGGCGGCGTTCGGCTGGTTGAACTCGGCGGGCGAGAACGGGCCGAGGTAGAAGTAACCGGAGGTCGGCAGCACGATCGAGTACTGCGTGTACAGCTGGGCGACCCCGCCTGTCTCCTGGCCGATCAGCACGTACGCGGTCGTCGTCGTCGCCCCGTTGTAGCCCCACAGCCACTGGCTGCCGTTGTTCAGGTACTGGATGCCGAACGGCGAGGTCGGCGACAGTGACCCCCAGGCGGTGAACGTCGTGTTCGTCCCGGCCGCGTCACAGCCGGCCGCCGGCGCTACCGCCCCGATCGCGGTCGACCCGGTGAACGCGAACTGGTTCATGCTGACCGGCGTCATGAGCTGCCTGCTCACTGACATCTAGCCGCCTCCTGTCGTGATGATGTAGTTGGCGGCGTACTCGAACCGGCGGTCCGACGGGTCAAGGGGAAGCGCCGAGGGAGGCGAGCCGAGGCGCTGCACGTTCAGCACCGGCACCCCGTCGACCACCGCCGGGTGCGGGCCGTGCAGGATCACGTAGTCGAGGAGCTGCGCCGCCAGCTCAGCGGCGAGGGGATCGTCCTCCGGGCCGCGTGTCCGCGCCTGAAACGACCAGGCGTCCGTCCCGGCCTCCTCCGTCGTGAAACCAGGGCCTCCGGTCGGGGTGACGAACACCGCCTTGTCCGGGCTGGTCACGATCTCCGGGCCGGGCAGCAGCGGGAACCCGGTCTCCTGGGTCGTGTCCCACCCGGCCGAGGTAATCCAGTCGATGATCACCTGTGAGCGGGCGACGGTGACGGCAGCGGGAGTGGTCACGCGCTCACCGCCCGCCCTTGCCAGGAACCCGGATGACCTTGCCGTGGCGGGTGAAGAACCACGGCAGCCCGGCCGCCTGCAGCGCGTGCATGCGCGCCCGGCTCTTGACCCGCAGTTCCTCGGCGGTGAGGCGGTGCTGCTTCGGCGGCCGGTCGTAGACGGTGCGTCCGCCCTGCGTCACCGACGGGTGACCGGAACGGCGAAGGTCAGTGAACTCAACCGGCGCGGTGACCTCAACCTGATCGGACAGGTGCTCCACCGACCGCTTCATCGCGGGCTGGCCGCCGTCGGTGAGCACCGTCTTCGCGTAGTCGTCCAGGTAATCGCGGTAGTGCTCCATCAGCGGCTTTTCGAGGTACTTGGCCGATCCGCCGCGCGGGTGGTGCAGGTCCATCCGCTCATGCCGCGTAACTGGTAGTGCGCGTAGATCTGTGACACTTCGACCGTGCCTTCCAGCCGGCCGGTGCCAACCATCTGCCTCAGCTCCGCAATGCGGTCCCGAAACGTGCCCACCACCGTGGACCACCCCCCTTCGCGGATACAGCTCCGCCAGCGCAGTCGTGTTCATCCCTGGTAAATGGCTCCGCCGTCAAAGAGGCCGCCGGTACGGGGCGTCCAGAACGGGCTGTCCGCCTCCAAAACGCCGGTCATCGGATCGATACGCGTGTTCGAATCATGACCCGTGAACACGGGCGGGATGCGATTTATCACAGTCCCGACCTCATCGCCGACACCGGGTGCCACGCCAACCCCGAGGGTGATCTTGCCGTCGCGGACGTCTTCGAGGATCGCGTTGGCGTTGGCGTAGGCGATGAACGCCGGGTGATCCGGCGGCATCGCCTTGCCCTTTAGGTACGTCTTCCAGGCCCAGAACACCGCGAGATCCAGCGTCAGATCGTGAAGGATCGGGGGCGGCACTGCCTCGGGGACGGAGCTGTCGTAGACGTTGCCCGTGAACACCGAAACCCGGTTACTGGAGGAGTACAGGGCAAGGGTGAGCTGGTCGTCGGTGAGCTGCGCGGCGGTGCCGGTGCCGGAGTCGGTACCGGACAGGACATTGCGGAGGTCGGCTACCGAGGCGTAGAGGGTGCCGGAGGCTACGGGCGTGGTCACGGCACCGCTCCCGACAGCACCCAGGCGGCGAAAGCACCGAACGCCCACGGCCACTCGGTGACCCCGGCGAGCGGGTGATCACCGGCTGCGAACGCGGCGAGGACGAAGAGGATCGCGCCGGTGACGAGCAGGATGCGGGACAGGCTCCAGTACCCGCGCTGGTACGGGTACGGCTGCGGCGGCGGGGCTGGCGCGGTCACGGCCCACCGTCCCTGGCGCTGTCCTTCTTCGGCGCGGTGCGGGACTTGACCGGGACAGTCGGCGGCTCCTCCTGCGGCACAGGTTCCGGCTGCGGCACTTCCGCTGGCGGGGGCACGGAGACGGCGCCGAGCGGGACAAGGAACTGAGCACCGATGGCGCGCTCAAGCGGGGAACCCGGCGGCACGTCGATCTGCTGGCCCTTGGGGAGGCGCTGCTGCACCCCGTCCCAGAAGATCTGACGGTCGGCGGT
>Ga0181531_10001625_pt1 | contig 14158 bp, 8 predicted proteins | sample PEATcosm2014_Bin_38_FD_119743 | JGI IMG/M metagenome (GOLD analysis project Ga0181531, IMG submission 119743) | Peatland microbial communities from MTU Mesocosm Facility, Houghton, MI, USA - PEATcosm2014_Bin11_10_metaG | ecosystem: Environmental > Terrestrial > Soil > Wetlands > Peat | place... | reverse complement strand
CGGGTTGGCGGTGGCGGATTTGTTTAACGATGGGAATGAGGACGTGGTGATAGGGGATATCGATGGTGCGCCGATGATTTTGCGGAATCATGGCGTGGTGGGGAGGCACTGGGTGAGTTTTGAGTTGGCGGGGACGGAGAGCAACCGGATGGCGCTGAATGCGCGGCTAAAAATTGTGGCGGGAGGCATGACGCAGACGGATGAAGTGCATAGTGGCGGGAGTTATTTGTCGCAGAACGATGTGCGGGTACATTTTGGGTTGGGGGCGGCGGAGAAGATTGATAGCGTGGAGATTCGGTGGCCGTCGGGAAAAGTGGAGACGCTGAAGGATTTGGCGGCGGATAAATTTTATGCGGTGCTGGAGGGGCAGGGGCTGGTGGCGGCGGAGCGGGTGCGGCCGGGGCAGAAGCAATGACGCGCATGTGCGGGCTACGGGCGAAAGGTTAAGCTTCGCGCAGGATTGCGCTTAGTTTTTGGCGCGATCTTTGATTTCTTTGGCTAGCTTCTCGATCTGCTGCGCTTTCTTGACCACGCTCACGGATAGCGTGGTGTTCCCGTTGGTTTGCTTCATCTCTTCGCGCAGCTCGAAGACCAGCGCGTACAACTTTTCAATTTCGGCTTTCACTTCCGCCTGATTTTGCTTGTCGATCACTTTGGCATCCGGGTCTTTGATCCCCGGGCCGTTCATGCCCTGCGGATAGCTCTGGTCCGGCGCGTTGGGCGACGGGATGGGCTGCGGCGTCATGCGTTGCGGAGCGGGGGAGAGCGCGGGTTGCCCCAGTAGCGTGGCGACTAGAGCCAGCGTGACGGCGCAGGAAATACGGCGGCTTCGTGACATGGAGACCTCCTGTGGCGCGGACGAACTATCCCCAAGTGCCCTCGATTTTATACCGCCTCTTCGCGAAGCGCACGCCTGAACTTTGGGCCGCCAGGCAGCGGCAAAACGCGGTCCCCGGAGCCAGCCGCTGTGTTACTATTCCCGCTCGATAACCGACCTTTTGCCGCGCCAGCCCACGCGCCGGAGGTGACCATGAACAGCAAACTTCGCATCGTTCTTATCGTCGTCGCAGCCCTGCTCCTGCTGCTGATCCTTCTGCCGTACGTAATCCCCGTGAATCAGTTCCGGCCCACCATCGAGCAACAAGCCTCGGCCGCGCTGGGCCGAAAAGTGGAGCTGGGCAATCTCAGCTTTTCGCTGCTGGGTGGTTCGCTGACCGCGGAAAATCTTTCCATCGGCGACGACGCGAAGTTCAGCCCGTCGCCTTTTCTCACGGCAAAATCTCTCAAGGTGGGGGTGGAGATTTTTCCGCTGATCTTCTCGAAATCGCTGAACGTCACGGGCGTCACCATTGTGGAGCCGGTGGTCGCGCTGTTGCGGAACCCCGCGGGCCAGTGGAACTACTCCTCGTTAGCCGGCGCCGCCACAAAATCGTCCGGCGGGAGCGCCAGCCCCGGCGCGGCCATTTCCATCGCCAAGCTGGACCTCAAAGACGGACGCATCACCATCGGCAGCACGAACTCGCAGAAGCGCAGCACGTACGACCACGTGGACGTGAAGACGTCCGATATTTCCAACAGCTCAAAATTTCCGCTCGAGGTCACCACCGATTTACCCGGCGGCGGCAAGTTCAAGCTGGACGGTACAGCCGGTCCTCTCGATGCGACGGACGCCGCGCTCACCCCGATCGACGCCAAGCTGACGATCTCATCGATGAACCTCGCGGCCTCTGGCGTGGTGGAACCCTCGGCAGGTCTGGGCGGTTTGCTGGACCTGGACGCTACCATCGTCTCGCAGCGCGGCGACGCGGTGGTGAAAGGCACCCTCAAACTTTCCAAAGCGGTTCTGGCTCCGGGAGGCTCGCCCGCCGCAGTTCCTGTCAACGTGAACTTTGATACGAACTATGATTTGCGCAAGAATTCCGGCGTTCTCAATCCCTCCACGGTGAGCGTCGGTAAGGCCACCACGAATCTCTCCGGGAGCTATAGCACGACGGGGGAAATCGCCGTGGTCAACATCAAAGCCAGCAGCCAGAATATGCCGGCCGCAGACCTCATGGCGTTCCTGCCCGCGCTGGGGATCAAGATGCCGAACGGCGCGTCGCTCGAGGGCGGCACGCTGAACACCAATCTCACTCTCGCGGGACCCACCAACCGCTTGGTCACCTCCGGCAACGTGGGCCTGTTCAGCGCCAAGCTGGCAAACTTCGACCTGGGGTCAAAAATGTCCGGCCTGGGCTCGCTGGCCGGGGTGAAGAGCGGCAAGGATCTGGAGATTGAGAAATTCACATCCAACGTGCGGATGGCGCCGGAAGGACTGAAAGCCGACGATGTGAACGCCGTTCTTCCCGCGGTGGGCACGATCACCGGCGCGGGCACCCTGGACGCCAAGAACGAACTCAATTTTAAGATGGCGGTTACGTTGACAAGCGGCATAGGCGCAGTGGGTAGCCCGGTTTCGAGCGCCGCCAATGGCCTGGGCGGCGCCATGGGCAAGGGCAATAACAGCTCTTGCAAAAGCGGCACCACGGTGCCATTCCTGATTCAAGGAACCACCGCAGACCCCAGGTTCGTGCCGGACGCAGCGGGATTAGCCGGTGGCATGATTAAATCCCAAGCGGGATGCGCGGCCGGGTTGGTAACAGGGGCAGGCAAGGCCGGAGTTGAGGCACCCGTCAAGGCCGTTACGAGCGTCGGGGGCTTGTTCGGGAAAAAGAAGCCGTAACATTTCAGCACTGCGATGTCGTTATCGGCTATATTTACCGGCTGCCTCGCACGCGGTGTTCTTGTGAAGTCGTTGCTGAAACATCGGCCGGTGGGTGAAACTTCCACCATAGTCGGTGCGTCTACACCCTTACCGTTCGGGGGCGTGGTCTGTCCGTTTTCGTGAAAGTTAAATAAGGAGTCTGGCATGCGTTCCGATGCGAACCGTAGGCATACGTTTGCGTTTCGATCCCTGGCGTTGGCGGTGCTACTGGCCTGCGCACCTACGCTGCTGCGGGCGCAAGGAGGAGAACCGCGCTACTACGCCATTCGCGGCGCGAAGGTAGTTCCGGTTTCCGGGCCGCCGATCGAGAATGCCACCATCCTGATCGCGCGCGGGGTAATTACGGCGGTGGGCAAAGACCTGACCATTCCGGACGAAGCTTGGATCATTGATGGCAAAGGGCTCACGGTTTATCCCGGCTTGTTTGACGCGTATACCGACGTGGGCCTTTCCGGCGCGACGCTGCCCCCCGCCGCTGGTGGCGGCGAATCTGGCGGCGGTCGCGGCGGCCGTGGGCAAGGCGGCGACCGCTCCATGGGGCCGGAAGACCGGCCGGGTACGACGGTGTGGCGCAATGCCGCCGACGAAGTGACGCTCTCCGACAAGCGCATCGAGACGTGGCGCAGCGCCGGCTTCACCACGGTGGTGGCGGCGCCTAAAGGCGGGCTGGTGCCCGGGCAAGCGGCGGTCTTGGATTTGGGGGGTGAACGCGCGGGCGACCTGGTAGTGAAATCGCCGGTGGCTATTCCGCTGGTATTGCAGCCGCAGGGCGGCTTTGGTGGGGGATTCCCGGATTCGCTGATGGGCGTGCTCGGCTACATCCACCAACTGGTGATTGACACGGACTGGTACACGAAGGCCGAAGCGGTGTACGAAAAAAATCCCCGCGGCGTCGAACGTCCGCACTACGACCGCAGTTCCGATGCTCTCGCCGACGCTCTGGCAGATCACGCGGTATTTCTGATTCCAGCGAATAATTCCGTGCAACTGCGCCGCTCGCTGGTCCTTGTGGACCGCTGGGGCGTTCCCGGCATTGTGTACGGCGGGCAGATGGCTTACGAGGTGGCGCCGGAAATAGCCGCGAAGAAACTTCCCGTGCTGGTGAATCTCAAATGGCCGGAAGCGGAAAAAGATGCCGATCCCGACGCGCAGACGTCTCTTGAGACGCTGCGTTTCCGCGACCGCGCGCCCGGTTCGCCTGCGGCGCTGGCCAAGGCTGGAGTCAAATTTGCGTTTTATTCCGGTGGCATCGCGACGCCCAAAGACGTGCTGAAGGCTGCGAAGAAAGCGATCGACGCGGGATTGGCCCCGGAGGCCGCGCTGCGCGCGATGACGCTTTCCCCGGCGGAGATTTTCGGGGTGGCGGATCGCCTCGGGTCAATCGAACAGGGCAAAATCGCGAACCTCATCGTGACGGATGGAGACATCTTCGCGGAGAAGACCAAGATCAAAGTGGTCTTTGTGGACGGCCACAAATTCGCGCCGCGCGAACCGGACCGGCCGAAAGACCCACCCAAAGGCGACATCTCCGGAACGTGGAAGCTGGCGTACACCACGCCGCAGGGCTCGGAAGGCTCGACGGCGGATTTGGTGATGTCGCCGGATGGCACCATCAGCGGCACGGTGACCAACGTGCGCGGCACCGCGACCATAATTAGCGGCTACCTGAGCGCGGAAAAATTCAGCTTCACCATCAACTTGCCGATTCAGGGCAACGCGGCCGATGTGACCTTCAGCGGCACCTTTGAGAACGGCGCGTTGAAGGGCACGCTGAGCGTTAGCGGCTTGGGATTCTCCACCGATTTCACGGGCACGAAGCCGGAAGGAAAGTCCGCGATGCAGGCCGAACTGGACGCCGCGCAAGCCAAAGTGGGAGACCTCCGATGAACCGGTTCCGCGCAGTTACCGCCGCAATGTTTGTCGCCGGGCTGTTTTCCTGTGCCGTGGCGCGCGCCGGCAATCCGCCGGATACCGTGCCGCCGGCGCCCGCGGCCATCGTGATTCAGAACGCCACGATTCTTACCGTCTCGCACGGCACCATCGAGCATGGATCGGTTCTGATCGTGAACGGAAAAATCGCGGACGTGGGCTTGTCGGTGAAAGCTCCGAAAGATGCGCTGGTCATCGATGGGGCGGGGCAGTTCGTGATGCCCGGGATTATCGACTGCCATTCGCATATTGCCGTGGATGGCAGCGTGAACGAGGGCAGCATTTCCGTTTCGTCGATTGCCAACATTGCCGAGGTGCTGAATCCCGACGACATCAATATTTATCGCGACCTGGCCGGCGGCGTGACCGTGGCCAACGTGCTGCACGGCTCGGCGAACTCGATTGGCGGGCAGACCCAGGTGATTAAGCTCCGTTGGGGGCAGCCCGCGTCCAAGCTGCCGTTTGAAGGCGCGCTGCCGGGAATTAAATTTGCTCTGGGCGAAAACCCCAAGCGTTCCAATTTTAGTTTTCCGGGACAGGCCAAGCGTTATCCGGCCACGCGCATGGGCGTGGAAGAGACCATTCGCGGAGCGTTCACCGAAGCGCGTGATTACCAGCGGACGTGGGCGGATTATCGCAAACGCGCGGCGGCCGGCGAGAAGAATCTAATCCCGCCGCGGCGCGATTTGCGGCTGGAACCGCTTGTGGAGGTCCTGGAAGGGAAGCGCTATGTCCACGCGCACTGCTACCGCGAAGATGAAATCCTGATGCTGCTGCGTGTGGCCAAGGAGTTCGGCTTCAAGGTGCGCACGCTGCAGCACGTGCTGGAAGGCTATAAGGTGGCGGACGAGATTGCCGCGGCTGGCGTGGGCGCTTCCACGTTCTCCGACTGGTGGTCGTACAAGGTGGAGGCGTACGAAGCGATTCCGTACAACGCGGCGCTCATGACGCGCCGCGGGGTGAATGTTTCCGTTAACTCCGACGATGCAGAGGAAGCTACGCACCTGAATCAGGAGGCTGCAAAGTCCATGAAATTTGGCGGGCTGACGCATGACGAGGCCCTCAAGCTGGTGACGCTGAATCCGGCGATGCAGTTGGGCATCGACCAGCGCGTGGGCTCGATCGACACCGGCAAAGACGCCGACCTGGTGATTTACAACCACGACCCGCTGAGCGCGTATGCCGTGGTGCAGAAGACGCTGATTGATGGCCGCGTGTATTTTGATCGCCAGCGCGATATCGCTGCGCGGCCGGAACGCGAGAAAGAAAAGAAAGCGCTACTAGAGAAGGAAAAGAAAGCCGGCGAGAAGAAGCCGGATGCTACCGTGGAAATCGGGAAAAAGCCTGCCGGGAAACCGGATGAGAAGAAACCCGACGCTGCCAAACCCGACGCCACAAAGCCCGACGACAAAAAACCGGATGCCGCCACGCCGGACAAACCTAAGCCGGCGCAAGACGGCTCCCTCACCGGAGGTGACCTGTGAACCGCCTCACGCGCTGCGCGCGCTTCGTGACCTTCAGTTTCTCGCTTCTGGCTTTGCCGCTTGTAACACTCGCGCAGGCGTCAGCACCTGCGGCCACCGCTTACGCCATCACGCACGCCAAAATCTTTACCTTGGCTGGACCGCCAATCGAAGATGGCTCGCTGGTGATTCGCGATGGCAAAATTGCTGCCGTTGGAGCGAACATTGAAATTCCCGCGGGCGTGCAGGTGATTGACGGCAAGGGCCTGCAAATTTATCCCGGGCTCTTTGATTCCGTCACGCAGATGGGCCTGCGCGAAATTGGCGCGGTGAGCGCCACGGTGGACGAAACGGAGACCGGCGACTTTAATCCCGACGTTGTTGCTGCGACTGCCGTATTGCCTTCCAGCGAACACATTACCGTAACGCGCGCCGCGGGAATTACAGAGGTGCTGGCGGTGCCGGCGAGCGGCGGCATGGACTCCTTTGGCTCGAGCGGGTTCATTGGCGGGCAGGCGTCCGCAATTCATATGGCGGGCTGGACCATCAACGACATGCTGCTAAAAAAGAGCGCGGCGATGGTGATCAACTGGCCTTCGATCGAGACGCGCTCGTTCGATTTCACGACGTTTTCGATTAAAGAGAAGCCGTACACCGAGGCCAAGCAGGAATACGACAAGAAGGTGGATGAGTTGGCGGATTGGCTGGACCGCGCGCGGCATTATGCGCAGGCCATGGGACACGCCGGGCCTGCGGACTACAACGCCGACGTGCGGCTGGAATCGCTGGCTCCGGTGGTGCGCGGGCAGTTACCGGTGTTGGTGTTCGCCGATGATGCGCGCGACATTCGCAACGCCGTGGAATTTTGCGATAAACAAAAGTTGAAGATGATTCTGGCCGGGGGGCTGGAGGCGTACAAGGTGAAAGACCTGCTGCGCTCGAAGGGGGTGCCGGTGATTTTGCGGCCGGTGCTCACCGAGGTGCAGCAAGAAGACGATGCTTACGATCGCCTGCTGACGCAACCTGCCGAGCTTTCCGCGGCGGGCGTGAAGTTTGCCATGGCCAGCTTTGACAATTCTTTTTCCCGGCGGCTGGGGCAGAATGCCGCAAACGCCGTGGCCAACGGTCTTTCTTATGAAGAGGCGCTGAAGGCCGTGACGATTTATCCCGCGCAGATCTTTGGCTTGGCCGATCAGGTGGGCACACTCGAGAATGGAAAGATTGCCAACTTGATTGTTACCAACGGCGACCCGCTGGAATTGACGACCGATGTGAAATACCTGTTTATCCACGGGCAGATCACTTCGTTGGACAACAAGCAGCTGCGGCTGTATGAGAAGTACAGCCATCGGCCGAGCAGCAAATAGGTTTGCCAAGCTGACGATAGTTTGAAACTTTTTGTGCGCGGCTGCGTTAGTAAGGGTGACGCCCGTGCGCAGCCGTCCTCACTGTCGCCGTATTTCCCTGTGTGTGCCGCTGCTCGTTGCGCTGGCGGCGTTCTCTACCCATGCGCAGGACGCCGATAAAATCATCGCGCAGGCCGTGAAAGCGCAGGGCGGGCGCGCTGCGCTCAGCAAAATTCGCACGCTCACGCTGCAAGGCACATTTCCGGGTGCGGCGGATGTGCCCGGCGCGTTTACGTTGTATGTCAAATCGCCTAATCGCTACTATTCGGAGCTGATCGCCGGGAATCAGCCGCTCATCGAGGCGTACAACGGGAAGTCCGCGTGGCATCAAGACGCCTCCGGGAACATCGCGACGCTGCTCGGCGCCGCGAGCGAGCAACTGGAAGCCGCCGCGCAATATTACAACTCCCATCTGCTCGACCTGAAGAAAGCCAAGGTTGCTGCCGCGTTTATTGGGCACGCTTCCGTCGAAGGACAGGATACGCTGCAAGTGGAACTGACCACGCAGGCGGGCTTTAAGCGTGAGCTATTTTTCGACGCGCAAACGCATTTGCTCCGCAAAGAATCGGCGCTACTCGATGGCGCCGTCGAAGAGATCACTTATTCCGATTACCGGCCCGAGACTGGCGTGCAATTGCCGCACGCGCTCGTTTTGCGCCGCGGCGATGCGAGTTACTCCATCACGCTTACGCACGCGGAGGTGAACGGCGCCGTCGGCGAGCGCGTATTCGATTTTCCAAGGAAGGTGCAGGTGGCTCTGCCGGACCTGAAGGCGCTGTTCAAGGAAATCGACGAGAACCAGAAGGCCATCGACAAAATTAAGGAAAATTACGCCGGGACGCGCGTCGAGGAGCAGACCGAATTTGAAAAAGATGGCCGCGTGAAAAAGCACGAGGTCAGCGAATACACGTTTTTCTATCTCGACGGCGATGAAGTGTCCACGCTGGTGAAGAAAGACGGCAAGGCGCTGAGCGAGGAAGAGCTGCGCAAGGAAAACGAGAAGACGCAGAAAGAAATCGAGAACATTCAGAAACGACAAGCGAAGAAAGACGCCAAGGAAGAGAAGGAAAAGGAAGAAGGCAAGGAGAACGACTCGGAAGAACCGGGGATCGAAGTATTTCTGCGCGCGTGCCAGTTCGTCAATCCGCGCCGCGAGCGTTTCCGCGGACAGGACGTGTTGGTGTTCGACTTTGAGCCGAACCCGGACTTTCAGGCTAAAAAGCTGGCGGAAAAAGTGGTGCAGAAGCTGGCGGGAGTGGTGTGGATCGACGAAAAGGCGCACGACGTCGCGCGACTCGAAGCGTACTTTGTTGGCGACATGAAAATCGGCGGTGGCTTGGTGGCCAATCTGCAGAAGGGCACCAGTTTTGTGATGGAACAGCAGTACATCAACAACGAAGTGTGGCTGCCGACGTATGAGGAAGCGCACGTGGGCGTGCGCGTGCTCATGGTCAAAGGTTTTAAGGTTAACGCGATTACGCGCTACTCAGACTACAAGCGCTTCAATGTGGAGACGCTATCCACGATCGGAAAACCTAAGGAGGCGGCTCCGGCGCCGGACAAACCCCAGTGAGGCAGGCGGTTTCTGTCCCTGCGCCCCCGTCCAATTTCGTCCTATAGATTGCGGCGCGTGTTTATGAACTAGCCTGAAGCGCCCCTCCCGGGTAAGGTTACTGCAGTCACATCCTTGGCTCGGTTGCCCGCCGTACGTACGCTCATGAAAATTGCAGCGACGAGAGGCGGGGCGAAGGATGAGGGTTGAGGCGAATATGTTGCAAAAAGCCGCGGGACTTTGGCGCAGTGCTCGCGCGCCGCGCATCTTGAAGATTTCGGCGATGCTTCTGCTCATCCTGGCTCCCGCGAAAATATTAGTGCAAGCGGCAGCCCAGCAAGCGCCCGCTGCGGCGACTACGGCGCAAGCCGAGCCAAAGATTCGCAGCAATTCGCGCCTCGTGCTATTCGATGTGGTGGTCACAGATCGCGCCGGCAATCCCGTGACCGGCCTTTCCAAGGAAGACTTCGAGGTTTCTGAGGACGGCGAAGTGCAGCAAATCGCCAGTTTTGAAACTCCGGCGATGCACCTCACTCCGGAGCCGGCGGCTCAACCGACAGCACACGGAGCCGGCAAATCCTCGAAAGAAGCCCGGGCCGCTGCCTCGGCCACCCTTCCTGAAACCATCATCGTCCTCGACGAAATGAGCACCGACTCCGCCGACGCCTCCTTCGCATGGCAGATGCTCATCAAATTTCTACGCAACAAGCCGGCGACGCTGCCCGAGCCCGCCGCGCTCCTGGTCCTCACCAAGACGCGCCTGCAGCGCGTCTCGGAGCCCACACAAGACCGCAGCCTGCTGCTCGAGCGCGCCCGCAAAATCCAGCTGGAGCTGCCGTCGCACAGCATGGGCGGCGGTGTCCAGGCGTCCGCGCAGCTCATGCTCACCAACCTGCTGGCCCTCGACGAAATCGCGCTCGCCAGTGCCGACCGCCACACGCGCAAAAACGTAATCTGGATTGGCAGCGGCTTCCCCATCCTTTCCTCCTACGACGTCGCGCTGGTGGACCGTGAGCGCTTCCTCAGCTACATCCGCTACACCGCCAACTGGCTGCAAGAAACGCGCACCACGCTCTACACCATCGATCCCAAAGGTTTGCCGGTCGACGAAACCGATTACGTCACCGACCTATCCGGTCCGCTCTCCGGCCAGGATTTCGGCTCGAACACCGGCGAACTCATCTTTGAAGGCTTGGCCCCCGCTACAGGCGGTAAAATTTATCGCTATCGCAACGACGTCGACGTAGCGCTGGCCAACGCCGTCGACAACGGCTCCAATTACTACACGCTCTCCTACTATCCGAAAAACTCCGACTTCGACGGCAACTTCCGCAAAATCGCCGTCAGCCTCAGCCAGCGCAATCTCACCGCCACCACGCAGCAGGGCTACTATGCCGTCGACGAAGGCACTGGCACTACAAAGGACGAACTCGACTTCGCCCTCTCCCGCGCCGTCACCAGCCCGCTGCCTTTCGCTAGCATTCAGTTCGATGCCGTCGGCAAAGTGTTGCTGGGCCAGCCGCCCACTGTTCGTTGCTCGGTCAGCGTCGACCGCGACACGCTCACCTGGAATCCTCAGCCCAACGGCGACGAGCGCACGGAAGTCACCCTGGTCACCTCCGAAATCACCGCGAAATCCGGCATCCTGGGCTACAGGGTCAAAGAGATGGAGATTGTACAGTCCAAAAAGCAGTTCGACGAATCGCCGAATCATCGCGTGGTCTTCACGGTAAATGTTCCGCTACCTCCGAAGACGGATCACCTGCGCATCGTGCTGCGTGACGCCTCCACCGGCCACCTTGGCACGTTCGACGTCCCGCGCCAGGGCCTCGGCCAGCAAGCGGCGCAAGCCAAATAATTCACGCCGACGCAGCGGCGCAAGACTGCTCAATGCAGAAGAAAGACTTGCTAGATTTGGGGAATTACAAGACAGCGCGAGAACCGCACCGCCGCGCATCCGCCACGACGGCTAAAACCTAATTCGTCGTAACCGGCAGATCCAGCACCGCCCGCACCTTCGCCGCCAGCGCCCGCGGACTGAACGGCTTCTGCAGGAACGAAACTCCCGCCTCGAGCACCCCGCCCTGGGCAATTACATTATCCGTATACCCGGACATAAACAGCACCCGCGTTCGCCGCGAACGCGCCGCAATTTTCTTCGCCAATTCCCGCCCGCTCATTCCCGGCATCACCACGTCCGTCAGCAACAGATCGAAGCTCCCGCCGTGTTGTTCCGCTAATTGTGCTGCTTCGTCGCCGTGCGTAGCTTCCACCACCTCGTAGCCATGCGCTTCGAGCACCGTCCGCGCCAATTCCCGCACCGCCTCTTCGTCTTCCACCAGCAGCACCTTCTCCGTCCCGCGACGCACCACGTCATCTTTTACGTCGCTGATTTCGATGGCGGCGGGCTCTTCCACGCGCGGCAAATATAATTTGAAAGTTGTCCCGCGATTCACTTCGCTGTACACCCAGATATATCCTTCGCTCTGCTTCACAATTCCGTACACCGTCGAGAGCCCCAGCCCCGTTCCGCGCCCCGCGCCCTTGGTCGTATAAAACGGTTCAAAAATGTGCGTCTGGGCGTCTGCGTCCATGCCCACGCCGGTGTCAGAGACCGCCAGCATTATGTACTTTCCCGGCTTCACCGTTACCTGCTCAGCCGCATACACCGAGTCCAGATCCACGTTGGCCGTTTCGATCGTTAATTTCCCGCCGTGCGGCATGGCGTCGCGCGCGTTCACTACCAGGTTCATCACCACCTGCTCAATCTGTGCGGGGTCCGCCTTCACCGTCCCCAGTTCTTCCGAGCAGATCGTATGCATCTCGATGTTTTCGTCCATCAGGCGCCGCAACAATTTATCCAGCCCCACGACGATCGTATTCACATCGATGGCTTTCGGCTGCAGCACCTGCCGCCGGCTGAACGCCAGCAATTGCCGTACCAGCGCCGCCGCCCGCTCCGCAGCGGCCGAAATCTGCTGCACGTCCGTCGCGGCCCCCGCCGGCAAGCCCGCGCGATTCATCGCCAACTCCGCATAGCCATTGATGATCGTCAGCAAATTATTAAAGTCGTGCGCGATGCCACCCGCCAGCCGCCCCACCGCCTCCATGCGCCGCGCTTGCTGCGATTGATTCTCGTGCTGTTTGCGCTCCGTGATGTCGACAATAATTCCTTCCATCATCGGCCGGTCGTAGCCCCGCGTCACCACTACCGCGGTATCGCTGACCCACACGATCTTGCCGTCCTTGCGTACCACGCGATACTCCACGTGGAACGGCGCACCCCGCTTGCTGGCCTCTTCCGCCGCCCAGATCACCGCATGATCTTCCGCCGGAATATGCCGGATCCAGTTGGTTGACTCCGCCAGCCATTCCTCCGCCGTAAAACCCAGGATCGGTTCCACCTGCGGGCTTACGTAAAGCCATTGGCCTTCCACGCCCAATTCCGCCACGTAACTGATGGCCGCCACCTGCTCGACCAGCGTCTGATAGCGAAATTCCGCGCTTACCCGCGCCAACTCGGCCTTCCGCCGGTCCGTGATGTCGCGGCAGACGCACACCGTTCCGCCATCCGGCAGCTGCGTCACCGCCATCTCCAGCGGAAACACCGAGCCGTCCGGCTGATGCACGGTCACCGACCCGAACCATTTCCCCTGCACCCGCAGCGCCTGCATCACCGCCTGTTCGACTGGCTCGCTGTCCCGCGTGTCCACCACTTCCCGCCACGTTTTCCCCAGCAACGTGGTCGCGCTCATGTGCCCCATCATTTTGACGAACGCGGCGTTGGCGTAGATATAGCGGCCCGCGCGGTCCAGCAGCCCCATGCCATCCACCGCCGAATCCATGGCCAGCTGGTGCCGCCGCGCCGTCTCCACGCTCCGCGATTCTCGTAGTTGGCTGACGCACAGGCGCACGGCGTAGCACAGGATGGAGACGCCCAATAGGGAGAAACGCATCACCCGCCATCCCGCCGGCATCTGCGCCACCTGCACCAGCACCACCAGCGGCGCCAGCGCATACGTCGCGTTGTTCATCAGCAATTGCCCGAAGGTTTTGGCTTTTGGAATTCCCAGCGCTTTGCGGTCCTCTGGTGGACGCCACGACGCCGCCCACATCGCCGCGATCAGCAGCGGTATCGTCCAGCACAAATCGTAAATATTCCCGGTGGTCGTTCCCTGGATATCCTCGTGATACTCCGAAATCGCCGCTCCCAGCGCGTAGACCGCCAGCACCGCGGCCAGCCCGCCAAACAGCACCCGCGTCTGTTTCACGCGGCTGCGCGCCCCCTGGAACAACGCGAGCGCAACCAGCCCGCAGTTTTCCCCAAATTCCATGATGACTTCGCGGTGTAGCGCTGTATGCGGGTCCAAGGTCAGCGAGGGAATGTAGTACAGGCCGATGTACAACAGGCCGAATACGATGACCAGCTGCACGAAATCGGCGATAAACTCCAGCACCTGATGCGAAGTTTGTTCCTCATTTTCTTCGAGCAGCAACGCCATCGCGAAGAACGCGCCTTGCACGTCGAACATGAAGCGCACCAGCGAGCCCGGCGGCGGCTCCATGCGCAGCGCCACTTCGTAATAGGCCCAGAAAAAGTTGGATACGCCCCAAGTGGCAAAGCCGCACCCAACCAGCACCCAGAACGCTCGGCTCAGTCCCCGTCCCCGCTGCCGCGCGTGGAAACACATGCCCGCTGCCAGGAAACTGGCCAGGATTTGCAGCGCATTGGAGATGAGCGGTGTCGTGGCGGCGTTTTTGAACACCGTGGCCAGCGCCACGTGCGTTGCCACCACGACGAAAAACACCACCGCCAACTTGCGGGGCATCGCGGCTCCCTCTAAGTTCGTACTTCGAGACGTTTTACCAGTGTAGGGAAATTGCGAGTGCGGAAAAACACTCCCGCCGGGTTGTGTGTAGATTTGGTGACGGACACAGAGCGTTTACGTACCCACTTCGTAAGTACTGCTGGGCGGGCCGGCTGGTGGTACGCGCACACGCCGTGCACGGTCACGCAAAGTGACAAAATGTCGCTATTAAATCG
>Ga0181531_10001624_pt1 | contig 14163 bp, 14 predicted proteins | sample PEATcosm2014_Bin_38_FD_119743 | JGI IMG/M metagenome (GOLD analysis project Ga0181531, IMG submission 119743) | Peatland microbial communities from MTU Mesocosm Facility, Houghton, MI, USA - PEATcosm2014_Bin11_10_metaG | ecosystem: Environmental > Terrestrial > Soil > Wetlands > Peat | place... | reverse complement strand
GAACCGGCCGGCAGCGGCTTCGAGCCCAAGCTGTTGCGCACGATCCCGCGCGAGGCGGTCGCGCCGCCCGTTCGTCCCTTCAAGTAGCGGGTCGAACTTCTCGGTTCGCCGTACCGACGAACCGAGTATGACGAAGACGATGGTAGCCCTGTGCGCGCTGGTCGGGCTTCTCCCGAGCGCCGCCGGTGCGCAGGCGTTCGGACCGGCCCGCGCAGTCTCGGGCATCACGGTGACGGGCCGCGGATCGACCGTGGTGCACGTGCAGAAGGTCTGGTTCACGGCGCAAGTCCGCGGTTCGGCTAGCGAAAGCGACGTGCGCGCGACGTTGCAGAGCGCCGGCGTCACCGACGTGAGCGTCGGGCCCGACCAGCCGCGCATCTACCAGAACGCGCCGACCAGCGTCCGCGGGCTGGTCTCGACCGACCTGTCACCGGCGAAGATCGCGCAGCTCGGCGCGCTGGCCGTGACGTTCGTGAAGAACCACCCCGGCACGACCCTCGAGAGCGTCGGGTTCACCCCGGTGATCGACGGATGCGAGGCGGTCGAGGGCTCGTCGCGACGGCACGCGCTGCTCGATGCGCACCGCAAGGCGGCAGCGATCGCGGAGGCGAGTGGTGCGGCACTCGGCAGCGTCCTCGGTGTCGACGAAATCGGTGGCTGCCCGGGCGATACCGCGCAGTACCTGAACAACTCCAGCCCGGTCGTCTTCGATCTGGGTGCGTTGACGGCGACGATCACCGTCACCGAAACGGTGACCTACGGCTTCGCGGCGCGGGCGGCGATGAAGTAGTAGTCGGCGAGGCGGAAGCCGGCACTCTCGAGCGTGGAACGGTCGCGGCCGGCGATCGTTTCGATCGCGGCGCACACGCGCCGTCCGGTTGCTTCGATGCGATCGGCAGCCGCCGCGGCGACGACCGAGGCGTGGCCATGGCCGCGGTGCGGCGGGTAGACGACGATGCGCAGCTCGGTCCAATGCGCGTCGAGCGCCTCGCTCATCACCAACGCGACGCTCTCGCCGGCCACGTCGGCGACCTCCACCAGCGGCGCTCTGAACGCCGGCGCGTGGTCGCGCTGCAGGTCGGGCAGGGTCAGCCGGTCGCGTTGTGAGGGCGGGCGAAAACCGACCTGCGCGGTGCGTACGGCGTCCATCCGCCGCACGAAGACGCCGCCGACCGGGCGGGGCGTGAGTTCCATCGCCGCGACCGCGCGTCGCGTCGCATCGTCGCCGCCGTAGAACCAGATGCTGCGCGCGCCGCTCGCCGCCAGCGCGTCGGCGAGCCGTCGCTGCGGATCTTCGCCCTGGGTGACGTCGAAGCGGACCAGCGTGTCGGCCGGAAGCAGGGAGCCGTCGGCGACGAAGGCGACCGCGACCGCGCGGGCGCCGTCCCGGATGGCGACGCCCCGCGCGCGGCTGCGGACGAGGCGGGCGCGCGAGAGTTCGGGCAACTGGTCCAAGTACATGCGGAACCTCGGAAAAACGAACGCGCCGCGAGTTTCCTCGCGACGCGTTCGTTTTCCGCGAACGGATGGGGTCTAGGCGGCCTTTTTGCGGCGCGACGCGGCCTTGCGGCGGGGCGCCGCCTTGCGAACGGCCTTGCGCACGGCCTTCTTCGCCGTCTTCTTGCGGGTCGAGCTCTTCTTGCTCGTGCTCTTGCGGGCCGACGTCTTCTTGCGAGTCGTCTTCCGAGCAGCCTTCTTGCGCGTGGTCTTCTTGCGCGTGGTGGTCTTCTTGCTCGTGCTCTTGCGGGCCGACGTCTTCTTGCGAGTCGTCTTCCGAGCGGCGGTCTTGCGGGCAGTCTTCTTACGCGGCGCGGCTTTGCGCGTCGATTTTTTGCGCGTCTTTTTCTTCGGCGCGGCTGTTGAATCGGCCATTGGTCGGTGACCGTGTCCTTTCTTGCGCCCGCGGTCCACCCGACGGGCGCGCGGAGACCGGCGGTGACCGCCGGCGGGGATTGCTTCCGTTATACCACTCCTCCGCGATTCGTGCAACTTTTAGCAGGAAGTCCGCGGTGTGACGTCGTCGCGGCAGTCGCCGAATCCGGCATTCGCGCACCGTGAGCGGACGCACAGGAACCTTCGTACGGATGTCGCAAGCGCCGGGTTCATGAAAAGACGTGTGTCGGCGCTCGGGTGTGCCCTCGCGTGCGTCGCCGTAGCGTTCGCGCCGCTTTCTGCGCGCGCGGACACCTCGGAGGCCGCCGCGCTCAATGCCGGGCTCCTCGACTCCACCAATGCCGCGCTCCGGCGTGCTATGCAAGACGAGCATCCCACGATCGCGCAAGCGAATCCGGTCGGGACGCCGCAGCAACCACTACGCAAGCCCTCGCTGCCGCAGGGCTTTACCTATAATGTCGACGTTTCCGCGGCGTTCCCCGAAGGCGAGGTCGGTTTCAACGCCGGCGATCCGGGCGGGATGGACGCCGGCGTCGGGTACGCGTTCTCGCGGACCAACCGCCTCCAGCTGGGCTACTACGAGATCCAGCAAGTGCCGGTCGACTTCAGCCACGTCAACGTTCCGCTGTACCTGCAAGGCTACACCGGACCGGGCACGACGTTCCCGGGCACGGGTCTGGGTCTGACCAACACCGGCCTGGTCGACGTCACCACCAAGGACAAGATCTTTACGGCCGTCGACCAGAACCTGTTCATGGTCGGGCCGCTGCCGATCGTGATCTCGCCCACCTATCTCGCGCACTGGGCGTCGATCGGGGGCCTGGGCCAGAGCGACGTCGAGACCGTCGAGTACGACGGCTATCCGGTGACGCTGCACCTGCGCACCGAGCAAGAGTGGCTCCTGCCGCTGACGATACCGTTCATTTCCTCGCCGCGCTTCTTCGGCACGGTGACGGTCGCATCGCAGTGGCTCGTCCACACCGCCGGCGTCAACGAGAACAACCACCCGCAATTCTTCGGCCTGCTGTACCTCGAATATCGAGCCTCGCCGAAGACGACGTTCTTCATCCAGCCCTCGCGCCTGGTGCAGTACGATCCGGTCGACCCGTATCCGAACTACACGCCCACGATGGTGATGGGGCTTTCGTACCGGTTTACGCCCTGGCTCTACACGCAGTGGACCTGGCTCGAAGGCGGCGCTTCGAACACCGGGCAGTGGGGCATCACCAGCCTAACCTGCCAGCGTCTGCCTTGCACGCCGAACCTCGTTGCGCCGACGATTGCCGGCCTCCATGCCGCCGAGATCCAGCTTCAGCTGGGCATCGGCTCGCCCACGGTGATTCCGCTATGATCCAACGTTTGCGTCTCGCCGCCGCGCTCGCGTCGGCTGCCGTTCTCGCCGCGTGCAGTGGCGGCGGCAGCACAGCGAAGAGTGGCGCGTCGTTCCTGCCGCCGTCCCATCCGGGGACGGTGGCGGGCGCAGCCAAGCTCACCATCGCCGGCGTCGGCGATAGTCTCACCGCCGGCGAACAGTCGGACGGATTGGTCGGTGCGAACCTGCCGATCATCGCCGCGACCTCGCCGGTCGGACAGATCGGCCCGGTCCAGGCGACCCAGGAGTACGGGTTCTTCTCGCTCCTGTGGCAGCAAGCCAACGGCGTCGGCCTGGCCACCATGAGCAACCCGGCGCTCTCGCCGCTCCCGCTCATCACGCCGCCTGGCCTGGGCTCACTGCTCGCGCCGACGGCGCTGGGCTTCCCGTATGCGGTCACCAACGCGTGCACCGGCGCGCAAACCGCCGCCAACTCGTTCTCGACCGCGCTGACGCTGCGCGAGAACGCGTCGATCAACCCGTGGGACGTCGGGATCCCCGGTCAGACCGTCCACGAAGCGCTGTATATGAACGGCGCCATCGGCAACTGCTCGGTGAGTTCGCCGCCCGCCTCGCCAGAGATCGCCGATCTGAACGCGCTCGTCAACGGCGAGAGCCAAAACTTCTGGCCGATCTTGGGCGGCTTCGGGCAAGGCGTCACCCAGGTCGAAGCGGCCGCTTCACTGCACGCGCAGGTTGCGACGGTGTGGCTCGGGTCGAACGATCTCTTGAAGTTCGCGTTCTCCGACGGTCAGGCGCCGGTCACCACGCCCAGCTCGATGCAGGCCGACCTCACCACCATCATCCGGACGCTGCAGCAATCCGGTGCCAAGGTCGCGATCGCGAACCTCGTCGACGTGATGGGTGCGGCGACGTTCATCCCGCAGCCCGCCTACGAGGCCGAGCTGCAAGCGTTCCTCACCGCCGGGATCGAGAAAGAAGAACCGACGCTGCCCGCCGTCGAGGCACAGGGCATCGCCCAGGAGTACGCGACCGCGTACGCTTCCCAAGAGATCACGCAGACGGGCCTGGGCACCGCGGGCTACTTTACCATCGATGCGCTGTTCGCGACGCTCGACACCGCGCTCACTCAGATCAGCACCCAGTCGCCGCCGGTCGCGCCCGCGATTCCGGCCACGCAGATCGTCCCCGACGCGGTGGCCAACGAAGTGAAGGCGCTCAATACCGAGTACAACGGTTCGATCGCCGCCGCCGCGAGTGCGACCGGTGCGGCGCTGGTCGACGTGCACACGGCCTTCGTCGGGATCGAGACGGCGGGCGGAATCCCCATCAACCCGCCGGCGTGCTGTTCGCTGGTCTACGGCGGCGGATTCTTCAGTCTGGACGGGCTGCACCCGTCGGACACCGGCTACGCGATCATCGCCAACCTGTTCATTGCTCAACTCGACACCTCGTACAACCTCGGCATTCCGCAGGTCAACGTTGCGTCGGTCTACGCCAACGACCCGTACGCGCCGGGCAGCTCGAACTCGGTGTTCTCGCATCTGCGGAGGACGGCGAAGTGATCGTGCGCAGCGGTCTGCTCACGGCGGCGCTCGCCGGCAGCCTCGCGCTGCTGGGCGCGGCGCCGACCAGCGGTCCCGGCGCCGCGTTCCTCGATGCCTGGGGCAAGATCACCAGCTACACCTGCAACTTCAAAGTGCACGAGACCAAGGGCACCGACACGCAGGACCGCACCTATCACTACGCCTACCTCAAGCCGCACTTCGCGCGGATCGACATCACCGGCGGTCCCGGGAAGGGCGGGGGCGCGGCATGGACCGGCGGCGACACGGTCAGCGGCCATCAGGGTGGGTTCCTGAGCGGCATCCACCTGACGATCTCGATTCACGACGGGCGCGCGGTCGATCTACGCGGGGGCACGATCATCGACGGATCGTTCCAAACGATGGCCGACGAGCTGACCTCCGCGAGCGCGATCACGCCCGGCACGGCGACCTTCAACGGCGCGACGGTCGACACGCTGACGTTCCCGTGGACCGACGACAACGGCGCGACCAAGCGCGAGATCTTCCTCTCGCAGACGACGCACCTGCCGGTGCGCCGGCTGACCTATCAAGGTGACGCGGTCGTCGTCGACGAGGTGTTCACCGACGTCAACCCGGCGGCGAACCTGACGCCCGCGAACTTCTGATGATCGCCACCGTGGACGGCCGCCGGATCGGCTACGACGATTCCGGCGGCCGTGGCACGCCCGTCGTGCTCCTGCACGGCTTCCCACTCGACCGTACCGTCTGGGACGACGTCGCCGGCGCGCTCGCCGGGACCCGCGTGATCCGCGTCGACCTGCGCGGTTGCGGCGAGTCGGATCCCAGCGACGGCCCGGCGCTCATGGAGCTGCTCGCCGGCGACCTGGCGGCGCTGCTCGATCAGCTCGACGTCGAGCGCGCTGCGCTGGTCGGCCAGTCGATGGGCGGCTACGTCGCGTTCGCGTTCTTCCGCATGTACGCCGAACGCGTGGCCGGGCTCGCGCTGGTCGCAAGTCACGTCGCTGCCGACGCGATCGGCACCTCTGCGGCCGGTGCGAGCGCCGAACAGCGCACCCTCGCCGGCGGACGCGACGCGCTCGCGCGCACGCTCGAGGAGAGCGGCTCGATGGGCGCCGCGATCGCGAGCTACCTGCCGCGCTACCTCGCGCCGGCGCTGTACACCGAACGTCCCGAGCTGGTCGAGCGGGTGCGCGCCGTCATGGCGCGGCAGCATCCGGCCGGCTGCGCACAACTCGTGCGCGGGATGCAAGCACGGGTCGGTGGCGAGGATCTGCTCGCCGACGTCCAAGTGCCGGCACTGGTGATCGCCGGCGCGCAGGACACCTACCTCACGCCGCGGTCGCTGCAGGCGACGGCGGACGCCATGCACGCCGCGTTCGTGCGTCTCGAGGGCGTCGGCCATCTGCCGATGGTCGAAGCGCCGACCCCGACCGGGGACGCGCTGGCGGCGTTCGCGCAGCGCGTCCGGGACGACGCTGCTACGCGCCCGTAGTGAACTTTGCGAAGTCCTTGAGCTCGCACGTCGAGGCCGTGTTGTACACCCCAACGTAGTAGAGACGGTTTGCCGCGAGCGGCAACGTCGGCGACGTGATTGCCGCCTGGATGTACACGGCACCGGGGATCGCGCCCGAGGCCGGCGGCGAGGTCGTCGTGAGCGCGTCGTAGTAGACGTCCCCGGTCGCGCCGTCGTCCAAGGTGAGCTGATAGGCGCTGGGCGTTTCGGCGAGCCCACTGGTCGCCGGGGTTACCGCGAGCGTGATCGATGCGGTCGACGTCGGCACCCCCGTCGCGTTGGGAGCGGGCGCGACGAGCGTCGGATTGACGCCCGTGCACGCGGCCGTGTTGATGGACAAAGCGCCGTAATCGAGGCCGGCCCCGCCGCAACCGGCGAAGGCTAGCGTCGCACCGAGCGCGACGGCGCAACGGGTGAAGACGCGAGACGTGATGCGCAAAGCGAACGATCTCCCGGGAAAGGTTGGAGGCTCCGTACCCGTTCGTGCGCCGGAGCCCCTTTCAGGGTCGGCCGACGGGGGACGGGACGCTCGGCGCCCGTCTCCCGTGAGCAACGGCTCAGACCCCGGTCGGGTTCCTTTCTGGGACGATCTCGAATCGCTCGTGGCGTGCCGTAAAGGTCCCCAGCCCAACCGTCGCCGTGCGCAGCTCGGTCGCGTAGCGCCCAAGTTCGGCTTGCGGGACGAGCGCGAGCACGCGGTCCCAGCCGGGCTTCTCGCCCGGCTCGAAACCGAGGATCTGTCCGCGCTTGGCGGTCAATTGCGCGACCGCGCCCGAGAGGGTGGTCGAGGGGACGTGCGTCTCGACCCGCGCCAGCGGCTCGAGCACGAGCGTGCCGACCTTCTCGAGTGCCTCGCGGACCGCCATCCCGGCGGCAGTCTTGAACGACGCTTCGCTCGAGTCGACGGCGTGGAAGGTGCCGTCGAACAGCGTCACGTGCACGTCGGTGACCGGGTAGCCGTGCGGGCCGCCGGTGGCGAGCGCGTCGCGCACGCCTTTCTCGACCGCCGGGAAGAACTGCTTGGGGACGACCCCGCCGACGATCTTCTCGGCGAAGGTGACGCCCGCGCCACGCTCGCGCGGCTCGAAGCGCAGCTTGACGTCGGCGAACTGCCCGTGCCCACCGGTCTGGTGCTTGTAGCGCGCGTGCGTCTCGGTGCCGGCGCGCAGCGTCTCGCGGTACGCGACCGCGGGCGGATGGGTCGTCACGTCGACGTTGTACTTGCGAGCCAGCCGTTCGGTCGCCGTCGAGACGTGGACCTCACCGTTGCCGAGCAGTTGCAGCTCGCCGGTGAACTCGGCGCGCGCGACCCGCAGCGCGGGATCCTCGTCGATCAACCGCGCGAGCGCCTGCGAGAGCTTGGCTTCGTCGAGTCGCTGCGCCGGTGCGATCGCCACCGCGAACGACGGCTCGGCGAGCGGGACGGTCGGCATCAGCGCGCCGGCGCCGGGCGAGCTGAGCGTGTCGCCGGTGCATACGCCGTCGAGCCGTGCGAGCGCCACGATCGCGCCGGGCCCGGCCGCCGCGATCGGTTCTTGGCGCTTGCCGAACAGCCGCACCATCCCGCTCAGCCGCAGCGTTGTGTTGCCGCGCGAGGCGTCGACGAGCGGGCTCTGCGGCGTGATCGTGCCACTGAAGACGCGCACGACCGAAAGTTTTCCCTGCTGCGGATGATTGATCGTCTTGCAGACTTGCGCCACGATCGGGCCGCTCGCGCGCGGTTCGACGGCGCGGCCGTCGACGTCGCGTCGCGGTTCGGTTGCGGGTGAAGGGAAGAGGCGTGCGATCGCGTCGACCAGCGGCGCGATACCGACGTCTTCCTGAGCGCTGCCGACCAGCACCGGGATCACCTGGTCGTGCGAGCAGTCCTCGCACAGGTCGCGATCGATCTCGTCCTGCGGCGGCTCCTTGCCGTCGAGCAGCTCTTCCATCAGCGTGTCGTCGAAATCGGCGAGCGCTTCGAGCAGTGTCGTGCGTTGCGTTTCGACCAGGTCGCGCATGCCGATCGGAACGTCGATCTCCGAGACGCGCGCGTTGCCGTTGAGATACGCCTTGCGGGTCGCGAGGTCGACATAGCCGCCGAACTTCTCGCCGACGCCGACCGGTACGTGCGTCGCGACGACGTGCGGGCCGTAGGCGGCGCGCAGCGCGGCCAGCGTGCCGGCGAAGTCGGCGCCGGGTCGATCGGCCTTGTTGACGAAAAAGAGATGCGGCATCTTCCGCATCTCCACGTAGTCCACGATGGCCGTGAGTTGGGCCACGCGATCGGGGTCGGCATCGAGCACGACCACCGCCGCGTCGACCGCACTGAGCGCGGTCTTCGTCTCCCCGAAGAAGTCGACGAAGCCGGGCGTGTCGACCAGCGTGAGGTCGACGGGTCCGCATGCGGCGTGCGCGAAGCCGCAGCACACGGATTGGAGGTGGTCGATCGCTTCGGGCTCGCAGTCGGTGATCGTCGTCCCGTCGCGGACGGATCCCCTGCGGGGAATCGCCCCGCAGTGTGCGAGCAGCGCTTCGACCAGCGTCGTCTTGCCGGCATGATGCGGCCCGACGATGGCGATGTTCCTCAGGCGCGCGATGTCGTCCATCGGCAGCCCTCCTGCTGTCACGTGAAAGGTCCGCCAGGCTACGCCCCCGGGGCAGGTTCCTCCTCCCGGGCGCTGATACACGCAGAAGAAATCGTCATGCGAGCCGATTTTCGGCGTTCGGACCATTGCGTCCGAGCGCCGCGCAGCCGACAAGGAGTTGCAGGGCCGCTCGCTGAGAACCGGATCGAAAGAATGTTGTTGCGATCGTCCCATACCTACGGGCGTATCGGCGTCGTCCTGCTCGTCGTCGTCGCCGTTGCCGCATGGTTCGCGCCGCCGTACTACACCGGTTTGATCGCGCTGGTCGGGTTGTACAGCTTGGTCACGATCGGCCTGAACCTGTTCATGGGCTACGCCGGACAAGTCTCGCTGGGGCAAGCCGCGTTCTTCGGCATCGGCGCCTACGGTTCGGCGATGCTCGCGACGCACTGGGGAATCACGCCGTGGATCGGCACGATCGTGGGCGCGGTGCTCGCGGCCCTCGTCGCGTATCTGTTCAGTTTCGTCGTGTTGCGGTTGCGCGAGAACCTGCTGGCACTTGCGACGCTCGCGCTCGGGATCGTTGTCCGGGTCGTGTTCAGCGAGTGGGATTTCCTGGGCGGCACCTCGGGGATCAAGGGAATTCCGGGTTTCGCGATCGGCGGCTACACCTTTGCGCTGCGCGACTATGCGATCTTGGCGTTCGCCGTGCTCGCGGTGGGGGTGTGGTTTGCCGGCAATCTGGTTCGCTCGAGCTTCGGCCGCTCGCTGATCGCCGTGTCGGCCGGGGAGTTGGGAGCGCAAGCGCTGGGCGTCGACGGCGAGAGGTTGCGGCGGCAGACGTTCGTGCTCAGCGCGGTCTACGCCGGCATCGCGGGCGGGATCTACGCCTCGTATCAGTCCTACATCGACCCCTCGCAGTTCGAGTTTCTGCTCTCGGTGCAGTTCGTCTTGATGTCGGTGATCGGTGGGATTCGCTCGCTGTGGGGCGCGGTCATCGGCGCCGCGGTCGTCGTCGCACTCGGCCAATTCCTGCAGAGCGTCGTCCCGCTGGTCTTGCCGAGTGCGCGCGGTGACTTCCAGCAATTCTTCCTCGGGATCATCCTGGTGGCAATTCTGATTCTCTTGCCGCGAGGCATCGCCGGCCGCGCCGCGGAGGGCCACGCGTGATCGCCGAGGTTTGGCAATATGTGCTGGCCGGCATCGTGTATGGCGCGATTTACGCCCTCATCGCCGCCGGCTTCGTCCTGATCTACCAGGTCACCGGGATCATCAACTTCGCGCAGGGCGAGTTCGCGATGATCGGCGCGATGACGGCGGCCTCGCTGGTGGCGACCGGGATGCCGCTCCCGCTGGCGGCGCTCCTCGCGGTGCTCGCGGCGGCCGTCGTCGGGGCGCTGTGTTATCTGCTGGCGATTCGGCCGGCGGCGAAGGCGACGAGCGTGACGCTGATCTTCATCACGCTCGGGCTCGACGTCGCGTTGCGCGGTGCGGGGCTATTCATCTGGGGGACCAACCCGCTCAGCTTGGATGCGTTCAGCCACGGTACCGCGATCACGATCTTGGGCGGCGTGCTGCCGCCGCAAGCACCGTGGGTGCTTGGCACCGACGTCCTCGTGTTCGCCGGTCTCTACCTGTTCTTCCGGCACACGTACGCCGGTACTGCGGTGCGTGCGGCGGTGGCGAATCCGCCGATCGCCTCGACGTTCGGCATTCCGCTGCGTGCATTCGCCTTTTGGAGTTTCGTCGCGGCGGCCGCGATCGGCGGGCTGGGCGGTGTCGTCATCGCGCCGATTCAGAGTCCGGTCTTCGACATGGGGCTGAACCTCGGACTGGCGGGCTTCGTCGCCGCCGTCCTGGGTGGTCTCGACAGTCTGCCCGGCGCGCTGCTGGGCGGGTTCGTGCTCGGCATCGTCGAGCAGGTCGCCGGTGGTCTCCTTTCGACCGGTTGGGAAGAAGGCATCGGTTTCGTCATCCTCATTCTCGTGCTCGTGCTGCGGCCACAAGGGCTGCTCGGGCGCGCGGCGCGCCGCGCATGACGGCGGCACCGACGTCGACCACGACGCTCGACGTGCGCAACGTGACGATGCGCTTCGGCGGGGTCGTCGCCGTCGACGACGTCTCGTTCACCGCGCGCGGCGGCCAGGTGCTCGGCGTCATGGGTCCCAACGGCGCCGGCAAGACGACACTCTTCAACGTCATCAGCGGCGTGCAGCGCCCGACCAGCGGAACCGTCGCGCTCGACGGCGCGAGCGTGACCGGGATGTCGGTCGATCGTATCGCCGGCCGCGGGGTCACCCGCACCTTTCAGACGCCGGTGATGTTCTGGGGCCTGACCGTGCGCGAGAGTATCGCGATCGCGCTAGCGGCACGCGAGGCGGGCGGCACGTATCCGCCCTCGCCGCTCCGCGGGGTGCTCGCCAGCGGCTTGGGGTTGCCCGGGCGGCGTGCGAAAGATGCGGCGCTGCGCGAGCAGGCCGACGCGTTGCTGGCGAGCGCCGGGATCGCCCACATGGGCGATCGCGCAACCGAATCGCTGGCCTTCGGCGAAGAACGGCTGCTCGAGATGGCGCGCGCGCTGGCCATGGGCCCGCGCGTGCTGCTGCTCGACGAGCCGCTCTCGGGGTTGAATCCGGATGAAGTCGCCGACGTCTTGCGCGCGGTGCGTGCGGCGCGCGCCGAGGGGATCGTGGTGCTGCTCGTCGAGCACGCCGTCGGCGAACTGCTCGGCGTCGCCGATCGGGTCGTCGTCCTCGACCACGGCCGCACGATCGCCGAAGGCGACCCGCGAGCGATCGCCGCCGATCCGGTCGTGATCGACGCGTACCTCGGAGACGAACTGGAATGAACGACACAGCGCCGGTCCTGGAGATCGAGAACGTCTCGACGACGCGCGGTCGCGTGCAGGTCTTGTGGGACGTCAGTTTGACCGTGCGCAAGGGCGAGACGGTCGCCCTGGTCGGACCCAACGGGGCCGGCAAGACGACGCTGGTCGGCTCGATCACCGGGCTGATCCCGCCCTTCGCCGGCAGCGTGCGGGTCGAGGGTGCCGACGTGACCGGCCACTCGCCGAACCGCATGGCGAGGCGCCGCGTCGCCCTCGTCCCCGAGCGGCGCGGGATCTTCGGACCGCTGACGGTGCGCGAGAACCTGATGCTCGGTGCGTACGCGCGCCGCGCTTCGCGGGCCGAGCTGGCGGCCGATCTCGCCGATACGCTCGCGCTCTTCCCGGCACTCGCGCGCTACGTCGACACCATGGCCGGTTCGCTCTCGGGCGGCGAGCAGCAGATGGTCGCGATCGGCCGTGCGCTCATGGCCAAACCCGCGTTGTTGCTGCTCGACGAGCCGAGCTTGGGACTCGCGCCGAAAGTGCGTGGCGAGAACTTCGGCGCGCTGGCGCGGCTGGCCGAGCGCGGCGTGACCATCTTGCTGGTCGAGCAGAACCTGCGTCTGGCCGCCAAGATTTGCTCGCGCGCCTACCTGATGCAGCGCGGTCGCATCGTCGGCACCGAGTCGTCGGAGGAGTTGGCGCGCTCGGCACGCCGCGTCTACCTGGAGTCGTAGGAGGTCATGATCATGCGTTCATCGCTTCGTTTCGCCGCGGGCGCACTCGGTCTCACGCTGCTGCTCTCGGTCGCCCCCGGACGCCCGGTGGCGGCCGCCGGCGAGCCCTACGTGATCGGCGCAATCCTCTCCGAGAGCGGACCGGGCGCGACGCTGGGCCGGCCCGAGGCCGACAGCATGCAACTCGCCGTCGACGCCATCAACAAGGACGGCGGGATCGCCGGCCGCCCGATCAAGCTGACCATCCTCGACGACCAGTCCGACGCCACCACCGCCGTCAACGACTTCCGGCAACTGCAAGATCAGCACCCGATCGCGATCTTCGGCACGCCGCTCACCCCGACGTCGCTGGCGCTGGTCCCGCTGGCCGACAACGCGGAGATCCCGCTGGTGACGTTCGCCTCGAGCGCGAGCACGGTCGTCCCCGTCGATCAGCACAAGTGGGTCTTCAAGGTGCCGATCAACGACACCGAGGTCGCCAAAGCGCTGCAGGCCTACATGAAGAAGCACGGCCAGACGAAGGTGTCGTTCATCTACCGTAACGACGACTACGGCAAGACGGGGGTGGCGCACTTCCTCGAGGCGGGCAAGGCCGACGGCTTCACGCAGATCTCGGCCGACGCGATCGACGCCGGCGCCGGCGACGCGACGACGCAGCTCACCCACGTCAAGTCCGCCAACCCGCAGGCGTTGATCTGCTGGACCACGCTGCCCTCGGCGAACGTGATCCTGCGCGGTTTTCGCGAGCTGGGCCTGACGATGCCGCTCTACTACTCCGACGGCGCCGCGACCGGTGTGTTCCCCAAGCAGGCCGGGCCCGCGATCGACGGCGCCTACATCGCGACGATGAAAGTCAACGTCGTCGATCAGCTGCCCAACAGCGATCCGACGAAGAAGCCGCTGCAAGCGTACATCGCCGCCTTCGACGCCGGCTACCCGAAGGACGCACCGGTCAGCATCTTCGGGACCTGGGGCTACGACGGGGTCGGCTTCCTCAAGGCCGCGCTCGAGAAGCTGCACGGCAAGAACGTGACGCCGGCGACGCTGCGCGATGCGTTCGAGACGACCACGTTCGTGGGCGTCTCGGGGACGTTCCACTATTCGGCGAGCCAGCACTTCGGGCTCTCCGAGAGCGACGTCGTCGTCTCGCAGCTGCACGACGGCAAGTTCACGATCGTCAAATGACACCAGCCGAGCGGGAGCGCGCGTATCGCGCGTTCTCCCTGGCGCGAGCGCTCGACGAACGGATGTGGCGGCTGGCGCGGGCCGGCCGCGCGCACTTCGCCGTGCCGTGCAGCGGGCACGAGGCGATCGGGGTCGGTTACGCGCTCGCGATGCAGCCGGGGGTCGATTGGCTCTCGCCGCACTACCGCGACCTCGCCGCGCTGATCACGCTCGGCATGCCCGCTCGCGATGTGATGCTGTGTTTCTTCTCGCGCCCCTGCGATCCCAACGCGCACGGCCGCCAACCCTACGCGCACTTCGGTTCGCGGGCGCTGCACGTGCTCTCGCAGCAGGGACCGCAACCCAACCACTGCACCCACGGCGTCGGCTGCGCGTGGGCCTCGAAGCTGCTCGGCGACGGCAGCGTCTCGGTGATCGCCTTCGGTGACGGCGGTGCGCAAAAAGGCGAAGTCCACGAGTCGATGAACCTGGCCGCGGTGCACCGGCTGCCGGTCGTGTTCGTCGTGCACCGTAACGGCTGGACGCAGTCGGTCAAGCGGTCCGACGAGTACGCGACCG
>Ga0181531_10001623_pt1 | contig 14165 bp, 9 predicted proteins | sample PEATcosm2014_Bin_38_FD_119743 | JGI IMG/M metagenome (GOLD analysis project Ga0181531, IMG submission 119743) | Peatland microbial communities from MTU Mesocosm Facility, Houghton, MI, USA - PEATcosm2014_Bin11_10_metaG | ecosystem: Environmental > Terrestrial > Soil > Wetlands > Peat | place... | reverse complement strand
GGCGGTGGCGGGCGAGAGCTCGCGAACCAGCAATCCCAGCTTGCTTTCGCCGGGGTCGCCTTTATCGTCCGGTCCTGCCTCGGCCTGCTCGATGTCCTGATTGGCGAAGACCTTGTCGAGGTCGCCGATGGTCACGGTAGTGTCAGCCGGCTTTCCGTCGCGGAGATAGCCGATGCGGATGGTGCTGCCGGGATGGCGGCTGGTGATCTCGCTGACCAGGTCATCGCCGTCCTTGATGTTGCGGCCGTCGATGGTGGTGATGATATCACCCACCTTGAGGCCGGCCTTTTCAGAGGGACCGCCGGGTTGCACCTGCTGGATGAGGACGCCCTGCTTGAAGCCGTAGACGCGGTTGACGGCGCCGGAGAGTCCCTGATTGAAGCGGATGCCGATGGAGCCGCGGGTGACCTTGTGGCTGGCGCCGATGAGGTCGTTATAGACCTGAACGACGGTGTTGGAGGGCATGGCAAAGCCGATGCCCTGATAGCCCGCCGATTGGGTATAGATAGCGGTGTTGACGCCGATGACGTCGCCGTTCATGTTGAGGAGCGGGCCGCCGGAGTTGCCTGGGTTGATGGCGGCGTCGGTCTGAATAAAGTGCTGGAACTCGCCGTTTGCGCTTTTGTCGATGGTGCGATTCTTGGCGGAGATGATGCCGGCGGTGACGGTTTGAGCGAGGGCAAAGGGGCTGCCGATGGCTTCGACCCAGTCACCCACTTCGGAGGTGTCGGAGTTGCCCAGGCGCACGGTGGGCAAGGGGGTGCTGGTTTCGATCTTGATGACCGCGAGATCGGTGGATTTGTCGAAACCGATGACGCGGGCGGGACGGCCTTCATCGGAGTTGTCGGGGTCAGTAGAGAGCTTGACGAAGATCTTGTCGGCTTTTTCGATGACGTGGTTGTTGGTGATGATGTATCCCTTTGGATCGACGATGAAGCCGGAGCCGAGAGACTCACGCACCTGGCCGTCATCGCCATCCTGATCGGGATTCTGTCCGCCGAAAAAGTGATTGAAAAAGTCCTGAAAGTTGCCCTGGCCCTGCTGATCCTGGTCTTGTTCCTGATCTTGATCGTTATCAGGGTTCCGGGAATTTGGCGTGGTGCGACTGTGAGGAAGCGGAAGCCGGCGGCCTTTGTTTAAGGACTGCTTGGGGAGGGTCTCAGTGTTGATATTCACCACAGCCGGGCCGACCTGGTGGGCAATTTTGACAAAAGGATTGGCGGGGACGGTGGAGTCAACAACTTTGAGAGGGGAGGCGTCGAGGCTTGCGTTCTGCTTCTCCTGGCCGCGGACGCCGTGGGCCGCGAAGGAGCCGGCCACAATGACGACCGACAGGGTGGCAAGCAGGATAAACGCTGAAGCGAGACGGCGCGACCGGAGCCGTTCAACTAACAAATTCATAGGTTCGATGACCTCGTCGGGTGACCAGCCAGCTGGCTGGGATGTTAAATGCACCAAGCATCAGTATAGCCAGTTGCGGGCAGACCCGTCTGGGGAGGGCGGCATTTTGCGCATGGGCGATGTAAAGCCAGGGACGCACTTGGCGCTCGCCTGAGATGCGGGACGAATTGGGACATTGCACAGACCAAAGTTTAAGGCGATAGGGAAAATTCGTCCTCAGTCATATGGACGATAACGGGCGGAAAGAGTCGCAGAATGTCGTGATAACATCCCTCATGGATTCAGCCAGGAAGAACATCGGAATTGCTGCTCTTGCCGCGCTCGCGGTCGTATTTGGAACCCAATTCAGCGTGGCGCAGAATGCTGCTTCAACACCGCCCAGTATCATGGATCGCCTGAACGCCATGGTTTCCGGCGGCAAGAGCGCCTGGACGCCGGAACAAATGGCAACGATGGAGCGGCTGCGGGATGCGGCGGTGAAAGATCCCTACGCATTTAACGAGCTGCATCACCTGACCGACAATATTGGTCCGAGGCTGAGCGGTTCCGCGCAGGCGCAGCAGGCCGTGGACTATGTGGCACACGAGATGCGGGCACTGGGCGCCGAGGTTACGAAGGAGAAGGCCAAGGTGCCGCACTGGGTGCGCGGGGTTGAGACTGCGGAAGTGGTGAGTTGGCCGGGCCAGACGCCGGGGACCGCGCAGAAAGTTGTGCTGACGGCGTTGGGCGGAAGCGTGGCCACACCGGCGGAGGGCCTGACCGCGGAAGTGGTTGTGGTGGACGACTGGAACGAGCTGCGCGCGCTGCCGGCGGGCGCGGTGAAGGGTAAGATTCTGGTATTCAATCACAAGTTCGACAAGGAATTGGCGGCGGAAGGCAGGGGGCTGGATGCGTATGTTGGCGGGGTGGTCTACCGCGGAGCGGGGCCGATTGCCGGAGCGGCGGTGGGGGCGGTGGCTGTGCTGGTGCGGTCGGTTGGCGGCGCCGATTATCGGCTACCCCATACTGGACTGACGGCATACACGGATGGGGTTGCCAAGATTCCGGCGGCGGCGGTGACGGCCGAAGACGCGGATCTGTTGAAGTACCTGACTAGCGAGGGGCCGGTGAAGCTGCATCTGACGCTGACGCCGCAGACATTGCCGGACGCGGACAGCTACAACGTGATCGCGGATTGGAAGGGAAGCGAGCACCCGGAACAGGTGGTGATTGTTTCAGGCCATCTTGACTCATGGGATCTGGGTACGGGCGCAATCGACGACGGCGCGGGCGTGGTGGTGTCGATGCAGGCGATTCACCTGCTGAAGGAGTTAGGGATTCATCCGAAGCGGACGGTGCGGTTTGTCGCGTGGATGAGCGAAGAAGAGGGTTCGCAGGGCGCGGCGCAATATATGACGGACCACGCGGGTGAGGTGACGAATCACGTTGGCGCGATTGAGACCGACCTTGGCGCGGACCACCCAACTGGGATTTACTTTGCGGGCAAGCCCACGCTGGAACAGTGGCTGCGGCCGGTTGCCCAAGTGCTGGACGCGATTGGCGCGCCGACGCTGGTGAGCCAGCCGGAGACGGGCGAGGACATTGCCGGGCTGACGGAGAAAGGCGTACCGAGCTTTGCTCCAGTGCAGGACAGCCGGTACTACTTCAACTATCACCACACGGCTGCGGATACGTTCGACAAGGTGGATTTTCGCCACCTGAATGAGAATGCGGCGGTGATTACGGTGCTGGCTTATGCGCTTGCGGACTCCGCGGAGTCGGCGCCGCGCTAAAGGCTGTGAAGAAGTGAAAGAGGGATCGCCGAGCCTGCGGCCAAGCCGACGCCAGTCCACATAGCGCGCTGAAGATTCCGGCCTGGGGCGACTGCGCGAGACGATTAATCCGCTATGGCAGGGGACAGAACTCAGCAATCTCCGGTCTGATTGCAGCGGTCTTGGACGATCCTATTGGGCTATCCGAAAGGTAGGAGCGGCCTGCTAATTCGGCGTGTTTTTGAACTCAATCTTTCCTACCGATAGATATGGACATACTCCTCCAAAGTAGATGTGGCCGGCGCGGACGTTTTGTGACAAGCGAGGCTAACTCATTTTCTTAACATAATTTTGAAGGAACTACGAATTCGAAACTAACTTCTCTATAGTTTTGGCGACGAGTTACATATCAATTACTTTTCACTGACATTTGCGTGCAACATGTGGGCTAGGGTCACTCCAGGTTCGCAAGGGACTGTTGCGGCCGGGCGTTGCGAAAGAACCTCGCATAAATCTCATGTTACGCGGAAGCAGCATGTCGTTCACGGGCGGTGCTAACCGTTCGAGACAGTTTCACTAACTCGCCAAACACTTAATGGAGGAAAAATGAAAAAGCTGATTCTTTCTGGAGCACTGCTTTGCAGTCTCCCAGTGGCAGTAACACCGGGCTTCGCCCAGGCGGGTCATTTGGACCCCGCCTTTGGCACGAATGGAGTTGTTGAAAACACGCTCCTCACATCGTTCAGCGAAGCGGCGATCGCACCCGATGGAGACATTGTGGTGGCCGGCACGACGGGCGGCATCGCGACGCTAGTCCGCTACCTGCCGAGCGGCGCCCTCGATCCAACGTTCGGAACAGATGGAGTTGTTTCGCTGCCTCCCCCGGCAAGTTTCTTTCTGGGCGAGTCATTTACTCTGGCCATGGCCATTCAATCCAATGGAGAGATTCTGGCCACCTATTACGCATTCAACAATACCAGCACCGATTCTGAGAGCCTGCTGATTCGACTTACCTCCAGTGGGGTACTGGATGCGACGTTTGGGAGCGGAGGGTCGGTGCCTTTGAGTTTTCCGGTACCGGCCAGCTGGGGCGCCAGCGTGACCGAGATCCTGGCACAACCGGACGGGAAGATTCTAGTTACTGGGAACATTGTTCCGCCATTTCGCAACCACAGTGCCCCGCTGACGCTGCTGGCTCGCTATCTTTCTAACGGTGCGCTGGATACAACATTCGGGACGGGCGGTATCTCGGAGGTGGTGACTTCGGTTGATCTGCCGACTTCGTTGGCGCTTCTTTCGGGCGATGGCATTTTGGCGCTCGATGGCACTGGAACGATAGGCGTGGACCAGTTCACTTCGGCGGGCGCACTGCTTGCGGCACCGACGGGCGGAACAATCACGGAGCTGAGTAACACGGGTGACACGGCGTTTGAGCAGAATGGAGAGTTCCTGATAGCCGAAACGGTTGCTGGTCCAGATGGCAAGACAAACGTCGATGCTGTTGTTAAGCGTTTTGAACTGAACGGTGCGGCCGATGCGTCCTTCGAATCGCCGGCGATTCGACTCGTTCCGGATGCAATCAATACCAAGAATATTCCAGCGGCGGTGACGGTGGATTCTCTGGGAAGGGTGATTGTGGGCGCGGAAGTTGAATCGGCTAACTTTGGGTCGGGAATAGCAAGGCTGAACGCGAACGGAAGCCTGGATTCAACGTTTGGCACGGACGGCTCGGGAACGCTGGTTCCGGGCTTCGTGGTATTCACCGTACTGGTGCAGCCGAATAATCAGATTGTTATGGTCGGTTCGTCGGGCAACTTAGCACGGTACCTGGCTAAGTAGCTATGCAATTATCCCGGCAGTTAGCACAGCAAGAAACGAAGAAGACGTAACTTATCAACTTCGGAAGGCCGGCGCCAGTTACTCGACGGTCGCCGGCCATTTCGGAACCAGCAGGTCGGCAAGTCAGCGAGTCAGCAGGTCAGCGAGTCAGCGGACGGGGTGGCCGGTGCAGGTGGAGTTATTGGGTTGGATTGTTGCCGGGGTAGGATTGTTGGCCGGCTACATAGGTTTGAACGACCTGGGTGTGCAGGAGGGCCTTCGCCGGGGTTTTGTATAGGTCGCGGTCTACGAGAATGAAGTCGGCTTCGTAGCCGGGGGCTAGCTTTCCCTTGTTTTTCTCAGCAAATTCGGCGTATGCGGAGCCTTGGGTGTAGGCGTAGAGGGCTTGGCCGCGGGTGATCTTGTTTTCAGGGAAGTAGGTTTTGGTACCGGCTTCGTTCATGCGGGTTACGGCTACATAGAGGCCGCGGAAGGGCGTGATGGGCTCGACCGGGTAGTCGGTGCCGAAGGCCAGGGGGACGCCGGCGTCGAGGAAGGCTTTCCAGGCGTAGGAGTAAGCGGCGCGCGCGGGACCTAGACGGGATTCGGCCCAGTTCATGTCCGTGAGGAGATGGCAGGGCTGCATGGAGGCGATGACGCCGAGTTGCTTGAAGCGCGGAATATCGGCGGGATCGACGACCTGGGCGTGCTCGATGCGGTTGCGGGGAGGGAGCCCGGCGAGGAATGGATAGCATGGCGATCCGTCTTTGAGTTTGCAGACCGAACCTGGGGGTTTTGGCGCAGAGGTGTTGTTGGGACAGGGCATCTTCTCATCCCAAATTTGGTATGGCTGGCCCGGAGTGCGGCAGGGGCCCGGCTGAGGAACGACCGGCTGGACCTCACGACGATCCTCGGCGAGCGTGAAGGCGTCTAGCGCCATGGAGGTGGCTTTGTCGCCGATGGCGTGGAAGCCGAGTTGGAATCCGAATCGGGCGCGCTCTACGGCCATCTGATTGAGCTGATCCTGGGTGTATTGTGGGAGGCCGGTGTTGGCCGGGTCGTCGGCGTAGGGGGCTTTGAGGGCGGCGGTGCGGGAGCCGAGGGAACCATCCATGAAACCCTTGAGGAAACCGGTGTGGAGCATGGGGTCGTTCATGTCGTGGTGATTGCGCATCCGGATTAGATCGAGAATTGGAGCCTTGAAGGGCAGCCATTCGGTGATGCGGAGGTTGAGCTTGCCTTCGCTTTCCAGTTCCTCGTAAACGAGAAAGTCTTCCCAGTCGCTGAAGTCCTGGACGCTGGTGACGCCGTGGGCGAGGGCGTCGGCGATGGCAAGTTGGTCGCCGCGAAGGCGGTCGTCGTGGCTGGGGGGTGGGATGATTTTTTCGACCAGGCCCTGCGCCGATTCGCGAAGGATGCCGGTGGGCTGGCCGCTGGCGTCGAGATCGATGGCTCCGCCTTGCGGGGGGACAGTTTTGCCGGTAATGCCGGCGGCGGCTAGAGCGGCGGAGTTGGCGATGGCGATGTGGCCGTCGATGCGGCCAAGAAACGTGGGGTGGTCACCGGTGACGCTGTCGAGGTCCTGGCGGGTGGGGAGGATTTTGGAGGCCCAGAGGGTATGGTCCCAGTTGCCGCCGGTGAGCCAGTGGCCGGGGGGCGCGCTTTTGGCGAAGGTCTGGATTTTGGCTTGCATTTCGGAGAGGGATTGGACGCCGGTGAGGTCGACGTTGAGCTTGGTGCGGCCGGCGCTGCCGAGGTGGACGTGGGCGTCGTTGATGCCGGGGAAGATGAAGGTGCTGGTGGAGGCAGTGTCGAGGTCGCGCAGGCGGGTATTGGGGCCGGCGAGGCGGGTGATGGCTTCGGTAGTGCCGACGGCGAGGATTTTGCCTCCGGCGATGGCCATGGCCTGGACGGTTTCCGGCTTGTCCTCGGCAAAGCCTACGCCTGTATAGATGACTCCGTTGAAGAAGATGAGGTCGGGGACGGTGTTGACCTTGGCGGTTGCTGGTTTAGGTTTGGAGGCTGGGGCATGAGGGGATGAGGGCGTTTGCGCGAGACCGAGGGATGCGGCTGCCAGGACGGTGGCCAGGAGGGCTGGATAGGAACGCATGGGCGGAGTTTAGCAGAGAAAAGCGGGTAGGTTGACCAAGGATTTTGGCTCGCTTATGGCAACTGAATGCGGTAGAGGTTACGACGAGTATTTTCCCGAGTATAGGCGTAGACGGAAGAATCCAGGCCCGATTCCACCAGCGGTGGTATCGATATATTGGTCTTCGTATTCGCAAAATCCTCGATGCGCCCGATCCCCGCCTGCGGGATCCGCGGTAGTCCATCTTCGCGCTTGACGGGGATTTCGTAGGTGACGGCAAACTGAGGCGGAAGCGAAACGAATATCGATTTTCCGCTCAGGCCCCAGGCAACCTGGCAATAGTCGATGCACAGCGACACAGTTTTGCTTCCGTCCACTGCGAATGCCTTCAGGGAAGCCTGGTGTTCTTCGTCCTGGGTTGGCGAAGAAGCCGCGACCCAACGGCCATCCGGCGAGACATCAACTATGTCCAGAATGCGTTGCTCCGTGATCTTTCGCCGTCCGGTACCGTCCGCCTTCATGCGATAGAGGAAATTTGAGCCGCCCTCAATGGCACGGAAGACCAGGTCGCCGCTGGGCAGAAAGAAGGGTGAGTCTTCCTGGGCAGCCGAAGGAATGTGTGAAGGCGATGAACGGTGGTTTGCGGGCGCAACCCAAAGGCTTGAGTGGCCGCTCTGGTCATTTAAGACAAATGCAATTTGTTTCGCATCGCGCGAGACGGCGTATTTTTTCGAGCCCGCCACTGAGTATTTTTCCATGGAGTAGCCAGGCAGGACTCGCTCCACTGTTCCGCTCCGCAGATTCTTGGCCCACAACTCCGCGCCTTGTGCCTGGCCATTTGCCATGAGGAAATAGAGTGTCCGCCCATCCGCGGAAAACTCAGGAGCTGAAGTGTTTCCATCCGACGATACCTGGCGGTCTCCGTTCTGGTCGTGGATCCATACCGTTGTGTCCCGGGTGCCGATAGAAGTGATGAGGGATTTACCATCGGGAGCCATGGCAATCCCTTCCTGGGTGGTAGGGCCAAAGGTCAGTTGCTCTGGGTCGCCATCCGAGAAGCGCTGCCGCCAGAGGTGGAAACCATCTGTCTTGACCGTCAGATAGATCCAATGTCCGTCCGGTGACCAGGCTCCCGAGTAGCACTCGCTATTAGCAGGGCCAATCACGCGAACTTCGTTGGTGCCCTGGAACGGAATCACGCGGCAGGGCAGAATCTGGCCTCGACTGTCCATCTCCACAACCAGCACCCATCGGCCATCCGGCGACAGATAGGAGTGGTGAGCCATGCTGCGCTTGCCGGCGGGCACATATACGTCGCGGCTATTTCCCCGGCTCTCATCCGTGGTCACAACCGCCATGTGCAGCCCTTCCTTGATCTCGGAAAAGAGGAGCCGCTTTCCATCCTCAAGCCAAGTCAGCGACGACGAATTGGGCAAAAGCAGATGAGGCTGGCCTCCGAGAACGGGGATTTCCCAGGTATCCCACGGGTCGAAGACGCTGTAAGCGATGCGAGAGCCATCCGGTGAAAACGCCGGAGAAAGCTTCTGCCTCGAATCGTGCGTGAGCTGGACCGGCTCGCCGGACGGCAGTAATTTGACGTATACATCTCCGGGTCCGAAAAAGGAGTCGCCTCCTCGAATAAATGCGAGCATGCGCCCATCGGGAGAGAGCGCGGGGTACACAGCTGAGTCAGTGAAGAACGTCAATTGCTCCCAGTTGCTGCTGACGGGAGGCTGTCCTGGGAACAGGTTGCGATGGACAACCGCTCCAGCCACCATCAGCAGAATCAGGGCGGCCGACGCGATCAACCAAAGGCCTTTTCGCGCCCGCGGCTTCGAGACCGGAACCGCTGTTTCCGGCAACGTCTCTTGATGTCTCTGTTCTCCTTCTTTGATCGCGATTCCACTCCGCTGGCTTCGCAGGGTGTCGCGCGCTATCCTCCGCAGGTCAGTGCGGAGATCGGCTGCATGCTGATAGCGCAGATTGCGATCCTTCTCCAATGCTTTGACGACGATTCTTTCCAGTTCCGCCGAGACACCAGAATTTAAACGAATCACAGGAACCGGGTCGCGGTTGAGAATCGCCTCGCACACAACGCCGAGACTCTGACCGGGGAAAGCCAGCGTGCCGGTCGCCATCTCGTAGAGCACAGCGCCGAAGGAGAATAAGTCAGTGCGGGCGTAAAGTTCCGCGCCGCGCACCTGCTCGGGCGACATGTAGACTACGGTTCCCAGGATGGCTCCCGGACTGCTGAGAGGTTCCACATCGATGGGCGCCGTTTCGGCCGCGCCATTTGCAGTCTCAAGGGCTTTGCTTGCAGCCGGAGTGAGCTTGGCCAGGCCAAAGTCCAATATCTTGGCGTTACCGCGCCGGGTGATAAATATGTTGGCAGGCTTGATGTCGCGATGAAGGACGCCGGCGGCATGGGCTGCTTCGAGGGCATCGGCAACGTCAGTGGCGATGGACAGCAATTCTTCTTCCGGGAGAGCTTTACCCGAGATGCGGTCCAGCAACGTTATACCGTCCAAGAATTCCATGGCGATGAATGGACGGCCATCTTCTTCGCCGATTTCATAAATGGTGCAAATATTTGGATGATTGAGCGCGGAGGCCGCCTGTGCTTCGCGCCGAAAACGGGCCAATGATTGAGGGTCCTGAGCGAATTCAACCGGGAGGAATTTGAGTGCGACAAAGCGGCGAAGGGTGCGATCTTCTGCTTTGTAGACGACGCCCATTCCGCCGCTACCCATCTTCTCGACGATGTGATAGCGCGAGATCGTCTGGCCAATCATTGGCGGATGCCTCGTCGCATTTAGACTGGTTCAATCTTAGGGATGCATCATTGCAGTGTCAACGAGCCTGACGGGAGCGGTAAGGGTGGCAATAGACGCGACGGAGGACTGTTTCCCGGCCTTTGGCGGAGTACCACTGGGCCTGGGCTTGTGCGCGAGAGCCACAGCGCGCAATGTGCCTGGCCGGCCATGTCGTGCATAGCCACTTTCGCCCCAATGCCCCAGACCACCTTTCCGCCCCCCTCTCACGCACGGTACTACCTCGTCTAAGGTAGACATGAAAGCAACACGAGGGAAACAGCCCTCCGGCGCCTCCTTCTACGGCGCATTCGCGCTGACCTTCCTGGCCGGAGGCGCATATCTTGGCGTGTCGCCGCAAGTCGCGCTCCAGAACCCCGGGCCGCAGTCCAGCGCAACCGTCGAATCCGTTACCACGACCGACCTCTACGGCAATCCCTGCGACACCATGATGGAAACAATGAAGGGTATGAACGTGATGGGCGAAAGCATGGAAGCCATGACCAACCACATGTGCATCACCCCTACCCGGCCGGTTCAGCCCGGGGACGAGGACCGCGCCAAAGCCATCGTCGACCAGGTCCGGGCCGCAATCGAAAAGTACAAGGACTATAAGAAAGCCATCGCCGACGGCTATGTCCAGGCCAACCCGACAGTCGACCAGCCCCAGTTTCATTTCACCAACGACGCCAACGCCAAATTAGCCGGCGTCGTCTTCGATCCTACCCGCCCGACTTCGTTGCTCTACTACCGCACGCCCCAGAAGCGATTTATCCTCGAAGGGGTGATGTTCACCGCCGGTTCCAACACCCCCGAATTCGAGTTGAACCGGCGTATCCCCCTGAGCGTGGTTCGCTGGCACAAGCACACTAACTTCTGCGGCGCTCCGGCTAACAGAGTGAGTGAGTACTTTGGCGCTCACCCGAAGTTCGGCATGTTCGGCTCCATTCATAATCGCTCAGCCTGCGTGGCTGAAGGCGGGACTTTTCTCCCCGAGGTATTTACGTGGATGATTCACGTGTTTCCGTACGAGGGCGATTTCAAGGACCAGTTCTCGATGAACGACGACATCAGTCACGTGCATTAACTGCGCGCAGGCTGAGGTCCATGAGCAGCCGATGGATTTTGAAAAGACACTCTAAATATTATTGTTCCGCTGCCCATTCGAGCATGGCTAACGTGAGAAGCAGGACGCGGCGGAGGCCTGTTTCTCGGCCCTTGGCGGAGTACCACTCGGCCTGGGTGTGCGCGCCGCCTCCTTCGCCACCGGCTCCCATGGACAGGGAGGGGATGCCGATGGAAAGCGGGATGTTGGCGTCAGTGGAACCGAGGCGGAGGTCGGTGCGGAGTCCGAGATGGCGGTCGACGGCGCGCAAGGCTTCGAGCAACGGGGAGTCGGGGGGAAGTTGAGCGGCGGGACGGTCGCCGATTTTGGTGATGGAGAAGGACAGAGGGCGCTGGTTTTTGGGCACAGCCGGTTTTGCGGTGCGATTCGATCGCTCGACGGCATCTTCGACGGCGCGGTGCAGGGCGACCTCAAGGCGGAGGAGTTGCTCGGTGCTGGTGGAGCGGAAGTCGATGGATGCCTCGACGGATTCGGGGATGGAGTTGACGCTGGTGCCGCCGCGAATAGTGCCGATGTTGAAGGTGGTTCGCGGTTCTTCAGGGAGCGGGGTTTGAGCGAGCGTCGAAAGTGCCGAAGCGAGAGAGGCGATGGGGTTGGGGGTTCCCGCGTCGGTAAAACTGTGACCTCCCGGGCCGGATAGAGTGACGCGGTAACGGCGGCTGCCGAGGGCCTGGGTGACGGCGGAGTCGGCGCCGGCGCCGTCGAGGACGATGTGCGCGGCTATGCGGCCGGCGAGGGGGCCCTGGCTGTAGAGGTGTCGGACACCGCGCAGGTCGCCTTCGCCTTCTTCGCCGACGTTGCCGAGAAAGATGAGAGGCGCGGGCAGGTCAACGCCGGAGGTGATGAGGGTGCGGGCGATGGCAAGCATTCCGGCGACGCCTGCGCCATTGTCACAGGACCCTGGAGCCTCAAGCCGGTCACCGTTGAGGACCGGGTTCAGACGAGTGCCGAGGGGAAAGACAGTATCAATATGCGCCGAGAGCACGACGACCGGGCCGGTGCTTTCCGGAGGAAGATGGCGAGCGGGGAGGGTGCCGAAGACGTTGCCGATAGCGTCGGCGCGGACTTGGGCAAGTCCAATTTCGGCGAAGCGGTCGCCCAGCCATGCCGAGCGGGCTTGTTCTCCGAAGGGAGGGGCCGGAATGGCTACGAGGTTCGCCTGCCAGTCCATGATGGTTTTGGGGTTTCCGTGGAGCCAGGCGAAGGCGGCGTGGACGGCGCGCTGGGCAGCGAGGTTGGTGACGCGGGAGAAGGCCGAGATGCGGGACGCCGTGGACATGGGGTGGTTTAAGGGTAGCAGCACAGTGAACAGTGTGCAGTGGGCAGTGAACAGTGTGCGTCAGGCGTTTTTGGTCAGTGGCTGGATAGGCGCCGCATCAGGAGGGATTTCATATCCCGCCTACCGTCGGCGATGACGGCTATGAAAACGGTATTTGCGCGGATGCGGTACACGATTCTGTAGGGTTTGAAGAACAATTGGCGATAGGCGCGGTTTCCCGACTCCAATAGCTCAGGCGGGTATATTCCGCGCTGGGGAAACTCTCGCAGCTTGAGCGCTGTTCGGACGATTTCCCTGGCTACATTGTCAGCGCTTTCCAAGGAGTCATTGTTGAGAATATAGGCATGAATGCTGCGTAGATCTTCCCGCGCCCCTACCGAAAATCGGACCAGGAAGGGCATCAGGCCTGTGCTTCCTCTAGACCGAATTCCGCCATGACTTCTTCAATGGGAACCGTGTCCCCATTTTCAATCTCCTTTTCAGCGATGGCCAGAACTTTCAGCAAAGCTTGAGTCTCGTTCATCATCTCTTCGTATGAGTGAATATCCACGAGCACGGCGCGGACTTCGCCGTTCTGGGTGATGATGATGGGCTCGCGCTCTTCGGTGATTCTATCCAGGAGTTCGGCGGCGTGGGCTTTCACGTAGCTGATGGGCTTGATCTGTGTGGAATAGCGCATAGGGCCTCCTGCGGTCCTTTAATGGTCTGAGCATAAACCTTATTCGGTTCGAATTAGGACTTTATTCGGTCTTTAATTCGAACTCTTGCCGGTTGTATTCGACGGAATGAAGGAAGAGGCCGTGGGCTGGGGCGGTGGGGCCGGCGGCGGAACGGGAGCGGGCGGTCAGGATTTTGGGGATTTCTTCCACTGAGATGCGGCCCCGGCCTATATCGAGCATGGTGCCGACGAGGTTGCGGACCATGTGATGGAGGAAGCCATTGCCGCGAACACGATAGACGAGGAGTGGTCCGGCTTCTGACTGGCGCTCTTCCCAGGTGGAGGAAAAGATTGTGCGGATGGTTAGTGGCTTTGGCGGCTTGACTTGAAAACCTTCGCGTGGGAGCGGGCGCGGGTCGGACTCGGAGTTGGGGTCCGCATCGGGATCGAAGGCGCGGGCGGCCAAGTCGGGATCGGTGGCAGCAAAGCTCAGGAAGTCGTGCTCGCCTTCAAGGATTCGTGCTGACGTTTGCAGGGCTTCCACGTCCATTGGCCACGGGCAAGTGTGGACATAGCGAGCCAGAGTTGGCGGACAGATTGCCTGCCGGAAGATGCGGTACTCGTATGTCTTGGCTACGGCCGAATGGCGGGCATGGAAGGTGCTTCGCACCGTTCCGGCAGCCAGGATCCGAATGGCGGAAGGAAGGGTTCGGTTGAGTGCGCGCTGGAGGTTTTCCGGAGGAATGGGGGCGTGGAGGAGAAAACTGGCAACCTGGCCTAGAGCGTGGACGCCGGCGTCGGTACGTCCAGAACCTTGCGGCAAAGGAGACTCGCCGGTGACGCGGCCGAGAGCGGCCTGGAGTTCGGCCTGGATGGTGGGCTCTCCAGGCTGAATCTGCCAGCCGCGAAAATCGGTGCCGTCGTAGGCCAGGGTGAGCTTCCAGGTCTGGTACGGGGTCTGGAGGATCGGGACGGTTTCGTCGTAGTCAGTCACTTATTTTCGCTTTTCCAGAAAGAAACGAGGCTGCAATCCCAAAGAGGAGAAATCGTCATGGGGTTCATTGGACTCCGACCCATCGGACAAAAACAAGAACGTCCGATGGATGATTGCATGACAGCGTCGGCTCCCTCGACCTGAGTAAACTGGTTGCGGCTAAACGACCACGAAGCTCGGGAGGAAAGGAGCCGAGCATGATGATTATAGGCTGTGATTTTCATCCACGGTTTCAGCAG
>Ga0181531_10001622_pt1 | contig 14167 bp, 8 predicted proteins | sample PEATcosm2014_Bin_38_FD_119743 | JGI IMG/M metagenome (GOLD analysis project Ga0181531, IMG submission 119743) | Peatland microbial communities from MTU Mesocosm Facility, Houghton, MI, USA - PEATcosm2014_Bin11_10_metaG | ecosystem: Environmental > Terrestrial > Soil > Wetlands > Peat | place... | reverse complement strand
TGAGGTAGGTAGGCAGAAACAGCAGATCCCGGCGAAACAGCAGGCAGGAGAGACCCACGATTTGCAGGATCGTCTTGTATTTGCCCCAGACCGAGACCGCGAGGCGCCCGCGCGCGCCGATTTCCGCCATCCACTCGCGCAGCGCCGAGACCGCGATTTCGCGGCCAATGATGATGATGGCGACGATCACCACGAACCAGCGCGGATCCTTGCTGACGATCAGCACGAGGGCGCTTGCCACGATGAGTTTGTCGGCAACCGGATCGAGGAACGCGCCGAGCCGCGTGATCTGGCCGTATTTGCGCGCGTAGTACCCGTCGAGCGAATCGGTGATGCCGGCCAATGCGAACGCCGCGCAGGCCGCGGGGTCCGCCCACCAATACGGCAAATAGAACAAACCGATGATCGCCGGAATCATCAATATCCGCAGCCACGTCAGCGTGTTCGGCAGATTCCAATACGATTGCGAATCAGTGTCCGGGGTGGAGATGTTCATAGATTACTTCGGCGAGGCTCCGGCCAAGTCCGCGGATCTGCACGAAATCGTCGATGCCCGCACGTAATATTCCCTGCAAGCCGCCGAATTGCTTCAGCAGCTCGCGTCGTTTTACCGGCCCCAAGCCCGGGATGGTTTCGAGGATCGACTCGCTATGACGTTTGGCCCGTTTGCGACGATGACCCGCGATCGCAAATCGGTGTGCTTCATCGCGCACGCGCTGAATCAGGTGCAAAGCACTTGAGTCCGGAGGCAGTATAATCGGCGCCTCCCGGCCCAACAAGAACAGCTGCTCCTGGCCGGGGCGCCGATCGGGTCCCTTGGCGACACCGACCAGCGTAACTCCCCGAACTTGCAGTTCGTCGAGCACCCTCGCCGCTTCGGCAAGTTGCCCTTTGCCGCCGTCGATCAGCAATATATCGGGTGCGGTAATCTCGCCGTCGCGCACGCGCTTGTAGCGGCGCGTCAGCGCCTGGTACATCGCAGCATAATCGTCGCCCGGTTCGATGCCCGATATATTGAATCGCCGGTAGTCATTCTTTAGCGCGCCCTCGACGCCGAATACGACACAGGAAGCGATCGTATCGGTACCGCCGGTATGGCTGATGTCGAAACATTCGATGCGCGTCGGCGACTCTTCGAGATTGAACACCTCGCGCAGCTCTTCTAGATTCGCCTCGATGCTCGCGCGCGCAAGCCCGCGCATCTTCAGCGCTTGCTCCGCATTGCCCTGCATCATCTCGAGCCAGCGCGCGCGCAGGCCGCGCACCGAACTCGCGATGCGCACGTGGTGGCCGGACCGCTCACTGAGTGCCGCTTCGAGCACGTCGAGCCCCTCGAAATCGTGCGCGACGATGATCTCCGCCGGCGATTCGCGCTCCAGATAATATTGCGCAACGAATGCCGCGAGCACCTCTTGCGGCTCTGCAAACGGCGCCTTCGGAAAGAACGTCGTGCTGCCGAGGCTGCGGCCGGCGCGCACGAACATCAGTGCCACGCAGTACTCGCCGCTGCCGGCGGCGACCGCGATCACGTCGGCGTCATGATGCACATCGGCGGTGACGATCTGCTGCGCCTGCACCGTCTTCAAATTCGCGAGCTGATCGCGCAACTTCGCGGCCTCCTCGAAATCCAGGCGCACCGCCGCCGCCTCCATGCGCCGCCCGAGTTCTTGATTGACTTCGTCATTGCGGCCTTCGAGCACCTTGATCGCAGCGTCGATATCTCGCGCATAGCTCTCCTGCGAGATCAGGCCGACGCATGGCCCGGTGCAACGCTGAATCTGGTACTGCAGGCAGGGCCGCGAGCGATTCGCGAAATAGCTGTCATCGCAATTGCGGATCCGAAACAGCTTCTGCAACTGTTGCAGCGTTTCGCGCACGGCGCCTGCCGACGGATAGGGACCGAAGAATCGGCCCGGCTCTTTGCGCGAGCCTCGATACAGGCTCAGCGCCGGAAATGGGTGATTGGTCGTGAAGTGCAGGAACGGGAAGCTCTTGTCGTCGCGCAGAATGATGTTGAAGCGCGGCCGGTGCTTTTTGATGAGGTTCAATTCGAGCAGCAACGCTTCCGTCTCTGAATTCGTGATCGTGACTTCCATGTTTGTGGTCTTGGCGATCAGCGCCATGACCTTGGGCTGCACGTTGCTTGCCTGGAAATACGAGGCGACCCGACTCTTCAGGTTGCGCGCCTTGCCAACGTATAAAATCTCGCCATCGGAATCCAACATCCGATAGACGCCGGGTCGGCCCGGCAAACTCTCGACGAAGGACTTCGCGTCGAACTGCAGCGTATTCGGCTGGAGGGCGTCGAGCGGCTGCGGCGGCTCGACGCTCATCGGACCAGTTCCACGGCGCGTGCAAACACCGCCTCGAACATTGCGGGCGTGAGTCGCCGCGTTTGCGTGTTGTAGCGGCTGCAATGATACGAATCGAGCAGCAACCGCCCCGCTCCGATATCGTGCAGCGCGCCGTGCGCGAACCGAAAGTCGGCCGCCGCCAGGCTGCAGGCCTTGATGACCGCCGCGTGAGCAATCGTTCCCAACGCGAGGATCACGCGCACACTCGGGCTTTGGGCGAGCTCGACGCGCAAATAGCCGTTGCAGGTTTTAATCTCGGCCGGCAACGGCTTGTTGTCGGGCGGCAGGCATTTGACCGCATTGGTGATGCGGGCGCCGAGCAGGCGCAGCCCGTCGTCGGTCGCAGTGGATGTGGGCGCACTCGCGAGCCCGAACTTGTGCAAGGTCTGGTACAGCAGGATACCGGCATGATCGCCCGTGAAGGGACGGCCGCTGCGGTTTGCGCCATGCTTGCCGGGCGCGAGTCCGACGATCAGGATCTTGGCCTCTGGGTCGCCGAACGCGGGCACCGGCTTACAGAAGTAATCAGCGCGCTCTTGTTTGACCTGATCCAGGAACGCCGCAAGCCGCGAGCAGCGGCGGCAGCCGGAATCATAAGCGCTGATCATCACTAAAGAACTTCACCCCAGCCGAGAATGCCGATAGACATCAAAAAACGGGCTACGCGGAGTTCCGCGTAGCCCGCCGTAGATCGCGCTTGGCTTTGGACTAACCCGAACGCAATCCAACCTGCGGCTCAAGCAATCGAATTGAGCCCTAATGACCGGTTTTGGGCGACCCCCAAGCCCTGTAAGACATTGGCTTGGCGTCAAAAATTCCACTAAAAAAACGGGCGGGAAGAAGTCGCGAAGCAGAATAGCACCTGCACGCATCGAGGCAAGCCGGGTTTTCAAAACTGCGACTCGAAATTTATAAGGTTTCGATTAATATCACGTAAGTATTTGTTTATCTTATCATTACAATGGGATTACAAATCAGGTTCGGCTCACGGTTTCAGTCGGTTCGTTCGCCTGCTGGCGCCCGCCCGTTCGGCGATGCGCATTGCGAGTTCGAGCGCCTGCTCGCCGTTCAAGCGCGGGTCGACCGGCGACTTGTATGCCCGTGCCAAATCCGCCTCGGCGAGGCCGCGGGCGCCCCCGATGCATTCCGTTACGTCCTCCTCGGTGAGTTCGATATGGACGCCGCCCAACATCGACCCGCAGTCGGCATGAACCCGGAACGCGGTTTCGACCTCGGAGAGAATATTCTCGAAGCGCCTCGTCTTGATTCCCGCGGCCGTCGTCTCGGTATTGCCGTGCATCGGATCGCAAACCCAGAGCACCTGTGAGCCCGTCGCACGCACCGCCCGTATCATCTCGGGCAGGCGTTGCTCGATGTCCTTGACGCCGAAACGGTGAATCAAGGTCAGGCGTCCCGGCAGGTTCTGCGGATTGAGGATCTCAACGAGTTCCTGCAGCCATTCGGCGCTCATCGCCGAACCGACCTTGACCCCGAGTGGGTTGGCGATCCCGCGAAAATATTCGATATGCGCGCCATCGACATTCGCGGTGCGCATGCCGACCCAGGGCATATGGGTCGACAAGTTGTACCAGCGCTTCTGCCGTTCGATGTAGCGCGTTTGCGCCTGCTCTGAGAACAGGTGCAGTGCCTCGTGGCTCGTATAAAAATCGACACGGCTCGCCGAGTGCACGCGCTGGCCGCTCATCGACTCGAAAAACTCCAACGACTCGGCAATCGAATCCACGATCTTCTGGTAGGCGTCACCGAGCGGAGAATGGCGCAAGAAGCCTAAGTCCCAATACTCGGGGTGATGCAGGTCGGCAAAGCCGCCGTCGATCAGCGCGCGCACGAAATTCAGCGTGAGCGCCGCGCGCTCATACCCGCGCAGCAGCAGTTCGGGATCCGGTTCGCGCTCGGCGGCGGTGAAGCCAGGGCGATTGACGTTATCGCCGCGATAACACGGCAAGGTGACGCCGTCGCGCGTTTCCGTGTCGGCGGAACGGGGTTTTGCGTACTGGCCTGCGAATCGGCCAACGCGAATGACGGGCTTCTTCAAACCCTGGAGCAGCACCAGGCTCATCTGCAGCAGGATCTTGAGTCGCTTCGCGATCTTGTCCGATTCACAATCCGCGAAACTCTCGGCGCAATCGCCGCCTTGCAGCAGAAATTGCTCGCCGCGCTGTGCCAGCGCGAGTTTGCTGCGCAAGGCCTCGATTTCCCACGACACCACGAGCGGAGGCAACTGGCTCAAGGAGGCCACGGCGCGTTCCAATGCCAATTGGTCGGCATAACGCGGCTGCTGGGCCGCAACTCGGGCTTGCCAGCTCGCGGGGTGCCAATTCGTCAAAACAGTACTGTTGGACATCGGTATGCGTCGCAAGGAAATAGGCGCCGGATGGTAGCCTTGCGGACGATCCCGAGTCAAAATGCGCGCCCGACCACCCATGCCCGAGAATTCGCATGCCGCAACGAAGTTCGTCCCCGCAAAATTCATCCCCGCCGGAGCTCGCGCCGCAAGCTGGATCGGCGCACGAGTGCCTGACGGCGCTCGGCATCGAAGCCCACAACCCCGGCGTCTGGTGCGGCAGCGCCGGCTGGAGCTCGGCCGAGACCGGTCCGCTGATCGACTCGGTCAATCCCTCGAGCGGGCGCCGCCTCGCACAAGTGCGCGCCGCGACCGCGGCCGACTACGAGCGCGTGATGGCCGACGCCGTGGCAGCCGCCAAGCAGTGGCGCGCAGTGCCGGCGCCGAAGCGCGGCGAGGCCGTGCGCCTGCTCGGCGAGGAGCTGCGCGCGCACAAGACGGCTCTCGGCAGCCTCGTGTCGCTGGAGAACGGCAAGATCAAAGCCGAAGGCGACGGCGAGGTCCAGGAAATGATCGACATCGCCGACTTCGCGGTCGGCCAGTCACGCATGCTCTACGGCCTGACGATGCATTCCGAGCGCAGCGAACACCGGATGTACGAGCAGTGGCACCCGCTCGGCGTGGTCGGCGTGATATCAGCGTTCAATTTTCCGGTCGCCGTCTGGTCGTGGAACGCCTGTCTGGCGGCGATCACCGGCAATGCGACCGTTTGGAAGCCCTCGCCCAAGACCGCGCTCTGTGCAATCGCCGTGCAGCGGATTTGCAACCGCGTGCTTGCACGGCACTCGCTGCCGCCGATTTTTCAATTATTCATCGACGGCGGCACCGAACTCGCGAGCCGCTTCGTCGCGGACCCGCGTGTCGCGCTCGTCTCATTCACGGGGTCGACACACGTCGGCCGCGAGGTCGGCATGCGCGTCGCGCAGCGCCTCGGCAAGAGTTTGCTCGAGCTCGGCGGTAACAACGCGATCATCGTCGACGCGACCGCCAATTTGGACCTCGCGGTCCCGGCGCTCGTATTCGGCGCGGTCGGCACCGCCGGCCAGCGGTGCACGACGACGCGGCGCGTGCTCGTGCATCGATCACGCCTCGCCGAACTCGAGAAGCGCCTGGTCGCGGCCTACGGGCAGGTTCGCATCGGCGATCCCTTGGATCCGCAGACGCTCATGGGACCGCTGATCGACGCCGGCGCGGTGACCAGGTTTCTCGAGGTCATCGCCGTAGCCCAGGCCGAAGGTGGCCAGCTGCTGTGCGGCGGCCGCCGCTTGGAGCGCGCGGGCAATTTCGTCGAACCTGCGATCATTCGTGCGACGCCGGCGCTCAAGGTGGTGCAAAACGAGACGTTTGCGCCGATTTTGTATCTGATGCCGTTCGATACGCTCGAGCAGGCGATCGAGATTCAAAACTCCGTGGCCTATGGCCTGTCTTCGGCCGTGTTCACCGATCGGCTGCAAGTTGCCGAGCGCTTCTTGTCGGCAGAGGGCAGCGATTGCGGAATCGCCAACGTCAACCTGGGTACTTCGGGGGCGGAAATCGGCGGCGCGTTCGGCGGAGAAAAGGACACCGGGGGCGGCCGCGAAGCGGGTTCCGATTCTTGGAAGGCCTACATGCGGCGCCAAACCACGACGATCAACTGGAGTGCGCAACTGCCCTTGGCGCAGGGCATTCAGTTCAACGTTTGAACCAAGCCTCGAGCGCGGCGGCGCGCTCTTGCAGCCGCGCCGCAGATACCGGCCGCTGCGTCTTGAGTTCTTGGGCGTACAAGGACACGCGGTATTCCTCGATCCATGTGCCGAGGTCCTGGAGCTGCGGCAGCCACCGCAGCTCGGCTTGGCTTCGCTGCTGCAGAGATTCGCAGCGCGCCGACCAGACCGCCAACTCGCGTGCGATCGCCGGGCTTTCACTACCGCGCACGAGCATGCGTTGCCAACGCCGCTCCTCGGCGCGCAGGTATCGCACGATCTGGCCCAACTGCTCGTCGGGCATCGCCACCAGCGAACCGGCATCGAGCAGCCGGCCGAGATGCGCATGGCTCTCCCGTGCGAGCGCGGCTAGCGATTTCGCGCGTGGATCATCGAGCAGGCGCCGAACCGCGCGCGCTTCGGTGAACCAGGCCGATGCCTGCGCACAGAGCGCAGTGAGCGTGTCGAACAGGCGCTCACGCGACTGCTCGAGCGCCTGTTCGAATCCGCTGCGAGTGCGCGGTGGCGGCGCCGTGTCAAAGCAGGCACGGCGAAAGCTCAGCTGCACGAGCAGGTCGACGAGCGTCTCGCTTCGCAGGAATGGGCTCGCAACCAGCAACAGCGGCGCATTCTCGGCGATGCGCTTGCCGAGATCGCGCGCTTGGCGCTCTAGCTGCCTGCGCGCCAGTGCAATCGCACCATCGAGCATGCAGCGATCGGCTTCGGCGCGCGTCCAGTGCCAGCCGACCTGCAGCAAATTCCCGTTGCGCGTCAGTCCAGCAAACACCTCGATCGAGCCGCCGGGAATCGCTAGCAGCTCGGAAGCAGCGAGTTCCTGCACCTCGAATCGTGCCCATGCGCCGGGATATGCGGCGCGCGCAAGACGATCGAGCGCGGCGCGTGCCCGGGTTGCAGTCGCGAGGCGCAAGGCCGCAAGATCGACGCCGCGGGCGATCACCCGGCCGTCATCGATGACCGCCAACTGAGGCGTCAGATGCGGCTCGAGTGCCGAGGCATCGAAGCGCACGAGCATCGCCGGCAGCGCTTCCGCGGTGGTCAGCCACTGCGCGAGGCTTTCCATATCCGCCGCACGCTGCACATCGGATTGGAGAAATCGCGTCACCGCATCCGATATCGGAATCAGTCGGCGCCGCGCCTCCTTGGGCAATGTGCGCAGCAAGGCCTCGATACGCGGCCTCGCGAAGCCCGGTACGGCTGCATCCAAGGTGGCGCGCGTCAGTAGCGGCAGCGCGAGCAGCGGCAACATGATCGTCGCGCCGTCCTGCGCTTCTCCGGGCGCAAAGCGATACTCCACCGCGGCCTCGAGACTGCGGCCAGGCGCGGCCGCGTCGCGGCTCAATTCGACGCGCTCGGGGAATTGGATCAGCGCCTGGGGGTCTGGCGCCCGTGCAAACAGCGATGCCGCCTCGAGCGTCAATGCCCGCCGCTCAGCCTCACCCAGATGCCGGCTGAAGTGTTCCAGCGTCGCGGCGCTCGAAACCTGCCGCGGCAGCGCGTTGACGTAGAAATCCACGAGCGATTCCGCGTCGATGACGAGATCGCGCGTACGCAAGCGCTCCTCGACGCGCCTGGCGGCCGCCAGCGCCGCGTCGTTGGCGAGCAGCCAATCGGGCCTGCGCGACAAGCGTTGATAGACGAGCGCTTCGCGCGCAAAAATCTGCCGCGCCTGTTCCGGCGCGATTGGCCCATAGTTGACGGTCCGATCGGCATGCAGCACCAGGCCCAGCAAGGTCGTTCGTTCGCGAGCGACGACCTCCTCGCGCGCCTCGTTCCAATCGGGCTCGAGGTATTCGCGCTTGAGCAGTTGCTCGGCCGCTGATTCGATCCAAGCCGGTTGGATCTCGGCGAGGCGTCGCCCATAGACGCGCGAGGTTTCGACGATGTTCGCCGCCATGATCCAGGCGGGCTTGCGACGCTTGAGCGGGGAGCCCGGGAATATATGAAATTTCACGCCGCGCGTGCCGAGATAGACGCCCTCCTCGCCGCGAGCACCGATCATCGTGCAAAAGCCGGCGAGCAGCGAACGATGAACCGCCGTATAGCTGGCGCCTTGAGGCCCTGCGACGACGCCGAGTTCCGCCGCAACGACACGAACCTGGCCGTAGACGTTGTCCCACTCGGACAGACGCAACAGCGAGAGCCGGCGCTCCTTGCACCAGCGCCGCAACTCGCGCCGCGAGCCTTCGCGCGCCTTTTGGTAGGCGCGCCAGAGTTTCGCGAGTGCCGAGAATTCGGATTTCGTGTCTTCGAAGCCGGCGGTCTCGGCGCCCTCTTCGATCGGCGCGCCCGGCGCCGTGATACGCGCGTCGGGCACGCTCAAACCCGAGACGATCGCCAACAATTCCTCCTCGGCATGAAACCGTTTGCTCTCGAGCAATGATCTGCTGAGTCGCGGGTCGAGCGGCAGGCGCGCCATGGCGCGACCGCGGCGCGTGATGCGCCGAGCCTCGTCGAGTGCGCCGAGCTCCTGCAACAGCCGATAGCCGTCATTGAGCGCACGCCCGTCCGGCGGATCGATGAATGGAAAGTCTTCGGCGGCGCCGAGAGCGTCCGCCGCAAGCCGCAGCAGCAGTGCCGCCAGATTCGTGCGCAGCACTTCGGGTTCGGTAAATGCATCGCGTTCCTCGAACTGCGCCTCGTCGTAGAGACGGATGCAAAGTCCGGGACCCAAACGGCCGCAGCGGCCCTTGCGTTGGTCGGCGCTCGCGCGTGACACCGGCTCGATCGGCAATCGCTGAAGTCGATTGCGGGCGCTGTAGCGGCTCACGCGCGCGAGTCCCGAATCGATGACCGCACGAATACCCGGCACCGTGATCGAGGTTTCCGCGACATTCGTCGCAAGCACGACGCGGCGCCGCGCGCCTGGCTGGAACACCTTGCTTTGTTGATCCCACGCGAGCCGTGAGTAAAGAGGGATGACATCGGCATCGCGCTGCAGCTCGCGCTCGAGCAGTTCTCCGACGTCGGCGATCTCGCGCTCTCCGGGCAAGAACACCAGCACGTCGCCGCGGCCGATCGGTGCCGGCTCGGCTTCGATTTCTCGGCAAGCTTGCAGCACCGCGGTCGGTAAATCCGGCTCCTCATCGAGCTCCGCCGAGGTCGAGTAGCGCACTTCGATCGGGTGGCTGCGCCCGCTCACGGTCACGATCGGCGCACCGCCGAAAAAGTCCGACATGCGTTCGACATCGAGCGTCGCGGAGGTCACGATGACCTTCAATTCCGGACGGCGCGCGATCAGGCGCTTGAGCACACCGAGCAGCAGATCGACGTTCAAGCTGCGCTCATGCGCCTCGTCGACGATCACCGTGTCGTAGCGCCGCAGCGCCGGATCGGAATTGAGTTCCGCGAGCAGCAAGCCGTCGGTCATGAGCACGAGCCGCGAACCGCCCGACACTTGATCGGCGAAGCGCACGCGAAATCCGACCGTGTCGCCGACCGACTGCGAGAGTTCCTCCGCGATGCGCGCGGCCAGCGCGCGCGCGGCGATCCGGCGCGGTTGGGTATGGGCGATCAATCCGTCGATGCCGCGGCCGATCTCCAGACAGTACTGCGGCAGCTGCGTGCTCTTGCCCGATCCGGTCTCGCCCGCGACGATCAGCACTTGGTGGGCACGCAGCGCCTCGAGAATCTCCGCTCGGCGCGCGGTAATCGGCAGCGCCGGGTCGAAGCGGAATGTCAAGGATGCCGCGCGTCGCGCGTTCAAGCGTTCTGCGGCAGCGGCGCTTCGGTCAGGATTCATCCCGTTCGGTTCACTCGCGGCGTTTCATTTCGTGCCACAAGCGCTCCTGCTCATCGAGCCTCAAGGATTCGAACGCGAGCCCGCGTGCGGCCGCAATCGCTTCCATACCGCGGAAGCGCCGCTCGAATTTCGCGTTCGCCTCCCGGAGTGCCGCCTCCGCGTCGACGCCCAATTTGCGCGCCAAATTGGTCGCGGCGAACAACAGATCGCCGACCTCTTCGAAGACTTCGCGCGAGGGCGCAACGTCGGTATTGGCGTGAGCTGCGGCGCTGACCTCCGCGAGTTCTTCGGACACCTTGGCGGCCGCTTGGTCCGCCAGATCGAAATCGAAGCCGACCCGCGCGGCCCGCTTGCTGAGCTTGTCGGCCCGCATCAGCGCCGGCAGCGATCGCGGCACATCGTCGAGTTGGCTCGGCATCCTGGCGTCCTCGGCTGAGCCGCCCGCCGCGACTGCGGCACGCGCCTTGCGACGTTCCTCGGCCTTGATGTTTTCCCATGCAATCAACTGCTCGGCTGCCGAGGCGACGGCGCCCGCGGATGCGCTCGCAACGTCGGCGTCGGCGAACAAGTGCGGGTGACGGCGTTTCAGTTTTGCGGTGATGCCGGCCGCGACTGCGTCGAAATCGAAATGGCCGCCCTCGCGGGCGATTTGTGCGTGGAACACGACCTGCAGCAGCAGATCGCCGAGTTCGTCACGAAGATGAGGCAGATCGCCGCGCTCGATCGCATCGACGAGTTCATAGGCCTCCTCGATCGTGTAGCGCGCGAGCGTAGCGAAGGTTTGCTCGCGATCCCAGGGACAGCCGTCGGGCGCGCGCAGGCGCGCCATCGTGGCGAGCAACTCATGCAGAGCGGAACTCATTGCGGCGCGGTCTGCGCGCCGTGTTCGAGCAGCAGGCGCCGCAGCGTCAGCAGCATGGCGGCCGTCGCACCCCAAATATTGCGCGATCCATACGGGATATCGTGTGTCTCCAAAATCAGTTCGCCGATGCGCCGCTGGCGCGGTCGATGATTCACCGCATCGAACAAAAACGTCAACGGCACCTCGAACGCATCGTGAACCTCGGCAGAATCCACCGTCAACTCATAGTTCGGATCGACGAAGCCGACGACCGGCGTCACACGAAAACCGGTCGCGATCAAGTGGTCGGGAAGATAGCCCGCAAACTCGATATTCCGGGACGACAAGCCGATCTCTTCCGCGGTCTCCCGCAGCGCCGCCGCCCAGGCGTCGGCATCACCCGATTCAACGCGCCCTCCCGGAAAGCTGATCTGGCCGGCGTGATCGCGCAGCGCCGCCGAGCGCTCGGTCAGCAGCACCGTCCAGCCGGTTTCGCGCGCCACGAGCGGCACGAGCACGGCGGCCGGCACACCCTCGCTCGGCAACATCGCGCGAACGCGCTCGCGAAACTCCGGCGTCGCGCCGGCGAGCCAGCGCATATCGTCGTCCGGCATCGAGGGTTGCGGCGAGAGCGATGCCCGGATCGTCTGCTTGCTGATCACGCCCGGCAGCCGCTCAACCACTCTTGTCCGAGCCCGCACCGACGCCGCCTTTGGTCAGCTGCAACGGATCGAGCAGGCGACGCAACTCCTCGAGCGGTATGTCCGTCATCTCCGCGGCGACCTCGAGGATCGATCGCCGCTCGGCGTAGGCCTTTTTTGCGATCGCCGACCCGCGCTCGTAGCCGATGATCGGATTCAACGCGGTGATCAATATCGGATTGCGCGCGAGCGGTGCCTCGAGCGCCTCGGAATTGACTCGAAATCCGGCGATCGCGTGGTCCGCCAAATTGCGGCAGGCGATGCTCAGCAAATCGATACTCTGCAGCAGGTTGAATGCGATCACCGGCAGCATCACGTTCAATTGAAAATTGCCGGATTGGCCGCCGATCGTGATGGTCGCGTCGTTGCCGATCACTTGTGCCGCAATCATCGCGACCGCCTCGGGCACGACCGGATTGACCTTTCCGGGCATGATGCTGCTGCCGGGCTGCAGCGCCGGCAGGGTCAGTTCGCCGAGACCAGCCAAGGGCCCGCTGTTCATCCAGCGCAAGTCGTTGGCGATTTTCATCAAACTGACGGCAACCACTTTCATTTGTCCGGACAGTTCCACCGCGGTGTCCTGGCTCGACAGCGCCTCGAAGTAATTGCTGCTCGGTTCGAATGCGATGCCGGTGCGCGCCCGCAAATGCGCGGCGAAGGCCGCGGCAAACTGCGGCGGCGTGTTGATGCCCGTGCCAACCGCGGTGCCGCCCTGGGCAAGTGCGCACAGTCGCGGCAGCACGCCGCGCAAGCGTGCGCCGCCATGGTCGATTTGCGTACGCCAGCCGGAGAGCTCCTGGGCGAGTGTCAGCGGCATCGCATCCATGAGATGGGTACGTCCGGTCTTGACGGTCGCACCCAACGATTCGATTCTGCGCTGCAGAGCGAGGCTCAAATGCTCGAGCGCGGGCAGCAGCCGCTCGGTCAGGCCCAAGGCCGCAGAGACGTGGATCGCGGTCGGGAACACATCGTTGCTGCTCTGGCCGCGATTGACCTGATCATTGGGGTGCACGCGGCTGCCGGCGATCCGAGTCGCTAGATTCGCGATCACCTCGTTGGCGTTCATGTTGCTGCTGGTACCGGAGCCTGTCTGAAAGACGTCGATCGGAAATTCGGCGTCGTACTGCCCGTCTGCGACCGCGCCGGCTGCGGCCTGGATCGCCGCGGCGACGCCCGCGGGCAGCAGGCCGAGATCGCTGTTGGCGGCAGCAGCGCAATACTTAATCAGTCCCAAGGCCCGCAAGAGTTCTCGCGGCAGGCGCAGCCCGCTCTGCGGAAAGTTCTGGAGCGCCCGCTGCGTCTCGGCACCCCACAGCGCCGCGCTCGGCACCTCGACGACGCCAAGACTGTCGGACTCCAGGCGAAAGCTCGCGCTCGTCATGGCCACTCTACAAGTCGATTACGGTAATATCGGCTTATTCTAACACCTGGCGCCGCCGCACCCCATGTCCACCGAATCAATCGAAGCTCTGTCTCCCCTCGACGGCCGATACGCGGCCAAACTCGGCGGATTGCGTGAAATATTCAGCGAGGCGGGCCTGATGCGCGAGCGGGCGCGCGTTGAGTGCGCCTGGCTATTGGCCCTCGCCGACGGTCCGGCGCGCGCGGCGCTGGCCTCGATGCCGGCCGCGGCGAGAAACTGGCTGCGCAGCATCGCCGCGGACCCGAGCACGGTCGACGTCGCGGCGATCAAAGTCATCGAGAAGCGCACCAATCACGACGTCAAGGCAGTCGAGTATTGGCTGCGCCACGAATTGCAGTCGCGGGGCGCCGCGGCTGCACAGCTCGAATGGGTGCATTTCGGCTGCACCTCCGAGGACATCAACAACCTCGCTTACGCGCTGATGCTCGAGGCCGCCCGCGCGCAAATCCTTCTGCCGATGCTCGCGCAGCTCGGCGCCAAGCTCGATGCGCTGGCAGAAGCCCATGCGTCGGTCGGCATGCTCGGACGCACGCACGGTCAGACCGCGACGCCGACCACGGTCGGCAAAGAGTTCGCCAATGTCGCCGCGCGCCTGCAAAGCCAGTGCGATCGGATCGCGAGCGTCGCGATTCTCGGCAAGATGAACGGCGCCGTCGGTAATTTCAATGCGCACCTGGCTGCCTTGCCCGAGGTCGATTGGCTGGGCTTCAGCGACCGCTTCGTCGGCTCGCTCGGACTGCAATCGAATCCGTACACGACCCAAATCGAACCGCACGATTGGATTGCCGAATACTGTCATGCGCTGCTGCGCGCCGACACGGTGCTGATCGACCTCGCGCGCGATTTGTGGAGTTATATCTCGCTCGGATATTTCAAGCAGCGCCTCGTCGAAGGTGAGGTCGGCTCCTCGACGATGCCCCATAAGGTCAATCCGATCGATTTCGAGAACGCCGAGGGGAATTTCGGAGTCGCGAATGCGCTGCTCGCGCATTTCGCCGAGAAGCTGCCGATTTCACGCTGGCAGCGCGACCTGACCGATTC
>Ga0181531_10001621_pt1 | contig 14168 bp, 11 predicted proteins | sample PEATcosm2014_Bin_38_FD_119743 | JGI IMG/M metagenome (GOLD analysis project Ga0181531, IMG submission 119743) | Peatland microbial communities from MTU Mesocosm Facility, Houghton, MI, USA - PEATcosm2014_Bin11_10_metaG | ecosystem: Environmental > Terrestrial > Soil > Wetlands > Peat | place... | reverse complement strand
TACCCCTCGAGCGGATAACGCGACAGCGACGCTGCGAGGAACAACAAGTCATCGAAATTCGGCACGCGGCGTTTGGCACCGAGTCCGCGAATTTCATACAAACCCGTTGCCGCGGCACGCTGAATATAGTCGATGGTCTGGCGGTCGAACCCGGCCGACTCCTCCTTCTGCAAATGCGTCATTGCTTCAATACTCCTGATCGGCATCGGCGTGCCAGTGGTACAAGCTGCGGGCCGAGGCGATGCGTTTGAACTCCGAAGGATCGTGCTTGAAGCCGGCCGCGGACAGCAGTTTCGCGACCGCATCCCGGTCGCTACCCTCCATCGGCTCGAAGCGCGCGTCGGCGCCCAGCGAGCGCACCTTGCCGCGCACGTAGATCACGGCCTCGTAGAGCGAGTCGCCGAGCGCGTCCTCGGCGTCTCCGCAAATCACGATGCGCCCCGCCTGCGCCATGAACGCGGAGAAGCTGCCGACGCTGCCGCCGACGACGATGTCGCCGCCCTTCAGCGAGATCCCGCATCGCAAGGAGGCGTCGCCGTCGATCACGAGCAGTCCGCCGTGCGCCGATGCGCCCGCCGCCGTCGAAGCGAAACCGCGAATGTGGACGCGGCCCGACATCATGTTTTCGGCCGCGCCCGGGCCGGCATTACCGTGCACGGTCACCGATGCATGTTTGTTCATGCCTGCGACGTAATAGCCGACGTGGCCATGAATCTGCACGTCGAGCTCGCCGTCGAGACCGCAAGCAACCGAGTGCGCGCCATCCGGATTGTCGACCCTCACGCGCTTCACACCGGATTGCGCTGCCTGCTTGTGCAGGTACAGGTTCAGATCGCGCAAGCTCTGTTTCGCGAGATCGAATTGCCGCGCCTGATGATCGGCGCGCAGCGTCGGCTGTGCGCCCGAGGCCCCGCCCGGATTCAAATTCGCCATGAATAGATCTCCTCCGGCTTGGGCTCGAACAAGGACGCGTGCGCAATATCGGGCAGGTGCGCGAGCGAGCGGAATTCCGAGGCAATCGCGACGTAGTCGTCGCTCTCCGCGACGATCGCGGGTTTGCAGGCGAATGCGTCCCTGACGATCAGCAGCTCCTGATCGGTCCCCATGAGGAATGTGAAAAAACCGTCGAGTTCGCTGAAGCCGCGCTGCACGGCCGCCTTCAAATCATCGCCCTCGCGTAGCCGCCACTCGAAGAATCGGCAGGCGGCCTCCGTATCATTGTCCGTTTCGAACTCGATGCCGAGCGGCTCGAGCTTCTTGCGCACCAGATGGGGATTCGAGAGCGAGCCGTTGTGCACGAGGCAAAAGTCGCGCCCGGCGGTGAACGGGTGCGCGTGAGCGGGCGTCACGGCCGATTCAGTCGCCATGCGCGTATGGCCGACCAGATGCGAGCCGCGCAAGTTCTTGAAGCGGTAGCGCTCGGCGATCTCGGCCGGCGCGCCCACGTCCTTGTACAAGTCGATCGACTGGCCGATCGAGAGCACCGCAACCAACGGCACCTGGACCCCAAGCCACTCCACGAGGTCGTCGGGGTTTGCAGTACTCGTCAGAACGGCGTGGTTGCCGTTGACGAGCACTTGGTGTTCGCCGCTGACGTCATTGGAGAGCTGCGCGAGCAGCTGTGACCAGTTGACGGCGTGCGCACCGCGATAAAGACTCAGCTTGTGCTGCAGATCCGACACCGGTGTCGTGTAAACCGCGAGCCCCGCGGAGTCCGGACCGCGCTCGGTCATTCCGGTCAACATCGGCACCATGAGGAGCCCAAGTTGCTCGCGCAAGTGCGGCTTCTTGACCAACAGACCCACAATTCCACACATAGCGTTGCTCCTGGAGAATCGGCTAGAAAAATTCGAGGTAGCGCTTCGATTCCCAGTCTGAAACGTGGCGCGCGTACTCGGTCCATTCCATGCGCTTTAGGCGAATGAACTCGCGCGCCAAATCCGGGCCCAACCCGGCCTGAATGACTGGATCCGCTTCGAGCGCATCGACGGCCTCGAGCAGATTTTGCGGCAGCAGCTTGATACCCTGCTCCTCGAGCTGTTCGGGCGACAGCTCGTACAAATTGATGTTTCTCGGCGGACCTGCATCGAGCTTGCGATCGATGCCGTCGAGACCCGCCGCAATCATGGCGGCGGTGGTGAGATACGGATTGCAGCCGGAATCGGGCAGCCGCACTTCGAGACGGCCGTGCGGGACGCGCACACAAGCCGTGCGGTTGTTGTCGCCATAGGCAATATAGGCGGGCGCCCAGGTGGCGCCCGACAAGGAGCGGCCGACGACGAGCCGCTTGTACGAATTGACGGTTGGCGCGGCAACCGCGCTGAAAGCGCGCGCATGGGCGAGCACGCCGGCGAGAAACTGATAGGCGAGCGTCGAGAGTCCCATGCCGCTCGGATCGTTCGGATCGTGGAACGCATTCTTCTGCGCCGCCGAGCCGAGTGAGACATGGAAATGCGCGCCGCTGCCGGCGCGATTCGAGAACGGTTTGGGCATGAACGTTGCGATCATGCCGTGCTTCTGAGCGATCTCGCTCGCCGCCATCTTGACGAACGTAAAGTTGTCGGCGGACTTGAGCGCTTCAGCGTAGGTGAAATTGACCTCGAATTGACCGTTGGCATCCTCGTGATCTATTTGATAGACGTCGATGCCCGCGCTGCGCAGCGCGTCGACCATTTCATCGAGCACGGGGCGGGTGCGCGACAGTCCTTTGTAGTCGTAGCAAGGCTTGTCGAGCGTGTCGGTCGCGTCCGCCGGTCCCAAGCTGCCGTCGGCACGGCGCGCGAGCAGCATGAACTCGGGCTCGATGCCGGTGAACATCGTGAGACCGCGCTCCTTGAGCCGACCGAGCTGGGTCTGCAGCGCAACGCGTGAGCAATAGGGATACGGCTTGCCCTTGACGGTGCCGTTGCAGATGAGGCGCGCATAACCCGGCATCCACGGTATGGCCTGCAAGGTCGACAAGTCTCCGACCGCCATGTAGTCCGGACCCTCCGGACCCATACCGAATCCCCAGAGCGCGAAGCCCGCGAAGCCCGCGCCATCGGTTAGAACCATTTCCAGATGCTCGACCGGCACCGCCTTCGCCTTCGCGGATCCGTGGATGTCTACGAACTGCGCCAGCACATAGCGGATGCCGTGTTGCGCGCAGAATTGTTTGGCCTGATCGCGATTCATGCTGACACTCCCGTTGAAATTCCCCCGCTCTCGACGACGACTGCGCCGAGTGCCTCGCCCAAGTATGGACCGAATGTCGGATCACACCAGATCCGGTAGCAGCACCGGCCCTGCCCCGCCGCCTGCGGCACGACGAGCACGGCAACGCCGACCATCATCGTCATGATGACCGGACTCGACGTTGGTGCGAGCGCCGCGAAATTGACGTTGCACACCTGAGCGAGAACCGCGTGGACGTCCTCGCCCGCAAGGTCAAACCCCCAGTCTTCCCGCAGCACCGGAAAAACGCCGGGCGGCTTCTCGGCGAGAGAGCGCGATAATCGCGCGATCGTCGGACCGGCTGCCGCCTCGACGAAGAATTCCGAGGTCCCGAGGCGAGCGATCAGCAGGTCTTGCGGCTCCTCGATCAGCACGGTATTGGGCGCCGCCGGCACTGCCACCCCCTGCGATCCGAGCCAAAGCGCCGCCTGCGGCCCTTTGAGGCCCAATCGCTCGCGCCCCGAGCGCCGTTTGAGCGAGCTCGCCGTCATGGCGCGCCGGCCGCTTTTTGGCGAAGATTCTTCGGATCATAAAACGGCGTCGGTACGACGCGCGCGTGCGCGATCGCGCCGCCGTCGACGCGAATGGACAGTTGGCAGCCGGGCTTGGCGAGCTCCGGCGAGAGCAGCGCGAGTCCAATCGATTTGCCCAGGGTCGCCGAGCGCGCGATGCTGGTGATTCGTCCCGCGATATTGCCCTGGTCGATGACCAGATGACATTCCTTCGGCAACGGCGCGGACGCGTCGATCTCGACCCCGACGAGCAACTGCCGCGGCGCTCGCGACTGCAGGATCTTGAGGCTGCGCTGCCCGACGAAGAACGGCTTCTGCATGCTCACGGCCCACATCGCGTTGGCTTGAATCGGATCGGTGAGCCCGTCGGTGTCTTGGCTCACGATCAAATGCCCCTTCTCGAGGCGCAGCAGGCGCTGCGCTTCGACGCCAAACGGCCGCAGCCCGTGATCGCGCCCTGCGGCGACGAGCGCGCGCCATACGCCGGCGGCCGCGCCGGCACTCACGTGAATTTCGTAGCCCAATTCGCCGACGAAGCCGACGCGCATCAAGCGCGCCAGGTATCCCGCGATCGGCGCCTCCCTGACGCCGAGAAACGGGAAAGCGGCTTCAGCGAGGTCCGTGTCGGTCAGTGCCTGAAGCAAATCGCGGCTCGCGGGACCCGCAAAATTGAATGCCGCGCGGTGGCCCGTGACGTTCACGAGCGCGCAATCGAGGCCCCAGAGCGCATTCATGCGCAACAGCTCCCGGAACACCGTCGCAGATCCGCTCGTGGTCGTCGTGAAATAAAACGACTCCTCGCTCAAGCGGGCGATCACGCCGTCATCGATGATGACGCCCGCCTCATCGAGCATGAGCCCATAGCGCGTCATGCCGACCCGCAAGTTGGAAAACTTGCCGGTGTAGACGCGATCGAGGAATTCGCCGGCCTGGGGTCCATAGATCTCGATCTTGCCGAGCGTGCCGACATCGATGAGGCCGACGCGAGTGCGCACCGCATGCACCTCGGCAGCGATGCTCTCGGCGCGGGTCTCACCGGCCCTCGCGTAGTATTCGGGCCGGCGCCAGTTGCCCGCAGGCATCCAGACGCATCCCGACGCCGTGTGTTCGGCATCGATCGGCGTACGCCGCTCCGCGAGAAAGCTGCGGCCGGCAAGCAGTTTCATCGGCACCGGCTGGTACATCGGGCGCGCGGTGGTCAGGCCGAGCTCAGCGACACCGATGCCGCGAACGCGTGCGAGCACCCGCAGCGCATTGAGGTTCGAATGTTTCCCTTGCGACGGCCCCATACCGACGGTGCTGTAGCGCTTCATGAGTTCGCTCGAATCGAAGCCTTCCTGGGCCGCGTTCTCGAGATCCTTGACCTGCAGGTCTTCGTCGAAATCGACGAAATTTTTCGCGCCTGGGTGATCGATGATCGGAAAGCGGTGCGAGGGGCAGCGCCGGCTGCGCGCAATCGGTGGCGCGAGCTGATCACCGGCGGTCGCGCCGAATCCGGCGTGCGCAGCGGCCATCGCGCCGGCGCGGCGGCCATCGGCGATGCGCGAAGCGAAATCGTAAACGCCGTTGACGCGGCCGGCCGCAAAAACGCCGGGCGGCAGGTCATGCGGCAGGAATTGCTGAAACGCATCGGAATAATGGGTGGTCGCGCCGGCCTGCAACAGCAGTTGCACGGCGCCGGCCCAGCCGACGCTCAGCAGAACGGCATCGCAGTCGATGCGTTGCACGGCTTTTGCATGGATTTGTCCGGCCGCATCGATCGGGGCGAACTCGAGCGCGCGGACCGCGCCGTGTGCGCCGGGCACCGCGTGATAGGGCGCGTGCGCCTTCACGATGCGCACGCCCAACGTCATACAGCTGGCAACCGTGGCGTCGTCCTCGACGTCGCTGCGCATATCGATCACGGCCGCGACCTTGACGCCGTGCGCATGCAACTCGAGGCAGGCCGCATAGGCCTCCAAATTGGCGGCCACGATCACGACCCGGCGACCCGGTGCGACGCGATGGCGCGACAGAAGCCGCAGAGCGCCGGAGGCAAGCATGATCCCCGGCAGATCGTTGTTGCTGAACACTGCCGGCTGCTCGATGACTCCGGACGCGAACACGACTGCGCGCGCGCGCATCTTGGTCAGCCGCTCGGGCTCTGCGAGTGCGACCCAATGATCCGCGTAGTAGCCCGCCGCAACGGTCGCTGGCAAGCGCTCGATCATCGGCGACTTCGCGGCCGCGTCGAGCAACGCATCCAGCGATCGCTGCTGCTCGCTCGCGATCGCGATCGAGCCCGCGACGCTGCCGCCGAAGCGCAGCGATTCATCGACGAGTGCGACACGCGCGCCCGCGCCAGCCGCCTCGAGCGCGGCGCCGAGCCCGCTCGGTCCTGCGCCGATCACGAGCACGTCGCAGAATCCGTAGCGCTTGGGTGTAGGCCGGCGCTCGGCGAGCGCCGATACCTCGCCGAGGCCGGTGAATGCGCGAAACATCCGCTCCCAGCGCGGGAACAGGGTTTTGGAATGGAACGCCTTGTAATAGAAGCCTACAGGTAGAAAGCGCCCGAACGCCCCGAGCATGCGCGCCTTGTCGCGCGCGAGCCCGCCGAAGGTATTGACCGCCGAGACACGCATTCCATCGCGCAAGGGCGTCACGTCGCCGCGCACGTTGGCGACTCCGTCGACCTGAAAGAGCACGTTGCTGTCGTGGTTCGCGAACGAGAGGATTCCGCGCGGCCGATGATATTTGAAGCTGCGCCCGAGGAACGGCAGTCCCGCCGCGGCGAGCGCCGAGGAAATCGTGTCCCCGCCGTAGCCTCGGTATTCGTGCCCCTCGAACGTGAAGCTCAGTTTGACCTTGCGGTCGAGCCATTCACAGGGGTGCGCGTCGAGCCGAAACATCATGGGCGCGTGCCCCGGGCGGCTACGTCGCCGGGCCGCGGCAAAGTGCCGCGCGCCGCGTCGGCCGGATACGTCTCGAGTACGACGTCGCGCACCGTGTCGCGTAGCGCGATGAACCAAAACCCGGATGCGATGTGGCACCACCATTCGTACTTGAGGCCGGGCGATCCCGATCGATTGAACACGTAATCGGACCACTCGCGATCACTGCAGGCATCCGGATCCGGCATCGGCCGCACTTCGCCGCCGTAGACGAATTCCGAGACGGGGCGCGGGCCATTGAGCGGGCAAACCAAGAGTTTCATCGGGTCAATGCCCCACCGAGGCCGCGCCCTTCTCGCCGGTCAGCTGGTAGCGCGAAAAGCGGTCGAAGGTGAAGCCTTCGATCAACGGGTGATTGCGACCCGTCGCGACCGTATGACTCATGGTTTTGCCGCTGACCGGCGTCGCCTTGAATCCCCAAGTACCCCAGCCCGCATCGAGGAAGAATCCCTCGATCGGCGTCGTGCCCATGATCGGCGCGAAGTCCGGTGTCATGTCCGCAAGTCCCGCCCACTGGCGGTTCACCTTGATTTCGCCGAGGAACGGAAACAAGTCGAGCATGTGTGCCGAGAGACCTTCGGCGAAATCGAGCGTCGATCGAGTCTGGTGCAGCTCGTACGGATCGAGGGATGCGCCCATGACGAGTTCGCCGCGCGCGGTCTGCGAGACATAAACGTGCAGGGAGCCTGACACGATGATCGGATCGAGCCAGGGCTTGATCGGCTCGGTCACCATCGCCTGCAGCGGGTGTATGTAGATCGGCGTATGCAGATCGAGCATATCGAGTATTCGCGGCGTGTAACCGGCGACCGCACACAGCACGCGGCTCGTGTTGATCGAGCCGCGCGTCGTGTCGACACCGGTGACCCGGCCACCCTCGAGGCGAATCCCCGTCACTTCGGTCTGCTGGTGAATTTCGACGCCGCGCCGGTCGGCACCTCGACCGTACCCCCAGGCGACCGCGTCATGGCGCGCGATCGCACCCGGTGCGTGGTAGAGAGCGCCCAAGATCGGTGCATGTCCGCCGCATTCGATGTCGATCAGCGGAATCGCAGTTTTGACGAAAGCTGCGTCAACCACTTCGGAATCCACGCCGAAATGCTTGTTGACCTCGGCGCGCCAGCGCATCGTTCGCATCGCCGAATCCGTATGCGCGAGCGTAAAATGCCCGCGCGTCGAATAAAACAGGTTCAGGTCGAAGTCCTCGGACAGGTCTTGCCACAACCTCACGCTCTCGTCGTAGAACTTGACGCCCTCGGGCGTCAGATAGTTCGAGCGGATGATCGTCGTATTGCGTCCGGTGTTGCCACCGCCGATGTAGCCTCTCTCCAAGACGGCGACATTGCGGATGCCGTGGTCGCGCGCAAGATAATAGGCCGCAGCCAAGCCGTGACCGCCGGCGCCGATGATGACCACATCGTACGAGGCCTTGAGCGTCTCGTGCCGCGTGAACATTCGCGGCTCCGGGTGTTTTCCCGAGAGACCGAAGCGCAATAATCGATAGGGCATGGGGACTAACTGGCGGCGCGCGCGCGAAGAGTGTTAAACAGCGGGATCGGCATGTGCGAATATAAGCACGAATATTAACTGTGGAGCAAATTCAATTGCGTATTATGCAAGTCCGCAGCCGCAAGCAAAAGACCGTGCGATGACCGCGACGACCCGCAAGAACATCACGAAGCGCAAACCTCACGCCGATGCGCCGAGCCTCGACCGCGCCGAAAATCCGGCGGTCGATTTGGGCCGCACCGCGCGCCGCCTGCGCGAGGCCCAGGATCTGACCCTCGCGGACGTGGCGCGGCGCGCCAATATCAGCAGCGCGATGTTGAGCCGACTCGAGACCGGACGCGTGAGCCCGAGCTTGGAGACGATCGTGGCACTCTCCCAGGCGCTCGGCGTCACCGCCTCGGTGCTGATGCAGCGTGTGGGCGCCGACGACGGCGGCGCGCAACTGATCAAATCGGGCGAGGGCCTGGAAACGGTTCGCAGCGGCACGCGCCGCGGTCACACCTACCATTTGCTGGCCGCCCAGCGCGGACCACGCAAGATTTTCGAGCCGTTTCTCGTGACCTTCAATGACAAGAGCGAGGTGTTTCCGGGATTCCAGCATCCCGGGATCGAATTCATCCACATGCTCTCCGGCACCATTCACTACCGCCACGGCATCCACACCTACGTGTTGAAACCCGGCGATACGCTGACGTTTCGTGGCGACGTCGCACACGGGCCTGAGCGGCTCGAAAAAGTGCCGATCCGAATGCTCTCGCTGATCATTTACGCAAACGAAGAAGATTGATCTTAGGTAAGCCCCGTCTGGAGTAACGATGACTGTTCGCAATGCAACATCCCGCGCCCCTGCCGGCTCCTCGAGCGCGCTAGCGGCCTTAGGCGCGCTCTGGTGCTGCCTCACGGCGTTCGCGGCCGCACAGGCGGGGCCGCGCGCGCCGGGCGATCTCGATGCCGCTCGGCTGCAAGCCGCCGATGCGGAACCGCAAAACTGGTTCACGCTGGGCCGCGATAAGAACGGCAGTTACTACTCTCCGCTCAAGAACATCGACGCCGGCAACATCGACCGCTTGGGATTCGCCTGGGATTACGATCTCGGCAATCCGCAACGCGGCCAGGAGGCGACGCCGATCGTGATCGACGGCGTGCTCTACACCTCGGGAACTTGGGGGTATGTTTATGCGGTCGACGCGGCCACGGGCCGCGAACTCTGGCGCTACGACCCGAAGCCCAACTATTTCTACGGCAGAAATCCTTGCTGCGATCTCGTGAATCGCGGCGTCGCGGTCTGGAAGGGCAAGGTTTACGTGAGTTCGGTCGACGGCCGCCTGCACGCCCTGAATGCCGCCACCGGCGAGAAGCTGTGGGAGGTCGATACCTTCGTCGATCATGCGCTGCCCTACTCGAGCACGGGAGCACCGCAAATCGCCGGGAATCTCGTCGTCGTCGGCAACAGCGGATCCGACATGGGCCGAGGTGGCGTGCGCGGCTATGTCGCCGCCTATGATCTCGATACCGGCACGTTCAAATGGCGCTTCTATACGGTTCCGCCGGCGGTCGGTAAGCCGTTCGAAAATCCGGAATTGGCGGCCGCCGCCAAAACCTGGGATACGCATCGGAAGCCGGAGTTCCAGGGCGGCGGCACCGCTTGGGACGGCTTTGCGTACGATTCGGCACTCGGACTGGTTTATTTCGGCACAGCAAATGCGGCGCCCTACGACCTGCGGCAACTCGGTCCCGCGAGACTCGACAGCCTCTACACGGCATCGATCATCGCGCTGCATGCGGATACCGGACGCATGGCCTGGTACTACCAAACGACGCCGCGCGATAGTTGGGATTATGATGCCGTTCAGAAAATGATCCTGGCCGATATCGAAATCGCCGGCCAATCGCGGCACGTGCTCATGCAAGCGTCGAAGAATGGATTCTTCTATGTGCTCGACCGCAAGACCGGCAAACTCTTGTCGGCGCGCAATTACACTTACGTCAATTGGGCCAAGGGCGTCGACCTCAAGACGGGACGACCCATCACGACCAAGACCTCGGACTGGTACTCCGGCCCGAAAAACGTCTACCCATCGTGGTCGGGCGGTCACACCTGGCCGCCGATGTCATACAGCGCCCAGACGCACTTGGTCTACATCCCGGTGATCGACCAACCCGCCGTCTGGGTCGACCTCGTCCACAACGGCGGCACCGTCAAATTCATCGACGGCTTCTTCACGGTCAACGGCATCTTCCCCGACGACACCTACAGCGCCGACGACGTCAAGAAGCTCTACGGACCCTTGCCGGGGCGCCGCACGCTCGATGCCGAGCGCAAAGTCAAGCCGATTCGCGAATTGATCCGCGCCTGGGACCCGGTCGGCCAAAGGACCGTCTGGGAACACGAAACCTCGTCGGGAATCCGCGGCAATGACGGCGGCATCCTCTCGACGGCCGGCAATCTGGTCTTCCAGGGCCGCGGCAGCGGTGAGCTCTGGGTCTACGCGGCCGACAGCGGCCAGGTGCTGAAAAAGATCCAAACCGGCAGCCATATCATGGCGGCGCCGATCAGCTATGCCGTGGACGGCGAGCAATACATCGCGGTTCAGGTCGGCTACGGAGGTGCCGCGATCACCGTGGGTCCGATACCACCGAGCAGCGCGGCGCTCAAATACCAGAACACGAATCGCATCATCGCGTTCAAACTCGGTGGCGGCGCGGTTCCGACGCCGCCGCCGCGCCTCGATGAGCCGTTCCCCGAACCGCCGGCGCAAAGCGCGAGCGCCGCGAGCATCGATGCGGGCGAAGTGTTATTCATTCAGGAATGCTCGCGCTGCCACACATTCGGTCCAAGCTCGACGCCGGACCTGCGCAAACTGTCGCCGGGCTTGCACGAGGCATTCAAGGACATCCTGCTGCGCGGCGCGTTGGCGCCGAACGGCATGGAGCGATTCGACGATCTGTTGAGCGACAAGGATGCCGACGACATCCACGCCTATTTGATCGACCAGAGCTGGCAGGCCTATCACGCGCAGCAAGCGGCGCCGCGGCCGTAGAGCCGCTGCACTTCAGGTGCGCCGCGCCAAAATAGTTGGCGCGCGCGCCGCGGGGGACGGTGAGACAAATTACTCGACACGCAAATAATTTGCACTACAGTTACTAGCGTGATATCTACCACGCTCCACAGAGGACAACAAAATGGCGCGCGATCCCAAACACGACATCCTGTTTCAACCGATCAAAATCGGCCCGAAAACGCTGCGTAATCGCTTTTATCAAGTGCCGCATTGCATCGGCGCGGGTTCCGACCGGCCGGGATTTCAGGCCGCGAATCGATCGATCAAGGCGGAAGGCGGCTGGGCCGGCATCAACACCGAATATTGTTCGATTCATCCGGAATCCGACGACACGCACCGCTTGTCGGCGCGCATCTGGGATGCCGGCGACGTGCGCAACCTCAAGGCGATGACCGATCACATTCACGGCTTCGGCGCGCTGGCCGGCGTCGAGCTCTGGTACGGCGGCTCGCACGCACCGTGCATGGAGTCTCGCGCGACGCCGCGCGGCCCGAGTCAATACGCCTCCGAATTCGAGACCCTAACCTACTGCAAGGAAATGGATTTGGACGACATCGCCAACGTCCAGCAGTTCTACGTCGACGCGGCGCTGCGCTCGCGTGACGCGGGCTTCGACATCGTTTATGTCTACGGCGCGCATTCCTACTTACCGCTGCAGTTTCTATCGCCGTACTACAACAAGCGCAAGGACAAATACGGCGGTTGACTGGAGAATCGTGCGCGCTTCTGGCTCGAGACGCTCGAGAAGGTACGCCGAGCGGTCGGTGCGGACTGCGCGATCGCGACGCGCTTCGCGGTCGATACGCTCTACGGCGAGGCCGGTGTCGAAGTCGAGCGTGACGGCATGAAGTTCGTCGAACTCGCCGACCCGCTCGTCGATCTCTGGGACGTCGACGTCGGCGACATCGCCGAATGGGGCGAGGACGCAGGTCCGTCGCGTTTCTATCAGCAGGGGCATCAAGTTCCCTGGACGCGGTTCATCAAGCAGGTCGCCAAGAAGCCGGTGCTCGGCGTCGGGCGCTTCACCGATCCCGAAAAGATGACTGAAATCGTGACCAAGGGGATCGCCGACATCATTGGCGCCGCGCGACCATCGATCTCGGATCCCTGGTTGCCGAAGAAGATCGAAGAGGGACGCTACGACGATATTCGCGTCTGCATCGGCTGCAACGTCTGCATTTCGCGCTGGGAAATCGGCGGTCCGCCGATGATCTGCACGCAGAACGCGACCGCCGGCGAGGAATACCGGCGCGGCTGGCATCCCGAGAAATTTCCGAAGCGCGGCTCGGAGGATTCCGTGTTGATCGTCGGCGCCGGCCCCTCCGGATCGGAGTGCGCGCGGGTACTGCTCGAGCGCGGCTACACGGTTCACCTGTACGACACCGCCGCGAAGATCGGCGGTCATTTGAATCAGATTACGACGCTTCCGGGCCTCGGCGAGTGGGGCTATCACCGCGATTACCGCGAATTGCAGATCGCCAAGCTCGTCAAGAAGAACAAACAAGCCCAAGTTGCGCTCAATCAAAAGCCGATGATCGCGGATGCGGCGCTCGGATACGGCGCCGAGAAGATCGTGATTGCGACCGGCTCGTCGTGGAACGGCGACGGCACGAATTGTCTCACGCATGATCCGCTGCCGGGCGCGGACGCATCACTGCCGAACCAACTCACGCCGGAGCAGGTGCTCGAGGGCAAGAAGCCGATCGGCAAGCGCGTCGTAATCCTCAATGCCGACACCTATTTCATGGCGCCGAGCCTCGCCGAGAAGCTTAGCGTAGCGGGACACGAGGTGACACTGGTCACCGGCGTGCACCTCGCCAACTACATGCACTTCACGCTCGAATACCCGAACATGATGCGCCGGCTGCACGAGTTGCACGTCAAGGAAGTCCACAATGCATTCGCATCTCGCATCGAAAAGAATCGAATCGAGATTTACGATCTTTACGGCGACGGCTCGAAGCGCAGCTATCGCGGCCCGGGAGTGCTGCCGCGAAATCCGAATACGACGCAGCGTTGGGTCGAATTCGATTCGCTCGTGCTCGTCACCGGAAGGCACTCGCACGACGCGCTCTATCGAGAACTCAAGGGGCGCCAGGACGAATGGCAAAAGAACGGCGTCAAGGACGTCTACCTGATTGGTGACGCGGAAGCGCCGCGACTGATCGCGGACGCGACCTTCACCGGCCATCGGCTGGCGCGAGAAATCGAGGAACTACGAGCGCAGTTCCCGTTGCCCTACAAACGCGAAGTCGCGGTTTGGGGCGTGGCGCATTTGCCGGGCGGCAAATTCGAAATCGAATACAAGACCTGACGACCGAGCCCTGTGAAGTCGAGGCTCTAACAGCGTGAACGATAGCGGCGCCGTCACTCGAATTCTGTTCGAGGCGTTTCCAGCGGCCGAGGTTCGGGCGTTTTATTTGCTGGGATACTCGGCGATCGCCGTATTTTTCTACGGCGTCTACGTCCAGATCCGCAAGTACCGGCGCGGCGCGGCGCTCGCGCTCGATGGCCATGTCTGGGGGCGGCTCTGGGACATGGCCTCGACGGTGCTCAGTCATCGCACGATCGGCCGCCGCGACCAAAGCGCCGGCGGCGCACACCGCCTGATTTTCTACGGCTTCGCGCTGCTGTTCCTCGGCACGGCGACGATCACGCTGCAGGTCGACATTCTCGAACCGCTGTTCGGCATCCGCTTCTGGCAAGGCGAGTTCTATCTCGTGTTCTCGCTGGTGCTCGACATCGCGGGCGTCGCATTGATCGCAGGCCTCGCTTATATGATGTACCGGCGCGGATGGCTCAAGTTGCCGAAACTCGATTACGCGCGCCCCGATCGCGCGCCAGGGGATCCGGACTTCGACCGGCCGCAATACCGGCGCGAGGACTGGGCATTCCTCTGGATCCTGCTCGTGATCGGCGTCACCGGATTCCTGCTCGAGGCC
>Ga0181531_10001620_pt1 | contig 14175 bp, 13 predicted proteins | sample PEATcosm2014_Bin_38_FD_119743 | JGI IMG/M metagenome (GOLD analysis project Ga0181531, IMG submission 119743) | Peatland microbial communities from MTU Mesocosm Facility, Houghton, MI, USA - PEATcosm2014_Bin11_10_metaG | ecosystem: Environmental > Terrestrial > Soil > Wetlands > Peat | place... | reverse complement strand
TCGGCTGCGGCACTCCGCCGATCCTGACTCGTCACGGCTGGCTGGTCGTTTACCACGGCGTTAGCGAAATTGGGCAGCCCAGCAATGGTGTGCATCGTCTGCGATACGCGGCCGGAGTGATGGTGCTTTCGAAAGAGCAGCCGCAAGTGATCCTTTATCGGTCGTCTGAACCCGTGTTATCGCCGACGTTGCCGCAGGAACGCGATGGGACTGTAGCCAACGTGGTGTTTCCCACCGGCATCGACCGGCGCGACGACATCGGCTTACCGGACCGCTTCGATGTCTATTACGGGATGGCTGACAACCGAATTGGCGTGGCTCGCCTTGACCTGCCTGATTTCTTGCCGCCGGGAGAACTCATTGCCCCACTCGCTGGCTGCGGTAATTAACGCCCGGTTCCCCGTGGTTTCTGTTGCTAGAAGGTGATCTGGCAATTGGCTTTTGCGAAATCTCCGAGGTGGTGTCGACGACGAATTCACGAATTTTGCATCTCGAACCGATGGACTTCGTGCGAAAGTGGAGGTATTAATGGGTGCATTGAATATGTTTCCAACAGCAACGAATCGTGTACAGTCACGCGGTCGGTGCGCCAAACTCATTCTGGAAGCGGAGATTGAATGTGGCGCATTTATGTCTGCAACCAATCGACTATTCGGAAAACAAGCGGCTCGTGCGGCGGTCGCCCTTTGGGTGGAAGAATTGGAAGCAGGTCCCAGGCATTTTCGAGGCCGCGATTTGGTCTGGCGGATTGTGACCATATCCGCTGCAAGCCGACTTGCCGATCTGATGGGTGCGACCCGTTCGACAGAGAAGACTCACCATGAAGGAGATGCTTTGCGACGCGGATAAGACCATTCTCGATGTCGCTTTGAGCTGCGGATTCGGAAGCGCGTCTCATTTCGCCGCGGCCTTCCGACGGCGATTCTTGCAGAGCCCTACAGAACACCGATCTTCTCACCGCGGCTTCCGGCTTGCGCCTCATATAAAGGCTGAGAGCGACATCGACTGACGCTCTGCGGTGCAGGCCAGGATCCTTCGTAGAAACATAGTGAGGTGTGCCTGATCGCCCTCACCTCCCAAATAATCCCTCGATTTCGACAAACGTCGCAATATTTCTGGCGCAATGAACCGCGAATTTTGATCGCCTGACGGGGGGAACACCTTTTGGCGGAGGGCGCGCACAGCTGGTGGACGCGCGGATATGCGCGCCGCAAAGCCTTGTCTATGAATAGGCATGAACAAGCGGTGATCTAATCCGGCATGACGCTACCTCACAACTGCGTCACCCTCCGGGTGACGGTCTTACGTTTGACCGGTCTTTTTGCAGCAGGCTTCTTTGCTTGGGCCTCGTCCTTCGACTGGATTCCATGCGCGTTGACGATTGCCCGAATTAGCCCCGGAAAGCGTAGCTCGAGTTCCATGCAACGCGAGGTGTTGTGGACTTCCACGCCGCGGCGCTCCCCACGGATCAGCCCCGCCTCTCTTAGCTCCCTAAAGTGTTGAGAGAGTGTGGACTTCGGGATCGCCTTGTCGCTGACTGTCAGAAACGTTGAGCAATTTTGCGAGCACTCCTGCGAAACGATATCCGCATAAATTGCCACCCGTACCGGGTCGGACAAGGCGTGGAGAATGCCTTCTACTGTGATGTCCTCAATCGATGGATGGAACAGAGGCCGCATGGCAATAAGAGTAGTCATTCTAGGAAAAGGGTTCAATAGTTCCATTATTCAGAACTAATGAATCTTTTGAGGGTGGGTTCCATCTACTTCCTAGAAGCGAATGAGGGGCGGCCCGGCGCGACTGCCCCGAGATTCTCCAAGTTCCATGGCGCACAGAAAGAGTGATAAGAAAAGAATATGAGCAAACTCACAGGCAAAGTTGCAATCGTCACCGGCGGGTCGAAGGGTATCGGGGCCGCGATCGCAAAATCGCTAGCCGCCGAAGGCGCCTCCGTCATCGTGAATTACGCCTCCAGCAAAGCCGGCGCTGACGCCGTCGTTACTGCTATCACTAAGACTGGTGGCAAGGCCGTCGCGGTGCGTGGAGACGTATCCAAGGCCACGGAGGCTCAGGGTCTCATCGACGCCGCCATCAAGAACTTCGGCCGTCTCGACATCCTCGTCAACAATTCCGGTGTCTACGAGTTTTCACCTATCGAGTCCTTCACCGAAGAACAGTTCCACAAGATATTCAACATCAACGTCCTCGGTCTCCTGCTCACTACGCGGGCCGCTGTTCCCCACCTCGGCGAAGGCGCGAGCATCATCAATATCGGCTCTGTCGTCAGCAGCTTGACGCCACCAGACAGCGCGGTCTACACCGGAACAAAGGGCGCAGTCGATGCCATCTCCGGCGTCCTCGCCAGGGAACTTGGGGCTCGGAAGATCCGTGTGAACTCCATTAACCCTGGCATGGTTGAGACCGAAGGCTCACACGCCGCGGGCTTCATCGGTTCCGACTTCGAGAAGGGGGTCGTCGCACAGACTCCGCTCGGCCGTATCGGCCAGGTCGACGACATCGCCGCGGTCGCTACCTTCCTCGCCTCCAGCGACGCCAAATGGATTACCGGCGAGCTAATTCGCGTGGGCGGCGGCCTCCGCTAATCACAAATTACACGGTCCGCTGCTGATAACGACGCAGCAGTGGGCGCGCACTCACCGAACACAGATAATAAGGAGAACGGTAATGGGAAAACTCGAAGGCAAGGTAGCTGTTATCACCGCCGCAACCTCCGGCATGGCACTCGCCACAGCCAAGCTTTTCGTCGAAGAGGGCGCATGCGTCTTCATCACAGGACGCCGGAAGGATAAGCTCGATGAGGCGGTCAAGCTCATCGGCAAGAACGTTACCGGTGTGCAGGGCGACGCCAGTAATCTGGCCGACCTCGACCGCCTCTACGATACGGTAAAGCGCGAGAAGGGCAAGATCGATATTCTTTTCGCCAGCGCCGGACAGGGCGAGTTGGCCAAGCTCGAAGAAGTAACCGAAGAACACTTCGACAAGACCTTCGACCTGAACGTGCGCGGCACGCTCTTCACTGTGCAGAAGGCGCTACCCCTGTTCAACGACAACGGCTCCATCTTGATGAACGGATCAATCGCCAGCATCAAGGGATTCCCCGCCTTCGGCGTCTACAGCGCCAGCAAGGCTGCGGTGCGCTCCTTCGCTCGTACTTGGCTGCTAGAGCTCAAGGAACGCAGAATTCGAGTCAACATCCTCAGCCCCGGCACCATCGACACGCCCACCCTGGATCCGCTCGGGCCAGACGCCAAAGAATTCTTCAAATCTCAGATTCCCCGCGGCGAAATGGGACGCCCCGAAGAGATCGCGACCGTCGCGCTCTTCCTCGCCTCAAGCGATTCAAGTTTCGTCAACGGCATCGAACTCTTCGTCGACGGCGGCACGGCCCAGATCTAGGTCATCGTCACAGGAAGCTGAGAGGCGCGACTGACAAATCGGTCGCTACGCAGAAGGATCTTCCGCTCGGCGAAACTTGTCTGGGCTCCTCTGCGGTTGGGATCCCGCTCCTGCCTACACATGGCAGGTATCCTATCCCACTGGCCTGCCCCGTCTACGTGCCAGCATTGATTAGACAGGAAACGAATATGAGAAATCGGCCGAGAAATGGGCTGACACCTTTGGGGAAAACAATGTCATTCGTTACAGCTTGTGAAGGAGGCATCCTAGCGCACTCTGCTCTCCGCCTCATGACGCACCTCGTCCACGTTCTGCCCGGATACTTTTCCATGCGATACCGCGAGGTCACCTCCAACGTAGATACGATCGATATCTTCGATTCCACCAACAAATACGAGGCTGGCATAGGGATCAAATACATGCCCGAATTCATTTGGGTCAATCACAACCATGTCAGCTAGCTTGCCCTTCGCGAGACTCCCCAATTTATCTCCCACGCCCAGAACGTCGGCGGAGCCGAGAGTATGCAATTGCAATACCTGATAGGGTGAAAGCACGCTGGCGTTTTCATACTTTGCGCGGACGAAATACAACCCCATGCGCATGTTTTCAAACGGGTCGGCGCGGTCGGCGCTCGCCTCCCCATCCACCCCCATTCCAACACGGATTCCCATTTTCAAGTACGCAGGAATGTCCGCAATGCCCGAGGCCAGCCGCCCGTTCGAGAGCGGATTCCAGCTCACACCTACATGAAACTTCGCAGTCTGCTCAAGAATATTATGATCCGGATGAACGAAATGTCCCCAGACTAGATTTGGGCCGAGGATACCGCTCTCCACGAACCAAGGAAACACCGATCTCTCCTTGACCTGTTCCGCCGCAGTTTCCAGATAGTGCTGCTCGTCTCCGATCCCAAGTTCGCGCATAATTCGCGCTTCCGTCCGCACCTGGTCCGCATTTTCCGCGTATGCGCCGCCGCCATCGAGCATTGTTTTCAGGAAACGGCTGGAAGAGGGCTGCGTTTTCGTCCAATCCATGAAGCTCTTTACGTAGGCAATCACCTGGTCCGCCGACCATTTCGGGCCCAGCTGGCCAATGCTGATGGAATGGACAAACCGAATTCCCGACTCTGATTCCGCGCGAAACTCCGAGCGATCGAAACTCTGGTCGCCCGTACTGTTACCCAGGTCACTCGGTGCATAGTTAAAGTTGAAGACCCCCGTTATGCCGTGGCGAAGATGGTCGAGCGCTCCATCGAAGGTAAACCAGTAGAAATCCTCCGCTTTCGATTTAGGCGCATGTTCGACGTAGAGAACGGTGAGCCAACCATCGAGCTCTTTGTCCGGCGCGAGGCCACGGTACGCGCTTTGCCACAAGTGGCTGTGCGCGGAAATGAATCCGGGAATAATCCACTTTCCGGCTGCGTTGTACGTAGTCGTGGCGGACAAGCCGGACGGCGGCGAGCCGGTGCCGATAGCGGCGATGGTTTCATCGTTCCCGACAACGATGTATCCAGTGAAGGGCTTTTCTTGCCCCGGGACCATTGTTAAGAGAAGCGCGTTCGTGATCAGCAGTTTTGCCTGTGGGGCCTGTGTCTGGGCTACGTTGACTTTCGCCAAGGACAACGACAGGATAAGGACGGAAAGAGCATTTGTGAGCGTTTTCATCTTGAACTGGAATTTCCCTTTGAACCGAAATTTCCCTTTTGCCTTTGAAAACAGCGCCATACTACACCCGTGTCGCTTGTTCGCGATACTGAAACGCGATTTTCTTCGGGAGCACTCCCGACGGTCAGCCATGCACACCAGCACAGCACAAATCCGCTCCCTTTCTGGCCTACTTTTGCAATACCTCTCCTTACCCCAACCCCGCTGTCGTTTTTCCTCGTTTATGGTGGGCTAGTCTTCGTCCGTGGGGCGAATCGTATGGCAACGATTCGCCGAACTCGAAATGCATTTAAGAAGCCAAATTGGTTAACTTTGCCAAATGGCATTAACAACAAAGTCATTGCTGGAGGCTCGATACGGAACATTAAGGAAGGTCATATCATAATGAATAGCGCAACGGCCCTGTATGCAGCGTGGACGTAGAAACGGCTACCGCCGCTGGAAGATCCGGGCATAAAGGACAGTCCTATTACTTCTGTGGCTCGAAGCTCGAAGTGCAAAGAGAAGTTCGACGTTCATCCAGAGCAGTACTTGGGCAAGTCTGCGGGAAAGCCGCAGAGCGGCATTGGCTACTGCAGCTCAATCCGACGCATTGGATAACAGCGGTGCCGTCCTACTAATCTCGCTCTATCGCAAGAGGGCCAAACGCTACGACCGGAGTGCTCTGCTCCTGTACTTCGCGGGGTTCCGTCATTGGGCTTATCGCAAACACTCAATCCGATCTTTGACTCTCAACCGCGGCGATACGGTGGTGGATGTCGGCTGCCGAACCGGACTCGATTTCTCTCTTTTGCAACAGCAAGTAGGGCCGCTCGGGAGGATCATCGGAGTAGACCTTACCGATGCCATGCTCGATGAGGCGGCCGCCCGCATAGCCGCCGACAGGTGGTCAAACGTAGAACTGGTCAACAGCGACGTGGCCGCTTATGTTTTTCCATCGGTCGTGGACGGAATCCTCTCTACGTTTGCTCTGACTCTGGTGCCCCAGTTTGATGAGGTCATACGGAACGGAGCCTTGGCGCTGCAACCGGGAAAGCGCTTCGTCATTCTAGATTTCAAAATGCCTTCTGGATGGTTCCTGAACAAAGCCGCTCCCTTACTCGCCAGTTCTTAACCGGCCCATCCGGCGGCACCATCAAGATGGCGTCGCGAAAGGCCATGGCAGTCGCTGGACAAGTATCTCAATCACGTTGAGTTCAACAAGTTGAGTTCAACAATCTGTACTTTGGCGAAGCTTACGCCGCAGGCGAGAAAGTCTCGCCGCCGATGGGTGTGCGCGTTATCCCTTGAGCGTCATCAACAAGTCGACAAGGTCGTTGATTTGCTGATCTGTAGTATCGGGAGGAAGCGGCGGCGGCGCCGATTTCGGATCGCCCGTCGTCATCCCATGGACCACTTTCAATTTCAACGATTGGTCTCTCGACAATCTTGTGCCGACGTCTGTTAGCGCTGGCCCGGCCGACCCCCCTTTGCCTCCAACGCTGTGGCAAGCGTCACAGCCCTGCGCGGTACAGAACTGGCGGCCTGGAGAGCCGGAATCTGGCGCTCTAAGGACGATGCGGTCGATTTGAGCCGAGCTTTTCGGTGTGATTCATCGTAATTTAGAAAATCAAGGATTGCCTTAGCTTCCTCGTCGTTGAATTGTGAGCTCGCCATTGCCTGCATACGCTTCACTTCAGATGTCCAGAGCGCAGGAGAGAAGCTGGGCTTTGGGCTCGTGTCCTGGCCGTGACATTCATTACACTTTGCGTGGAACGTTCGATACCCTTTCTGGATTTCGAGAGGGAAACCGGATGTGTCAATTTTTATGGTGTCGATTTTGCGTGAATTGCCCCTGAACCGTGCCCGTGCCGGCCAAGCCCACGATCGCCGCGGAGAACAATCCACTGAGCGTGCGAATAAAGTGTTGTCTTTTCATTGTCTGTTCCTCCCCAGAAATTGAATGAGATGTCGGATTGAACGAGCCTATATCCGTGGCAACTCCAGGAAGAAACATGTCAAGTAGCCGCTGCTGAATTACCGGAAAGCCGGCCGGGCCTGTCCCGTCTCCGCATAATCCTTAATTAAGGTGACCCAGTAGAGAGCCCCAATAGGTGTTACAAGTCTTGAGTTTCTCGTCGTTAGGCTCCCTGAATCCTTCGTGGTCAGGATTAACAACGGTCTTGCCGCCGTCCTTCTCCGACAATCGAATTATGGCCTCGGTTCTTTCGCCGGGCCCGGGACCTGCTTCACAGTGCCAGCAAACGCTTGAGTCCGGCTTGAACCCGGTTATCTTCCAGAGGAAAGCAGGCTCGTGTTCCGAAAAAGCGAAAGTAATTTCGCTTCCCGAAGCAATCTTTCCGGAGGAGAGAGGCTTTGGCAACGATTCGGTACACAAGGCTTCGCGCGTCGCACGATTTGCTGGTAGGCACGACGATTACGTCTGGCGTGCGGTTCGACAAATTCTTTCAATATAGTCCGTCGAAATCCGCGTTTGCCGCTTCGATTTTAGGCCGGGTGCGGCGCCAAGCTGTTGTTCCGGGAACACGATGTCCGATAGCGCTAATTCATTGAGCAAGATCAAGCACATCGTGGTTCTGATGCTGGAGAATCGTTCGACGCGTCGTAGAGCCAGCCCATCAGGTTGTCGAAAGACCGATCCGCCGTTCAACGTTGCACCATCGCGTTTCCGTCGAGACCTGAAAGCACAAGATTTCATCCCACGCTTTGATTGCCATACTTCCTTCCATACTGAATTGCGAACAAGATATCGGCCCGCGCCCATTCTCTGACGGGAGTATGGTGCTACGGGCGTGTCGGAGCTGAATCACCGCTTATGAGGTCTTCCACGCTGTTGGACAGTTCGGCATCGTCGATCACGAAGAACAAACCGCCACGCCCGTTCTGGCTACTTTTGCAGGTTTCTGAAATTGCGCCCTGCTGATTCATGTCACCGAAAATCGTGTAGTGATGAGTCCCGGAGGTTGATACAGCAATCTTCGCGTGGTTACCGTCAGGTCCAGCGATGCCCTTCAGCCCGAATGTTTTGCCCGCAAAATGCCCTGACGTTGCAATCTCTACCGCTCCGGGCGCGCTGAGCGATGGGTCCCAACAGTCGATGCTCGTCGACGAGGTCGTGCTCGGTATCTCGGGATTAGCCCACCACGTCGCGGCCCTCAGGGACACACCATCGAGCACAGAAGACACCATTTGCCACGGTGGGACGTGCAGCGCAGAAGGCTTTGAGATCAACTGTACACCGGTTGATAGAGTGTCATGAGTGAGCGTAGTGCTGGTCGATTCGACGCCGAGTTTCGCTACTAAGGCGCTTATATCTGCCGGGCCGCCATTCTTAACTATTTGGACGTTGCGGGTATCCGTAACCACGCTTGCGTTTTGAAGGGCGGTCAACACTTTGACCACATCATCCTTGTTCAGTCTTAGGGAGAAAAAGTGCTGGCTGACTAGCACGTCGTTGTCCCGCGCCGTGCAGCCAAGCGTGTTGCCCTCTTCTTCGCGGGGGTGCTCCCTGCTGCCTGCTCCAGGCCAATCGGGCGTAGTGACTTGCATCACGATTCCACCACCGGCGTCGTTCCAGGCAATCATGCCTTTCGAATGTCCCCAGGGGGCGCTGCAACCGTTGCTACTGCCGCAGGCGGCGAGTTTTGGGTCCTGATAGAACTGATCGTTCCAGAGTACATAGTTGAAGGAGCCACTATAGATTTCATCAAATGTCGCGCCCAACGGATCTTCTGTTGTATCGCCAGCACATCCGCTTCCCGCCCGAAGACTCTTGGAGTCACTGCTCGACACAGCAAACTGCTGACTGAAAGACGTCCAGGACGATTGTACTTGCCCACCGAACAAGCATTGTCGGGTGGCGCCTGCAGCGCACTTTGGGAAGGACGCAGAATTAAACTTGAACGCAAACCACCAATCAACCGGATGCCCGGCTGCAAGAAGAGGCAATGGCGCGCTTGGCCCGGGAGAGCTCCGGATACCACCTGCCTGTGACTCATCGTGCAATGATGAGGGTGTGCGCGTCTCCTCTTGGATTTTGACATTCTTGCCCCACACAAACCCGCTCTGTCCATTTGCAGTCTGGACGTGGTAGTAACCACCGACTGGAGCTGGTTCAAGCAACCGCAGTTTTGTTCCGGGCGCGAGGCTAGTGATTGGATCCTTGTCCGTCGAAGCATCAGATCGAAGATTGACGTTGCGGCCGACTGTAACCGTTTGACCGGCGGCGAGGCCTACATAGAGACTAACCAGCAGAAACAGGAATGAAAGTCTCTTCATAATCTTCCTCCTAAGCACGCGCCACCGCTTCGGGGTGGTTGTGAGAGCCACAAATTCCTATCGGATGCGAGGTCCGGGTTTTCAATAGGTTGCGCCGGAGTTAGTGGAGAGAAGGATTTGAGAAGGATTTGGAATGATCTCGGTACGCTCGGCATATGCAAATAACGCTCCGCCGCGAAGCCGGCGGGCTGCTCAATTCCCTCCGTGGTAGCCCGCTCGATTTCTCGCGGGGGCTTCACCGTCGAGTCTCCTTTCCGGAACCAGCGAACATCTCCGAATCCTACGAATGACAAGTCCGTTCGTCGAGAGCGAGACGCTCTGCATTATCAATCCGGCACCGCACGTTGCGCATCGGGCCTCAATAATGACGGGTGAAAGTGCCAAAGAGCTCAGAGCGCGGTTTGAGCTCTGGCCGTTCGGCAGTCATCATCCTCCTTTTGCAATTGCTCCGCTGTCGATTGTTCTTCCCGTTGACTCGCGATTTCGCCAGCATACGTAAGAACGAAAACGACTCAATTTTCCCTTCTTGATTTCACGATTGCTTTTGATCCAGCAGGTATCGTTCCGATACGATCGCCAATTCGATTAACAGTCACCGGATAAGAACCGTACAGTCCGAACGCGACTCTCGGCCGCCCTCCCGTCGTTTCGCCCCAGTCGAATAACAGACCCGGTAAACGGCCTGTCTATCCTCGAATGGCATGAGCCAAGAGATTTACGAAATCCAAGAATGTCTGAAGGATGTTTCGATCGTTTGTCGTTCTTCTATGAGAGAGGATATGAAACGAGAGCATCTTGAAAAATGACACTGTCATGTCAAAGCTCTGTCGGACGAGTGCTTTACGGCGGAAAAGCAAAAGCTGACTCTCGAAATCACACGATGCAAACAAACTGCGATCGCGGTATCAACTGCATCAACTGTGAGTCGAGAGTGACTGCTGAGGTGTCGTCGGATGATTCTATTGTGAGAGTGGTCCCAACTTCTCACTAGCATCGCCGTAGCTTGCGGAGACTTTAATCCGTTATGCCGAAGAACATCGTAATCTGCTGCGACGGAACCGGGAATCAGTACGGGTCCGCAAACTCGAACGTCGTAAAGCTTTACTGGACGCTCCCCGCACAAGACAAGCAGGTCGCATACTATCACCCCGGTGTCGGGACGATGGGATCGCGAAACGCTTTGAGCGCGGTCGGAAAGTGGTGGACGAAAATCAGGGGTCTGGCTTTCGGCTACGGGTTCTCGGACAACATCGCGGACGTTTATTCGTTCCTGATGGGCGAGTTTAACCCGGGTGATCAGATCTTTATCTTCGGATTTAGCCGTGGCGCATACACGGCTCGCGCGCTGTGTGGCCTTTTGCACATGTTCGGGTTGCTCACACCCGGGAACGAGGCGTTGATCCCTTATGCCCTGCGACTCTACAAGAGCAACGATCCCTGCAAATTTGAGATTGCCGCGGGTTTCAAGACAACTTTCAGCGTTTCCTGCACACCATATTTTCTAGGCCTGTGGGACACCGTGAGCTCGGTGGGATGGATTCTCGATCCCATTCACACGAAGGGCGGACACTTACCTTACACCGCGACGTTACCTGATATTCCTCTTTTGCGGCATGCAGTATCGATTGACGAACGACGTGCATTTTTCCGCCAGAATCTGATCCATGAACCGATGCCGCCCAATCAGAATCTGAAGGAAGTTTGGTTCGCGGGAGTTCACTCGGACGTTGGTGGCAGTTATATCGAAGCGGAGAGCGGACTGTCAAAAATCGCATTGCGGTGGATTTTGTGCGAGGCACAATCCGCCGGTTTGCGGCTGGATCCGCAGAGAGTCATCGACGTGTTGGGCGGGAAACATCCGTACGTCCCGCCGAATCCCAAAGGCAAGCTACATAAATCACTCCATGGATTCTGGTGGCTGGGTGAATTCTGGCCAAAGCTCTATTACTATCCCGTTACGGTGCCGGGGCAAGTATCCCCTGAATGGAAGCGCGGTATCAGGGTCAACCTGGGACGCGCTCGGGTGATTCAACCTGGCGTCCATATTCATCAGAGCGTTTTTGACCGGATGCGCGACGTGGCGGAATACCAGCCGAAGAACCTACCCGAGCAATACTTCACAGAGCAGGAAAACTCCTGCGAACTGGCGCCGCGACCGGTGATCGAACATCAGCCAACGGCTCCCCGAAAACAGCCTCTGCTCAGGCGTCCGAGCGTCATCTCGGCGCTGATGTTGCTCGGGCTGTTGGCACTGTGCTCGGCGATTGTTGCGATTTTTGCCATACACAATAGTCTGGAAGTGCCCAAGATCGACAGGCCCAAGGATGTCGCATGGCTTCCACAGAATTGGGCCGAAGACCAGCGCCATCTTTACTACCACACCCCACAGGGCAGCGAACTCTTACCCTACACCTGGTTTCTCGCGCTCGAACAGCCGCGTTTCACCATCAAGGGAGCGCATCTGTTCAAGGACGACTCTTACTTGCAGGGGTTCGGTTTCATCCCGGATCCGGCTTACGAGCAAAATCCCGATGGCTTGCCGGTTGGCTTCGCGCGCGACGATCGTTTCGTTGATCCTTACACCGGGCAGAAGTCTGTGGTACTTGGGATTACGTGCGCGGCCTGCCATACGGGCGAAATATTTTACGGCGAAAAGGCCATCCGGATCGACGCAGGGCCGTCGCTGATCGATCTACAGAAGTTTACCGAAGCAATCGGCATCGCGATCACCTGGACTTACTATGATCCTTTGCGCTTCCACAGATTCGCGAATAGAGTCCTTGGGCCCAACCACCCGCATGCCGACCAAGTGCTCTTGCGCAGGGCACTCAAGTACTATCTCGATACCAGTTTTACTGAGTTCAAAGCGAACCGCCATCTGTTCCCGACTCCTGAAGGATACGGCCGCACCGACGCGCTGGCTCGCATCGGCAACTTCGTTTTTGGGACGGAGTTGAACAATAACAAGAACCTCGTGGTCGGCGATGGGCCCGTGAACTTCCCGCCAATTTGGGACGCGTCGTGGATGGACTGGGTGCAGTACAACGGTTCCATTCAGCAGCCCATGGGGAGAAATGTCGGTGAGGCGCTGGGCGTGCGGTCACGCATCAACCTGCTGGGTTATCCCGGGGCGCAGCTCCAGAACACTATCCATGTCGACAATCTCCATGAGATCGAGCTCTTGCTTGGCGGCGATGCTCCCGGGAAAGGCGTCTGCTCGCCAAAGTGGCCCGCGGAAATTCTGGGGAAGATTGATGCCGATAAAGCGGCCAGGGGCGAAAAACTCTACAACGAGCTATGCCTGCACTGCCATCAACCGCCCATGCTTTCGGATGACGGCCGCAAGCCGGAGCATTGGACGACCTTTACAAACAGCGGAGGAAGACAATTCTTCAAAGTAACGATGATTCCGCTCGCCGAAATCGGAACCGATCCGAAAGAAGCGCAGAATTTCGCTAAGCGGGTCGCCGATAGTGGACCGCTAGGACAAGGAATCATACCCGCCATCGAAGGACTCAAGTACATCACGCAGAAGGTGATTGATCAGGCATACACCGAGCTCAAGCTTTCCCCCGAGGAGCAGCTGGAGTGGAACGGTTACCGCGAAAATATGCTCCTGGCGCCTCTGCAGTACAAGGCGCGGCCACATAATGGCATATGGGCTACCCCGCCCTACCTGCACAACGGTTCCGTTCCCAACCTGTTTGCTCTGCTTTCCCCCGTTTCACAGCGACCAAAGGTTTTCTATCTGGGGAACAAGCAATACGACCCCGTCAAACTCGGTCTGAACACTGAGCCTCTCAAAGGAGCCACCGAGTTCCGCACCGATCTACCGGGTAATTCAAACGCAGGGCATGAATTCAACGACGGGACAAAAGGCGACGGAGTGATCGGCCGCAGGCTGTCCGAAGAAGAACGAATGCAGATTATCGAGTACCTAAAGACGTTGTGATTGCGCAAGCGTAGCACGCAGGAACAACCATGCATGCACCTGGCACCCACATACGTCGAGCGCGAGAGTCGCGACGGGGCTTGAATCGTCAAAACCTCACGCGCTGGCAGGAGCGTTCCTCCACGTGGCGTGTCAGCGTACGGGTTCGACTTTGTCGCGAGTTGAGCCTGGGGCCTGGAGTAAAGATCAGGCTAGAGCAAGTGACCCAGAAGGCATGGTCAAGACTTGGTGTCGACTCTAGGAGACGGGCTACGTGAACGGTTATCTAAGACTTGGATTGATCGGAATCCTCCTAACTGGCGGTTTCTGCGGGTATTCGTCCCGCACGAACACGCTCTCTAGAGAGAGGGGGGCTCTGTACCGGCGCAGACGCAGGCGATCCCGCCGCTTTCGGCCAACGACGTGTCTTGGTTGTTTCCACCGCCGACGCGAGCCGAGGATTTTGCCAAATTGATCGCGGTGCGCGAACTCACGACGCCGAACGTCCAAGATCCGACGAAACGCGATCCTGTTTGGCCCGATGCGGTGTTTCAGCAATTTGTTGCGATCGCCGCGAGCCCCGCGGCGCAGGTCGCGGGCACACAGAGTCATATTGGCCTGCCTGCCGAGGCTCAATCGATGGACGCTTGGTTCATTGCAGGTATCCGTATCGATGCCGGCGCACCGGGCCTCTCGAGCGACATTCGCGCGCAATTCGGGCGGCGGCCGGAGATTCGTCTTATTATCCAACCGGTGACGCGAAAGCCGGATGGAACACTCGAGGTCCATGACATCGCAGGACACCTGATCTTTGATTTCACGCTGGCGCAACCGAACGCTCCAGCTCAGGCCGGTTGCTTGTCGCGGCCGGTGCCCGATCTA
>Ga0181531_10001619_pt1 | contig 14176 bp, 13 predicted proteins | sample PEATcosm2014_Bin_38_FD_119743 | JGI IMG/M metagenome (GOLD analysis project Ga0181531, IMG submission 119743) | Peatland microbial communities from MTU Mesocosm Facility, Houghton, MI, USA - PEATcosm2014_Bin11_10_metaG | ecosystem: Environmental > Terrestrial > Soil > Wetlands > Peat | place... | reverse complement strand
TCTTCAGCCGCGGCGAAAGCGCATCATAGGCAGCATATTGGCTCGCGAACAGCGTATCGCCACCTTCGCTTGGAACGGTCTTGAGGTGCAGAATGCTGGCATAGGACGGCTCCTCGTTGCAGGACACATCGGAATGCCAGCGCTCTCCGTTGACAAGTTTGGATTTTTCATCGGCATGGATTGGCAATATCTCCGGATGTCCCTGTGGTCCGGGCGTGTTCGGATGGATTGCGAGCTCGCCAAAATGGCGACCGAAGCGCTTTGCCGAGTCGTAGTCGAGGTCCTGGTCGCGAAAAAACAGAACCAGATGATCGTCGAGCGCCTGGTGAAGTTCCGCGACCTGACGATTGCTTAGCGACTCCGACAGCTTGATACCGCTGATTTCGGCGCCGATATTGGGCGAGCTTTTTCGTACGGCAATGGTCTCGTAGCTCACGGGTCACTCCTCTGTCGCGACTGACATCTGAAGTGCTGACTATACCGATCCGTTCGATGAAGCCGATTCCAGATTTTCGGAGGACCATGGAACGATGTTCCAGACTCGGTACCGGTCCGGCAAAGACTTTCCAAAAGTGCTCGGCAATATCGGTTCATCAAAAACGGATACGGCAACAACGGACACGCCCGATGTTTTTGCGACCGGAAGATCGCGCAGCGACGCCGCGCTCACGGCCGCTTTTCTCCAGACGGCGAACAAGCTCTTCGGACGATGCATGTGGGTGCGGCGTGCGGCCGAAGCAGTTAGCGGCTCTTAACGCCCGAGCAGTCTGTAGCTGCGGTCGGCACTGCGCAGTTGTCGGGTCTCGTCGGTCCAGCCGACCGCGCGGCGGTAGCTGCCGAGCAGCGTGCCTTGCTTGAGAGCAACCACATCGATGCCCTCTACGACTTCAGCAAAAGGCGAGACAAACAGCGCATCTTCCGGGCAGTAGAGCTCGCACAGAAAGCAGGTCTGGCAATCGGCCTGCCGGGCAATCACGGGAACGCCATTGGTCTTGTCGAAGACGTTGGTTGGACACACGTTGACGCAGATGTCGCAGGACGTGCAGCGTTCGGCGTCGATGACCTCGATCATTCCGCCGCCTCCGCCGCGACAGCGTCGGTATGGACACGCGGCGACGTCCAGATTTCATCGAGGCCGCCTGACGTGACATAGCTCCGGAGCCTCTCGTCCTGATCCGGAAAATCATCGCGGCGGTGCATGCCACGGCTTTCCTGACGCGCCAAAGCGCTACGATACATCCACCGCGCCGTTGCCAGCATCGAGGCGGCTTCGCGAGCGCGCAGCAGGTCGTCCTTTGCCGACGCGCCGGCACGCGATGCCGTCGTCCAGAGCGCATCGAGGCGCCGCAGCGATGCCCTGAGACGGCCGGCTTCGCGGAAATAATTAAGCTCGTAAGGAAAGACCTCCGCCTGGACATCAGGCGCAACCTGCGCGGCCGCGAATGGCCTGCCGCTTCGCTCGCGCAGCGCAACGGTGCCGGCACGCGCCACGCGCCGTCGCGGTGGCACGCCGGCGAGCCGTGCATAATTCGCTGCACCCTCACCCGCCCAGGTGCCCGAAGACATTGCCCAGGCGGCATTATGGCTGCCGCCGCCCGTGAAACCGCCGCAAATCAATTCACGTGTCGCTGCGTCACCGGCGGCATAAAGTCCCGGCACCGACGTCGCGCAGGTTTCATCGACAATGCGCAATCCTCCGGTGCCGCGCACAGTGCCCTCCAGACGCAGCGTTATCGGGAAGCGCTGTGTGAACGGATCGATTCCGGTGCGATCGAATGGCAGGAAAAAGTTCGGTTGCGAAGCGCGCATTGATCGCCTCACCTCTTCGTCAGCCTTGTCGAGCCGCGCGTAGACTGGCCCCTGCGTCAGTGCACGTGCGATCGCCGATCTACCCCCTTTGGAGGCTGCTCCTGGAACGATGCTGCCATCTTCATAGGTAAAACTTGCCCAACCATAAAATAAGGTCTTCGTCACCGAGCCAAACGCAGGCGAAATCGCATAGGGGTTCGAGAATTCCATGCTGGTCAGTTCGGCGCCAACCTCCGCAGCCATGAGATAGCCGTCGCCGGTCAATACGTTGGAGCCGAGGGTCTTGCTGAGAAATGCGCAGCCGCCTGTCGCGATCACGACCGCCCTGGCACGCACGATCCAGCCATCATCCTTTTGCCGGCGCAGTCCGGCAGCACCGGCCACCGCGCCGCTGTCATCGACCAGAAGTTCAAGTGCCGGGCTGTGATCGAGAATAGTGACGCCGGCTGCCTTGGTCCGCTTGCGCATTAAACGCATGTACTCAGGACCCTGAAGCGAGGTCCTTTGCGACTTGCCGTTATCGTCTACCGGATAGGGATAACCCCACTCTGCCAGACGATTGCTTTGCGCGTAGGTGCAGTCGAGCGTGCGAGCCATCCATTGACGATCCTGGAGATAGCCGCCCATTTTTTCGCGGGACGCCATGACGGCTTCGCGGCGCGCGGGATCCGGATCGACGTACCAGACGCCGGTCCCGGCTGCGGCCGTCGCTCCGGAAGTGCCACAAAATCCCTTGTCCGCGAGCACGACACGCGTACCGTTCTCCGCCGCGGCGATCGCAGCCCAGGTTCCCGCCGGCCCGCCGCCAAGAACGAGAACATCTGTGTCGTACTCAACGGCACCCACCGCTGTCATGGAAATCCTCCGCCGCATCGAATCGATGCGCCGCAATCATGGCGCAGCCGCGGGTAAGATCGCGTGGGAGAATGCTTCTGGCAATTTCAGATATTGGCGCATATGTGGGCGAAGCTTTCTCGCCTGCGCACGCCAGAAGAAAATTCCTGCGGCCGCGGCGAGGAGGCCTGGTTTGGCAGAACGGCTCACCGTCGGCTTTCGCCTCAGCTACCCACCAGATTTTTTACAGCTATGCAATGGATGCCTGTAATACTGGCGGACGGGAGCACTCCCAATGTTGCCCTCGACAATGGAAAACCTCGGACTGACATGATCGCAACGCAAATTGAAGCTCGCAGAGCTGCTCATACTTTTCGCTTGTGGGTTTTCTCCGATGCGCATGTCGCAACCGACAAGGCGGTTTCGCAAGCCATTCGCAACGGCATGGATTTCGTACCGCCAGCCGGCTATCCAGAGAGCCTGGCTTCCGCGTTGCGACAATCGGAGGAAGGCGGAAAACTTGGTGGGCCTGCCTTCCATTGGGACATCGCACTGGACCTGGGTGATAATGCCGGATTATGGGACCTGCCCGACGACCAGCAGGGCGCGGAGGTCGTGCGCCAATATGGCGTTTTGAAAAAGCATCGTCGGGAAGACATCTATCCGGTTTGCGGGAATCACGATGCTTCGGCGGGCGACGCCGCCTCAAGCAGAGGCAAACCGGAGAATTGGTGGTTTCGCAAATATGTCGATCCGATGGGAGAGAATACCGCATTCTCGGGTGTCGATAGCGCACGGCGGCCCTATCCGGTCGACGGCGTCTGGGATCGCTACAGTTTCAAGGTCGGAAATATCCGTTTTTTGATGATGAGCGATCGCAACGACCTGCCCTATCCGGTCGGTCGCCGCGAATTCGGGGGCGGTTCGCCGGCCGGCGCCGTGACAAGCGAGACCTGGCACTGGTGGGTCAAGCATGTGGAAACGGCGAAGGATGACATCATCATCAGCTGTCATCACCATATGCTGCGCAACACGACGGTAGCGTCCGGCGACTACGAGGGCGTATCCCGCTATCCAGACGGCAGCTATCGCCATGGCCGTTATCACGGCGTCGACGGCGTCCCGGAAGGAGCGTCTTACCTTTATTTTGTCGACGATCAGCCGAAGGCACAACGTTTCGAACGCTATCTGGAAGCCAACCACGGCGCAGTCGATATCTGGCTTGGCGGTCACACCCATACGTTTCCCGATGACACGTTTGGCGGCAAAAGCCATATCGAGCGGAGATGGGGGACCAACTTTGTCAATTGCGCCCAGCTTTCAAAATATCATTCATTTGTGACCTGCCCCCCGATGAGCCGCTACTTCACCTTCACCGTTGGCTCGCCGCTGGTGCGCGTGCAGTGCTATCTTCATGACGACAGTCATGCCCCGCAGGGATGGTACTCGCCGGCCGAACGTACGCTCGAACTCAGCAAGCCATTCTTTGTTTGATCCTGGTCGAGAGCGACAAAAGAATCGAAGCGACTAACTTATTTCGGGGAAACCGAGTTCGATCGCTTCGCGCTCGTATTGAGCGAGGCGTTCGTAGGCGACGACGTCGGGGACGGATAGCCCATTCAACGCCAGGCCGTCGCTCGTCTTAGCCGTCTCAGGATCGTTCAAGATCTCGTGCAGCGCATCGGTAATAACCGCGGCATCAGATTCCGACGTATCGATCGACGTGACAAAAGGCAGCGATGGGCTTGGTACGGTTTCAGCCAGGACGCGGTATCGTTCGGCCGCAGCGGGCCGAAATTTCCTGAAAAATCCCCACGTGACACTGTCGACCGAGCAAAGATCGATGCGCGCCCGATCGAGATGTTCGAGGCTCTTGATATGCGCGCCCGTCACGATCACGGAGGAAAAGAAAGGTTGGCCGCCCGCAATGCGTGCCAATGACAGCCGCGGCAGATTCATTCCGGAGTTGGACAGTGGGCTGTTGCAGCCGAATACGCGTCCCTGCAAGTCCTCCAGGCGCTCAGCCGGGTCGTCGGCCCGCACCATGAAGAAGGCGCGGTGATTCGGCCCTGAACAGCCGGGCATCGAATAATGCGGCGTCGCCAGCATGCGATACCGACCACGATAGAGCTTGAACAGCGGATATCCGCAGATCTGTGTGAAGAGCGGTTTGGCGCTTGCGGAAAAGACATCATCGTCATGATCGCTTGCGAGCGTTCCCGTATCGACACCGCGGATACAGAGGCGCTGCCGCAAGGCCTGCAAAAATGCAGAATTCGCGTCCTCCATTTCGGGAAGCGCGTACATCGGCAGACTTACCGCTCGCTCCGTCTGGGTCAGCACGTCACTGGAGCCTTTCACCGGGCATCGATGTCACTTCACCGCCGAAACGCCGTGCCGCAGTCATACTTGGCGGATGGACCGGAATGAAATTCGGCACCACGAGCCACCGCCATGCGATCTCGCCATACCCTCGAAATACAAATCCGCCATTCTGCGCGCACATCAACTCACGATGCTGGCGCCATATCCGCGGTACCTTCCACCACTGCAAGGCGGGAAACGTGTGGTGAACGACATGAAGATTGTTCCACAGAAACAGCAGGCCGAATACCCAGTTGGACTCGACAACGGCGGTACGGTTGCCGGGCTGCTCTCCCCAGCGATGTTCGGTGAAGCTGCGCATCATGCCGAGAACGAGCCCGGGATACACGAACTCTGCAAGGTACTGCAGCGCCGACACCTCGAAGATCCTGTCCATCAGCAGCAAGAGCAGACCGACTGCAAGGAAATGATGAAGCCATATCCGGAGATTCGGCAGATCGCCCGCAATGATTTTTCTGGCTTCGTTGACAAAGAAAGCCGGCGTTCGCAGGAAGGGACCGACAAAAAGCCGCCCCAGGAAGGTCTGGTTCACGATGAGCAGCCATCTCGACAGGTCGCCATAGTCTTCCCAGTCCTCCTCCTCATGATAGTACGACTCGGTATCCTCCTTCGGATAGGTGAGATGGCTGTCTCGATGATGCAGTAGATGCGATCGCCGATAGAGCTCGAATGGAAACCATACGCCGATCGGCGGCCAGACCAACGCGTGGCGCAACCATTTCGGTATTCCTCGCATGCAGTGGATCGCCTCGTGCTGCAGCGAAAAATGCAACTGCACGAGGTAGCCTGCGAGAGGAGCCGTGATCCACCAGGGAACGTGATGACAAGACGCAAGCAGCGTCAGCCAGCCGGCATAGATTCCAGATGCGACAAGCAGCGTCGGCCCGTCGTGCCGCTCAAACCACGACTCCTGAGCCCGGTCGCCGAGCGAGGTGATCATCAGGCTTCGGGCCGTCCGGACCGATCCTGCCAGTGCGCTTCCGTCTTTTTGGTCAATATCTGAAATCAACCCAGTATCGCTAGACCACATGATTCCTCGAGCAGGCGGGACGAGATGTATGCGAGTCGCCGGGCGTTACGCCGGGACATCAAATGAATTTCGTTCCATATGCGTTTGAAAAGCCGGACCGCGCGCACGCGTTAGAGAAAATCAGCTGTCGAACCCGGCGGGAATAAATGCCGGCAGCTTCTCCTCGATGAATTGTTTCACCTGGGGCGACTTGAAGACCTCGATGAAGGCCTTCAGGCGTGGATCGTCCTTCCTGTCCGGTTTGGCGGTGAAGCGCAGGACAAGGCCGTCGTCGATTGTACGATCGACGATCAGCGCTGTCTTTGGATCGCCGCCGGCCGCGAGCAGATAGGTGATATTGACCAGCGCAAGGGTGACGTCGTCCAGCGAACGATAAGTCTGCGCCGGATCGAGCTCGACGATCTTCAGGTTTTTGGGATTCTCGATGATGTCCAGCTTGCTGACGGAAAACCCCTTTCCGGGCGTCAGCTTGATCAGGCCTGCGCGCTCCAGAAGGATCAAGCCGCGCGCACCGTTCAGCGGCTCATTCGGGATCGACACGGAATCTCCGGACTTGATCTCGTCGATACTCTTGATCTTCCTCGAGAACAGCCCGACGGGTGCGATCACGCCGACATTGTCGACCTGCACCAGGTTGAGATTGCGCTGCTTGTTTTGCAGCGCCAGGTAGTTTCCGTGCTGGAATAGATTGGCGTCGACGTCTCCGGCAAAAACCGCTTCGTTGATCGCGACCCAGTCAGTGAATTCGATGACCTTGACGTCGAGGCCCTTGGCCTTGGCGAGCCCTGCGGCGAATTGCACCAGTTGCCCGACCGGCCCGGCGCTCGTGGCGATTTTCAACGGTTCGTTTTTCAAAGGCTCGTTGCCGCCAGCGACCGTGACGAGCCCAAACAGGATCAGCGCGGCCTGCGCGAAACGAGTCAGCGTATTCATCATTTGAAAAAGCTCCTGATAACCTTACCGATACAACTGTTCTTCGTTGGCTCTCGCTCGGCGCCGGCAAACAGCGGTTTGGGACGAAAAAAGATGCTTGCGGTTCGCGCAGCTGTCGAGATGTTGGGAAAAATAGCGATACGCATGCTTCAGCGGCGAGTATCGGTACGCGTTTCGTTTCGGCTGGCTGCATTCGGAGAGTTTATTCGTCTCGTTCCGCGCATCTGCCGCATCGCTATCAAGAGCGACACGAACGACCGGAATTTTAGAGACTTTTCGTCACGTCGAATGCATTGTTCCTGCATTCAGACAAGCGGCAAAACGTTTTCCGTGCGCCTGATCCATATTTGAAGATAATTCTGCAAGGACGTTCGGACTAGCGTGCGCCAGCTTACGACCGTGAACATCGAGTTTGTTGGGTGTTGACCTTGGTAGCCAAACGGCGGCCCCGGCCGAGTAAAAAGCTTCCACATCGCTGCGGCCTACAAGAAACTTCGTCCCCACCTTCCGACTTTTACGAAATTGCCAGACACCCTCGGTTGGCGGCAAATACTGACGCGGCTGGCTCGTAGCAGCGCCGGTCCCCCGACACCTCAAGAGGTGAACTATGACATCCAGGCTGCTCGCCCTATTCGTTCTCCTTTGCATCGCCGCGGCCGGTGCAGCCAGAGCAGAGGGACGGCTGCGAATTGCGGACCAGTTTGGAACGATTTATTTGCCGCTGCACGTGCTGCGTGACCAGAAACTGATCGAGAAACACGGCAAAGAGGCCGGGATCGATATCAGGGTCGAATGGGCCAAGCTCAGTGGTGGTGCCGCCGTCAACGACGCCCTGCTCTCTGGCGCCGTCGACATCGGCGCGGCCGGCGCTGGACCTGTCATCGTATTGTGGGACCGGACCAGGGGATCTACGGACGTCAAGGTGATCGCCGCGCTCGGCGAGCAACCGAACTTTCTGATCACCAACAACCCTCGAATCAAGTCGCTGAAGGATTTCACCAAATCCGACAAGATCGCAGTGCCGGCCGTGATCGTCTCTCAACAATCCAGGCTGTTGCAGATCGCGGCCGAACAAGAGCTTGGCGAAGGCAAGTATGGCGCGCTGGACGATCTGACCGTCAGCCTTCCTCACCCTGACGCGACCGCTGCCATTCTCTCGGGATCGTCCGCCATCTCGGCTCATTTCTCCAATTCGCCGTACCAGGAACAGGAATTGAAGGATCCCAAGGTCCACAAGCTCCTGAGTTCTTACGACATCATGGGCGGACGCATCACGCCGACCCTGGTCTACACCACGTCGAAATTCCGCAGGGAAAATCCAAAGACCTTCAAGGCACTGTTCGACGCGCTTTCCGAAGCGTCGCAGTGGATCGAATCCCACAAAGCCGAGGCTGCGGAAACCTATATTCGCGTCGAACAATCCAGGCTCGATCCTGCTTTTGTCAAATCGGTCATCGACAACGAGGATGTCGATTTCGCCATCGTTCCGCAGGGCACCTACAAATACGCCACCTTCCTGGCCAGGATCGGCGCGATCAAGAACAGGCCGGCCAGCTGGAAGGATTATACGTTCGAAGAACTGCACGACAAACCAGGAAGCTGAGTCGGATGAAACCCGCCCCAACCAGTTCACATCCTGGCGTGACGGTCCTCGAGGCGAGGCGTCTGACGCTCGACTACGTCACCGAAACCGGCAGCGTTCGCGCAGTTGAGGATGTCAGCTTCACGGTGGCGAAGGGAGAGCGTCTGGTTCTGCTGGGACCATCCGGCTGCGGCAAGTCAACGATTCTGAAGGCAATCGCCGGTTTCATACGGCCTACTGAGGGTCACGTCTTTCTCGAGGGACAAGCGGTCTCCAAGCCCGGACCGGACCGGTTGGTCGTATTCCAGGAATTCGACCAGTTGCTGCCCTGGAAAACGGTGCGAGAGAACGTCGCCTTCCCATTGACGGTCGCACGGGGCAAATCGAAAGGTGAGGCGCGTCGGATCGCCGACCAAGCGCTGGCCAAGGTCGGCCTTACGCGCGCGCTCGACGCCTACCCGCGCGAGCTGTCGGGCGGCATGAAGCAGCGAGCCGCAATTGCCCGGGCACTTGCCGCAGCGCCCGATGTTCTGCTGATGGATGAACCTTTCGCAGCGCTCGATGCGCTGACGAGGACCGCTCTTCAGAACGACTTGCTCGATCTGGCAAATGACTTGAACTTTACTTTGGTCTTTGTCACGCATGCAATCGAGGAGGCGGTTCTGCTTGGGACCAGGCTGCATCTCCTCAGTGCGCATCCGGGCAGAACGCTAGCCACCTTCGACACGACGCGCTTCGGACGCGACAGTGTTGGAACACCGGCCTTCCGGGACATCGTGCGGAACATCAACATGACGCTGTTCGGCGGCGCGACCGGAGCCGCGGCATGACGGACCAAACCGCCGATCTGCCGGCCGTGGCCGACGCCACGCCGCCCTCCTCACGTCCACGGCGTACCTTTACTCATTCGGTCGCCTTTCGACGCAGCGCCGTCTTGTTGCTGCTGGCGTTTCTTTGGCAAAGCGCGGCGGATTGGGCGGCCAATCCTTTGCTGCTACCGAGCTTCACGCAGACCATGGCAGCTCTCTGCGATGCAATTCTCCACGAACATCTGCTCACAGCCATCGTCGCGTCGCTTGGCGTACTTCTCAAAGGATATCTGATCGCATTGGCGCTCGCCGTCGTTCTGGTTTCGCTGGCCATCGCCAATATATTCCTCCGCGAAGCTTTGCTCACGCTGACCGCAATGTTCAATCCGCTGCCGGCCATCGCGCTGCTGCCGCTGGCGATGCTATGGTTTGGCCTCGGCGAGATGAGCCTTATCTTTGTGCTCGTGCACTCCGTGATGTGGCCGTTTGCACTCGCGACATTTACCGGCTTTCAGTCCGTTCCCGAGGCGCATCGCCTTGTCGGACGCAACTACGGCCTGACGGGTCCACGATACGTGGCCCACATCCTGATCCCGTCCGCGCTGCCTTCGATCATTTCGGGCCTCAAGATCGGCTGGGCATTCGCCTGGCGAACGCTGATCGCCGCCGAACTCGTGTTTGGCGTCAGTTCAAGCCAGGGCGGGCTCGGCTGGTTCATCTTCCGCAACCGGAACGAATTGTTCACCGACAAGGTGTTCGCCGGCCTGGTGAGCGTTATCCTGATTGGCCTGGTCGTCGAATTTGGCCTGTTCCGCGTGCTCGAAAACGCAACAGTGCGGCGTTGGGGAACGCAAGGTTAAGACCTGACATGCCACCGGAACTTCCTACGATCCGGGCGTCCACTTCCAGATGATATCGGCGACCCTGACCGGTTTCGGGATCAAGCCGAGGCGCGTAAAGCGGTCGGCGACGGATTGCTGTATTCGGACGATGTCGTCATCGAGCGGAACGACGCTGTAGTTCGAACGTTCGACGAAGCGCCTGATGGCTTCGATATCGACGCTGGTCGCCGTCGCCTGGGCCTGCGCCACCTCTTCACGATGAGCGTCGGCCCAGATTCCCTCGGATGTGAAGACGTCGTTGAGGCGCGTCACAATGGAGGGATATCTCTCGACGAAATCCGTGCGAGCGATGACGAAGGCGTTCGGTTGGTGAATGTCCTTGGCAAACACAAGCACGCGCGCATCGCCCTTCAGCTCCGCCAGTGCAAGGTAGGGATCCCAGATCGCCCAGGCGTCGACCGAACCCCTGGCAAAGGCCGCTGTCGCATCGGCGGGCGCGAGCGAGATCGGCTGAATGTCACCCCAGGCAATCCCGGCCTTTTCGAGGGCGGCGACCACCAGATTGTGTGCGCTCGATCCCTTGCCGAAGGCAATGCGTTTGCCCCTGAGATCCGACAGCGATTTGATCGCCGACCCCGTGTGCACGACAATCGCTTGCGTACCGCCTCCCTGCTTCACGGCTGCCACATAGCGTATCCTCGCGTTGGCGGCCTGTGCGAAGATCGGCGGAGTGTCGCCGACATAGCCGATATCGACGCTGCCGACATTGATCGCCTCGAGCAACGGGGGCCCGAACTGGAACTCGACCCATTGCACATTTATGCCAGTCGGCTTGAATGCATCTTCAATGGTATGCCGCTGCCGAACGGCCGGGAAAAAGAAGCCGCCCTTCTGCACTCCAATGCGGATGATATTCGGCCGTTCTTCGGCATGCAGAGGGGACGACAGCAGCCCGCCCGCCGATGCTATCAACGATAGTTTCAGAAATTCCCTTCGCTGCATTGCGCCGCCTCCAACTTCCAGTGATCCACCGACAAAGTGACCGAAAGCTCGCAACTTCCCGTCGCCGGACGACAGCAGTCATTGGCGATCGGAATCTAAGGCCGCGCTCACCACACCGGCACGAGAAAACGTCCGTATTTTGCTGTAATGTAGTCCTTCGCCTCGGGCGATCGATAGATCGAGACGAACTGGAGAAGGCGCGGATCATCCTTCTTGTCGTTCCGTGCAACGAATTGCAGCGCGTAACGTGGGTCACCGAAGCCATCCGCGATCAAAAGACTTTCCGGATCGCCGCCCGACGCGATCAGGAAGCTGATGCTGACCTGGGCCAGTTCGACGTCGTCGAGGATGCGCGGCAACTGCGGCGCCTCAATCTCCAGGAATTTCAGCTTTTTTGGATTATCGACGATATCACGAACGTTGGCCTTCTCGCCGACGCCTTCGCGCATCTTGATCAATCCCGCTTTCTCGAACAGCAACAAACCGCGTGCTTCGTTGACGGGATCGTTCGCGACCGCGGCAGCCGTGCCCGAATGGACTTCACTCAATTTTGCGATCTTCCTCGAATAAAGTCCGACCGGAAGCACATAGGTCGGCGCGATTGGCGTGAAGGTGTAGCCGCGGGCTGCGATGGCATTGTTCAGGAACGGCGTGTGTTGAAACAGGTTGGCGTCGATATCCCCGCTCTGGAGCGCCTCGTTCGGCGTCACCCAGTCCGAAAATTCGACCACCTTGACGTCAAGGCCCTGCGCCTTAGCGCGCGCGACGGCAAACTGAAGAACTTCGGCGATCGGACCACCCGATGTCCCGATTTTTAATGCGTCCGCTGCTGCGCCTCGAGCAGACGCACCGACGGCGAGCAGCGCGCCCGCCGCTACGAGCACCCGTCGGCGATTGTAACCAGCCGCTCCGAATTTACGCTTCACAGGATCTGCCCTCCCAACTATGCAACATCCGCAGGCAGTGATGCGTGGCCCACGCCGATACCGCTGCGATAACGATAAGACGCACCAACATGATTGTCCGGCAGACGCGCGGGTCCGCCGAACAGCTTCTGCCGGAGCGTGCCTTCCCGGTAGGAAGTCTTGTAGACCCCCCGCTCCTGCAGAATCGGCACCACGAGATCGACAAAGTCCTCCAGCCCTTCCGGCGTCACGACGCGGCTAAGGTTGAAGCCGTCGATACCGGTCTCCTCGACCCAGCTTTGCAATTCGTCAGCTACATCTTCCGCCGAGCCGATGAACGGCCGGGTGCGGCTGCCGAGTCCCATTTCGCCCAACAGTTTTCGGAGCGTCCACTGCTCGCTTGCCCGCGTCGTCAGCGCTTCCAGGATCGACTGCATGGAATTCGTCTTCACGTGTTCGAGGGGCCTATCCAGGTCTTCCTTCGAATAGTCGACGCCGACCGAGCTCGCAAAATGCGCCAGCGCGCCCTCGACGCTGCCGTACGATTTATATTCTGCAAATTTCTCCTCCGCCTCCTTCCGGGTGCGTCCGACGACGACGGCACGGCTCACGAACACGACAATATCGTCCGCGCCTCGGCCATTCCCGATGGCCTGATCCTGCACATCCTTGACGAGGGCGCGCACATTTTCCTTGGTTGACGTCGCGAGGAAAATGCACTCGGCGTGCTTCGCCGCGAAGGCACGACCGCGGGTCGAGACGCCCGCCTGAAACAATACCGGCGTCCGCTGCGGCGAGGGTTCGCTCAACTGGACGGCATTGAGGCGATGTCGCCGCCCGGCATGGCTGATCGCATGGACCTTGGCAGGGTCTGCATAGATTCCCCTGACCCGGTCGGCGAGGACCGCATCGTCTTCCCAGCTCCCTTCGAGAAGCTTGTAGATGGCTTCCATGTATTCGTCTGCCAGGTCGTAACGGTCGTCGTGCTCGATCTGATGATCGAGCCCCATCGCCCGGGCGGCGCTGTCGAGGTAACCGGTCACAATGTTCCACCCTGCTCTGCCCTTGGTGAGATGATCGAGGGTCGAAAGGCGTCGGGCGAAAAGATAGGGTGTCTCGTAGGTCGCGTTCGATGTAACACCAAATCCTATGTTCTTCGTCACCGCAGCCATGACAGGCACGACCAAAAGGGGGTCATTGATCGGGATTTGCACCGCTCCCCGTATTGAGGCCGCCGGCGAGCCTCCATAGACGTCATAAACACCGATGATATCGGCCAGGAACACCGCATCGAATAACCCCCGTTCGGCCGTTCGGGCGAGATGCTGCCAATATTCGATGTCCGTGTAACGCGGCGACTGATCACGCGGATGCGTCCACATGCCATGCTGTATGTGGCCGACGCTGTTCATATCAAAGGCGTTGAGCCGGATTTCCTTCTTCATGGTCGTCTCTCACCGATGCCGCAGGCGCCGGTTAAGGCGGCGCGCCAGGTAATCGCCCGCCGTCTGCACGCTCTGCACCAGCACGATCAGCACGACGACAACGGCGAGCATCATTTCCGGCATGAAACGCTGGTAGCCATAGCGGATGCCAAGATCACCGAGGCCGCCACCTCCGACCGCGCCAACCATCGCGGAATAGCCGAGCAGGCTGACGACTGCGAGAGTGAGCGCCAGCACCAGTGCCGGCAGCGCTTCCGGGATCAGGACTTTAAGGACGATCTGCAGCGGGCTTGCCCCGAACGACGCGGCGGTCTCGATCAGTCCGCCGTCGACTTCGCGGATCGCCGCTTCCACCAGACGCGCGATGAACGGGGCGGCCGCGATCGTCAACGGGACAATGGCGGCGCTTGAACCGATGGAAGTTCCTGCGATCAGCCGGGTGAAAGGAATAATTGCGACGACCAGAATGATGAAAGGCGTCGAACGGGTTGCGTTGACGATGATGCCGAGCGCCGCATTGACGGACGGCGCAGCAAACAATTCTCCTTTTTGACTGGTCGCGAGGAATACGCCGATCGGCAGCCCGAACAGTGTCGCCAG
>Ga0181531_10001618_pt1 | contig 14178 bp, 14 predicted proteins | sample PEATcosm2014_Bin_38_FD_119743 | JGI IMG/M metagenome (GOLD analysis project Ga0181531, IMG submission 119743) | Peatland microbial communities from MTU Mesocosm Facility, Houghton, MI, USA - PEATcosm2014_Bin11_10_metaG | ecosystem: Environmental > Terrestrial > Soil > Wetlands > Peat | place... | reverse complement strand
CCCGCGCAGTTCAAAGGCAATGAGACACGCGATGGACGCGGACATACGGGTGGGGAAAAGAAGTAAGATCGTGGTTCTTAGTTCTTAGTTCTAAGTTCTAAGTTCTTAGTTCTTAGTTCTTAGTTCTTAGTTCTTAGTTCTTAGTTCGTAGTTCGTAGTTCTAAGTTCTAAGTTCTAAGTTCGTAGTTCTTAGTTGGTTGAGCATGGGCACGGCATCCTTTGGGTGCCGTGCCCGATTGTTCTTGGAATGACAGCTATTTATAAAGAGCTATAAGGAGCAGGTTCTCGCCATGGCGGGCAGGTGTTCGGCTCCCTGCTTGACTACGCTCTGGGTCGCTTAGGATGACAGGAATTTCTTCAGGGGGGTCCAGTAGTGGGATTGCCAGCCGGTGTCGAGGGAGTCGTATTCGCCTGCGGGGAAGCCGGTGTGGTCGAAGATCAATGTGGTTTCGGCGGCGCGAGGCGTGAACTCGAAATGGACGATGGAGTAGACGCCCTGATCCCAGTGGGTGGGGCGCCAGGCCTGGACGATGCGGCTATCGGTGACCAGTTCGACGTTGCGGCCGACGATGAGGCCTCCAAACAGGGAGAAGGCTCCGCCGGGGGAGGGGTCGATGGTGGCGGGATGGCCGGAGAAGGCGGCGAATTGCTTCTGATCGAGGATGGCCTGGTAGAGACGCTGCGGTGCGGCGGCGAAGTCGATCTGGTAGTGGATGGCGGTGAGGGTTGCGTGGGCGGGAGTGGCCGGCTTTTCCTGCATGGACCCCTTTTGGGCTTGGAGGGGGATGGCGGCAAGGGATGCGGCTATGGCGGCGATGGTTTGGCGGCGGGTGGGGTTCATTTGGCCTCCGGTTGCGGTGTTGATCAATTTATCTTAACTTCGTGGAGTGTGGAGTGTAGATATTTATAAAGGGCTAAAGAGCTAAAGGGTTTTAGGAAGCGGGTCCCCGCCACGGCGGGCTGGCATTCGACTCGGTCGCCGCGGCGACCTCGTTCCTGATGAACGGGCTTGTTTAGGGTATTGGTCTCCCGCCCTTTCGCCAGAAAGAAGGCGAAAGAACGGGGCACGGAGCTTCTTTGGCTGGTCTGGCGCGGGTTCAGTGCTGGCGTAAGTCGCCAAGGCGAGTCATGATGCTCAGGATGACAGGCTCTTAATATAAAGCAAGAAAAAATGTTGAGGGCTGTAGAAAGGCGGAGCTATCCCACCTTAACCGCGATACTTCAGCGGCGAAGGTGGGTCACCGAGAGCATTTGTTGGGCACCCGGAGATACGCTGGCGAAGTCTGTTACTCGATTAATTCTTTGAGTGAAGTCTGTTATCCGATTAGCTCTTTGGGGTGAAGTTTGTTATCCGATTAATTCTTTGGGTGAAGTTTGTTATCCGATGAGTTCATAGGGGTGAAGTCTGTCACTCGATTAGTTCTTTGAGATATCGGCTCGTATCTCGGCGGGGGCTGATCTGGAATCGAGGACGTTCACGAGCGGCCAGGGATTGCCGGCAAGATCATAGTGAAATTCTCCCAGCTTATCGATCACGAGCTTGCTTGCGGGAAAGAGGAAACCGGTGCTCTTGGCCGCGTCGGTGTCATTGATATCGAACTGGCCGACGGCGAGGTCGAAGGCTGGAGAGGGGGCCGGGGACGCGGACGCGGAATCCGGATTGGCTTCGCCGAGTTGATGCGGGCGGTTGGTGATGAAGGTGATCCTCCGGCCGGTGGGTGTGACGACCATTTGGATGAAGGCGATGTCGTAACCGAGAGCACCGGCAATGGAGCAATGGCCAACGGCTTTGGTTTTAGAAAGAGCGTCGACGAGTCCCTGATCGTGGCCATCCTGGTAGGCCTGGGAAAGCGTCTGCAGGTCGAGGGCGGAGGAGTAGCTGTCAATGGTGAGGGTTACGCTGACCACGTTGCCGGTTGCGGCGTAATTGGCCTGAATGGTTTCAGCGGTGAGGTCGGGAGTGGCTGCCAGGGTTGCGCCGAGGGCGAGAGTGCTCCCGAGAATCAGCTTGGAAATTCCGGCGTTGCGGACCGTTCGCAGTGCGCTTGCGAGTGCTCTCATTTGGTAATCCTTCAGGAATCCTGGGACGGTTAGAGACACGGGCGCGGCAGGGCTATGCAGCGGATCTGTCCAGGCCGAACTTCCACGGCTGGAGAAGCTGGTCAAAGATGGCGCGATATTGAATCATTGCGGCTCGAAGCTCTTCGGGGGTGGACTCGTAGTGGCCATGGGGGACGGAGATGGCGTGGGCCAGCCGGAGATCTTTCATGACGCGCGGGTAAGTGACAGAGACATCGGCGGCACGCTGCTCAAAGCCGGCCTGGGGATAGCCGCGAGTCAGCAGGAGCGTGTTGATGAGATTTTCGGCTTCAGTGACAGCCGCCTTGGGATGATGGACAAAACGGTATTGGACCATGTGCCAGTCGGCGAGGAAAAGCTCTCGTTCGATAAGGCTGAGGTCGCGGATGTTCAAGGTTTCAACGCGGGTTTCGCGGTCGGCCAGTTTTGATTCGGCCCTGGAGGGAGAGCTATTCCTGAGAACCTCGCGATCGTATTCCGATCCGAAACGATGTTTGAAGGCGAGAGTTCTAGTTTTGCGATAGTGAGAGTATGCGACACAGGCGAGGATGGCGATGACGATGAGTAAGACTGCGGGAACGAAAAGTCCGGTATTCATGAAGGAATAGTTCATTGCGTTCTCCTTTAAGGGAAGTCCGCGACGGTGAATGGTTGACGGTGAAGGCTTCTGGAGGAGGGCCTATGCAACCATCATGAACGAAGCGGGGCGGGAGCGCTGGCCTGAATTGCTCTGTGCGAGCGGGAACGGCGGAGACGGGGTTGTGGGCGTGCCAGGCTGCTCCGCGGCACGGAATGAAGCAGGCGGGCTCAGGATCACACTTAGCTGCGGCAGGACCGAAGCCGAGCGCTTCCGGCAACGTCGTCCGACGGATGTTCACCGTATCGAAAGAGGGGAAGCAGCGCCGGGAAGTTGAATGGCAGAAGACCCATGTCGAACGGAGACGCCCAAGAAAGAGACTGACGAATGCGGCAGGCTCAACTCTCCCCGTTCAAGCCGGTAGCCGGGCTTGAGAACCGATGTGCTCGTTTGCAGTGCGCCTTAAATTGATCGTTTACCTGATCGATCTGATCCTTGGTCAGCGTCGCGCGACGCAGCGGCCCGACATCGAACACCGCGCTGCATTCAGTGCAACACCACACGTAAGGCACTGCGGGTTGGTTTGTTGTCCAGACCGTTGCTATCAGGGAGGGCATAACGCGAAGCGTACATGTTGGCTAAGAGTAAGTCTGTCCGGTATTGCTCATTTTGCCAGGTATTACCATCATTTGCGTTTATTCGCGATCCCACTGAGTAGCGTTATCCGCACTCCGGCCGCGGTCGAGATGAGGAAGACGGAAGGGCACGAATTGGGAGCGACGATCGGACTGTGCGTTTTCGTCTTCGCCGGAAGAGATGTAGTGGAAGATGTCAGGGTCGAACTCGGTGCAGAAGTAATTGCGGAAAGCGGTGGCTTTTTTCCTGCGGCTTTCAAGGAACGATCGCACACCGAGGACGATGCCGAGGATGAGGACTAAACCACCAATGAGGTAGAAGGAACCGGTAAGGTTGACCATCGCATTCTCCTTTGCATTGGATGCCGGTTGCGGGCGAGAGGGATGGCCCACGCACGGGAAACAGAGATGCAGTTTGAAGGGCGCAAGGGCGGGCTGGCTGATCAAAAGTGATCAGGTCGCGAAAAAAAAGCGTGGGGTTGGAGGTGTGAGGGGCGCCGTTAGAACATTTCTCCCTTTGCTGTACCGCGATCCCACCCTAGCCGCAAAAACAAGAACGCGGCGAGGGTGGGGCACCCATACCTCACACCTTAAGGAGAAATGCTCTAGTGCTCGTGTTTGCCAGGGCGGAGCATGAGATCTCTGATGGCTTCGCGTGGATCCTTGCCGTGGTTGAGGATGAGCTCCATTTGCTCGGTGATGGGCATTTCGATGTTATGGCGGCGGGCGAGGCCGAGGGCGGCGCGGGTGGTGTAGACGCCTTCAGCGACCTTGCCGCCGAGACTCTCAAGAATTTCAGGGAGGCTGCGGCCCTGACCGAGTGCTTGACCCACAGTCCGGTTGCGGGAGAGCGAACCGGTGCAGGTGAGGACGAGATCGCCGACGCCGGAGAGGCCGGCGAGGGTTTCGCGACGGCCACCGCAGGCCACGGCGAGGCGCGTGATTTCAGCGATGCCGCGAGTCATGAGGGCGGCAGCGGAGTTGTAGCCGAGACCGGCTCCGGCGGCGACTCCGGCGGCGATGGCGATGACGTTTTTGAGCGCGCCGCCGAGCTCGACGCCGATGACATCGGTGCTGGTGTAGAGGCGGAGGGTTTCCGAAGAGAAGTCGTTCTGGATGAGGGTGGCGATATCGGGGTCGCTAAAGGCGACAGTGACGGCGGTGGGCTGGCCCTGGGCAACTTCGAGGGCAAAGCTGGGGCCCGAGAGTGCGCCGATGGAGAGTAGGAGTCCGCCTGTCTCGAGGACTTCAGAGATTACCTGGGTCATGCGCAGGAAGGTGTTGTTCTCGACGCCCTTGGTGGCGCTGACGATGAACTGGCCGAGGCGGAGATGGGGACGGATGCGGGCGAGCGTAGGGCGGAGGAACTCAGAGGGAATGACGGAGACGACGATGTCGGCATCGGCGACGGCGGCGGGGTCGGGCGTGACGACGATTTGAGGCGAGATGGGAAACCCGGGGAGAAAGAGGATGTTCTCTCCGGCGTCTGTAATTTGGCGGGCTTCTTCGGCGCTGTGCGACCAGAGGGTGACGAGATGGCCACGGCGGCGATGCAGCGAGAGGGCGATGGCGGTTCCCCACGCGCCTGAACCCAGGACGACGATACGGCTCATGCTGTTTTCTTCACTCCGAAACGGGATTCCGTGCCTGCAAGCAGGCGGTGAATGTTCTGATGATGTTTGATGATGATGAGGGCTGCGACGGCGAATTGGACGGCGATGAAAAAGGGAGGACGGTCACCCTTGACGAGAAGCCAGGCGAAGAAGGGAAAGCTGGCTGCGCCGAGGATGGAAGCGAGCGAGACGTAGCGGGTGATGGCGAGGATGACGAAGAAGACGGTGATGGCGGCGAGGGCTCCGAGGGGAGCGGCGACCAGGAAGACGCCGAAGCCGGTGGCGACGCCTTTACCGCCGCGAAAGCGAAGCCAGACAGGGAACATGTGGCCGAGGACGGCGAAGATCGCGGCGAGAGCCTGCATGTCGCGGTTTTGGAAGGTGGGCAGGAGCGAGGCGCCGGCCAGGCCGCCGAGGTAGACGGCCGCGGAGCCTTTGAGCACGTCGATGAAAAAGGTGGCTGCGCCTAGACCCTTGCCTCCGGCGCGAATGACGTTGGTTGCGCCGATGTTGCCGCTGCCTAGGGAACGGATGTCCTGCTTGCGGAAGATGCGGACGAGCAGGTAGCCGGTGGGGATGGACCCGAAGAAATACGCGGCGACCGCAATAGAGGTGATGGCGAGGAGCATGACCAGAGAGAGTTTAACAGGTTGAGCGAGTTGGCGGGCCAGCTGATCGCCAAGCCGCCGAGTGAACAGGTTTCCAGCCAGCCGCGGAGGGCGAACGATGCTTGCGGGACAGAGTGCGAGATTCAAGATGACTGCGCTTACGGGGGATCACGCCGTTTTTTGCGGGAGCCGACACGCGCACGGATTCCTTCCACTATGCAGTCCAGACCAAAATCGAACGCTGCATCGGGATGTTCATGAAACATTCCCGAATCCAGCGCTTTCACCAAGGTTGGATATCGAAGGGCCTCCGGCTTCAACCTTTGGGTCAGATCATGAATCCAGTCTTGCCCAGATTCATTCAGTTTTGAGTTCCGTTGAAATGTCGCGTGGCCGCGCACGTGGCCAATCACGGCAATAAAGGCGTGGTGCTGATTCTTCGGAGTCAGGCCCGATTCCGCCAATATTGCCAGAGCAGCTTCCATCCACGTAAGCTCGTTCGGTCCCATAGGGCGACGGCGTGCCGATGTGGCCTCCAGGAACCAGGGATGGTTCCGGTAAATCGCCAGGCAATACCGCGCCCACTTCTTCAGGCGCACGTTCCAGGGGATTGAAGGCTTTCCAAAGTTCGCGGCGGAGTCGCCGGCCGAATCGATCATCAAATCGAGTAGATCGGCCTTGCCAGGGAAATAGCGATACAGGGCCATGGTTGTGACTCCCACTTCCCGGGCCACGCGCTGCATTGTGACTGCGTCAAGACCTTCAGCGTCCGCAAGTAGAATTGCGACGTCCGCGATCTGAGTTGTGCTCAGAGCGGGTTTGGGGCCGCGGCTTGGAGGCGCTTTCTTGTCCCAGGTCAGATTCAGATTGCTGCGAGTTTTGGTTGGCATATTGCTTGTCTTCGAGTCTCTCATCCGCCGTTTGTTTGAATTTCCAATCGAGCGCAGGCTCGTAACGTTGTCGAATCTGTGTATAGTGTACACAGTTAGGAGCTTCGTATGATCTGGATCGTTTACGTTGTAGTGCTGCTTGTGGTTGCAGGGTTTCCAGCGGCTCTGCTGATCGTGAGAAAGTTGTGGCAAGCGAGAATAGCGACGGCGTTACAGATTGAAGGCGTCAATGGGATTGTGGAGGAACGATTTGTCAGAGTCGGGGGAATAGACCAATGGATTGAAATAAGAGGTGAGGATCGGAATAATCCAGTTCTCCTCGTCCTGCACGGAGGTCCAGGTTCTTCGTATTCCATCTTCACGCCGCACCTTCGATCGTGGGAGAAACATTTCACCATTGTTCAATGGGACCAGCGTGGCGGCGGCAAGACCTATTTACGCATGGGGCCGCGCAGAAGCGGAGAAATCAGTCTCGAGCAGTTAACGCGCGACGGGGTTGAGGTTGCGGAGTATGTGCGCGCGCGATTGCGCAAAGACCGGGTCTTTCTTTTAGCGAGCTCGCTTGGCTCGACTTTTGGAACCGAGGTTGTGCGCCGCCGCCCGGATCTGTTCTATGCCTACATCGGTACAGACCAGAATGTGGGAATGCAGCGAGGAAGAGACGAGGAATTGCGCGAAGTGATCGAACGCCTGCGTGCGGCTGGGCTTGAGAAGGGTGTGAAGGCGCTTGAGCGTATTGGATCCGATCCAACGCATTGGAGTCGCGACGATTACGATCGCGTCGTGCACTGGAAAATGAAGTCAGATGCGCAAGGGAACGCCCGCACCATGAAGCTTCTGAAGGATGCGGTTTGGTACGCCCCAGGATGGACGCTGAAGGACATCTATGCATTTGTTGCCGGAATGCGGTTCTCGCAGGAGAAGCTTCTACATGAAATGACTCGATACGATGCATGGGAGCAGGGCACCCGGTTTGAAATACCATTCTTCATTTTTCAAGGCGAAGACGACGTGCTGACCACGCCGAAGCTGGCGGAGATGTATTTCAAAGACGTGGCCGCGCCCATCAAACGGATGGCACTGATTCGAGAAGCGGGCCACTTTGCGGCATTCCTGCAACCAGACCAGTTCCTGCGCGAGCTTCTGGCTGACGTTCGTCCGCTGGCGGAGACCCACAGCTTGAGCGCAGTTGAGCGAGCCTGACTGACGATGTTGAGTTCGCGTCGACCGCAGATTTGTGTTGACCTTCAAAGCAAGATACGAAGCGGGGTCTGGGTGGGCAGACCCCGCTTTTTTATGGAGTGGATGGGTTAGAAGAGCTCGTCGGCGGAGGGGCCGTAGAGGGCGGGGACTTTGGATTCGGTTAGACGGAGGTAGACGGTGAGTTGGCCGCGGTGATGGGCTAGGTGGCTGAAGACTGCGTCGGCGATCATGATGTGGCGCGGCTGCTGCTGGATGGTGCGGCCGTTCATTTTGAAGGCCCAGAGAGTGAGCAGGTGCTGGTCAGTGGTTGCTGCGAGGGAGCGGCGGGCGCTGGCGATGCCGGCCTCGAGAGTGGAGAGGAGCTGGGCTTTGCCGTTGAGGGACTTGGTACGGAAGCCTTCGCTGGCGGGGTCGTCGAGGTTGAGCTCGTCGCGATCGATCATGAGCGAGATCCAGCCGAGGATGCCGGCAATGAGGGCGGCGAGGTAGCCGAGGGACATGGAGCGCTCGTGAGGCTTGAAGTCGTTGAGTCCTTCGGGGACGCGGTCGAAGGCTTTGCGGATGAGGATGGCTTCGCGGTCGAGCTTGTCGAGGAAGAACTGGCGGAGAGAGAGGGACTCGGTGACGGGGGAATCGATTGCGAGGGATTCGAGCTGCATGGGGTGGACCTCCAGGTGGGTGAAGATTTTGTTTGGCGACATTGTCGTGTGCTGACGGCGGGTGAGAGCTGAAATTGGTTATGAGGCGATGGGGAGCTCGTAGTAGCGGGATGCGTCGCCGTGTTTGAAGAGCGCGTACCATGCTGCGAGCGCCGCACTGGGATAGAGGTTTAGCGCTTTGAAAATCTCGCAGGCAAAGTCGACTGGAGCTGTGCCGGCGGCGGTGATGAGGTTTCTGTCCGCGACGGCGGGCTGGTCGCAATAGAGAGCCGTGCCGCGATAGCCACTGGATGCCAGGTATTCAGGCGCATTGGAAGTGTGACGCCGGCGATCGAGGATTCCGGCGAGGGCGAGGGCAAAGGTGGCGCCACAGATGGCTGCCACGGGCACGGCGGCGGCCAGAAAGCTGCGGGCTTTGTCGATGGCCTCGGGGTTGCCGGTTGTTTCCCATGTTTCTCCGCCAGGGAGAATGAGCATGCTGCTGCCGGCGGGGACGAGTTCGTCGAGGGTCAGGTCTGGCAGGATGCGCAGACCACCCATGGTGGTTACGACGCGATTAGTGGCGGCGACGGTGGTTACTCGATAGCGGTCCGGGGCCAATTGGAACTGGGGATTGTTGATGGCGGCGATGGCAAACGCCGGCTCCCAGTCAGCCATGGTGTCGAAGACGAAGAGGTGAACGGCGGAACTGGACATGGTGAGAGACCTCACTTTTCGAATCTATTTACAGGTTAGAGAGGCATATATGACATCGGCTGTCATAATTGATTTGAGAGATTAGAAATTGTTGGACGGGAAGGGTGGGGGCGTGAAGGCGGACCGGCTGCTTTCGGCATTGATGCTGCTACAGGCCAAGGGGCGTGTGACGGAGCGCGAGCTGGCGGAGCGGCTTGAGGTTTCGCAGCGGACGGTGCACCGGGATATGGAGGCGCTGAGCGCAGCGCGGGTTCCTATTTCGGCGGTGCGCGGGTCGCAGGGGGGGTGGGAGCTGGAGAAGGGTTGGCGGACGCAGGTTCCGGCGCTGGACGAGGCGGAGCTGCGGGCGCTGCTGATGGCGCAACCGCGGGCGATTGGGCATCCGCGGCTGATGGCGGCTGCGGAGAGCGCGCTGAACAAGCTGATGGCGGCGCTGCCGGGGCCGATGCGGGCGCAGGCGGCGGCGATGCGGGAACGGCTGCATGTCGATCCGACGGGATGGAGCGGGACTGGCGAGGACCTTTCGATGCTGGGCGTGGTTCAGCAGGCGGTTGCGGACGAGCGGAAGCTGGCGTTTGACTATACGCGGGCGGATGGACAGAAGGGACCGCGGACTGTTGATCCGCTGGGGGTGGTGGCCAAGGGACTGAGCTGGTACCTGGTGGCGAAGGGGGCGAACGGGATTCGGACTTACAGGGTTTCACGGATGGAGGCGGTGACGCCGCTGGCTAGCAAATTTGAGCGGCCGGCGCAATTCGATCTGGCGAGTTATTGGAAGGCGTCGACGGCGCAGTTTGAGGGGCAGCGGGGACAGTATGCGGTGAGGCTGCGGATGGCGCGGGGTGCGGAACGAACGCTTTCTATGTGGTGTACGCGATGGGCGGAGATTGAGGGACGGGATGAAGGTGGGGCTGAAGGATGGGTGACGGTGCGGGCGGAGTTTGAGAGCGAGGAACATGCGCGATTTGTGATGCTGGGCATGGGGACGCGGGCGCGTGTGATTGAGCCGGTGGAGTTGGGGCGGAGCGTGGCTGCGGAAGTGGCGGCGAATGCTGGAAGGGGCTGAATCCCTGCGGGCTTGAGGCTGGGATTTGCTGGGTTGGTTGACAGACCTTTTTTTCTATCGTATATAGGTAGTGTGTCTACTGTAGAGAATCTACCTAACGACGACAAGCTCGAGATGCTTCAGGGAGCGCTTGAGGTGCTGATCCTCCGCAGCCTGAAGCTGGAGGCCAACCACGCCTATGGGATATCGCAATTTCTGCAGCAACAATCCGATAGCGAGTTTCTGGTGGATAACGGCTCCCTATACCCGGCGCTGCAGCGGCTGCTTCAGCGCGAATGGATTTCCGCGAAGTGGAAAACATCGCCCAACGGACGGCGCGCGCGGTATTACAGCCTGACGGCTGCGGGGCGCAAGCAATTGGTGAAGGCGACGTCGAAGTGGGAGCGATTTGCGCTTGCCATGGCAAAGATTCTGGAAGCGGAGGGCTGACTTGATGCGTACCTGGTGGGCCAAGGTGGCACGTGCGCTGGGGAGAAGGCGGAACCTCGCAAACGAACTCGAGCAGGAGATGGACGCGCATCTGCAGTTTCTGACGGATGAGAATGTGGAGCGGGGCATGGAGCCGGAAGAGGCGCGTGCGGCGGCGCGGCGCGAGTTTGGGAATATGACCAGGGTGCGGGAGCGAAGCTATCAATCGTGGCAGTTTCCTACGATTGAATCGCTGTTTCAAGACGTTCGCTATGCGGCGCGGGGAATCTGGAAAGCGCGTGTGTTCTCGCTGATCGTAATCTTGACGCTAGCTGTCGGAATCGGCGCGAACACGGCTATCTTCAGCGCGATGTATGCCGTTCTTTTGAAGCCGCTGCCTTTCCCTTCGGGCGAGCGTTTGGTGTGGTTTGGCGAGTCGAGCGCGAAGGCTAGCGGCATCAGCGTTACGTGGCTCAATTTCGATCACTGGCGGAAGGAGAATCACTCATTCGAGCGGATGGCCGGCTTTGAGAAGGCCGATTTTACGCTTACAGGCCACGGGCCGGCCGTGCTGACTCGTGCCGGTGTAGTTACGAACGAGTTCTTTGGGTTGACGGGGTCGCGCCCGATCCTGGGCCGGCTGTTTACGGCCAGCGACGATGAACCGCAATCCGCTGCGACGGTGGTGGTGAGCAACGCGTTCTGGTCCAAGACGCTTTCGGCCGATCCGCAGATTATCGGCAAGACGATCACGCTGAATGGAAGTTCATACATCGTGGTCGGCGTGCTGGCGCGGGACCCTCGGTTCTGGGTGCAGCCGATCGATTATTACCTTCCACTGCGTCCTTCTGCAGCGCAGGCTTCAAGGCGTGACGCGCATGGAGGGATGCATGTATTGGCACTGCTCAAGCCGGGAGTTACTTTGGCGCAGGCGCGCGGGGACCTGGACACCTTAATGCAGCGGTTGGCGGAGGCCGATCCGGGGCCTGAAGACGACCATCGCGTGTTTGCCGAGTTTTTGACAGAGCAGCGAACGGGCGACGTCAAGCATGTGTTCGCTCTTTTGATGACTTCGGTCTGCCTGGTCTTGATTCTGGCGTGCGCCAACATTGGCGGCTTGCTGCTGATTCGCATGACGACGCGCGCGCGGGAGATTGCGATTCGGACTGCAATTGGGGCGGGGCGCAGCCGTCTTGCACGCCTGTTGGTGACAGAGACTGTACTGATTTCACTGGTGGGCGGTGGGCTTGGAATTCTGATGGCAGGTTTTGGATTGCGTGCCATAGAGTTGCTGGGGCCGCCCGATATTCCGCGGCTTTCAGAAGCCAGCCTGAACCTTCCGGTGTTGATCTTCGCTACGGGGCTGACGCTGGCGGTGGCGCTGGTGTGCTCGCTGGTCCCTGTGCTGAGTTCAGGAAAAGTGAATTTGTTCATTCTGCTTAAGGAGAGCAGCACCGGCGCGGGCGCCAGCCGGATTGGGCACGTACTGCGTGGAGGGCTGGTGATTTCGGAGATCGCGGTCGCCGTGGTTCTGCTGTTTACGTCGGGGATTTTGCTGCGGAGCCTGTGGGCGGCGGAGACGGTGAATCCCGGATTTGAGCCCGGGCATTTGCTTGCACTCGAATTGCAGTTGCCCCCGCTACCGTACAAGAGCGAGGGATCCATTCTCGACTTTTATCGGCGTCTTGAAGCTTCGCTGCGCACGCAGCCGGGAGTGGAATCAGTGGGCGCGGTGAATTGTCCTCCGGCGGCTGGCGATTGTAATGACTGGTGGTATTCCCTTGTGGAGCGACCCACGCTGAGCCGCGATGATGTGCCGTTGACGCTGCTGAATATAGCGGACGCGGAGTACTTCCGGACCGTGCGCATTCCGCTGATCGCGGGACGCGCGTTGTCTGATGACGACGCGGCGGGCAGACCGGCGGTTGCGGTGATCAATGAAGAGATTGCGCGTACGTGGTGGAAGGACCCGCGCTCCGCCCTTGGCCAGCACATTAAAGTTGGCGGACCTTATATGAAAGGCCCGGTGGTTGAGATTGTCGGGGTGGCGGCCGATGTGCACCAGTATGGATTGGACATCTCGCCGGCGCCTGAGATCTACTTCCCGCCTGCTCAACGAGTGGATGGGGCAATGGTGGTGATGATACGGACCACGGGTAACCCGGAGAGCATGATTGCAACCGTGCGGCAAACATTGATTTCCATCGACGGTAACGTTCCCATTCAGTCGTTGAGGACCGCCGACGCGTGGCTCGGCTCCACACTCGTACAGAGGCGATTCACCACGCTTCTGCTGGTTCTGTTTGCCGGAATTGCGGTGATCCTGGCGGGCATTGGTTGCTATGGAGTTTTTAACTACTGGGTCAGTTGCCGACGGCAGGAGATCGCCATTCGTATGGCGCTGGGAGCGGGAACGATTGCCATCCTGCGGCGGACTGGAAGGCAAGCGGCGCGGTTAGGCGCGATTGGATTGGCTGCGGGCCTTGCGGGAAGCTGGGGCGCATCGCGATGGCTGAAGAGCCTGGTGTTTGGTGTGTCTACGCACGACCCAGTTGTTTACTGTTCGGCTGCATTGGCGGCATTTCTGATCGTATTGGTCTCGGCGTCGGTACCGCTTTGGCGCGCCACGCAAATCGATCCCATTGAGACGCTTCATGAAGCCTGATGAAGAGAGCAAGCGCTGTTCTTCGCTGAGAAGGATTGGGCGGGCTGCGGAGCGCGGGCTCATTGAGTAGCCGGAACTGCCTGTTATTAACCTTCCGCGGCAACGTGAGACGGCAGCTCTGATGCAAACGGGGCGGGATATATGCACTGGTTCGTGTCCCGCTTCGACGCGCCGTTGACAATCTCAATCTTCGAGACGATAATTCAATTCGAACTATTCGAATTGAATTATGTCGAAGAAACACAAGCAGGCTGCCATGCCGCTCGAGACGATCGCCATGGCGGACAAGATACGGTACTTGTGTTCCGTTATCACGAAGATCGCTCGCGTAGACCTGCAGACGCGCCTGGACAACCATGATTCCGGACTCAGCGCCATTGAGCATGGAGTACTTCGCCATCTTGCGCGCGGTGTGGATTCAATGGCCGAAATCAGCCGGTCGATGGGTGTGGCGCCCTCGACGCTGGTTTATGTCGTGGATGGGCTGGTTAAACGGAAGCTGGCAAAGCGAGGCAAGGATCCGAACGACCGCCGGCGCGAACCTCTCTCGCTGGAGAAGAAAGGCGCCGCGCTGTTTGGCCAGATTCCGAAGATGGATGCAAGCAGCGTTCTGGTGAAGAGGCTCGAAGGCATGAAGGAGACCCGGCGACACGAATTGGTGGCGTTGCTCGAGGAATTCGCACAGGGCCTTTCAGGCTCGGAGAAGCTATACCTCCAGCCGGACGGGGGAGATTCTGCGGGAATCGAACTTCTCAGGACAGGAACAAAGTCCCGGCAGGAGCGAAGTTCGGGCGGGAGCAACTCACGTCGGCAGTGAAGGCGAGGAGACCATGAGTAAATCCCAATGGATTCTTATGACAACGTTCGCGGCCAGCTTTTATGGCGTTGGCAACATCTGGATGACGCAGTTTGGCTGGCGTTTGTGGCCGTATGTAGCTCCGGATGACTTTGGCGCATACCACAACGCATGGTGGGCGATGATCAAGCCGGTTATTTTCCCCGTGGCCGCGATTGCTGTGACCGGGTCGATTGCATTGATCTGGTGGCGGCCCGAAGGTGTTACGAGCGCACCCGTTTGG
>Ga0181531_10001617_pt1 | contig 14181 bp, 10 predicted proteins | sample PEATcosm2014_Bin_38_FD_119743 | JGI IMG/M metagenome (GOLD analysis project Ga0181531, IMG submission 119743) | Peatland microbial communities from MTU Mesocosm Facility, Houghton, MI, USA - PEATcosm2014_Bin11_10_metaG | ecosystem: Environmental > Terrestrial > Soil > Wetlands > Peat | place... | reverse complement strand
GCGATGCTACTGGCTTTTTTTCACACGCACGAAGCGGGGCCCGATGCACCCTGTTATCGCTATCATATAGGGCAGGATAATATGCTGGAGATGCAGCCGATTCAGCCTCGTCGTGAAGTTCGTCGCGGGCCGACCGGCGTGAAGCATACAGCCGTGAGCGGAGGGTTCCGCTTGCAACGGGTATTCAACAATCGGCACATTGAAACTCTTTTCCGGGATTTTGCCTCGATCAAGTTTTTTCTCACTCGGGATAACATCCGCGAAGTGCTCGTCATTCGCTAGTCCAGGCGCGAGCGCCATTCCTCGTGTGGGATGACAAGTATCTTTCCTGCGATTGGAAGTTCTTATCGCGTAGCGCTCACAAAATAATTCGTCAGCGCCGGAGCCTTTTGAAAGGCGAAGATCAGTGGCCTGCGAACCGGGCGCGGCAGACGCAACAAGCGCCGAACCTGCGAGGAAGACTTAAAGATGGGGCTCAGCCAGAGGCGATAACTCTCGCGATAATCGGCTGTTGCCTGCGACAGATTTTTTTCTCCCGAGAAGAACGGCGCGAGGCAGGCCGCGGCTAACGCTCCGCTGCGAGTGGCGAGAGAGATTCCATCCCCCACAAATGGATCGACAAAGGCGGCCGCGTCGCCGACGCGCAGCACGCCGTCGCTCTCCGGCTGCGGCAATCCAAAGATCAAGGGGAACGTTGTCAGTTCTTCCATGAGCGGCTGCCAGTGTTTGACTCGGTCGGCCAAGGCTTCGTTACACTGGAAAACCTCTTGCAATGTTCTTGCACCCCCCGCTTTCACCACCGCTGACGCGTTCACGCGGCCGACTTTCTCCGAGCCGGACATGCACACCGGCTGCACGCCGCAATAACCGCCGTCGAAGAAATAGAGGTCCGTGGAGAGTGGCGGATTGTTTTCCACGAAATGGCCCTTGATACCCATCCAGCGTTGCTCTTTGCCAGGCTTCATCCTGCCGCTCAGGGTGGACCATCGTCCTGCGGCGTTGACGACCGAGCGCGATGCGATCGCGCCCTCTGCCGTATGGGTTAGGAACAATTCTTTACCGCCATTAGGGCGCGAGATCGATTTGACTACGCAGAGCTCGCGTTGTTCCACTCCCCACTGGCGAGCTGAATCCCAAAGTGCGGCGTCCAGATCGAAGCGAGCGATGCTGGCGCCGGGAGGAGTCACGGTCGTTTCGATCGTTTCTCCGTCCATGAAAAGGCGGGCGCGGTGAAGGCGCACGGCATCGCGAATCAGGCCTTGATGCTCTGGACTCAAAGCACCCGCAAGCAACTGCAAAGCCTCGGCGGAAACGAATTCTCCGCAGACTTTTTGGCGAGGAAACTTGCCCCGCTCCAGCAGCAAGACTTTAGCGCCCGATCGCGCGGCGGAGATGGCTGTGACGCTGCCGGCGGGCCCAGCTCCAACGACTACAAGATCGTAGATAGGTTTCACTTCCATAATATTGCGCCCATGCGAAAGAGGTAGTGCGAGTTGATTTCGAATCGCGATGAACGAACTTGACTGAGCAATTGGCGCATCTCGTTCCTGCGATAAGACTGACGAACCGAAGCCGGGGCATCGTTCCAGGTAATTCGACTGCGAAAAAGAGGCAGGCCAGCGTAAGTGATGACGTAATGAAGGGGATGACGCACCAAGTCGTTGATGATAACCGCGGTGCGAGTGACCCGAAGGGCTTCGTTGGCGAACTGTACGACCTGCGGTTCGGAGAGATGATGAGTGAACAGACTGCAACTGGTTATATCAAAGCTGGCGTCGGCAAAGGGCAGGCTAAGAGCATCGGCAACGACGACCTGCGCGTTGCCAATCCCGCTTGATTCACTCACATGCGAGGCTCGCCGATCGAGCAGTGTGAGGGAAACATTGATTCCTTGACCGCGAACGAGCTCGGCAACTCGGCGCGCCGACCGGCCCGAGCCAGCGGCGACTTCGAGCAACGTCAAATCCGTCTTGCCGGTGCGCTGAGCGATGCTGCGAATCATGCTTGCTGAAGCGCGATCACCGCCGAACCAGATGTTGATGCGATCCAGATCTCTGAGGGAGGCCGCGATTTCACGAGGGGTTCCGGCGTCCGAGTCGAGCAGTTCGGCGGTCGCGATTCGTTTCATCATCACGCTGGCCTATACTTCGGCCAATTCCTCTTCTAGCAGTTGTTTGTTGTAGAGGTCGGTATAGTAACCGCCGCGTTCCAACAGTTCCTCGTGGGTTCCTAGCTCGACGATCCTTCCCGCATGCAACACTGCGATGCGGTCGGCGTTGCGCACGGTGGAAACACGATGCGAGATAAAAATGGTGGTTCGTCCCTGCATGACTTTGCGCAGGTGATTGAGAATCTTGTCTTCAGTGTGGGTGTCAACGCTGGATAATGCGTCGTCAAGAATCAGAATGCGCGGGTTGCGGATTAAAGCGCGGGCAATCGCCGTACGCTGTTTCTGGCCTCCGGAAAGCGTGATGCCACGCTCTCCGACCATCGTTTTGTATTGCTCCGGGAAGCCTTCGATATCGGCCGCTATGTTGGCGGCTTCAGCGGCATTGCGGACGTCGGTATCGCTGGCGTCTTCGCTTCCGAAGGCGATGTTTTCGCGAATGGTTTCGCTGAACAGGAAAGTTTCCTGAGGCACGAAGCCGATGGCGCGGCGTAACGTCGCCAGAGGAAGGTCGCGGATTGGGCGTCCATCGATGAGAACCTCACCCGGTGCGGCATCAAAGATTCGCGGGATGAGGCTCACGAGAGTCGTCTTCCCCGATCCCGTCGGACCCACAATTGCCAGACTGGTTCCGGCAGGCACATGCAGGTTGATGTCGTGTAGAACATCTGCCCCTCCATAGCTGAAATTCAGATGACGGAACTCGATGTCTCCCACAACCTCGAAGCTCGGCGATACCTTGGGACCATCTTTGATTTCTGGTTGTTCGAGCATGATTTCGTTGATGCGAATCGCGGACGCGGTACCACGTTGCCACAGGTTGATGACCCATCCCAAGGCGATGATTGGGAAGGTGAGCTGCACCATGTAGGTATTGAAGGCGACGAACTCACCGACCGAGATGCGATGGGAAATGACTTCGCGTCCGCCCAGCCACAGGACCAGCACGATGGCGAAGCCCAGCATCGTTTCGAGCGTGGGCCACAACATGCCCATGAGCCGGACCAGCTTGAGGCTGCGGGCAATGTATTCCAGATTCGATTTCTCGAAGGCAGCAATTTCGGCTTCTTCCTGCACGTAGGCGCGGATGACGCGTGCTCCGGAAAAGTTTTCCTGAGCACGGGCCGAAATTTCGGAGAACATCGCCTGAATGCGTTCGAAGCGCTCGTGAATCCTTCGGCCGAAGTATTGGATCACAATGCTGACAATCGGCAAGGGCAGAAACGCGTAGAAGGTCAGCTTGGGGCTGATTGACAACATGAACGCGAGTGCCCCAGCCGTAAACACAATTGTGTTAGCCGAGTACATATAGGCCGGCCCCAACAACATGCGGACTGCGTTGAGATCATTGGTGGCGCGGGCCATGATGTCGCCCGTGCGAGTGCGCTGAAAATAAGAGTGAGAAAGGCTTTCCAGCTTTCGAAACAGATCGTTGCGCAAGTCGAACTCAATCTCGCGCGAGACTCCGATAAGAACCCAGCGCATCAGAAATTGAAAGATTGCTTTGATAGCCGCGATGCCGAGCAGCAGCAAAGCGTAGGTGAGCAGCTTATGACGGGTGACACCGGTGTGGAGATCGTCGATCGCCCGGCGGATGACCTGCGGGAACATGATCCAGACGGCATTGTTGATGAAGAGGTAAACCGTCCCCCAGATGTATCCGGCGCGATAGCGCTTCAAATAAGGGATCAGTGGCCGGAGAATCCGCATGAGCTTGATAGATGAGATTCTACCAGCGCCCGATGCAGAGGAAGAGCGGGGGATAATCTAGTGGTCGCGGCGAAACGCTGCCCGGCATATCCAAACCAACAACAGCGAACACGCAGTGAGCCACACTTGTCCCGCTAATAAGGTTACCGAGGAAATGGATTCAACACTCATATCGGCATGAACACTCTGTTATCTCAGGAAAACTTTAAGCCCCGCTTTTCGATCGGCCCTAAGATGCAAAAAAGCGGGGAGCGGTCTCCCTACCGCTCCCCTTTTCCCCCTCAAGTCGCGAAACTTACTCGACGGGCGGAGCGTCCTGCTGTTGTTGCATCCGCTGCGCCATGCGAGCCTCGCGTTTTGCGTTGAGCTGAGCCAGTTTCGTCTTTTGGTCAGCCGTCAGCAGTTGGTAAATCTGGGAATCGGTGCGTGCCTTCGCGACCATGATCTGAGCTGAGATTTGGCTTTGTGCCGAGGCGATGGTCTGCGCTTTCGCTTCATCGAATGTGGCGCTCTCTACCAGAGCTTTCATTTGCTCGTGGCTCTGTCGCTCTTGCTCCATCAGCGGTTTCAGCGAAGTCCGCTCGCTGCTGATCAACTGCTTAACCTGAGTCTGCTGCGCATCGCTCAAGTCAAGATAATCGGAAAGAAATGCGATTTCATGCTGACCGAACGGTCCGCCCTCGTGTGGCGGCGGTCCCCCTTGCGCGAGCGCAAACGATGCGGGCAATAGCACTGCGGCGGCTGCGGTCAAGAATCTCTTATTCAATTTCATTGTGTTTTTCTCCTGGAAATCGAAGCGCCTGGTAGCGTCGCTTTAGTGATTAGAACCCAACCCACGCATCCGAGCGGTAAAGAGTTGGTCAACCCGAGTAAAGTTTTGTGTCACGTCACCATTTGTTTGTTACTCTCGCTCCGGCGCCTGCATTTTGACAATTCTTTACTGCCTTGCCACTCCGAAAGCCCTAATATGAAAAACGGCCCACGGCATCTACAATGGAAGACTTGGAGCGAATTCTAGTCATCGACGACGATGTGGAACTCTGTAGCCTGGTGGCGGAGTACCTGGGCCCGGAGGGCTTCGAAGTCGAGAGTGTTGCTGACGGGGCTCGCGGCCTTGATCGTGCCGCATCGGGCGGCCATTCTCTAGTTGTCCTCGACGTCATGCTTCCGGGACTCAACGGTTTCGACCTGCTCCGCCAACTGCGCAAGACTTCTCGCATACCTGTACTGTTGCTCACGGCACGCGGCGAAGACGTGGATCGCATCGTCGGATTGGAAATTGGTGCCGACGATTATTTACCGAAGCCATTCAATCCTCGCGAACTGCTAGCGCGTGTGCGGGCGATATTACGTCGTACTCAGGCGACTGCGGGTGATGGATTGATTCCTGAGATTCTCCGAGTTGGCGACGTGGAGCTTGACCCCGCGACGCGAAATGTTTTCCGTCAAGGCAAGCCAGTGGAACTCACTTCGGTGGAATTCAACCTGCTGCATGTGCTTTTGCTGGAAGCGGGGCGAGTTGTTACCCGCGAACATTTGGTGGACGCAGTGTTAGGGCGCAAATTTTCTCCCTTTGATCGCAGCATCGATATGCACGTAAGTAAGGTGCGCAAGAAATTGGGCGACTCTGAGGAAGGCTCGGAACACATTAAGACGGTACGAGGTGTGGGGTACATCTTTGCTCATTCCCGCGAGCCGGCGAGGAGCCGACCGGAGTGAAAAGCGTATTCTTCAGAATCTTCTTCTCCTACTGGATCGCGCAGGCGCTCTTCGTTGTTTTCGCGATCCTGATTACGTTGGCCATGCGCCCACCGGGTGAGATCGCAAACATTGAGGCCATGGAAAGCGGCATTCTCGATGGAGCGCTGCAGGCGCGAGCAAATGGGGGAGAGAACTCTGTACATCGCTATCTTCGCAACTTGCGCGAGACGCAGCATGTATGGGCTTCCGTTTTCGATGCCGACGGCAAAGATATTCTCGGCGGCAAACCTCCGGAATGGATTGAGTCAGCCCGATTAGGCAAGACTCGCACGGCGGACAGTATTTGGGGACGCCTGGGACCGCGGCAATTTCTACGTCGTACGTTAACCGGTTCGGACGGTCGGACTTATACCCTCGTCATCGAGATTCCACCGGAGAAGCACGAAATTTTTGGACCGCATGCCTGGCCCGGAACCAGCATACTGATTGGCGTCGTGACCTCAGGGATCATTTGCTTTCTATTGGCGCGATACTTGATGGCTCCAGTGGCGCGGCTGCGCGCGGCGACACAAAAGCTGGCTTCTGGTGACCTCTCGGCCCGCGCTGGATTCGCAAATGGAAGAAGGCGCGACGAAATGTCGCAACTCCTCCGCGATTTTGACTTGATGGCGGAACGACTGGAAAGTCTGGTCACTTCGCAAAATCGTTTGTTGAGCGATATCTCGCACGAGCTGCGCTCGCCGCTAGCCCGGCTCAATGTAGCGCTGGAGCTGGCGCGCCAGCGTTCCGGGCCCGAAGCAGAAAGCTCGCTTGACCGGATGAACCTCGAAGCCGATCGCCTCAACACTTTGATTGGCCGGCTGCTGACGGTTGCCCGCTTGGACAATGCCAGCGACTCGCTCACGCCCAATCCGGTGAACCTCGGTGAGCTGATCGCAGACGTCGCGCAGGACGCCGCGTTCGAAGCGCAGCACCGGCGATGCGGCGTCGAGTGTCTGGTGCAGCAAGAATGCCAGGTCGCAGGCGATAGCGGCCTGCTGCGCAGCGCGATTGAGAATGTTGTCCGCAATGCGGTGCGCTATACGAAAGAAGGCACGACCGTGCAGATCACGCTGGAGCGGTCTGCCGCTGTAGCCGAGCCAGTCGCGCTCATCCGCGTGGAAGATCGTGGCCCGGGCGTCCCAGAGGCGTCGCTCAATAAGTTGTTCGAGCCTTTTTACCGATTGGATGATGCCCGCGGCCGGGGCACCGGCGGAGTCGGTCTGGGGCTCGCCATCACCGAACGCGCGATTCGATTCCATCGTGGAAGCGTGAGGGCGGTGAATCGTGCTGAAGGCGGATTGCTGGTCGAAATCAAGCTGCCGTTAGTGGCTGACGAAGAAGCGATTGTTTTGCAACTGGAAAACCGACAACTCGCGAGCCGCTAAGTCAGGCCCTGCCGTCACACTTCGCCGTGAACATGCGATAATCGGAAATCGAATCCAACCAAATTGCTGCTGCGCTCGCCCACGTGAGCGCAGCAAAATGTCAGGGAGAAAGAATGGGCTGGAAGTTTCGTTGGCTTGCGGGCGCGTTGCTAAGCGCTGCAACCCTCTGCTGTTTGAGCTGTAGCAACACCACCACAGGCACCGCAGTAACGACTCCCGAGGATCTCTACGTGACTACGGCCGGTGACGCCACGTTGCAGGGATACGTGATCACCCCAAGTTCGGGCGCTTTGACCCTAGTCGGCCAAGGCATCGCCAGCGGCTTGCAACCCACTGCGATGGTGATTACTCCGGCGCTCGACACACTGTTCGTTGCAAGCGTGGGGGGTTTGTGCCCCGGCACGACGACGACCAGTTCTTGCCTCGGCTCATTTACGATCAACGCCGACGGCAGTACCAGCGCGGCCAGCACGACGACCATCCCGTTGGGAGAGAATCCCGTGGCGATGGCGATCAACGCTGCGGGCACTTACCTGTTTGTCGCCAATCAAGGCACATTCTCGGATCCCACCTCGGGCACTATTTCGGTGTTCGCGATCAGCGGGACCACCGCTACTGAGATTTCCGGATCTCCGTTCCAAGACTTGGCGACTCCTGGCGTCCCGAACAATTCTGGAATCGGCCCATCGGGATTGGCCATCAGCGCCTCGGACAATTATCTTTACGTTTCGAACAACTTTAACAACACCGTTTCAGCCTTTACCATCTCCAGTTCTGGAGCGCTGACGCAGTTTGCTTCCCTGCCGTATCTCGCTGGAACCAATCCTACCGGTCTGACCATCACACCCAGTGGATCGTTCCTGTTTGCTGCCAACTCTGGGTCAAACAACGTCTCGGCCTTCGCCATCTGCGACAAAGTCACGAACACCTGCTCGAATGCGGGCGCGCCTGACGGCACGTTGACGGAAGTGACAGGACAGCCTTTTGCCGCCGGATTAGGGCCGAGTGTGCCGCTGGTGGATCCTTCGGGGAATTTCTTGTACGTGGTGGACAAAGTTTCGAATCAGGTTTCGCAGTACCGGATCAGTAGCCAAACCGGCGTGTTGGCGCCCATCAGCCCCGCGGCAGTCTCCACCGGACCGACGCCGGTGGCTCTGGTGATAAGAGTTGGAAGCACGGTCATTACTTCTACCGGCGGGCAAACCGAATACCTCTACGTGGCCAATAACGGTGGAACGTCACTCTCAACATTCAGTTTCGATTCGACCGTTGGACAGTTAACGGTGCTAGGCGGGACGACGACGACCGACGGAGGAAATCCCTCAGCGTTGACGGCCCGCTAATCTTAGCCCGCTTTCCGCGGGCGACTCGGCGACGTAGAATCACGGTCGGATGCATCGCGATATAAACATCGCCGCCGATTTAGCTAAAGCGTGGTCGCTACCGTCCCATTTATATTTCGACGCAGAAGTCTTCTCGGAAGAGCGAGAAAAAATATTCAGCCGCTGCTGGCAGCTTGTAGGACATGCAAGCCAGCTTGTCCATCCCGGCGATTTCTTTACCACCGAATTGCAGGGCGAACCGCTGCTTCTGGTTCGTGACACCAAAGGCGAGCTCCGCGGCTTCTATAATGTCTGCCGTCATCGCGCTGGACCGCCTGCTGAAGGCTGCGGATCGCGCAAACTCTTTCGCTGCGGCTATCACGGCTGGACTTACGATCTGGAAGGCAAGCTCATCAGCGCTCCTGAGTTTGAAAACGTCCAAGCCTTCGACCGCGAACACTTCTCACTTGTTTCCGTGCGAACGGAAGAGTGGTTCAATCTGATCTTCGTCAATTTCGATCAGGACGCGAGGCCTCTAGTCGAGAGCCTTGGCGAATTGCCTGCGCAGGCGGAACATTTTCCGTTTCAGCGCATGAAGCTCTTCGAACGGCGCACCTACGAAATGAAGTGCAACTGGAAGACTTATGTGGACAATTATCTTGAGGGATATCATCTGCCCAGCGTGCATCCCGGATTGAACCGCGAGTTGGACTACGGAGCGTATGTGGTCGAGCCTTACCAGCGACATGTGCGGCAATTCAGCCCGATTCGTGGCGCACAGACGGGAGACTCTACGCCGCGCCGGTATCAGGAAGCGGGCAAAGATCTCACCACGGATTACTTCTGGATTTTTCCCAATTGGATGCTCAACTGCTATCCCGACAACGTATCGCTCAACATCGTTCTGCCCATCGCACCCGAACGCACGCTTGCCATCTTCGAATGGTACTTGCCGGAAGAAAGCCTGGGCGCCGCGGCTGCGAAGGCGGCCGTCGAGTTCAGCCATCAGATTCAGATTGAAGACGTCGCCATCTGCGAGACCGTACAGAGGAATCTGCATTCCCGAAGCTACGACCGGGGACGGTACAGTGTGAAGCAGGAAACGGGCGTCCATGCCTTTCATCGCATGTACGCTGCTGCGATAGGAAAGGGCGGACAGTTAGAATAGAGCGAGTTGATCTCCCAATGTTGCGGAGCGAGCGTGGGTTCCGCCGTCCATCGGTTCCATCCTGTCGCTACCTTCGTCCATCCCATATTTCTTACGCAGCCGCGACATGGTTTCTGCAATTCGTTTTGAGTAGGCCTTCGATACGAACGCTGAATTCGCGTAGCGCCGTTCGTAACTCTCGACCAACTCAGGAAACTTCTCCCGCAGAAACGGAATGAAGACCGCGGTGGCGCAAGGCTTCAAGAACAACGCTCCACCGGAAATGTGCTTGCATCCGGTTGCGGCGGTGGCTCGAACCAACGCCTCGAGGGCTTGCACCGAATCTGTAATGCCTGGCAGTACCGGGGCGCAGCTTACGCCGGTATTCAGGCCGGACTCGGTGAGTTGCCGCAAAGCTTGCAAACGCAAATCGGGCCGCGGCGCGCGCGGTTCCAGAATGCGCGCAAGATCGGTGTTCACCGTCGTGATAGTCAGGCGCACCGAGAGCCGGTTGTGCGCGGCGATCTCTTGCAGAAGCTCGATGTCGCGGACGATCAAGTTTGACTTGGTGATGATGCCGAGTTCCAATCCGCGGTGGCGTGTCAGCTCGCTGAGAATCTCTCGCGTGATCTCGAAGCGCTTTTCGGCGGGTTGATAAGGATCGGTGGCAGTCCCGATGGCAATGCTATCGCCACGCTTGACCTGGCGCAATTCTTGACGCAGAAGGTCGGCAGCATGTTGCTTGATGAAAATCTTCTGCTCGAAGGCGATGCCGTCACGCATCTCCATGAACTCGTGGGTATAACGCGCATAACAGTACTTGCATCCAAACTCGCAGCCACGGTACGGATTGATGGTCCATGCGAATGGAACGCGGGAGCCAGTGCAGCGATTGAGTAGAGACCGTGCAGGTAGCGAAAAATATTCGACGCGATGTCCAAGGCGTAAGGATTCTCCCTCAGCCGCCAGGCGTGCTATACCGATCAAGCGCGGCGAAGAACTATGGGGGAGTACGTCGGGGAGGAGAGGCGAGGATGCCATAATTATCGTTTTCCTGTCTTCGCTTTTTGTTCGCTCTCAGAATAGCCGTGAGGCGAACAGTCGGTCAAGAGAAAAGTGACCTGTCCCCGCGGGTGCGCATGGGGTTGGAATTCACGCATTAAAGTTAGTAATTCTAGTAATTAAGGAAGAGTGGCAGACTCGCACAGCCGCTCGACGACTACATCACGGCGGGAGCTTGAATGCCCATGATCTCGAGCGCACGCCTCAGTTCGCGATGGGCCACGGCCGCTGTGGCCAACAGAAATACTTTGCGCTTTTCGTAGGCTTCAGCCAGAATGGGATGCTTGTGGTAAAAGCTGTTGAACGCCTGCGCCAACTGGAAAGCATGTTTGGCCAGATAAGCGGGCTCGGTAGTCGCAATGCACTGCTCGACCACGTAGGAAGTTTTCCCAGCCGCAAGCCATAAGCTCCAAATTTCATCGTCGGACAGAAATTCGGATGACGATGTTGCGTCGAATTCTTGCAGTGCCGTTTCGGCGCTGAAGTTTCCCTTGCGGAAAATATTTGCGGCACGCACGACCGCGTATTGCACATACGGCCCGGTTTCTCCTTCAAAGCTCAGAGCTTCTTTGAAGTCGAAAGCGATGACCGAAGGCTTGGTAAACTTCAACATGAAATAACGCAGCGCGCCGACAGCGATTTGGGTCGCCGTCTTTAGTCGCCCGTGCTCGTGTAGTTCTGGCTGCCGCGCATCGACTTCTTTTTTTGCGGTTGCGATGAGAGTATCGAGCAGGTCGTCTGCTTTCACGCCGAATCCCTTGCGACCGGACACTTCAATGTAGGCGCGGTTCTTGTCTTCGTCGGAAAGCTGATAGCCGAGTTCAGCCGCGCAGCGCGGCGTCAGGGCGACCATCTCGTACGAGAGATGTGTGTAGTGCGCGGCTTGGTCTTCGTATCCGAGCGCTTTCAGCGCTTCGATCACGGTGGTCTGCGCCTCCGCTTGTCGCGCGTCGATCACGTTATAAATCTCGGACACATCGCCGAAGTGCGGGTGATTTTCTTCTCCCTCGATGGCAGAAATCCAACACTCGCGTCCATCCGGATAACGATAGAAGGGCTTGTAGCCGAAATCGCGACCCAATAAGCCAAACTTCCACATGTGATAGGCGATGTCTTTGCCAACATAGCCTACAGTGCCGTTGGAGCGCACGATCACTTTTTGAGAGTCTTCGGGCTTTTCAGCGCTGTCGGCATTCTCGGCGCTGTTAAGCTTTGCCGTTCCCGGGCGTTGCATGACCCAGCAGCCTTTGTTTTTGCCTTCACTCTCATACTCAAGAACACCAGCGGCTTTGAGTTTTTCAAACGCCGCATCCCAGAAGTGCAAATGCAGGATCTCGCTCTCGCGCGGCAGGAAATCGTATTCGACATCCAGGCGCTGCATGGTTTCCAGGTGGCGGCGCAATACTGCGACTGATATTAAATTCGCCACGGCTGACGTTTCGCTCGCCGGATTTTCGATCTCATGCAACGTTTCCTGACGCAGCTTGAGATTTTCTTTGTCCAGGCTGTACCAGTGCGAGGCGCGAGCGTAGACGTCCCAGCAGTAGTAGTCGAAACGCGGCTGGCGGGTCAGTTCTTCGATGGCGTCATAATCCAGTTTTTCCAGATGTAGGAATCCAACGACGACATCGGCCACCTGCACGCCGGTGTTATCGATGTAATTCTGGATGTCCACTTCCCTGCCAGCAAACTTCAGTAGGCGCACAAAAGTATCGCCGAGAATGGCATTGCGCAGGTGTCCGATGTGAGCGGCTTTGTTGGGATTGATACTTGAGTGCTCGACCAGAATCTTCCCGGGCGTCGAAGCTGGCGCGATCGGTGCCTTCGCAGAGAGAGCTGCAAAAGCGTTACGATCCAGACGGACATTGATGTAACCCGCGCCCGCCACTTCCAGTTTCTCGATGCCCTCGATCGGGCCAACTCCAGCGATAATTTCTTCGGCGATTTTACGCGGCGCTTTGCGCAAAGTCTTGGCCAGCTCGAAAGCCAGAGGCAATGCATATTCACCAAGGTCGATGCGTGGCGGCTGCTCGACCACGATGCGAGTCGCTTCAGCGCCATAGGTTTGGCGCAGGAATTCCTGCATCTTCTGGGTCAGCCGTTGTGCAATGAGACGGTACAAGTGATCCTCTGCATTTAGTCCGAAGAAGTGTGATTGTAGCAGGGACGAAGCTGCGTTTGACGAGCGTTGAAGCGTTCCCTATGATTGTCATTCCGAGCGAGCGAGGCATCCTTTTCGCCAGCGCGGCAGCCTGCGGCGTTTTTCAATTGGCCTCCGCCGCCGCGGACGCCACTTTCATGAGCAAAACTTTTTACATTACGACGCCGATCTATTACGTGAACGCGCGTCCTCACATCGGGCACGCGTATACGACAATCGCCTGCGATGTGATTGCGCGGCGGCAGCGCATGTTGGGTGTCGATACCTATTTCCTCACCGGAACCGACGAGCATGGACAAAAGATCGAGCGGGCGGCGCAGGCGGCGGGCAAGACTCCGCAGCAGTTGACGGACGAAGTTTCAGCCGAGTTTCGCGCGCTATGGGATCGCATGGGAATCACTTATGACGATTACATTCGGACGACTTCCGAGCGGCACAAGCGTGGCGTGCAGGCGTTGTTTCGCAAGCTGCGTGATTCCGGCTACATCTACAAAGGGACGTATACCGGACAGTATTGCGTGTTCGACGAGCTTTACGTGGATGCGATCGGCGCGGGTGCGCCCTGCCCGGAGTGCGGACGCCCGACTGAAACCGTTCATGAAGAGAATTATTTTTTCAAGCTGTCGGAGTTTCAGGACAAGCTAATTCACCTCTATACCACTCAGCCTGGGTTCATCCGTCCTGAGACGCGCCGCAACGAAGTGTTGTCATTTGTGAAGTCTGGCCTGCGTGATCTTTCGATCAGCCGCAGCACGTTTTCCTGGGGAATTCCAGTCCCGGACGATCCCAAGCACGTAATTTACGTTTGGCTGGACGCGCTGGCGAATTACATCACCGCGCTGGGCTGGAGTTCGAACGACACGACGCTCTACGATAAATTCTGGCCCGCTAATGTTCACATGATCGGCAAAGAGATTGTCCGGTTTCATTGCGTCTACTGGCCAGCGTTTTTGATGGCTGCCGGGTTGCCCTTGCCGAAGAGCATCGTGGCGCATGGATGGCTGCTGTTTGAAGAGAGCAAGATGTCGAAGTCTCGCGGCAACATCGTGCGTGCGGAGACGATTCTCGATGTGCTTGGCGCCGATGCGCTGCGATATTTCTTGTTGCGTGAAGTGGTGTTCGGTCAGGACGGATCGTTTTCTTTCGATGCACTGGTCCAACGCTATAACGCCGATCTGGCGAATGGCTTGGGGAATCTCGCCAGCCGTACTTTGACGATGATCACACGGTATTTTAAGGGCGAAGTGCCGTATCCGTCTGCATCATCGTCGTTGACTGCGGGCGATCTTGCTGTGGCCGACGCCGCGCGCAAGGCCATCGCGGATTACGGCACATACTTCGATCAGTTTCAATTTTCGCGCGCTTTGGAGAGTGCATGGACTTTGGTCGCGACCGTCGACAAATACATCGTCGAGAACGAGCCGTGGACGCTGGGCGAGAAGCAGGACGAAGAGAGTCGTTCGCGACTGGCAACTGTTTTGTAT
>Ga0181531_10001616_pt1 | contig 14195 bp, 11 predicted proteins | sample PEATcosm2014_Bin_38_FD_119743 | JGI IMG/M metagenome (GOLD analysis project Ga0181531, IMG submission 119743) | Peatland microbial communities from MTU Mesocosm Facility, Houghton, MI, USA - PEATcosm2014_Bin11_10_metaG | ecosystem: Environmental > Terrestrial > Soil > Wetlands > Peat | place... | reverse complement strand
CCCCTGCGCAGCGTAAGCCTCGCTAACGCTGTTAGAGGCTCTCAGCAGAAAGCCCATAAGCTGACGAACGCTCAATATCCAGCCCGGCGGCAAAAGGCAGCCGAGTTGTGCAACACAATCGGGAGAGAAGCGGACGTCGGAACGTGGCGGAATGCGGATGAAGCCCGAGGCTCGTTTGCACGGCGAGTTTCCGACCTTTCGCCGAGAAGATTTGCTACTCGTTACCGGACACGGGCAATACGCCGACGATCTTAATCTGGCGCGGGCGGCCCGCGCGGTGATGGTGCGCTCGCCCCACGCCCATGCCGCCATCCGCAGCGTGGATATGACGCGTGCTCTGGCCCACTCCGGGGTGTTGGCGGTTCTTTCAGGCGTCGACGCGCTCGCCGACGGACTACAGGCAATTCCGCATGCGACCGGCAGTTCGAAGGTCGGGTCTGATATGCCGCTTGTCCATCGCGACGGATCCGAGCGAATAGTCACCCGACAGCGGCCGTTGCCGGTTGACCGCGCATGCTTCGTCGGAGAAGCCGTCGTCATGGTCGTCGCGGAGACTGAAGCGCAGGCCAAGGACGCCGCCGAGGCGGTAGCGATTGACTGGGAGCCGCTTCCAGCGGTCACTCACGCAGTCGATGCGCTCGGGGCCAATGCACCGCAGCTGTGGAACCACGTCCCGGGCAATCGCACGCTTGAAGCGCATCTCGGCGACGAAGCGGCGACCGCCGCGGCGTTCGCGTGCGCGGCTCACCGCGTTCGTCTCAACAGCTGGGTGCAGCGCGTCACCGGAACGCACATGGAACCTCGCGCTGTCGTTGCGGCGTGGGACGAGGTGAACGAACTCTACACGGTGCATGCGTCGCATGGGATCGGCGTCGTGCAAATGCGCGACGAGTTGGCGGCAATACTCGGTGTGCCGCCGGAGCGGGTGCGGGTGATAGCTCCCCGGGACGTCGGGGGCAATTTCGGGACCCGCAACGCGACTTATCCGGAGTTTGCATTGGTCGCGTGGGCCGCGCGGCGGTTGGCGCGCCCGATCGTATTCAAGGCGGAACGCACAGAGGCCTTTCTGTCCGATTTCCAGGGGCGAGATCTGCACATTGACGCCGAGCTTGCACTCGACGCGGCGGGAAATTTCCTCGCGCTGCGCTCGGTGAATACGGCGAACAACGGCGCCTATACGACCTCGTTCGTTCCCTTGAACAAAGGGGCGCAGCTGATGCCGAGCCTTTACCGCATTCCAACAGCGCACGTGACCGCGCGCGCCGCTGTGACAAACACGCCGGCGACGATACCGTACCGCAGTGCCGGCCGTCCGGAAGCGATCTACGCCATAGAACGTCTCATAGATCTCGCGGCGCGGCAGTGCGGGTTCGAACGGATCGCCTTGCGGCGCCGCAACCTCATCGGAAGCACGGAGCAGCCCTATCGCAATCCACTCGGCGTCACCTACGACAATGGCGACTATGAAGGCGTCATGCGGAAAGCGCTCGAGCTGTCCGATTGGGCCGGCTTCCCGGCGCGGCGCGAAGCGTCGCGCGCACGCGGTCTGTGCCGCGGAATAGCGATCGCAAACTATATCGAGACGACGAGTGGCGCTCCGCGCGAGCGTGCCGAAATCCTGGTCCGTCCCGACCAGACGATCGAGGTGATCGTTGGCACGCAGAGCACGGGTCAGGGCCACGAAACCGCATTCCCGCAACTTGTCGCCGAATGGTTCGGCGTCTCACCTGGCGCGGTGGTGCTGCGAACCGGCGACACCTCATTCGTCAAGGCCGGCGGCGGCAGCCATTCGGGACGATCGCTGCGGCAGGCCAGCGTCGTGATGCATCAGGCCACGACCGACATAATCGACAAAGGCCGGCGGATCGCAGCCGCGCTGTTCGAAACCGATCCGGGCGACGTCATCTTCGCCGATGGCCATTTTCGGGTAACCGGGACCGATCGCGCGATCGACATCTTCGCGGTTGCCCGCGCCGCAGCCGAGGAGAGCGCGCTACCCGATGACTTGAAAGGCGCGCTGGCTGCAATATCCGATCAGACGCGGCCCGGTCTGGCATTTCCCTACGGTACCGCAGTCTGCGAACTAGAGGTCGATCCGGAAACCGGCGCGCTGTTCATCCAACGCTACACGTCGGTCGACGATGTCGGCCGCGCGCTCAATCCGATGATCCTGCACGGGCAGACCCACGGCGGAATCGCGCAGGGCGTCGGCCAAGCGCTGTTGGAGCAATGTTATTTCGACCCGGACTCGGGCCAGAATCTATCGGCGTCGCTCATGGACTACGCGCTGCCGCGGGCGACGGACTTGCCGTCCTTCACAACGGCATTGAGCGAGGTTCCGGCGAGCAGCCATCCGCTCGGCTTCCGCCCCGGAAGCGAAGGCGGAACAACCCCGGCGCTTGCCGTGACGATCAACGCCATCGTCGACGCGCTGGGCGGGTTCGGCGTGACGCATGTCGAAATGCCCGCAACACCGTCGCGGATCTGGCAGGCAATCGCCGCCGCGAAAACGCGAGCTGCGAGCCGCACACATACTGTTCCGGCCGGACCGTAGCCTCGGAACGAATCGAAAAGATAGGGTGGGAAACGACCATGGCCAAGGTGATCGACATCGATCGAGTGTTTGACGACCAGAGAATTGGCGCCTTTCACATCAAACTATTGCTGTTGTCCTTTCTGGTGTTGATGAGCGACGGGTTCGATCTCGGGGCCGCCGCGTATGCCGGACCGGGCATTCTCAAGGAATGGAACCTGAGCGGCCGGGAACTCGGGGCGCTATTCTCAAGTTCGATAGCGGCCGGCTTTGTCGGCCCGCCGCTTTTTGGATTTCTGTCGGACAAATTTGGCCGCAAGCGTGTCATCGTTGGCGGCGCCTATTTCTTCGGTCTCTTCACAATGGCGGCGGTGCTGACCACGAGCCTCAACGAATTGATCGTCGTGCGTGTCTTGGCCGGCGTCGCCCTCGGAGGAATGCTGCCGATCGTCGTAACGTTGAACAATGAATTCGCTCCGGCGCGCGTCCGCGCGACCCTGGTTGTGCTGATCTTCACGGGCGTGACTTTCGGCGGCGGGCTACCGGGGTTCGTCGCGGCGAAGCTTATGGGCGAGTATGGCTGGCGCAGTCTGTTTTGGATCGGAGGCATCGCCCCGATCGTCTTCGCCACGATTCTTGCGATCACGCTCCCGGAGTCGATCAAGTTTCTGGCTCTGCGCCCGGCGCGCCGCAACGAACTGGTCGCGCTGCTCAAAGCACTACGCCCCGACCTCGCGGTCGGACACCGCGTTTGTCATCAGCGGGGAAGAGAACCGTTCGCGTTTTTCAATGGCGGCCTTGCTCGAAGGCCGGCTCGCGGTACTTACGCCGCTGTTCTGGATTTCGAATTTTGTCGCCGTGATGAGTCTCTACTTCATGAATCAGTGGATGCCGACGGTGCTTTCTTCCGCCGGTGTCCCGATAGCTCAGGCAGCGATCGCGACGACGCTGTTTCAATTCGGAGGAACGTTGGCCGGTCTTATCTCGATGCGCTTTCTTGATAAATCCGGATTCATCCCGGTTCCTATTCTCTTTGCCTGCTCGATACCGATCGCCATCTGTATCGGCATTCCGAATCTTTCGCCTTATATTCTCTTGGCACTTCTGTTTGGCGCCGGATTCTGCATTCTCGGACTTCAATTCGGGAATATCGCAACCGAAGCCAATATCTATCCGACCTATATTCGAGCGTGGGGCGTGGGATCGAACTTCGCGATTGGGCGGATCGGCGGCGCGCTTGGGCAGTTGCTGGGCGGCTTCGCGTTCGGCGCGAAAATGACGGCACAGCAGATTTTTCTGATCGCGACGCTACGGCTCGTCGTTGGGCTGATCGCCACATTGGCGATCATGCCGCTATATCAAAGACACATGCGGATATTGAGAGCCGACCGCGGGCGCGAATAGCTGGAACAGCGGACCGCGAGGCGGAAGGGGTAACATCGCTTACGGTGCTCCGAGCAACAGGGGCACCCCATCGACCCGAAGCGGACGTCGAAATTTCACGGCACCGGCGGCAATTTCACGCTGCCGCCCCTTTCTCGGTTATTTGACGGCGCGCGAGGAAATTTCCGATTTGCCAAACCGGTCCTAACTTCCGCGGTATCGCGGCATCTGTTACGCTTTCGGCCATTATTGGAGGCTGATCATGACGAGCATTCCGACATCCCGTTTTCCGGGCGGCCGGTTAGCCGCGCTGGCGTTGTTGGTATTCACCGCTATCGGGGGCACCATCGTCCTTGCGGCGCAAGACAAGTACACTGTGAAAGTGCCGGACGGGCTCGCGTTCTCCGACTTCAGAGGATACGAAGACTGGCAGACTGTCGCCGTCAGTCAGCTCGAATCCGCAAACTTGCTCAGAGCGATCGTCGCCAATCCCGTGATGATCAACGCGTATCGGGCGGGCATTCCGGACAATGGCAAGCCTTTCCCCAACGGCTCCAAGATTGCAAAGCTGGAGTGGACACAGAAAAAGATCACGGACGCGCCCTGGTCCGCGAGCGCGCCGGACACGATGGCGGACACCCTGAAGGTCGTCGAGCTTATCGAGAAAGATACCAAAAGATTCCCGGACAGCCGCGGCTGGGGCTACGCTGAGTTTGCCTATGATGCCGCGTCCGACACGTTCAAGCCCGCGGTCACCGGCACGAAGTGCGGCGCCAGCTGCCATGAAATCGCGGGGCCGGCAAAAGATTACATCTTCAATGCGTATTTGAAGCGATGAGCGGGAATGAGCGCCGTGGACTCCCAGTCACTTCGGATGACGAGTGCGCGCCGAGTCCCCGTCATCAGAAATCGGCGGCGCCGGCTTTCGCGCGCAGCGGGCTTTTGCCCGACGGCGCGCCGGGCGCCGGCAAGTCCGTCCCCGGATCGCGGAATCCGCTGGTGATCGGATAGCGGCGGTCGCGGCCGAAATTCTTCAACGTCACCTTCACGCCCGGCGCCGCCTGCCGGCGCTTGTATTCGGCAAGGTTGAGCATGCGCTCGATTTTCATCACCGTCTCGCGGTCGAAGCCGGCGGCGACGATGGTGGCGAGCGGCTCCTCGCGTTCCACTAGCCGCTCCAGAATCTGATCGAGGATGTCGTAAGGCGGCAGCGTGTCCTGATCGGTCTGGTTCTCGCGCAGTTCCGCGGTCGGCGCCCGGATCAAGATATTTTCGGGAATGACCGGGCCATCGGGCCCGAGCGCGTCGCCGGGTTTCCAGCCGTTGCGCAAGCGCCCGAGGCGGTACACCTCGGTCTTGTAGAGGTCCTTGATCGGATTGAAGCCGCCATTCATATCGCCATAGAGCGTGGCGTAGCCGACCGACATTTCCGATTTGTTGCCGGTCGTCACCACCATCAGCCCGAACTTGTTGGAAATCGCCATCAGGATAACGCCACGGGCGCGGGCCTGCAGATTCTCCTCGGTGACGTCGCGCGGCGCGCCGCCGAAGATCTTGCCGAGCGAGGCTTCAAGGCCTTGCACGGCGGCTTCGATCGGAACGATGTCGTAACGGATGCGCAAAGCGCGCGCGAGCGCCAAGGCGTCATCGCGCGATTTCTGCGAGGTATAGCGGTAAGGCAGCATCACGCAGTGAACGCGCTCGGCGCCGATGGCGTCGACGGCAAGCGCCGCGCACAACGCCGAATCGACGCCGCCCGAGAGCCCAATCACAACGCCGCGGAACCGGTTCTTGTCGACATAGTCGCGCAAGCCGAGCATGCAGGCGTTGTAGTCCGCCTGGTCAAATTCTTCCGCCGCCGCCATCGGTCCCGGCGCGCAACGCCAGCCAGTTGCCGTGCGCGACCAGTGCGTCGTCAGCACGACCTCGCGGAAAGCCGGAAGCGCAAAAGCCAGCGAGCGGTCGGCGTTGAGCGCAAACGACGCGCCGTCGAAGACCAGCTCGTCCTGGCCGCCGACCTGATTGATGTAAAGCAACGGCAGCGCGGCTTCAGTGACCCGCGCCACCGAAACGTTCAGCCGAACCTCGGCCTTGTCGCGCCAATACGGTGAACCATTGGGTACGATCAGGAGCTCGGCGCCGGTTTCGGCCAGGCATTCGACGACGTTCTCGTAATCGCCCCAGTCGGTCCAGGTATCCTCGCAGATCGGCAGGCCAAACCGCACGCCGCGGAAGCTCACGGGACCTGGGACCGGGCCGGATGCAAATACGCGCTTTTCGTCGAACACCCCATAATTCGGCAGATTGACCTTGTAGCGCAGCGCCGCGATGTCGCCTTCCGCGAGCAACGCATAGGCGTTATGGAGTTTCTTGTCTTCGACCCAAGGCGTGCCGATGAGCACGGCCGGGCCGCCATCGGCGGTCTCGCGCGCCAGCGTCTCCACCGCAGCACGGCAGGCGGCCTGGAAAGCGGGCTTGAGCACCAAGTCTTCCGGCGGATAACCGGCAATGAACAATTCGGAAAAAGCAACGATATCGGCGCCCTCGCGGGCGGCTAGCGCGCGCGCCTTGCGGGCGCGCTCCAAATTGCCGGTAACGTCGCCGACAACCGGGTTGAGCTGCGCGACCGCAATCGCCAGACGATCGGCTGGGCGTTCGTTCATGACCATCAAATAGCGTTTCGCGCACGCCAGCGAAAGCGGGGGCTACAGCTGGATTCTCGCTCGTATCGGAATAAGCCGAAGTTGCTGTCGCCCGGCTACAGCGCCGCGACCGCCGGCACCGGTTTGGCCCTGCCTTGGCGCTCCGATTTGAGAAGGTCGGCCAAGAGGAAGGCAAGGTCGAGCGATTGTTCGGCGTTCAGCCGCGGATCGCACACGGTGTGATAGCGATCGTTGAGGTCTTCCTCGCTGATGGCGCGTGCGCCGCCGGTGCACTCGGTGACGTTCTGCCCGGTCATTTCCAGATGAACGCCGCCGGCACGGGTGCCTTCAGCGGCATGGACCTGAAAGAAGGTGCGCACTTCTTTGAGGATTCTATCGAACGGCCGCGTCTTGTAGCCGGTCGCCGACGTGATGGTGTTGCCGTGCATCGGATCGCACGACCACACCACGTTGCGGCCCTCGCGTTTGACGGCGCGGATGAGCGCCGGCAAGAACTCGCCGGCCTTGTCGGCACCCATGCGGCAGATCAGCGTCAGCCGTCCGGGCTCGTTGTCCGGATCGAGAATATCGATCAGCCGGAGAAGTTCATCCGGCTTTTGCGTCGGTCCGGTCTTGAGCCCCAGCGGATTCTTGATACCGCGGCAGAATTCGATATGCGCCTGATCCGCCTGGCGCGTGCGGTCGCCGACCCACAACAGATGACCGCTGGTGCAGTACCAATCGCCCGTCGTGGAATCGACGCGGGTGAACGCCTGTTCGTAGCCGAGCAGCAGCGCTTCGTGACTGGTGAAGAAATCGGTGGTGCGCATTTCCGGATGGATCTCCGGATCGATGCCGCAGGCGCGCATGAAATCGAGCGCCTCGGTCAGATGCGTGGCCAGTTCCTGGTAGCGCTTCGATTGCGGGCTGTCGTGCACGAAGGACAGCATCCACTGATGCGCGTTCGAGAGATTAGCGTAGCCGCCGGTGGCGAAGGCGCGCAACAGATTGAGCGTCGCCGCCGATTGCCGATAGGCCTCGAGCTGCCGGCGCGGATCGGGCGTGCGCGCTTCGGTGGTGAATTCGGTGCCGTTGATGATATCGCCGCGATAGGCCGGCAATTCGACGCCGCCGCGCTTTTCCGTCGGCGACGAGCGTGGCTTGGCGAATTGGCCGGCGATACGTCCGACTTTCACGACGGGCGAAGCCGCCGCGTAAGTCAGCACCACCGCCATCTGCAAAAACAGCCGGAAGAAATCGCGGATGTTGTTGGCGCCGTGCTCGGCGAAGCTTTCGGCGCAATCGCCACCCTGAAGGAGGAAGGCCTGGCCGGCGGCAACCTGCGCCAAAGCGCGTTTGAGGTTGCGTGCCTCGCCTGCAAAAACCAGCGGCGGAAAGCTCGCAAGCTGCGCCTCGACGTCGGTGAGCGCTTTTAAGTCCGGGTAATCCGGGACCTGCACGATCGGCTTGGAACGCCAGCTATCCGGGCTCCATTTGGCCGAGTTGACGAGCTTCGACATCCGCTTCTCCAGATCGTCATTCCGGCCGAGCCGCCGTTGCGGCGAGAGCCGAAATCCATAACCACCGGTCGTGAATATGGATTCCGGGCTCGCGGGCCTTTGCCCGCGCCCCGGAATGACGCCGGGTTATACAGCGCGGCCGTACGCCGTGAAAAGGCCGTTTATTCCGCGGCTTCGCGCGCGTAGCTGGCGCTTTTCGTGCGCATGGTGACCAGCTCCTCGGCCGTGGTCGGGTGGAGCGCCATGGTGGCATCGAAATCGGCCTTGGTGGCGCCCATGGTCACGGCGATCGCGGCCACCTGAACCATCTCGGCCGCGCCCTCGCCGACGATGTGACAGCCGGCGACACGATCGGTCATGCCGTCGACCACGAGCTTGACCAACACGGTCGTATCGCGGCCGGACAAAGTCGCCTTCAACGGCCGAAACATCGCCCGATAAATGTCGGTCCGCGCGAAGCGTGCGCGCGCCTGCGCCTCGGTGAGCCCAACGGCGCCGACCTCGGGATCGGAAAACACTGCGGTCGGCACGTGGGCGTGATCGACCTTCGTCGGCTTGCCGCCGAACACGCTGTCGGCGAAGGCGTGGCCTTCGCGGATCGCAACTGGCGTGAGGTTGACGCGGTTGGTGACGTCGCCGATGGCGTAGATCGACGGCACGCTGGACCGCGAATAGTCGTCGACCGCGACGCCGCCATTCTCGGCAATGCCGACGCCCGCCTGTTCGAGGCCGAGCTTGCCGATATTCGGCGCCCGGCCGGTGGCGAACATCACGCAATCGGCGGTGTGCCGGTGGCCGCTCGACATCACCGCCGAGAAGCGCGAATCCATCCGCTCGATCGCCGCGATTTTAATTCCGGTAACGATCCGGATGCCGCGCTTCTCCATGTCGGCGCGCACATGCGCCCGCACGTCGTCGTCAAAACCGCGCAAGATATTGTCGCCGCGATAGACGACCGTCACCTGCGAACCAAGCCCGGCAAAAATGCTGGCGAATTCGAGCGCGATATAGCCGCCGCCCTGGATCACCACGTGCCGCGGCAGGGCCGGCAGGTGGAACGCCTCGTTCGAAGAAATCGCGTGCTCGATGCCGGGGATGGGATCGCCAAAACTCGGCGCACCGCCGGTGGCGACGAGGATCTTGCCGGCGCGCACGCGTTTGCCGTTCGCCAATTGCACGGTGTGCGCATCGGCAACGACGGCGCGGGTCTTGACGATGGCGACGCCGGCACGCTCCAGCGTATTCGTATAGGCGGCTTCAAGGCGGGCGATTTCCTTGTCCTTGTTGGCGATCAATGTCGGCCAATCGAACGACAGCTGCGGTATCGTCCAGCCATACCCTGCCGCATCCTCGAACTCGGCGCGAAAGCGCGACGCGTAGACCAAAAGCTTCTTCGGCACGCAGCCGCGAATGACGCACGTGCCGCCGACGCGATACTCCTCCGCCACCATGACACGCGCGCCATGCTGCGCGGCGATACGCGCAGCGCGTACACCGCCGGAGCCTCCACCAATGACGAAAAGATCGACGTCGTAATCGGACATGTGACGCGGTGCCTGGGCACTCCCTTATTCGATCAAGTATTCGATCAAGGCCGCTCGATCACGCGCACCCCGTCCGGACCGCCCAGGATAGCAGTCTGCGCGACATCGATGAACAAGCCGTGCTCCATGACGCCTGGAATTGCCGAAAGCTGCGCGGCAAGGCGGCGCGGATCGGGGATTCTCTGCAAATGGGCATCCACGATCCAGTGTCCACCATCGGTCACAAAGGCTTGTCCATCCGGCCGTTTGCGCAGTGGTGCTTGTCCCGGAGAGCCAACCACGGCTGCTACCGTTTCGATGAGCCGCCGGGTCGAGCCAGCACCAAACGGGGCGATCTCAATCGGCAGCGGAAAGCGTCCGAGCAGCGAGACCCATTTCGACTCATCGGCAATGACCACCATCAGCGTGGACGCGGACGCGACGATCTTCTCGCGCAACAGCGCGCCGCCGCCGCCTTTGATCAACGTGAGGTCCGGTGCAATCTCGTCGGCGCCGTCGACGGTCAGATCCAGTTCGGGCGTGGTGTCGAGCGAGGTGACTGGAATGCCGGACGCCATCGCCTGCGCGCGGGTAGCCTCCGACGTCGGAACCGCAAGGATGTCCAGACCGCCGCGCACTTTTTCGCTCAGGAGTTCGATGAAATGCTTGGCGGTCGAGCCGGTGCCGAGCCCAAGCCGCATGCCCGGCCGCACGAATTCCAGCGCCTTGGCGGCGGCGGCGCGTTTTTGCGCTTCAACGTCCATTTCGCGTTTCAACATACATTTCGCGTTTCAACATCCAATTTTCGTTTCAACGCCTCTGCCGCTGTGTAAAACAAAACGCCAATGAAAGCGAACTGGTCCCGCAAAACCATGCTCACCATCGTCTTCGATCTCGACGGCACGCTGATCGACACGGCCCCGGACCTGATCGACACGCTCAATGTCATCCTCAGCCGCCGCGGACTGCCGGCGGTTCCGTACGACGCGGCGCGGCCGCTGATCGGCGGCGGCGCCAAAGGCATGATCGAGCGGGCGCTGGTGCTAGACGGCCGCATCGACGTCATGGCCGAGGTCGAAACGCTCTATGCCGCCTTCGTCGCCCATTATGCCGAGCATATTGCGGACCGCTCGCGCCCCTTCCCGCATGTCGAAGCGACGCTCGATCGGCTCGCCGCCGCGGGCCACACGCTTGCGGTTTGCACCAACAAGCTCGAATGGCTCTCCAGGCGGCTCCTCGATGCGCTCAAGCTCAGCGATTGCTTCGCCGCGATTTGCGGCCAGGACACCTTCGGCGTCCAAAAGCCCGATCCGCGCATCCTGCGCTCGACCGTGGAACGCGCCGGCGGCGACGTGAACCGCGCCATCATGGTCGGCGATTCGATCACCGATATCCGCACCGCCCGCGCCGCCAATGTGCCGGTCGTTGCGGTCGATTTCGGCTATACCGACGTGCCGATCGCCACGCTTAACCCGGACCGGGTGATTGGCTGCTTTGCCGAATTGCCCGGCGCCATAGGCACTCTCGACACAGTGAAGAATGGTGTGGACGATCAGGCCTTTATCAGGCAAAAAGACTAATTACATGAGCCTTTAGGCTCATGCGGCTCAAATGGAGCCAAAAACGCGCGATCCGGAAGAGCGGTATCCGGTTTTCCGAAACGGTCGTGCTTAGGGACGTCATGGAAACGCATGTCGATGGACAGCGTGAAATGAATAGCGCAACGGCGCTCGACCGGAATGAACCGCGCCCGGCGCTGGTCGATCCGTTCGGTCGTGACATTAGCTATCTGCGTGTATCGGTCACCGACCGGTGCGACTTCCGCTGTGTCTATTGCATGGCGGAGCACATGTCGTTTTTGCCCAAGGCCGACCTCCTGACGCTCGAAGAGCTCGACCGGCTGTGCTCGGCGTTCGTCGCGCGCGGCGTGCGCAAGCTGCGGATCACCGGCGGCGAGCCGCTGGTGCGCCGCGGCATTATGACGTTGTTTGCCTCGCTCTCGCGCCACCTTGCCTCGGGCGCGCTCGACGAACTCACGCTCACCACCAACGGCTCGCAACTCGCCCAGCACGCCGCCGAACTTGCCGCGCATGGCGTGCGCCGCATCAACGTCTCGCTCGACACGCTCGATGCCGACAAATTCCGCGCCATCACCCGCTGGGGCGCGCTCGATCAAGTCATGGCCGGCATCGACGCCGCGCAGAAAGCCGGACTGAAGGTCAAGATCAACACCGTGGCGCTCAAGGGCGTCAACGAGCACGAATTCGGGCAACTGATGGCTTGGGCGCATGGCCGCGGCATGGATTTGACGCTGATCGAAGTGATGCCGCTTGGCGAAATCGGCGAAGGCCGGCTCGATCAATATCTGCCGCTGTCGCTCGTGCGCGCGCGGCTTGCCGAGCACTACACGCTCGAAGACCTCGATTACCGCACCGGCGGGCCGGCGCGCTACGTGCGCGCCGCCGAGACCGGCGGCCGGCTCGGCTTCATCACCCCGTTGACGCACAATTTCTGCGAAGCCTGCAACCGCGTGCGCGTCACCTGCACCGGCACGCTCTATATGTGCTTGGGTCAAGAAGACGCCGCCGATTTGCGCAAGCCGCTGCGCGCCTCCGAGAGCAACGATCTCCTGCACGCCGCCATCGACGAAGCGATCGCGCGCAAGCCCAAGGGCCACGACTTCGTCATCGACCGCCGCCACCAGCGCCCGGCGCTGGCGCGGCATATGAGCGTCACCGGCGGCTGAGCTGCTCCTCATCCCGCCCCACGCAGCAGCGGGGAGGGGGGGACCATCCGAAGGATGGTGGGAGGGGCGCGTATCGCTCAAAGCGAATCTCCTCCAAAGAATCATTTCCGCTGCATCGACGCCGCCTCCACCGCGCTTCGCGCGGTCCCCCTCCCCCGCTCCGCTGCGCACGGGAGGAAAAGATGCGCATTCTCGCGACGCTCCTCTACGCCCGAGTTTTGCTCACCACCAAGCCACCAAAGAATCTTTTAGACTCGCCTCCGGCACAGCGCATGATCCCGAAAAGTGGTCACCGGTTTTCGGAACAAGATCATGCGCCACGAAGAAGGGAGGCGAAGCGCCGAAAGGCGCATCCAACCAATGGCCGCGCGTATCGGGCGCAGCAGCGCGCTCTTTCGGGGCGCGCTCGCCTTCCGGCGCTCCACCGCGGCTCTTGCCAAAGCCCCGAAGGGCTAAAACTCAGCTTCGGGCCATGCTTCCCGGGACACGCGCCGACAGCGTTAGCCGCGACGGCATGTCAGGCTAAGCGGAGCACCCCGCGCCCCGGTCATAATGCCGGAGGGAATGATGCCCAAAGCCGCCCGGGAGCGGTTTGCGAGACCGCACGCGGGGCACCGCACTCGCTCCGCTTTGAAGATCGCGTCTAGAAAGCGCCCTTCACTGAGCGAGATTCTCGACCTCGTAACCGAAAAAAGGACTCATTGTCAAGATTGTCACCGCTCAAGTGACGGCTGGCAGGGTGGGCTCCGCCAAGCAAAACCCACCCGGCGCTAACTAAGGGGTCACGCCTTCAACGTTGAAGTTTCGGAACGTCGCGTATTTTTCGCCGATGGCGAACGCGTCTTTCGTGGCCTGGGAATTCCACCACTGCTGCGCCTTGTCCAGGTTTTCCCATTGGATGAGAACGACGCGGGGTGCGGGCGGCGTGCCCTGAAGACTGACAGTCTTGCCGCCAGCCGCAAGGAATTTGCCGCCACCGTCGGCAATCGTTTTCCGCACGGCCGGCAGGAATTCCTTGGCGTATCCGTCTTGGTTCGAGACCACGACCTCGGCAATGCCATAGGCCGGCGGCCTCGCCTGCGCGTGCAGGCCTTGCACGGCAACGGCGCCAACGGCGAAACTCGCAACCATTCCAAAAACTGCATACTTCGCTTTCATGACTTTCTCCTCTCCAGGAAGACATGAGCGCCCTGCGCGGATGCGCAGGGTCGTCGCCTATGATTTTGGAGACCTAAAAATTCAGGTCGAAGGAGTATCGCCCGCCGATGGCAACATGGCTGCCGCCAAACGGATTTTTTGAGGAGATGTCGGCACATCCCTGGGCAGCTCGACAGAGTATACAACAAACGATCAAAGCTAAACAGAGTGGTGCGCAAATGGCGCGACCGGAAAATGAACATTTGCGGTCACCGTAGCGAGCGTAGCCCGTAGAGTAAGTTTGTGACAAAGGCGGCCATCTGATCGCAAATTTGCTCCCTGGCGCGGCGGTGTGCTCTAAAAGCTCGTAAGAAGCTTGGGGAGCCAAAACCACGTGAGCGATTTCGATCTGTCCGGGCGCGTCGCGATCGTCACCGGCGGCAACGGCGGGATCGGACTTGGCATGGCGGACGCGCTGGCCCGGGCCGGTTGCGCTGTTTCGATCTGGGGCCGCAACGAAGAGAAGAACGCGCACGCCCTGGCGCAGCTGCGCGCCCACGGCGGCGCCGTCGACGTCAGACAATGTGACGATTGTGTTGCAAAACTCGTTTTTCATTGGTGCTCAAAAATTCTGCGGGCTGCTGGCGCGACCTTCGTGTAAAGATATGAGGGACCTCACCGCCTCACGTTAAACTCATAGGCGAGTTCGGT
>Ga0181531_10001615_pt1 | contig 14195 bp, 17 predicted proteins | sample PEATcosm2014_Bin_38_FD_119743 | JGI IMG/M metagenome (GOLD analysis project Ga0181531, IMG submission 119743) | Peatland microbial communities from MTU Mesocosm Facility, Houghton, MI, USA - PEATcosm2014_Bin11_10_metaG | ecosystem: Environmental > Terrestrial > Soil > Wetlands > Peat | place... | reverse complement strand
GGCTCTGTTGCTGAACCGGGCGCTTGAGAAAGGGCACAGCGTCATGTTCGAGGGCGCCCAGGGGACCATGCTGGATATCGATCACGGGACTTACCCGTTTGTGACCTCATCGTCGGCAGCGGCGGGCGGTGCGTCGACGGGAACCGGCGTGGGTCCGACGCGCATTGGGACGGTAATTGCCGTGACGAAAGCTTATGTGACGCGCGTGGGCGAAGGGCCGTTCCCCACGGAAATTGACGATGAGGCAGGGGAGGAGTTGCGGCGGCGCGGGCAGGAGTTTGGGGCGGTGACGGGGCGGCCGCGGCGGTGCGGATGGCTGGATCTGCCGCAGCTGCGGTACTCGAACCAGATCAATGGGACGGACTGGCTGGTGATCACGAAGCTCGATGTGCTGGACGATCTGGAGTGGATTCCGGTGTGCACAGGGTACGAGATCGATGGCAAGGCGCTGGATACGATGCCCGCCGATGTGCGTGGCATTGAGGCGATCCAGCCCGTGTACACTCGGCTCAGGGGATGGAAGTGCTCGACGGAGGGCGTTCGGAGCTTCGACGAGCTTCCGAGGACAGCGCAGGAATATTTGCGGTTCATGGAGCGCGAAACGGGAGCAAAGATCGCGCTTGTTTCGACGGGACCGGATCGGGACCAGACCCTTGAAATGCCGGAGTTCCGGGACGCGATGGAACGGATTGCCGGGAGCCAGACCCTGATAATCGGAGAGCGAGTGGCGGAACCCATACAATGATCAGCTTTACAGTTCGCATGAAATTCCGCCCCGAGGAGCGCCAGCAGGTGGCTGAGGTATTGACGGCGTTGGCTCGGCAGTCGCGAGAGGAGCCAGGATGCGTGAGCTACGATCCGCACATCGTGGAGGGGGAACCGGACACGGTGGTGATCTACGAGCAATACAAGGATCAAAAAGCGGTGGAGGCTCACCGGGCGTCGGCACACTTCAGGGAATATGTGGTGGGCGGCCTGTACCAGATGATGCTGGATCGGCAGGTGGAGAACCTGACGCTGGTCGCTTAGGCGCCGAAGCAATCAACCGGTGATCTTACGCGTCTGAGAGGGTGGTGGGTCGCGGGCGATGGCTCTTCCGGCAGGTGGGGCACGGTGCGAACGCTCCCCAACCCATATGACGTTCCGGCAGCGAATGCGCACCTTTCGGCGATTCTTTTTTGACGCGCTGCGGCGGCACGGGCTAACATCCGGTACGATCATGCGCCGCCCACCCGGCTCCGTTTTGCGTGCAAACCCCGTTCCACAAGCAGTCGCCGCACTGCTGCTGCTGGCGACGTGGCATGCGGTGTGGGCTTTGCCGCACCACGAGGGGCGGGCGATCCACAAGGAAATCGAAGGGATGGAGCAGGAGTGGCGGCAGGCTACGGTGACGAACAATGTGGGGGAGATGGACCGGTTGCTGGCCGACGATTACATCGGGATCACATCGAATGGCACTCTGGAGACGAAGTCCCAGGCGCTGGCGCAGCGTCGGGCAGGCACGGTTCGAATCACAAAGCTGGACCTGAGCGATATGCACGTTCGCGTGTACGGGGATACGGCGGTGGTCACATCGCAGGCGGAGCTGGAAGGGACGAACGGAGCCAGCGATATCGGCGGGCAATATCGGTATACGCGGGTTTACAACCGGCGGTTGGGGCAGTGGAAGATCGTGAGTTTCGAGGCCAGCCGGATGCACGACACGGATGCGCGAGCCAGCACAAAGCATTAAGATTTGCGCGGTGGCGCTGAATCGGCTAAGTCGCAAGGCGAGGCTACATAGGAAGCGCAAGGTTGTTATACTAAATTGCCGCGTGGCTTAGCCGCGCTGAGGAGAAAAACCCATCGATAAGCGTTCCGCGAAGCAGTTTGTCCGCATCAACGATCGAATCCGCGCCCGTGAAATTCGCGTGATCGACGAAAAAGGCGAGCAGCTCGGCATCCTCCCCCCGTTTGAAGCCCTCAAGATTGCGCGTGAGCGTGGTCTGGACCTGGTGGAAGTATCGCCCACGGCTGTTCCTCCGGTTTGCCGCATTCAGGACTACGGCAAATTCCTCTACGAAAAAGAAAAGAGCGACCGCGCTGCGCGCAAGCGGCAGAAGGTGATCGTCGTCAAAGAAGTGAAGTTCTCCGTGACCATCGACGATCACGACTACGTGACGCGCAAGAATCAGGCGGTCCGGTTCCTGCAGGACGGCGACAAGGTGAAGGCATCGCTGCGTTTCAAAGGGCGCCAGATGGCGCATCGGGAGCTGGGCTACGCGATCATCAACCGGCTGATTCAGGACATTGGGGAGAACGGCGTGGTGGAGTTCATGCCGCGTATGGAAGGCAACACGCTGCACGCCATTCTGGCGCCCGGAAAGAAGGAAGCGCCGAAGAAGCCGGCTGCTCCACGGCCGCAGGCGCAGCCGCCTGCTCCGCAAGCCCAGACAGCGCAATAGATCGGCTCAGAAGCTCTCAGCTGCAGGGAATCCACGCCGCATCTTTCCAGCGGTTCCCACCGAGGGCGCGTTACCGCAGTGCGTGCGTCCACGCGACGCGCACACTCTCTTTTGTCATGCGCCTTCAAAGGCACAGACCGCTCAGTAACTCCGATTTGGTTCCCAGGCAGAAATGGCCTCCCGTTCCGGGAGGCCATTTCTGCAGTGTGTTTTGAAGTCACAACTGAAAGCATCGAGGTGTGGAGGCGGTTTGCTACCACGAACGAGTGATTGAGAGTCCATCGTGAGTCAACGATCCTGTTGTTACCGCTGTGGATGACTCTGGCTGGCTTTTCCTGGCAGCTCTGGCGATCCCGCGGTGCAGAGCATTCCGCAGGCTCGCGAAGGGCATTGTTTCGCGAGGCCATTGTAATGAGGAGCGATGGCAGCCGGGCCAAACGGGCATAAAGACGGGTCACGGTAATGGGCGTGGTCGAATGCGACCGCTGCACAGCGTTCCTGTGCCGAGACGATTGCAGACATGCCGAAAGAAAACCGCAACCCGTCAGAGTGGCGAAAAGATGAAGGAGTGTCATGCCTAAGCCTATGTGGAACTGGAAGGACGAAAGCGGTCAAGCGACCATTTTTGCAGCTGTCTGTATCACTCTGATCACGATTGGTTTCATGGCGTTCGCGATCGACGTGGGTTACATGTTCCACGAAAAGAGAATGGCGCAGGCGGCGGCGGACGCGGCGGCTGTGGCTGCCTCGGAAGAGGTGACCTACGATGGGACAGGAACCATCGGGACCGATGCGCAGAACGCGGCCGATGCGGCCGCTACTCTCAACGGTTTCAATACCAGCGCGGCAACCAATCCAGCCACTGTCACCTTATCTACCTCGAACTCCGGCAATTATTCCAACGCCGGTTCGGCGACCGCGCCTTCGACATGGGTGGAGGCGCAGGTTTCCCAGCCCATCTCGACGTTTTTCCTGCCTGCTGTCCTGCACGGAAAAACCACGATGACGGTTGGCGCGACGGCTTACGCGGCCGGCCAGCAGACCAGCGGCACCTGCGTGTGCCTCGAGGCTGCGACGGGGCAGGACCTGCTTTTGGACAACGCCGCCAAGATCACGGGCTCCAGTTGTGGGATCACGGTGGACTCCAGCAGCAACACGGCCATCAGCATCTACGGTGGCGCGAGTGTCTGCGCCGAATCGTTGAGTGCGGTGGCCTCGAACTGGGACACAAGCGGCAACATTTATGGTGGCGGGACTATTTGCGGAACGACCAAAATCGTTCAGGGGCTGAGCAGCGGATGCGCGCCCGCGATGCCGTCGGCGCCGGGTGTTCAGTCCTGCAGCGGCGATCCTCTGGGTAATTATTCGCAGGCCGGCAGTACATACACCGTGGGTCCGGGGTCAGGCAACGGCACCACCTATACGACCGGGGGCATCAGCGCGGTTTGCTATACCTCTCTGACCCTGGGAGCCAACACCGATGTGGTCACGATGAACCCCGGCATCTACGTGATTAACGGAGGCTGGCTGACCTTTGAAGCCGGCAAGAACAATCACTCGAACCTGGGAGGGAACGGGGTTTTCTTCTATCTGGAAAACGGCGCTGGCTTCGTGGTGCAGAACGGAGCTAACACGAACCTCGTGGCTGGTGGCAACACAGAGAGCGTGGGAGGTACAGCGCCAAGCACGGGAGCGTACGACGGAATCCTGCTGTACCAGGCTACCGGGGACACGAACGAAGTCTCGATACAGGGCGGATCGACGATCTACATGAGCGGGGCGCTTTATGCGCCGAGCGCGGAGATGTACCTGGCCAATGGGACCGGGACCAGCATCATCGGCGACGTCGTGGCCAGCACGCTGGTGATGGCGGGGGCCGGGACCCTGACCGTCAATCCTTCCGTCAATCTGGGAACGGCCAATCTTTCGGTGGCAAAGTTGGCGCAATGAGTCAGCTACGACCTGTGGGTTCGATCGTCGCTTGTGTCTGTCATGGGCGCGGACACCGCATTTTGGCTCGTTGGCGGGGTTTGCGCGGTGACCGAGGCAGCTCCATGGTGGAGACAGCTCTGGTCATGTGCTTCCTGGGAGCGCCGTTGTTCCTGGGAACCGCTGACATGGCTTCGGTGATTTACTCCTCCATTGAAGTTGCGAACGCCGCGCACGGGGGAGCAACGTACGGCATGATAAGCAACACCTTTGCCAACGATACCGCGGGAATCCGGACCGCTGCCCAGAGTGAGGCAGCCGATTTCGGCACCAATCTGTCGGTGACGCCCACCGTGTTCTGGGCCTGTAACACGGCAGAGGGCGGCACGCAGTACTCTACGGCCTCCGCGGCAAACACAGCTTGCAGCGGTTCCAGCCATCCTCTGGAGTTCATCCAGGTGGTTGCTGCCGCGACCGCTACGCCACCGGTTCATTTTCCTTTGCTTCCGTCGTCCTACAGTCTGAGCAGCACGTCGGTGATGGAGGTCGAGGAATAGCCATGTCTGTGCGATCGGTTCTGATGACGGCGATAAGAGGCTCGTCGCGCCTTAGGTCGAGTCTGGCCCCGCGGAGCCATCGGTACAGGGATCTTCTGCGTGGGGACCGCGGCGATTCTCTGATGGAGTTCGCGCTGACCCTTCCCATTCTGGTTGCCTTCCTGATCGGGCTCACCCAGATGTGCCTGGCTTATTACACTTATCAGTTGATCTCAGAATATGCGCGGGAGGGGACACGCTACGCCATGGTGCGAGGCGCCAACTGCAAGACTTCGGCTGGTGCCTCGTGCACCGTGACCGCGTCGCAGGTCAACACGTGGGTCGAGGGTCTCAGCTATCCCAACATGGGCGGGGGCACCGTCACCGCGGCCACAACTTATCCGGATGGGGACGAAGTATCGCCGCACAGGGTGCAGGTCGTGGTGACCTATACCTTTCCATATAAGATTCCGTACAGCGCCTCAAGAAATCTTTCCATGACCAGCACCTCGGTAATGTACATCCTCCAGTAAGCGGAACCTTGCCTCTCCGCGACGCAAATTTCCGCGTCTTTGCCCGGCAATGGCCGGCTCCACAACGGCAACTCCCGACAGAGTCGCCCGGCAGGTGTAACAATCCTCCCTCTTCGGTCGCGGAGCGACTATGATCCATGGCAGCGCTCCTGGCTTTGCCATGCTGAACTCTGCGACCGTTAATCCGGCATCCTCGCGCGTGGCCCCTCCGCCTTTGCAGGTGGAGTCTGTGGTGAAGCGGTTTGGCGCGGTCACGGCGGTTGCCGGGGTTTCGCTGGAGATTCCCGCTGGGGCGTGCTTTGGGCTGCTGGGCCCCAATGGGGCGGGCAAATCGACGCTGATCCGCAGCATTATGGGACGGGTGCGGCCTGACTCGGGCAGCATTCGGATCTTCGGGGCGCCGGTGGGTTCGACTTCCGCGCGCGCGGATCTGGGCTGGGTGCCGCAGGAGCTGGCGGTTTATCCGCTGCTGACCTGCCGCGAAAATCTCCATGCATTTGGGCGTTATGAAGGGCTGAGCGGCAAAGCGCTTGAGGAGGCCATTGCGTGGTGCCTGGATTGGGCGGCGCTGGCGGATCGCGCGAAGTCGCCGGTTAAGACGCTTTCAGGCGGGATGAAGCGGCGGCTGAATATGGCAGCAGGGCTGATCCACAGGCCGCGCCTGGTGCTGCTGGATGAGCCGACGGTGGGGGTCGATCCGCAGTCGCGCAACCGGATCTTCGAGATGGTGGAGGCGCTGCGGGCCAGCGGGACCACGATCATCTACACGACGCATTACATGGAAGAAGCAGAGCGGCTGTGCGACTCGATCGCGATCATCGATCACGGGGAGATCATTGCGCAGGGAACGAAGGATGCGCTGGTCGCGCGGTCGTTCGGATCGCGGAGTTCGGTGACGATGCATTTTGGAGCGACGCGGGTGGATCTGGCGGCATGGGCGGCGCGGCGCGGAGGGTCGGCTCAGGACTCGATGGTGCTTTGTTCAGTGGAGAAGCCGGCGGAGATTGCGGATTGGCTGGACGCGGCGAGCCGTGAGGGGCTGGAAGTGCTGGACGTGACGCTGCAACGGCCGAATCTGGAGTCGGTTTTTCTGCACCTGACCGGGAAGGAGCTGCGGGCATGAGGGGCCGATCATGATCGGAGCAATTTTGCAGACGAGCTTTCGGAGTCTCCGGCGGGACCGCGGCGCGTTTGTGATGTCGTTCGTGCTGCCGATCGGTTTCTTCACGATTTTTGGGTTTGTGTTCGGCAGCATGCGCGGATCGTCGACGCCGCGGGTGACGGTGCTGCTGGTTGATGAGGATCGCACTGGCGCGTCGCGTGCCCTCGTGCAGGGCCTGCTGCGGGAGCCGTCGCTCGATGCGATGACGCATCCGAAGGCCACGAAGGAGAATCCTGCGCCCGCGGACTACACGACTGCGACCGCGGAGGCGGCGGTTCGCAGCGGAGTTGCGCCGGCGGCTCTGATTATTCCGGCGGGTTTCGGCGCCAATCCGATTGCGTTTGGCCCGAATTCCGAATCGGGCGCCCAACGCGCGACGTTTGAGATTTTGCACGACAGCGCCGATCCGGTGGCGGCCCAGGTGGTGGCCGGGATGCTGCAGAAGACGGTGATGATGGTATTGCCGGCGACCATGGCGACGATGGGATCGCAGTATTTCGATCGGGAGATTGGCGGGCTGACGCCGCAACAACGCAGGCAGATGGATCAGGGATTGGCCCGGCTCCGGAAAATGCAGGACGAGGACGCACAGCCGAGTGCGGGGGCGCAACAGGGGCAGGCGGCTGCAGATGACCAGAGCGGGATGGTTGCAGTGCATGTGCGCGACGTGGTGGGCGAGAGGAAGAAGAGCCCGATGATCTCGTATTACGCGGCCGGCGTGGGCGTGATGTTTCTGATGTTCACGGCCAGCGCGGCGGGAGGAAGCCTGCTGGATGAGTCGGAGAGCGGGGCCCTGGATCGGGTGCTGTCGGCGCGAGTGACGATGACGACGCTGCTGGCGGGGAAGCTGATCTACTGCGCGCTGCTGGCGTTTGCGCAATTGACCCTGATGTTTCTGTGGGCGGCGCTGGTTTTCCATCTCGACTTTTTCTCGCACATTCCTGGATTCCTGGTGATGACGGCGATCACATCGTTCGCTGTAGCGTCGTTCGGGATGCTGCTGGCGAGCCTGGCGCGAACGCGTGGCCAGCTCGGGGCGTTCTCGACGCTGATCATTCTGACCATGTCGGCTCTGGGCGGGAGCATGTTTCCGAAGTTCATCATGTCGGACCTGATGATCAGGGTTGGATACTTCACGTTTAACTCGTGGGCAATTGAGGGCTACCAGAAAATTTTCTGGCGCGACGAGCCGATTCGGAGTCTGGGCCCAGAGGCCGCGGTGCTGGTAACGGCGGGCCTGGCGATGTTTGTCATGGCGCGCTGGTTTGCGCGCAAGTGGGAATCCGTTTAGCAGCGAAGAAGCTGTGAATAAGAATGTCAGCTGAATAGCGGTCGAAGATTCTCAGGCGCTGAAGCGCTGGGCGGACCGAGCTTTGGCCTTGGCCGCCTCCTCGTCTCGATTCTTTGCCGGAGCGTTGGTGGCGAGCGAGTGGAGGAGGTGCGAGGAGCTCCTGGCGATTTCTTCGACTGCCGCGAGGAAGGCGGCTTCGTTGGCCAGGGAGGGCTTGTTGAAGCCGGTGATCTTGCGAACGAACTGCAGAGACGCGGCGCGGATTTCTGCGTCCGTGACCGGGGGATCGAAGTTGAACAGGATTTTGATGTTTCTGCACATGGTGTTCGCCTCTGGGTCTACCGAACAATAGCTTAACGAAATGCATTACCGAGGTAATACCGAGGGGGCCCCTGAAGAACTTCATCCGCAAACCTTCGTTCGATGCCCGCCTCAGAGTCTGCTTATATATTCGCCGCATGGTCACTGCCTTTGGATCGGAGCGTGACGCCGGGATTGTTCGATACTCCCGGCGGACTTTCCTGCGCGGCGATGATCCAGTTCCGTTACGCGCCAGAATCATGACCGGTTTCTGGACCGTATTCATGCTCTTCGCCACGTCGCTTCATGCGACGTCTCACGTGTACGTGCTCACCAACGACGGCGTGTGGCTGGCGAGTGACACACTGATGTATCACGACGATGGTTCCGAACTCACGCGCTCGTCCGTCTGCAAAGTTGTGATCAGTTCCGGAAGACTGCTGTTCAACGCGGGATATTTCGGGGATTTTGCCGCATTGAAGCGCTCGGAGTCGGTGCTTCCCCTCGAGGACCCTGAGGTTACGGTCGAAAAGGTACTGAAAATCATGCGCGGAAATCATCAGGATCTCCCGGTTGGAACGGCAAATCGCGCAGATGTGGCGGCAGAGGACGCAGGGATCGTGGAGGTGGTGGCTGCCGGGGATTTCCGGAGCTACAAGGCATTCCTGGCGACCGATTTGACTGCGCGGCGCATCGTGGCTGTGCCGCTCCGAGAGGGAATACCATATGGCTTCGGCAAGGGAGTGGAAGAGGCACGGGAACGCGCTTCCCGGGATCCTGAGTACGCGAAACGGATTACGAGAAGCCCGAAGGCCGAACTGATCAGGATTCTTGAATCGGAAGCGTCGGAACCGAACGCGATGGTCGGACCGCCGTACACAGTGTTTTTGCTTCGTCCCGACGGGTCTGTTTCGGATTTCTCCGACAAGCGCATCTGCGGTTCAACGGTGACTTTGCAGTTCTATCGACGGGGCGGGGCGGGCCAATAAGGTCCGGCGGGGCGCTGTACCCTGAACTGGATGATCGTAATCCAGCGGAGATAATCACATGTCTCGTCCATTACTCAGTGTTGAACAGGTCATGCCCTTGCTTCGAGAGACGGTGCTGCGGATCGGCGAGTTGACGGCCAGCTTGGCGCCGGTCGAGTTGGAGGCTTCCCCTGGTCCTGGGGAGTGGTCGGTCAATGATGTGCTGGCCCATTTGCGCGCATGTGCCGATGTCTGGGGCGCCGGAATTGCAACGATTCTTGCCGAGGACACGCCGACGATCCAGGCAGTGAATCCTCGGACCTGGATGAAAAGCACGAACTATCCGGAACTGCAGTTTCGGCCGTCGTTCAAGGCATTCGCCAGGCAGCGGACCGATCTGCTGGCGATTCTGGAGGCGCTGCCGCGCAGGAGCTGGTCGCGGAAGGCGATTATTACAGGCGCGGGAAGCGTGCTGGAGTGGACGGTGCTGATTTATGCGACGCGATTGGCGGTGCATGAACGGTCGCATTTGAAGCAGATTCGGCGGATTGCGGGGGTGGTGGGTTCGGTCCGGCTTTAGAATCGGGTGATTCCGTGGAAGCGACATCGCCGTTGGCAGACTACGCGGATTGCCACGAAAATGGGCGAAATTCGGCAAGGCGGGCGAAATCGCGCTGGTTGGCGGTGACGATCGTCATGCCGGTCCGCGCAGCGCTCGTAGCGAGAAGCGCGTCGTTCGTGAGTCGCGCCCTGCCGATACTTTCATAGCCGTACTTTTGAGCGAGCCGCGCGAGAATCCTGCCTGTTTGGGTCCAGTCGCTGAGATTGGGGACAAGGATTCGCTTTGCCGCGTCGAAGTCACGTTCGAGCTTTTCGATGATCGAATGGTCTTTGCGCAGGGCCCCTGCGTAAAGCTCCTCGAGCGCGATGGAGCTGAGCCAGACCGGCGAGTCCCTGGTCCATCGACGAAAGAGCAGCGAAGGATCACCTCCGCGCCGGAAGGCGCTGACGTAGACGGAAGAGTCGAAGAGGATCGGGGGCATCTGTGTGGATCAGCTTGCGTTGTCAAGCTTGCCGTAGACATCGCGGATCACAATGCCGCTTTTCACGAAGCGCTCATGGGCTTCGGTGGCGAGCTTGCTTCGCTCGTGCTCTGCCAGGGCAAGATCGAGGGCTCGGTCAATCGCCTCCGTTTCCGTGGAGGCACGGAGGGCCTTGCGTACCCGGGTAATCTTCACAGGATCGAGCCGGAAATGCTTATGGGCGACGCGTGGTTTTGCGTTTGGCAAGGGGCTTCTCCATCCACAAGCTTAGCACGGATGTGTACAAATCGAGATATTGTGAACATGAGACGCTGCGTGCCCACTCAAGCCGAAAATCGGCTTGAATGGGCCATCCAACTATTGTGGGACGCTGGCGGGTTCGCGGAGCCATCCATAGAGGGGGAACTGCTCGGCTAGTTCGAGGACCTGCGCGCGGATTTTTGCCAGAGCTTTTGGATCGGTGCGGTGCCCGAGGGCTTCGGCGATCCAGTTGCCGACGGTGCGCATCTCTGGTTCTTTCATCCCGCGGGTCGTTAGCGCCGGTGTGCCGATGCGGATACCGGAGGGCTTGAGGGGCGGATTGGTATCGAAGGGAATGGCATTTTTGTTGACGGTGATGCCTGCTTCGCCGAGAGCCGTTTCGGCCTCGCTGCCGAGCATGCCTTTGGCGAAGACATCGACGAGCATGAGGTGCGTGTCAGTGCCTCCGGAAACGACGCGGAAGCCGGCGTTGGCCAGGGTTTCGGCGAGAGCTTTGGCGTTTGAGACGATTTGGGCGGCGTAGGTTTTGAAATCGGGCTGGAGCGCTTCGCGGAAGGCGACGGCTTTGGCGGCGATGATGTGCATGAGGGGTCCGCCCTGCTGGCCGGGGAAGACAGCTTTGTCGATTTCCCTGGCGAATTCTTCGCGGCTGAGGATCAAGCCGGCGCGCGGGCCACGGAGCGTTTTGTGGGTGGTGGTGGTGACGATCTGCGCGTGCGGGACGGGTGAGGGATGGACGCCTCCGGCGACGAGTCCGGCGAAGTGCGCCATGTCGACGAGGAGGATGGCGCCGGCCGCGTCGGCGATCTGGCGCATGCGGGCGAAATCAAAGAAACGAGGGTAGGCGCTACCGCCTCCGATGATCATTTTGGGCTTTTCGCGAAGAGCGATCTGCTCGAGCAGGTCGTAGTCGATGGTCTCGGTGTCTTTGCGGACACCGTAGGAGACGACGCGGTAGAGCTTGCCGGAGAAGTTGAGCTTGTGGCCGTGAGTCAGATGGCCACCCATCGCGAGGTCGAGGCCGAGGATGGTATCGCCGGGCTGGAGAACGGACATATAGGCCGCGGCGTTGGCCTGGGAGCCGGAGTGGGGCTGAACGTTGGCGTGTTCGGCGCCGAAGATTTGTTTCGCGCGATCGCGGGCGAGGTTTTCGACGACGTCGGCGTACTCGCATCCGCCGTAATAGCGGCGTCCCGGATAGCCTTCAGCATATTTGTTGGTGAAGACAGAGCCCGCGGCTTCGAGGACGGCGCGGGAGACGAAGTTTTCCGAGGCAATCATCTCGAGGCCTTCGTGTTGGCGGCGGACTTCAGCGTCGATGGCGGCGGAGACTTCGGGGTCGGCGAAGGGGAGGGGTTGGGAGATGCGGTCGGGCATGAATACAGGGTACAGGGTGCAGGGTGCAGGGTACAGGGCAACGATTAGCGGGCTCAGAATCCATACGCCAGGTTCCTGCGGCTAACCCTTTGCTCAGGATTGCAAATCGTTCTCACTCGTGGGGAGGGAGGGGTTCTGGCCACTGGAGAACTTCGAATTTGCCGGTGGGTTCGCGAGTGAGGACCGGGGCATAGAGGCCGAGGAGCTGGCGACGCCACCAGTTGCCGGTGGTGCTCTTCTCGTCGAGAGAAGTGAACCAGTATTGCCAGAGCACAGCTTTGACGTAGCGGGGCGGAGCGTTGGGAAAGGGATTGCTGCGGAAGAGGGACAGGACGTCCTGGTCGCCTTCGAGGAGACGCTCTTCGGTCAGGGGGACAATTTCGGCTTGTCGAAAGTCGGTGAGTGAGGCGAACCAGAGGTTCCAGTCAAAGCGCGGCTGGTAGGGGGCGTAGATGCCGGGCGCTTCGTTGAGGGCCTGGGGTTTGTGGCGGAAGAGGTAGGGCGTCCAGTTTTGGCCATCGTCGGAACCCTGAAATTCGATTTCGTAGCGGCCCCGGGTCATGATGGCGAAAAGGCCGTACTGGTTGGCAATGCGAAGGGGCCCGAGGGCGGTGAGGGGCGCGGTGGGGAGCGGCAGGTCGGGCCAGGGCATGCGGATCATTTCGACGGTGGTGTTGTAGGCGATCCAGGTGAGGAGGACGGCGGCGACAGCGATACGTATGGCGCGGAAGTGAGCGGTGACACGGCCCAGGATACGGGAGGCCGCCGACGACGAGGGTTCGGGAGTTGAAGGGTAGGGGCTGGGTGCGAACAACTCTTCGGAGGTGGCGAGAAAAGAGAGGCGCTCCTCGGTTGGTCCGGAAGCTTCGGGAATGACGACGTGCTCGACGGGATTGCGAAAGCGCTCGGGAATCCAGGAGAGGAGGCTGCGGTCGTCAAGGAGAAGGAAGCCGAGGGCGAGGACGAGGTAGTTGAGGAAGGCGTAGTTCGCGGTGAGGATAACGCCGATTTCCCAGGGAGTGACGATGCAGAAGCAGATGAGGCGCACGCGGCGGGGGAGGAAGAGCATCCAGACGATGGCCAACTCCATGACCAGTGTGCCGCCGGCGGTGGCGACGTGGAACCAGTGGGGCAGATGTTCGACATACCAGCCGATGAAGGTGGGCAGCGGGCCATTTTGGTAGTACTCGTCCATCGCGGTGAAGTGACGCCATTGGGGATCGCCGGAGAGGAGCTTGACGATGCCGGATTCGAAGTAGATGCGGAACCACTCCCACTGAAGGAGAAAAAGGGCGGCGCGGGAGGGCGGGGACTGGATGCCCCAGCCGGGCCAGAATCCGCGAGGCGCGAAGAAGAGGGCGAGGAAGCCTGCCTCAAGCAGCATGCCGTCGGATTGGTAGCCGGAGAAATCGCCGGCTGTCGAGACAAAAGACAGGAAGCAGATGAGGCAGATGAGAAAGCAGATGCGAGGCCAGAGATTCAGGAAGGCGAGGATGGAGGCGATGAGGCCGGTCCAGACCACGGCCATCATCGCATGCGAGCTGGCGGAGTGCCAGAAGAGGGATGGAGCGTACCAGTAGCGCGCAGGGCCGCTGACCTGGCGCGCGATGGCGTCAAGGAAATTTTGTGCGGGGAGAATGCCGTTGGGACCGATGAGTCCCTTGATTTGAAATACGAGGGCGAGAAAAGCGGAAAAGTAGATGGCGGCGAGGGCGCGGAGAAAGATCCAGCGGGGCGCAAAGCGGTTGCGCGGGCCGGAGCTGCCTTCGAAGAGCCAGCGGATGTAGTTGCGGGGCGTGTGGTCCATCGTGCAGTCGCGGGCCTGGTTGCAGGGGTTCTTGAGCGATGATACGGCGTCCGCAGCAGAACCGCGCTAAGAGGTTTTGGGATGGACAAAGACGGTTATGAGCGAAAGCAGAACGATGAGCGCGATGAGGCACTGGGAGATGACGCAGTAGAGGCACCAGACGCCGAGCACATGGGATTCGATGTTACTGAGGTAAAGTGCAAAGCCGAGGGCGCCGAGCGACAGGATGAGGGTGACGGCTCGCTGGCGGAGAAAGGCGAAGAGGGCGATGAGCGCGTAGCCGAGGATGCCGGCCAAGGCAACGGGAAAGCCGGTCCTGGGGGCTGTGCCGTAGTCGGCATCGGGATGCATCGAGGCGCGGAGATGCCAGAGGATGCCGTTCACGGTGGCGTAGGAGCTGCGGTTGACGGTGCCGCAATCCCAGTGGGCATTGATGTCGCAGGGCTCGACGCCGGTGGAGTAGTGGACGTGGAGGGCGAGAGCGGAGACGAGGACGCCGGCGAGGGCGAGGATGAGGATCAGGAAACGCATGCGTTTTTAGGGT
>Ga0181531_10001614_pt1 | contig 14198 bp, 12 predicted proteins | sample PEATcosm2014_Bin_38_FD_119743 | JGI IMG/M metagenome (GOLD analysis project Ga0181531, IMG submission 119743) | Peatland microbial communities from MTU Mesocosm Facility, Houghton, MI, USA - PEATcosm2014_Bin11_10_metaG | ecosystem: Environmental > Terrestrial > Soil > Wetlands > Peat | place... | reverse complement strand
GAGCTGTCATCGTTCATTCGCGCCGTGATGGAATTGTACGGACCAGAACAGGCCAGGCTTTCCGCAAAGGACTGGCTGGATGAATCAGATCTACTGGATGGTCCACCTCTCTCGGAGATTCGCGATTGGCGGTCAGTGACGATCTCGGCATCGGCTCGACTCGCGGAAAGAACGAGAGCTCCGCTGCCTGAACTGGTGCTCAGAGCTGCATGAACTGATACAAAACTATCCGAATGGAACAACTTTCGGCAGTCAGGATCAGTGCTGACAAATGGCGCGCTTCTCTTGGGATTCTGTCGATAGCCTACTTCCGCGGGCAAGCGGCGCTGGTCGCAAACGCGCTGCGCGGCGTCGTCAGGAAACGCCTTTTCTCGATTCTCCACTCAAGATATGCTGATTTTTGCGCTCAGATTGCGGTAGAATTCAGCGAAGCTATTCACATCGACACAGTTTTGCCACTGCGAGCGAGATAAAGCTTCATCCTTAGGCGTATATGGCTGTAGCGAATTGCCGCACCGCCATCTCGCAATTTGGGGCTCAGCAGCTTACTGGCGTTTTAATAGCAGATACAGAGCGGGCACAACATTCCACCCCGCTCCTACTGATCGTGGGCTATTACGCCCGAGCATTGCTTGAGCGAGAGGTACAAAAGTTCCAGCGGAGTGCCGGATGAGTCACCAAGCTGATGCCGAAGTGAACGGTGTCCGATTGCAAGGGCTGATCAACTCAACGATGGACGCGATCATATCCATTGATGAAGAACAAAGGATCATTCTCTTCAATCCAGCTGCCGAGAAGATGTTCGGCTGTAGCGCCGCGGATGCGCTTGGGTCGTCGCTGGATCGCTTCATCCCACCTGAACATCGAGCACAACACCGTGAACATGTGCGCACCTTCGAAGCCACCGGCGTAACAACACGGTCCATGAACTCGCCCGGCATTCTGTCTGCTCTCCGTTCGAACGGAGAGAGATTTGCAATTGAGGCCACCATCTCCCAGGTTCGAGCCAATGAGGAGAATATCTTCACAGTGATCATGCGCGATGTCACCGAGCGTAAGCGCACCGAAGATGCTCTACTCAGGACCCAGGAGACACTAAGGCGACAAGCTACGTTGATCGATCTAACCCCGGATGTCTTTACCGTGTGGCGCACGGACGGCACGCTCACGTATTGGAATTGTGGTGCGGAACTCCTCTATGGCTGGACCAAGGCTGAGGCGATCGGCAAGCATTCGCACACTCTGTTTCAAACCAGGTTCCCGCAAGACCTGAAGGAAATTGATGAACAATTGATGCGAACGGGTAGCTGGTCTGGCGAACTCATCCACAAGACGAAAGACGGACGTGAAATCGTCGTCCACAGTAAGTGGCTTGCGCAGTTCGATGCTCAGGGCAATGTATTGGAAGTACTTGAGTCGAACGCGGACATCACCGCTCGCAAGCAGGCCGAGATACAAATTCGCGAACTCAACCAGCAACTCGAGGAACGCGTCCGCCGACGGACCGCAGAATTGCTAACGGCAAACAAGGAACTGGAAGCCTTCAGCTACTCCGTGTCACACGATCTACGCGGCCCCTTGCGCACCATGGACGGATTCAGCCAGGCTTTGCTGGAGGACCACTCGGACGGTCTCGACGAGAAAGGAAGGCACTATGTAAACCGCATTCGCACCGCTGCGCAGCGGATGGGGCAACTGATCGATGACCTGTTGCAGTTATCGCGGCTATCGCGCTCCGAAATGCAGATGAAAACGGTGGATCTGTCCGAATTGGCGGCCGCAGTGATCGAAGATCTGCGGAGCCGAGAAGCGGGTCGAAATGTAGAAGTACATATTTCGCCGAAGCTGGAAGTGAGAGGCGATCCCGGGCTGCTGCAAGTTGCGCTCTATAACCTGCTCACCAATGCCTGGAAGTTCACCTCGCGGCGCAAGGACGCTTTGATCGAGTTTGGACGAATCGCAAACCAGCCAAGTCCAACCTTCTTTGTACGCGACAACGGTGCGGGTTTCGACATGCAGTATGCCGATCACTTATTCAACCCATTTCAACGCTTGCACTCCGACGAAGAGTTCAAAGGTACGGGCATCGGGTTGGCCACCGTGCAGCGCATTATTCGCCGGCATTATGGACGCATTTGGGCGGAAGCAGCGGAAGGACAGGGCGCAACCTTCTACTTTGAATTGGATTCTCAGTCGGACCAACATCATGAGTCAGTTCTGAACCAATCAGCCAATAAGGGGCTACATGAATAACGACAGATTCGAACGGCTAAGAAGTGAAGCGAGCATTCTGCTGGTTGAGGATGATGCCGACCACGTGGAGCTTGCTATGCGGGCACTTGCCAAACACGGCGTCGCGAACAACGTCCACGTAGCACGTGATGGCGCAGAGGCGCTCGATCAGTTGTTCGGGGGAGGCCAGGCACTTCCGGAAGTCGTGCTGCTCGATCTCAAGCTGCCAAAAATCAGCGGGCTGGAAGTGCTTCGCCAGATCCGTGAGAATGACAATACCCGTTTCTTGCCCGTCGTCGTTTTGACTTCTTCAGACGAAGAGCAGGATCTCGCACGGGCCTACGAGTTGGGTGTGAACAGCTACATTTGCAAGCCGGTAAGTTTCGTCGAGTTTGCGGAGGCGATACGCCAGCTCGGTGCGTATTGGCTGGTTCTGAACCAGTCCCCACAAAAGAGACGGGCGACCTAAGTTCAGTACTCTGGGCGTCACGATCATGGGAAGTGTTTGTGAATTCGATGAGAGCTGGCATCCATGAACCAATTGAGGCAAAAGTGCTGCGCATCCTGATGGTCGAAGATTCTCCGGAAGATGCGGAATTGATCGAGCTCCAACTATCAAAAGCCGGCTACCAGATTGCCGCGGTGCGCGTGGCCAGCGAGTCCGCGATGCTGAAAGCACTCGCGAACAGTGAGTGGGACGTTATTGTTTCCGATTACTCTGTCCCTGGCTTCGGTGCGCTTCCCGCGCTGAAGGTGCTGAAACGTACTGGGCGTGACATTCCTTTCATCATTGTGTCAGGCATCATCAGCGACGAGATGGCGGTCGCCATCATGCGAGCCGGCGCACATGATTATCTACGAAAGGACAACCTGTCCCGTCTGCCTTCGGTAATCGATCACGAGATGCAAGAAGCAGCAAACCGCCAGCAAACTCGCGAGATGGAATCCACCTTGCGGCTTCACATTGCCGCTTTGGACTCGGCAGCAAATTCTATCGTCATCACAGATCGGACGGGCACGATCCAGTGGGTCAATGCAGCATTCACAAAGTTGACCGGCTATCCTGCGACAGAAGCAATTGGCGGAAACCTGAGAATGCTGAAGTCCGGCAAGCAGGATGAACAGGTCTACAAAGACATGTGGAACACCATCCTTTCGGGCGCCGTATGGCGAGGCGAAATAGTGAATCGCCGCAAAGACGATAGCCTCTACGTGGAGGAGATGACGATTACCCCCGTCCTTTCTGGTGACAGCACCATCAGTCACTTTGTTGCCGTTAAGGAAGACGTCACCGCACGTAAGCAGGCCGAGGAGACATTGCGGCGTCAGGCTTCGCTGATCGATCTCACTCCCGATGCAGTCATGGCTTGGCGGATGGACGGCATCCTCACTTTTTGGAATCGTGGAGCAGAAGCGCTCTACGGTTGGAGAAAGGACGAAGCGATTGGCCAACTGGCGCATGGGTTGTTCCAGACGAAGTTCCCGCAAGCACTGGAACAGCTTGAGAAACGGTTGAAGCAGACAGGTAGTTGGTCGGGCGAACTCAGCCACCGTACGAAGGATGGGCGTGAGATTGTCGTACTCAGCAGGTGGTTGGCTCAGTTCGACGCACGAGGTGAAGTGTCCGAGGTCCTCGAATCAAATACTGACGTAACCGAGCGCAAACTTACCGAGTTAGCACTGATCCGGAGCGAGAAGCTGGCATCGGTTGGTCGCATGGCGGCCACCGTAGCCCATGAAATAAACAATCCACTTACGTCTGCGATCACAGCCCTCTACCTGATCAGGACAGACTCTGCTTTGCCGGAATCCATACAGAAGAACCTTGTCCTTGCCGAGCAAGAATTGCGCAGAGTCGCCCACGTTAGCCAACAGTCACTTGGGTTCTATCGGGAAGTCGGCAATATGGCGGTGGTGAACCTGGAGGAGGTTCTCGATAGCATTCTAGATATCTATGAACCACGGTTGAGAAACAAAAACATTTCGCTGCAGCGTCGCTATCAGAACACAGTGGGAATATTCGCAGCCGCCGGCGAGATTCGTCAGGTCGCATCCAACATCATCGCAAACAGCATCGACGCACTGCCACAAAATGGTAAATTGTTTGTGCGCTTAACCGGTCCGCAGGTTCAACTTGGAAATCGTCGGATGATTCGTGTGACGATTGCCGATAACGGAGAAGGTATATCGTCCAAGGATCTGCCACACATTTGTGAGCCGTTTTTCACCACGAAGCAGTCGATTGGCACCGGGCTAGGACTTTGGGTGACCAGCGAGATGGTCAAGAAACACGAGGGCAGGCTTAGAATTAGAAGTAAGTCAGGCGAGGGAACCGTCGTTGCCTTCTGGTTGCCGACAGAAAGGCGCAAAGGGGAACGCAAATCGATATGAGTGTACGCGGGACAGCGCCGACAATCTTAGTGGTGGATGATGAGCACGCGCTTGCCGACATGCTCGCCATCATCCTGAGCAGATCTGGCTATAGCAGCTCTGCGGCGTATAGCGCGACGGAAGCCCTTACCGCACTGCAGACTCATACGGATTTGATCATTTCAGACGTTATGATGCCGGACATAGACGGCGTTGAGTTTGCTATGAGAGCGTGCAAGTTGCAGCCTGGAATCAAAATACTTCTGATTTCAGGTCATGCTGGAACACAGGACATTGTAGAAGCGAGTGGCCTTCCGCTCGATCTCCTGGCAAAGCCATTCACGCCTGAAGAGTTGTTGGCTAGAGTTGCGGTCGCTCTCGCGGGCTCCTGATGCCATCTTCCGCGTAACCTGCTCGATCCCGATTCCCGAGTCTTTCGCCTATTCGTGACTGCCCAGACATTGTGATCGTGGAAGCAACGTCTCCACGCCCCACCTCGAGGGACTCGGTGGCATGGCCACACTCGCGAGTCCCCCGATGGCGTGATTGTTGGATCTCACCTATCTTTTCCAGTCGCGATGGTCACCATCTGGGTGATGCTCGTCATGGTGGTTCCCGTCCCGATGGGCGCGATCATTTTTCCAGTTATTGTGCCCACCAAATGCATGATCATAATGTCTGTATCCGCGGCTGTCGCGCTGATAGCGGTAGCCATTTTCGTAGTAGTAGCCTTCGTGGTAGCCACTTGTAAAGACAACTGCCGGCGCTCCTATTTGAACTCCAACGGACATCTGTGCCTCTGCGTTAGGCGGCGAGGCCAAGCCGATAGCAATCAGCAGACCGAATGCCGCGAATAACATTTTCTTCAACATGTTTAGAACCTCCTTGACAACCGGATCGTAGCAACCCCTGACACCTGTGTATGGTCAATCCAGCTCATGCTCTGCGAAATCGACAGTTGGCTAGTCACGACCTCCGCGGCTCAGCGGCGTCTGGCAAGGATTGCGAGAGTGCTCATGGGAGAGTGCGTGAGATTTGCGTCCGATGGGTCCCCAATCCAAGACTTGAATTGGGGCGATCTTACTTCCCTGCGCCTGCCGCCATTGCTAAACGCGCTTCCTTCATTCCAATCTCAACGCTGGGATCGAGGTCAAGGTGCGGCACGTTGGACTTTTCCACCGCCTGGTAGAAGTTCAGAGCCTGCTGTGGCCGATTTACTTTATGCATGGCCAGCTTGGCTCCCGCCATCAAGGCCATCAGCGATTGGCGCTCCTTCGGATAGGCCTGAGCGATTTCCTGATATTCACCAAGGGCCCGTTCGTACTCCTGCTGTTCCTCGAGCGCCTGGCACAGCTTCATCCACAGTTCAGCGGGAGGAACAGTGCCGCCCGTGTTTACCAGTTGCTCATAGTCTTTCAGGGCAAGGTCAGTTGCCTTCTGTCCCAGATGAAAGGCGCAAAGGTCTTGCGTGGCTGCAGCGTAATCCGGAATGTTGTTTCTCCGCCAGTGAATCTCCTGCTGTTGCAACAATGCCCTCTCTGACTCGGGATGTAACAGGCTGAAACGCTGCAACTCGGTTAGCGCGTCATCAAGGCGGTTCTCGGCAATCAAGTCATGCACGTTGTCCAGATCGCCGTTGTGTTCGGGGTCAATCTCATCTTCAATGCCCTCGTTGATTTTGTGCTCCAGGCCGGAGTAGCGAATGCCAAGCGCGGCAACCATTCCGAAGGCGAAGCCTCCCACGTGCGCCATGTGCGCCACCCCGCTGCTGTGGCCGAAAATGACGCCGTAGAAAATCTCCATCAGGAACCACAACGGCAGCAGCCAGTAGGCTGCGGCAGAAAAACGTATGGGGCGTATGAACCAGATCCACAACATCTTTATGCGAACCGTGGGGAAGCGCACCAGAAAAGCGCCCATCAAGGCCGCCACTGCTCCCGAGGCGCCCAGTGTGGGTACATAGCTACCGGCATTGAACCAGGCGTGCACCTGCAGCGCAAAGGCTCCGGCCACCAGGTAGACCACCAGGTACAGTCCGCGTCCCCAGGCATCTTCCAGCACAAGTCCTGCAAGCCACAGAAACCACATATTACCGATAATGTGCAGCCATCCCCCGTGCAGGAAGTTGGCGGTAATGTAGGAGTACCAGGTGGGATGTGCTGGGATGAAACTGTAGTGCTCCAGCACCGAGCCTTCTTGCAGTTCGTCGTAGCGCGCCGAGAGTTTGTCCATCTCGTCCTGCAACACTGCGGGACTGTCGATCAGGCGGATGCGTGCATCCCAGCCATCGTGCAGCTCACGCGCCGGACTCTTCGCCAGAGCCCAGGCACCGGGATCACGCTTCTGCACGTCGGTCACCAATTTTTCCGCCGTCGGTGGCAACGTGAGTTCCGGATGCATGGCCGCCAGCAGTCGAATGTGCAGACGCGTTTCGGCCAGTTCGGGAGACTCTCGCGCAAGCGTGGCGATGGTGAACAGGAACACTGCGAAGTTAATGACAATGAGTCCGAGGGTGATCACCGGCCAGCGCCGCGCCTGCATGTTCTCGTGACCCAGTGGTATCAGCATGATTGCTTGTTCTCAATTGAAAATTGCGATTAGCTTTGAATTCTGCGCTGAAAATTCGTCACTCGCAACACTCAAATGGGAGGTGGCCTCCGGGCGGAATCGCATTACGCAACAGGTACTGATGCGCGTCCCGCAAGGAATCCGGTTAGGATGAATACAGACGTATTTGCGGGAAGCGCCTCGGCAAATCGCGCGTACCTGACTTTGTGGAGACATACTTGCAGAAACCCCTGGCAATTCTGTGTGCCATCCTCGTTGCGTCCCTCCCGGCCGCCGCGCAGGACGCAACGACGCTCGCGCAGCGCGTTCAGCAGGTGACTGCACGCCCCATGTTCAAGCACTCCACCTTTGGTGTGGAGATTTACGACCAGACCGCGCACAAAACGCTAGTCTCCATCAACGAAAATCAGCTCTTCACCGCCGGATCGACCACCAAGCTGGTGACCATGGGCACGGCCTTGGCGCTGATGGGTCCTGACTACCGCTTCCACACCCGCGTGTTTCACACAGGCACCATTGCCGAAGATGGCACTCTGAACGGCGACCTCGTGCTCGTGGCCAGTGGCGACCTCAATCTTAGCGGGCGAGTGCTGGCCAACGATACCTTGGACTGGGCAGCGCGCGACCATGCCTACGCCGGTGTGCTGCCAGGCAAGTCTGTTGCTGGAGAGCCACTACGCGTAATGAAGGAACTCGCCGCCGGAGTTCTGATGAAGGGCATCTGGCGAGTTCGCGGGCACGTCATTGTCGATGCCTCGATGTTTTCCTCCAACCAGTTTGAGCCCGCAACGCACACCGCCATTTCGCCGGTCATGCTCAATGACAATGTCATTGACGTCATCGCAACCTCGGCCCCCTCAGTGGGGGGACCTGTATCAATCGAAGTTGCGCCAGAGCTACCGTACTTGCGCGTAATCAACAAGGTCCGCACGGGCAAGCCGGACTCCGACCCTGAGCTGGGATTCACCTCAGACGTCACTGAAGCCGATGGCTCGCACACCGTCGTGCTGGTCGGATCGGTGCCCGCGGGCAAGGAGAAAGCCCAGGCTGCGTATAAGGTGAAAGAACCCATCCGCTTTGCCGCCGAGGGATTTCGCGAAGCCTTGCGCTGGGCAGGAGTGGTACTGGAGCCACCTGCCTCGTCGAGCATGCCTGCATCCACTTCCGAAGAAGCGGATGTAGTCAATGACGCAGTTCCCTCGGAGTTAGCCGAGCACGTTTCCCCTCCCTTCCGCGAGGAGATAAGACTCACGCTGAAGGTTAGCCAGAATCTCCACGCCGCCACCACGCCGTACTTGCTCGGCTCTATTCTGTCGCATGGCTCCGCCGACGCGGGACTGCAGGGACTCGCGCTCGAGCGCCGATTTCTCGCCAATGCCGGATTGGATCCGGAGACAGTTTCGCAACTCGATGGCGAAGGCGGAGTGGGCTCGGCGTTCTCTCCCGACTTTATCGTCCGCTATCTGGATTTCATGTCGCGCCAGCCGTACGGGCAGTTGTTCTTCGACGCGCTCCCAGTACTGGGCCGCGACGGCACGTTGGCGGAGGTCCTTACGGATTCTCCCGGCGCAGGACGCGTCCATGCCAAGACCGGCTCTTACGTGGTTGCGAATAACCTGGACGGCGGAGTGATGCTGCTGGGCAAGGGACTAGCCGGGTACGTGGACGCGCAGAATGGACACAGACTGGTCTTCGCCGCGTTCGTCAACATGGTGGCTCTACGCAACATGGATGAGGTTGCCACTGTTGGCGAGACGCTCGCCGAGATTTCCGCGATGGCCTGCCAGTATGCGCCCCGCCCCACGGTAGCCAAAGCCACTACGGCGGGAGCCACGCACAAACCTGTTAACGCGGACGCGGCGAAAAAGGCGCCAGCCGCGCACAAAGCCCCTGCCACCAAACCTTCACGCAAGGCAGCCCGCAAGCCAGTGCACAACTAACAGAAGGTCAGACGGATTTTCCATGCTGCGCGAGATATAGAGCGCCCATGTAAGGTTCGCGCTCGCTCACCCGGACGGATACCTCGGGACGGTCGCTGCGGATCACATTGCTGAAAATCTGGCACACTCTTGGAGAGTTGGTAAAGATCCCGCCGGTCACTGCTATTTCCACGCTGGAGCGGCCGACCCACAGGCGGCGCAACACAATCTGCGCCACCCTTGCGAGTCCGGTCCCGGCAGCGGTCAGAATCTCGCACGCCAACGGATCGCCATCCAGATTGGCAGCCTGCACCAGAGGAAACAGATCCGCGAAGTTCGGTATCTGGTCGCGATTGCAACACTGCACCAGTTGTTCGCGAGTGGCAATGTGCCAGTGGTGCATGATGAGAGTGATCAGGCGGCTGCTGCGTCCCATGTCCAGCGCCTGCAGGCACTCTGAAATTGCGCGCTGTCCAATCCAGTGTCCTGAGCCCTCGTCAGAGACGAAACGCCCCCAACCTCCGGCCCTCGCAAGTTCGGAGCGCTCATTGCGGCCAAACGCAATGGAGCCAGTGCCGGAGATACAGACCACGCCGGGGCCGTCCTGGAATTCGGCGGCCAGCGCGATTGCCGTGTCTCCCACCACCTGCAACTCGGCCTTGGGCAGCAGCGCGGCAATGATTTCGCGAATCGTCGCCGCAGCTTCGGGAGAGCCCGCGCCCGCTACTCCAGCGCACGCGCTCTTCACATCATCGGCGGAGATTCCAGCCGATGCGAGGGCGCCATGAACAGCACCAGTCAGCGCAGATCGGACGTCGACGGCCGGAATGGAATTGAGATTGCATCCCCCTGCGGTGTGCGTAGAGACTACGGAAGTACCATCAAACAGTGCAGCTGTGGTCTTGCTGCCGCCACCATCAATCCCTAGCACATACGACATCGTGACCTCATTCTTACACAATCCGGTTGCCGCAGATGTGGAAGAATATCAGCAGATGTCCTCCACAGTCACGCGCAGAAAATGAGATGGAACCCAGCACGCTACGAACTCCTTTTACGGGCGGTGAGCATTTGGCAGTAGAGGCAAACGACGGCGCGGGGAAGCTCGATTTGCTCCGGCAATTGAATGGCTGGCACGCCACCTCCATCGTGGTGGGCACCATCATTGGCAGCGGCATTTTCCTTGTTCCTGCCGAGATGATGCAAGCCGTCGGCACAGCGCGCATGGTATACGCAGTCTGGATCGTGGGCGGCATCCTCTCCTTCTTCGGCGCATTGACTTACGCCGAGCTCGGAGCCATGAAACCGCAGGCTGGCGGCGAGTACGTTTTCATCCGCGACGCCTATGGGCCGGCCAGTGCATTCCTCTACGCGTGGACGTGGTTCATCATCGCCAAGCCAGCCTCCATTGCAACCGTCACCACCGGCATTGTGCGCGTGCTCGGAACCTTCCCGGCGCTTGCCTTCCTCTCTCACACCGCGCTGCACGCAGGCGTGTCCTTGAGTTGGGGACACCTCTTGGCCATCGCAATCACCATTGCAATCTCTGCTCTGAACTATGCCGGAGTTCAATGGGCAGGAAATTTTCAACTGATCTTCACCGTCTTGAAAGTTGCGATGATTTTCGTCATCGTTGCAGTCTGTTTCTCCTTCCAGGGCGGAAGCTGGCAGAACTTCTCGGGCATGGCTGCAGGCGCAAAGGGCGGAGTGGCAGGCTTCATGGCCGCACTGGTAGCGGCGCTGTGGGCTTATGACGGATGGAACGACCTGAACATGGTAGCCGGTGAAGTCAAAGCCCCGGAGAAGACGATTCCCCGCGCGCTCATCGCCGGAGTGGCCGTGGTGGGCGTGCTCTACATGATGACCAACGCCGCCGTGCAGTACGTGCTGCCTGCTTCTGCCGTTGTTGCCTCGCAGCACGCCGCCAGCGATGCCATGCTGATTGCCGCCGGGGCCGCCGGAGCTGCGCTGGTCACGGCGGGCATGGCAATTTCCATGCTCGTAACGTTGAATGGAACCGTAATGAGCGGAGCCCGCGTGCCCTATGCCGTGGCGCGTGATGGATATCTGTGGTCCGCCCTTGCCGAAGTTCATCCGCGCTTCCGCACTCCGACCGTGGCGATTGTCGTGCAATGCGTGCTGGCAATTGTGCTGCTCGCTGTGTCAGGAAAATTTCGCGAACTCTTCTCGCTCGCGATCTTCGCCGAGTGGCTCTTCTACATGATCGCCGCAAGCACCATCTTCGTCTTTCGCAGCGGCGCGCCACTGGCAGTCAGACCCTATCGCACTTGGGGATACCCGGTGGTTCCCGCAATATTCGTGCTGGCCTCTGCCGTGCTGCTTTACTACACGTTCATGGATAACCTTCGCTTGTCGCTCGCAGGGGTGCTAGTGATCGTCGCAGGACTTCCCATCTACGCGTACTTTGCACGCGCGAAAAGAGAGCAGAGCCTCCGTTAGTGCCCGGGTATTCCCGCTACCGCATTCTCTCGATAGCAGTACTGGTACGCTCCGGGACGCTCCGTGCCAATCGGCTCCGTTGCTTCCACTGGCATCAGGACTATACGCTCCCCCGGCAGGTCCGGCAGCGTTGGATTACTCTGAACCGTGTTGACCAGGCTTGCGGGCGATGGCACGGCACTCGTTTCATGCGTGCGCTGATAAACTCCGCGATATTCCCAAAAGTAGTAATCGCCATTAAGAAATGCAATCGACGAACTCTCCGGCAGGAACGAGTAGCTCCCTCCACCGCCGGAGCGATAGCTCTCATAGCGTCCATTCGCAGCCAGCATCAGCGTGCCTGCCGCAAGATGGTCGAAGCCTCCCGACCAGCAGCGATAGAGCCCGGTGGGTGGGGCCGCAGGGTCGCTGTATCCCGTAGGCTTTGGCGTGGGATGGTAAAAGATCAAGAAAAGCAACCCAAGCAGAACAATCTGAATTCCACTCGCCTTGTGCTGCCTGTGCTGCGCGGAGTCTTCCTGCTCCTCAAAGGGCTCGAAGCCGCGCTCCGGGTTTTGCTGCTCTCCACTCATAAAGGGGAAAGATGCTCGGCAAGTCGCCGGTGTTTTCCCTCATGGCGGCGAGCCGCTCCAGTTGGTCTGCTATTCACGCAGCAATTTTGACCGCGGGCTCCGCATGCACTCAATGATCTTGAGATGCAGTTTCGGCGCAATCTGCTGCTATGGAAGTGATGGCCTTTGAGACCGCAGCTTCTCAAAGATTTTCAGGTACTCGCGTGCCGCCACTTTCCAGGAAAAGTCGCGTGCCATGCCATTCAGCATCAGCTTGCGCCATTCCTGAGGCTTGGCGTAGAGCGCAAGCGCTGCCTGCACGCTCGTCAGCAGCGCCTCCGGCGTGTACTCATGGAACTTGAATCCCGTGCCCTTCCCTGTCCGCACGTCATAGGGCTCAATGGTGTCGTCCAACCCGCCGGTAGCGCGCACCACTGGCACCGTGCCGTACTTGAGCGAGTAAATCTGGTTCAGGCCGCAAGGTTCGTAGCGCGAAGGCATCAGGAACATATCAGCGCCCGCTTCAATCTTGTGCGCCATCTCATTGTCATACCCGAACTTGGCGGCAAAGCGGCCGGGATACTGCCGCACCAGGCGGCGGAACAGATCCTCGTATGCCTTGTCGCCAGACCCTAGCACGCATACCTTAACCTCCTCGTGTGCCAGACGGTCGGCGGCAAGCGCGATCAGGTCGAAGCCCTTCTGCGCCGCGAAGCGGGACACAATCCCAATCACGGGCACAGTGCATTCCGGATCGAGGACGAAGCTCCTCAGCAGATCGCGGCGGCACTCCTGCTTGCCTTCCAGCGAATCAGCCTTATAGTTCGCAGCGATCAGGCGATCGGTCGCCGGATGCCACTCATCGTAATCCACTCCATTCAGAATGCCTGCCAGGCTCGTATTGCGGCTTTTCAGAACACCATCCAATCCGAATCCGTACTCGCTCGTCTGAATTTCCTGAGCATACTTCCGGCTCACCGTGGTGATGAAATCAGAGTAGGTCAACGCTCCCTTCAAGAAATTCACCTTACCGAAAAACTCCAGCTTGGTGATCGTGAAAAGGTCCCATGGCAGCATCAACAGCGGCAGAGTGTCTGGAGAAAAGATTCCCTGGTATCCCATGTTATGAATGGTGAAGACCGTAGGAATACCGCTCAGTGAGGGATCTTCATCGTACAGCGTTCGCAGCAGAACGGGAATCAGCGCGGTTTGCCAGTCGTGACAGTGGAAGATATCCGGCGTCCCAAGAATCTTTGAAGCTTCCAGCACGGCACGGCAGAAGAGCGCAAAACGTTCGGGATTGTCGTGATAATCCCCCAGCGGAGTGCCGTAGAGCGCGTCGCGATCATAGAACGGAGGATAATCAATAAAGTAATACTGCACTCCGTGAAGCTTGCCGCCGTCCAGCACCGCGCAGAAACGGTAGCGGTCATCAAACGGCACAGTAATGCTGGAGATAACAGTAGTTGCGTTTTCCAGATGGGTCTGCCGGTAGAGAGGCAGGTACACTGTTGCCTGGTGGCCAAGTTGGGCAACAGCGCGCGGCAGGGCTCCCACCACATCGGCAAGTCCGCCTGTCTTGGAAAATGGAACACACTCGGATGCGGCGAACAGGACGTGCACAAAGCCTCCGCGAAAAGTGCAACTGATGTGAGATGCGATAAGTGTAGAAGCGAACGCGCGTAAACGTGAAGTCTATCGGGCAGTACGAAAGGCGGTCAACTTGGCGAAGGTAATGCCAAATCGAGTCGTAAGCACACGGAAACCCAAACTGGGACAGAACTTCCTCGTGGATCTCGACGCCATGCAGCGCATTGTGGACGCTTTGGGCGACCTTTCACAGACCACCGTGGTGGAAATCGGTCCCGGCGAAGCAGCCTTGACGGCCCTGCTTGCCAAGACTGCCGGACGCCTCATCGCCGTCGAGTTGGATCGCGTGCTGGCCGCGCAACTCCGGATGCAGTTCACTCCGCTCACCAATGTAGAAATTCTGGAAGCAGACATCCTGCAACTCGACCTCGGAACCGTGCTCGGACAAACACCGGGCCCCTTGCGTGACCTGCGTCCTACCGGGCTCTTCAAGGCTCAGGTGGTCGGT